>JAEEGL010568275.1_pt1 | contig 78485 bp, 69 predicted proteins | sample 9134231 | NCBI WGS metagenome assembly JAEEGL01 (sample SAMN16246548, study PRJNA631951) | gut metagenome | biome: gut microbiome; feature: rumen; material: fiber-attached | host: Bos | place: Iran: Karaj | collected 2018-10 | reverse complement strand
TCCGCGTCGAGCTTCTCAACGAGAACTTCGTCGCCGACCTGGACCTTATACTGTTTACCACCGGTCTGAATGATTGCGTACATTGCTTTGTGCTTCCTCCTTCTTCCCAGACTCGCTCAAATACGGAGATGCCCTTTCGGCATACTTAAATACCGCTCCGAAGCGGCTCACCGCATGACTATAACACAGAAAAAAGCCGTTGTCAACGGCTTTTTTCAAGATTTTTCGGGACTTTTTCGCGTTTTCAGTGCAGAACGGTGCAGACGCGTTTTGCCTCGGCAAGTTTCTTGTCCGGCAGCGGACGAACGACGTATTTTTCCGGATGCATGGTCTCGTTTCCGCGCACGTAGAACGTCGCGTCGGGGACCTCCGGGAACAGCGTTCCGTTCTTTTTGAACAGGGATTCCATGGCCGCCTTGACGTCCGGATGCACCTCGATGTACATGCGGCGGATCTTCGATCCCTTCAGGATCTGCAGCGTCTGCTTGCGCAGCTTGTTGAACACGGTATGCGGCGCGAGCACTTTCCCTTCTCCCTCGCAGCACGGACAGGTGACCTTCAGCGTGTCGCCGATGCTCCGGCCGGTCTTCTTGCGCGTCAGTTCGACAAGCCCGAGTCGCGTAAAGCCGAAGACGTGCGAGCGCGTGTGGTCCTCGTGCATGGCGTTTTTCAGCGTCTGCAGAACGAGCTGGCGATTCGACTCCTTTTCCATATCGATGAAGTCGATGACCACGATGCCGCCGATATCGCGCAGACGGAGCTGCAGCGCGATCTCCGCGGCGGCTTCACAGTTCGTCGCGGTGATCGTCTTTTCGAGGTTGTCCTTGCCGACGTACTTGCCGGTATTGACGTCGATGACGGTCAACGCCTCTGCGCGGTCGATGATCAGATATCCGCCGCTCTTCAGCCAGACCTTGCGGGCAAGCGCCTTTTCGATCTTGCTTTCGGCTTCGCAGCGTTCGAACAGCGCTTCGCTGTCCTTAAAGAGGATGCGGGCCTTCAGCTTCGGCGCCATGACGGATGCGATATCCTTCAGCTGCTCGAACGCATCGCGGTCATTGACGAACAGGCGGTCGACGTCGCGCATCAGAAGGTCGCGGACCGTACGGAACAAAAGGCTCTGTTCCGCATGCAGCAGCTTCGGCGCACGCTGCGATTTTGCTTTTTTCCGGATGTCCTCATACAGGAGCTTCAGGCTTTCGATCTCTTCGATGAAAGCTTCCTTCGTGCGTCCCGCAGAGGCCGTGCGGACGATGATGCCCATGCCTTCCGGCTTGAGTTCCTTGATGAGCTTCCTGAGCCGCGTACGCTCGTCTTCCTTTTCGATACGGCGGGAAACGCCGATGTACTCGACCGTCGGCATCAGCACGAGCGACCGTCCCGCAAGCGTCAGATGCGTCGTAACGCGCGCGCCTTTCGTGCCGATCGGATCCTTTGCGACCTGCACGACGACGCTCTGCCCGGGCTTCAGCATGTCGCTGATCTTCCGGGTTTCGGGGATCGTCTCCAGTTCGTCGTATGCGTCGCCGGGCGTGAACACGTCGCCCGCATAAAGGAACGCGTTCTTTTCGAGGCCGATGTCGACGAACGCCGCCTGCATGCCGGGAAGAACGTTCTGTACCTTTCCGAGATAGATGTTGCCGACGAGACGCTCGCTGCCCTCCTGCTCCACGTAGAGCTCGACGGGCGTGCCGTCCTCGACGACCGCAACACGCGTATTGAACGCGTTTGCGTCAACCAAGATTTCTTTATTCATAATACCCTTTCTTTACGAGAGGCGCGGCAGGCGGTCGGACCCCTCGAAGCCGAGGGAAATGCGATGCGCCGTGAAATAGCCGTTCAGGTGCAATCGGTCGAGCAGCGCGCGTACAAACGTTTCCGCACGCAGCCCGCCAGCTGCCGTCAGCGAGCCCACGACGTCAATGATCGCAGTGGAATCCGAACACTCCTTGACGGAGGCCTCCAAAATGTCGGGACGAATGTCGGCGGGTCTCACGCCGCTCTTCGTCTTTTTTTCAACGATCACGGGATCCGGTCCCATGATCGACCGCACCGCTTCGAAAACGGCGTCCGGCGAAACGGGCGTGTCGAAGTGTACGGTAAGTTCATAGTGCGCCGCCCGAATCAGTTTGGACAGCGTGTCGATGCCGTCATCCGCTTCAAACGACTCGACGATGCGCATGCCGTTCGGCAGCGCGGCGTTCACGCGGTCTTTGAACGCCGTCGGCTCGAGGTCCTGATCCAGTTCCACCTCGAACCATTCTCCCGCGCTCGTATAGCCGGTTGCGAGCGCCGTGGCAAACGACAGTTTCGGATGCGGGTTAAAGCCCTTCGAATACGCGAGCGGCAGCGCTGCGCGCCGGAACGTGCGCTGCAGCGTTCTCTGTACGTCCAGATGCGACGTATAAGACAGCTCTTTGGTTTTTTCAAATGCGGCAATAATCCTCACAGCGTTCTCCGAAACATCCGTTGCAGCCTTCTCTGCAGTCCTTCGTCGTGCGCGCTTCCGTTGCGCGCTTCCATTCCCGCTTCAGATACGCGACCGTCGTCAATACGTCGACCGTCTCCCACGGGAGCGGTTCGTCAAGATCGCGTTCGCGGTACGCGTACTCGTCCATCGTGAGCCCGTTCGCGGCGAACGCTTCCGCCCACTCGTCCGGTTTGAAATGCTCCGCCCACGAATCGAACCGGCAGCCGCGTTCAAACGCGTTGATCAGAACGTTCGTCAGCCTTCTGTCTCCGCGCGAAAAGACGGCTTCCAGAACCGAAAGCACGGAAGGATGACAATGCAGTTCCGCGCCGCGTACGCCTTTCAGCGCCGTTTTCAGAAGCTGCTGTTTGCGGCGGATCTCCTCCTGCGTGTTCTGCGGGCACCACTGGAACGCGGTCCAGGGCTTCGGAACGAACGTCGAAACGCTCACCGTCACGCGGAATCCCGCGCCGCGTTTTTCCTTCGGGAGCCTGTAGAAACAGCCGCTGACCTTTCGGGCAAGCTCGGCGATCCCGACGATGTCCTCGTCGGTCTCCGTGGGAAGCCCGATCATAAAGTACAGCTTGACGCCGCACCATCCGGCCGTGAACGCGTCGGTCACGGCGCGAAGAAGGTCCTCTTCGGTGACGTTCTTGTTGATCACGTCGCGCATGCGCTGCGTGCCGGCTTCCGGCGCGAACGTCAGCCCGCCCTTGCGAACCGTCTGCATCTTTTCGAGATCGTCTTTGAGCAGAGAGTCGATCCGAAGCGAGGGAAGCGAAACGGATACTTTCTGTTCGGACATATCGTCGATAATACGCGGGAGCAGTTCGTGCAACTCGGAATAATCGCCCGTCGAAAGCGACAGCAGCGAGACCTCGTCGTATCCCGTGCAGCGGACCAGTTCGCGCGCCTGCGAAAGAAGCGTTTCTTTTCTGCGTTCACGCACGGGTCGATAGATGTATCCCGCCTGGCAGAACCGGCAGCCGCGCGAGCAGCCGCGCATGACCTCGACCGCGACGCGGTCATGCACGATCTGAATGTGCGGCACAAGCTGATTGCCGACGTACGGAGTCGCATCGAGATCGCGGACGATCCGGCGTTTCGGATGCGCGGGCGCGCCCTCCCAAAGGCGTTCCGTGCGAACGTATCGCCCGTCTTCATACATGGGGCGATAGAAAGAAGGAACGTAGACGCCCTCGATCTCCGAAAGCCGCTTCAGAAGCGACGGTTTGTCCAGGCCCTCGCGCTTTGCGGCGCGGACGGTCTCGACGAGTTCGCAGTCCATTTCTTCCCCGTCGCCCAGAAGGATCGCGTCGAACAGGTCGGCGATCGGTTCCGGGTTGCAGGTGCAAGGACCGCCCGCCACGATCAGCGGGTACGATTCATCGCGATCGGCGGCAAGAAACGGAATACCCGAAAGCTTCAGCATCGTCAGCACGTTCGTGTAGCACATTTCATACAGAAGCGAGAATCCGACGACGTCAAAGTCCGCAAGCGGCGATTTGGTTTCGAGCGTAAAGAGCCGTTCCCCCGCTTCCGTGAGCGCGCGCTCCATATCGGTCCAGGGCGCATAGCAGCGTTCGCAGTAAACGCCTTCCATCGCGTTCAGAACGTGATACAGGATCCGGCTTCCCTGATGCGACATGCCGATCTCGTACACGTCGGGAAAGCACAGCGCAAAGCGGAAGTCAAACGACTTCTTGCTGATCATATTCCACTCGTTGCCGATGTACCGCGCGGGCTTTTCGACACGGCTCAGCAGCTTGTCCAGAACGACAGGATCCAACGTTTCTTTCCTCATCCGATACGTACCGCGTATTATAACTAATGAATTATAACACAAGGTTTCCGCAAGGTCAATGACGAAATCAGCGATTTCAGCGTACCTTCATAGCCGATCCTCCCTGCCGCGCGGAGCAGATCCGTTTCGCTGATCTCATAGATCGCGTTTTCGTCCACGATCCGAAGAAACGTGATCTTCGACGACGATATCGCCGACACCGCGTCGCCGACGGTCGCTTCGGATGACAGCACGACAAATTCCGCTTTTCGCGAACCGCCGCTTCGGATCGCGCGGGTACGGTCCAGTACGTCGCCGATCACGCCCGGATCCGGCGTTTTCCACTCCTGCGCCGCAGCCGACAGAAGAAAAACGGGAAGCGCGACCAGCGTCCATGCCGTCAGAATCCCCTTTGTGAGCAAAACGATTCCGATCGCCGCAAACGTGCAGGCGCAAAGGCACGTAAAGCCAAGCGCGATCCGCTTCGCCGTTCTTTCCTTCAGAATACGGCACAGCAGCGTTTTGACGACCCTTCCCCCGTCCAGCGGAAACGCGGGGATCAGATTCAGGAGCGCGATCGCCGTACTCGTTCTCTGCAGCATACCGACCGCCTCCGATCCGATCCCGGACGCCGATCGGATCAGATCCAGAAACGCCGCGAACGCAAACGAGCCGAGCGGTCCGGCCGCCGCGACGATCCATTCCTCCTTCGGATCCGACTGTTCATTTCGGAAGCGGATGACCGCGCCGATCGGATGGATGCGGATCGCCGCCGTTTCGCGCCCGAGATTGCGTGCGGCGATCAGGTGCGCGCATTCATGAACGAGCAGCGACAGCGAACCGCAGAGAAGCGCCGCGCCCTCCCCGATCAGGATGCACCATAAAAAGAACGGAAGCACCGCGAAGGACACGCTTACTTCCGTTCTTCCGACGGTAAACCGCATCAATTCTGCAATCCCAGATCGACAAACTGCGTGGGATCCTGCGGCGCACCGTTCACGTACACTTTCAGGAACATGCTTCTGCCGGCGGAAACCGTGCCGATCACGTCGCCCGACTGTACGGAAGCGCCTTCGGAGACCGTGACCGCCTCAAACCCGTAATAGACGGTTTCCACATCGTCCGACGTCTGCACCCGGACATAATTCCCGTACGATTCGTCGATGCCGACGGAAAGCACCTTTCCGGACGTGCAGGAGAGCACGTCGGAGGACGCGGCCGTGAAACGCAGGAGCCTGCCGTCCGGGAACAGCTCAATATCGTTCGCTTTGACGGGAGCCGCCCATTTTTTCGTGCCCGCTTCCACGTAATGGAGCGATCCGACGGAGCCGGTGCCGACCGCTTCGTTCGACCCGGAATGCGTACTCGTTTCGGCAACGCGTTCGACAGGCTTACCGGCGCCGAATGCGCGCACGATGATCGCCAGTGCAAGCACCGCCGCGCACATTCCGATCTTGATCGCAATGCCGCTCGCATCGATCTTCGGAAGACCTTCCTTTTCTTTTTTCACTGCAAATTCCGATTCGGATGTAAAGCCGTCCCGTTCCCGTTCAAACTGCACTTTCATTTCGTCAAGTTTCATACTTTTTTCCCCCTTGCTGCAACAAATTACGCGGGGAATCGGTCAAGTATTCCGAAAAAACGGCGCAAAAAAGGATCCTCCGGAAATCGGAGGATCCAAGATCTGTTTTTCAGTCGACCGGCACGGGCGGCTGCGTTGCGTGAATGTACGGAACGTCGATCTGCACGTCTTCGATGCGCCAGTTGTCCGTATAAGGCGTGGTCGCGGTCGAAAGGTTCGCATTGTCCTTCCAGGGCGCAAGATGCAGCTGTGCGCGGATCGCTTCGGTTTCGGCGTCGTCCTTGCTGCCCTTGCGGATCTCGCACTCGGTGTCGTAACTGATATTGTAATAGATCCACCGTGCGTCCGGAACGGTCAGCCGGATGCAGGCATGCGACGCTTTCTGACCGGCGGCAAGCGCTTCATAGGACGCCTTGTCGACGGAGCTCAGGTCGCGGTACTTGGAATACAGCGTCGAATGGAAATACGTGCGGCTGCGGATCAGCGACCAGTACTGCGCGGTCTCGCCCGTTTTGAAGTTTCCGAACCGGACGCGCGTCGGCTTCATTTTGAAGACGCCGGCCTGCGTTTCGCTGTAACGTTTCGGGTTGCCGGACGAGCAGAGCATATAGCGGACGGGAACGGTATAGTTGCCGTTTTCGTCCTTCGTGTAAACCATGACGACCTGCCAGTACAGATCGACGATGATCCGGTAGGTATCCGGTGCGGGATAGCCTTTCGGAACGATAAAGGTCGCGTTGCTTCTCGGATTGGATTCGTCGAAATCGGGCAGCGAGCCGACGAGCTCTTCAAACGACATGTTGACGGTCGGCGCGTAGTACGAAAACGGGATCTCGGTCGGTTCCGGCGTGGGCGTCGGAGGCGGCGTCGGCGTCGGTTCCGGCGTGGGCGGAAGCGTCGGCGGAGTCGGCGTTTCAACCGCCACGATCACGTCTTCGGTCGGCGGCTCGGGGGTAGCGATCGTTTCCGGCGTGACAACTTCTTCACCGCCGGTCGACGGAGAAACCTCCGCGTTCTGCGCAGGCGTCTGACCGCCGCATGCGACGATGCCGGGAAGCATCGTCAAAGCCAATATCAATACAAGGAATCTTGTTGTGCGTTTCATGCCTTACCTCTTAAAAACTGAACACAGTTTACCACATTTCCCCATTCCGGTAAACCCCGAATTGCGTACAAAATGCAAATTCTTCAAAAACAAAGCTCCGCCCGACAGTAAAAAACGCCGTCCGCAAAGGACGGCGTCGACAATACGGATCATTCCGTCGGTATCCCGAGCCGGCGCTTCATGGTCTTCTCGACCGCGTTCAGAATGTTTTCATAGCCGGTGCAGCGGCAGAGATGCCCGGAAAGCAGTTTGCGAAGCTCGTCGCGCGTATACAGTTTGCCTGTCTCAAGGATCTCGACGGCCGTCATGATGAAGCCCGGTGTACAGAATCCGCATTGGATCGCGGCTTCCTCAAGGAAGGCCTGCTGAATGTCGGAAAGCTCACCGTTCGGTCCGGTCAGGCTTTCGAGTGTGCGGATGTTTTTGCCGTCCGCCCATGCCGCAAGGTAGATGCAGGAATTGTAGCACTCGCCGTCGATCAGGACGTTGCATGCGCCGCATTCGCCGACCTCGCAGCCTTTTTTGACGGAGGTCAGATGGAAGTCGTTGCGCAGAAGATCCGTGAGCGAAGCGCGCACGTCGATCATGCGTTCGACTTCTTTTCCGTTGATCGTGCATCGGATCAGTTTGTATTGACTCACTCGATCTCACCTCCCGCAAGCCGGATGGATTCAAGGAGACAGCGTTTCGCCATCTCCACGGCAATGTGCTGGCGGAACGCCTTCGAGGCGCGCCAGGAATCGCGCGGATGGATGTCGTTCAGAACGGCAAGCCCGAACCGTTCGATCACCTCGCGCGTGGAGGGCGCGCCGTTTGCGGCCGCTTCCGCGCTTTCCGCGCGCATCGGCACCGGTCCGGCAACGCCGTACGCGATCCTTGCGCGTTCGATCGTTTTTTTGTCGGGCGAAAGCCGGACGTTGACGGAACAGCCGAGCGTTGCGATGTCCATTGCGTTGCGCATCGCATATTTGATGTAATGCCCGAAGGTATTCTCGTAGCTTGCCTTCGGGATCAGGATCGCCGTCTGGATCTCGCCGTCCTCGACGCGGATATCGACCTGCCCCGCCTTGATATAGAAGTCCTTGATCGGAAGACGGCGGACGCCGTTCTTTCCGGTCAGCTCTACGATCGCCTCCCATGCGTGCAGCGTCGACGCAGAATCGGCGCTGGTCACGCCGTTGCAGGTGTTTCCGCCGATCGTGCCGATGTTGCGGATCTGCGGGCCTCCGACCATGTCGACCGCCTCTCCGAGCACGTTGATGTACTTCTGAATAATCGGATCGCGCGTGATGTGCGAAAAGCTCGTCAGACTGCCGATCCGGATGTTCTCGTCCGCATCGATCGTCACGCCGCGCAGTTCGTCGAGCCCGTAGATCGAGATCAGTTCCTTGCCCGCGCGCTTGCCCTCGCGCATCTGCACGAGCACGTCGCTGCCGCCGGCAATGATCTGCGCCTCGGGATGTTCCAGGCGAAGTTCAACGGCGTTTTGAACGCTCGTCGCTTCATACAATGCTTTCAAGTCGTACATAGGTCAGCCCTCCTGCCACGGGTCGCGGATCAAACCGGCTTCGGTAAACGCCGCGAACAGATTATGCGGATTCATCGGAAGTTTGTTCAGCGCAACGCCGGTCGCGTTGTAGATCGCGTTGCGGATCGCAGGCGCGCCCGAGCATGCAGGCGGCTCGCCCAGCGCTTTCGTGCCGAACACGCCCGTGGGCTCCGGATTCTCTATAAAAGCCGCTTCGAGGTCCGGATGATCCAGAACGGTCGAAAGTTTGTAATCCAGCAGATTGTTGTTCAGCGGGCGTCCGGTCTTCGGGTCGAACAGAAGCTGTTCGGACAGTCCGTATCCGATCGCCATCGACATCCCGCCGTGGACCTGCGCTTCCGCAAGCGCGGGGTTGATGAGAATGCCGCAGTCGTGCACGTTGACGATGTTCTTAACGGTCACCTTGCACATCGGGATATCGACCTCGACCTCCGCAAACGTGCAACCGAAGGAATACGCGTTGTTCTTGATCGTAAACGTGCTTTCCGCCGTGATATGCTCGCTGTCCTGCTGATTGTACTGCGCGGTCATTGCCAGCTCGGAGAGCGAAATCAGCACCTTTCCGTCGCTCTTTCTGACGACGTTACCATCGCGTACCTCCATATTGTCGACGGACTGCCGCGTCAGTTTGTTCGCATAGGCGAAGATCTTCTGTTTCAGAAGCTCCGCCGTCTGCCGGATCGAAAAGCCCGCGACGTACGTCTGGCGCGACGCATAGGCGCCGAGGCCGGTCGGCGTGACGTCCGTATCCTGACAGGAAACAACGTGCACGTCCCGATAGCTCTTCAGCCCGATCGCTTCGGCCGCCATCTGCGAAAAGGCGGTGTCCGCGCCCTGTCCGATCTCGGTTTCGCCGCACTGCATCGTGACCGTACCGTCGAGATTCAGCAACATGCGGTTCGACGAGGTCTCGAGCGCGATCGGCCAGACCGCCGTATTGTACCAGAACGAAGCGCAGCCGATGCCTCTGCGGATCGGGCCTTTGTCGTTTGCGAATTCCCGGACCTTCCGGTCGTAGTCGATCAGTTCTTTTCCTTTTTCGAGACATTCGCGGTGCGAATCGTAATAGTTGACGTTCTTGGAAAAACCGTCTTCAAAGCCCTGCGGCATAATGTAGCGGTTGCGGTATTCGACCGGATCCATACCGATCGCGTGCGCGCATTCTTCGATATTCGAATCGTTCGCAAACGACGCCTGCGGCATGCCGTATCCGCGCATCGCGCCGGCAGCCGGAAGATTTGTATAAACCGTGTACGCATCGCATTCCATGTTGTCACACGGGTACAGCTGCGGGAACGATCCCATCGCCTTTGCGACGATGCTGTGTCCGTGACTCGCGTACGCGCCCTGATTGGAAAAGAGATCGACTTTCCTCGCCGCCATGCTGCCGTCTTTGCGGATCCAGCTCGTGATATGGAAGCGAATGGCGTGACGGACGCGGTTCGATACAAAGGTCTCTTCACGCGAGCAGTCGATGCGCACCGGCCTGCCGCCGACCTGCGTGCTGCACCATGCGCAGAGCGGCTCGTAAAGCGCGTCCTGCTTATTGCCGAACCCGCCGCCGATATAGGGCTTGATGATCTGCACGTCCGCCCAGGGACGTCCGATCGCCTGCCCGACGACCCGGCGAACGATGTGCGGGATCTGCGTGGACGAAACGACCGTGATCCGACCGTTCTCCTCATAGGCGAAGCAGCCGTGATTCTCGATGTGGCAGTGCTGCACCGTCGGCGTTTCATACCAGCCCTCGACACGGATCAGCCCCGGCTCCCGGATCGCGTTTTCATAGTCGCCCTTCCGGATGGACGTATGCTTCAGAATATTGTGTTCGTACGCCTCATGCAGCTGCGGCGCACCGTCCTCCATCGCTTTCTGCGGGTCGAGCACGAACGGAAGCGGATCGTATTCCACTTTGATCGCGCGCACGCCCTGCATTGCCGCGACTTCGTCCTCCGCGATGACGACCGCAACGTCGTCGCCGTAGTAACGGACGTGCGTATTCAAAAGACGCCGGTCCGCAACGTCCTGATGTTCCGGGTCCATCGACCACGGATGCCCCGCCGTCGGGAAATCGATCTCGGGCGCGTCGAAGCAGGTCAGGACCTTTACGACGCCTTTGATTTTTTCGGCTTCGGTCGTGTCGACGGATCTCACGATGCCGTGCGCGATCTCGGAGTGCCTGATCCGAACGTAAAGCGCGTCCGGCGGCATCCGGTCTTCGTAGTACTTGGTCCGTCCGGTCGCCTTGTCGTACGCGTCCACACGGATCTCGCTTTTGCCGACGATGCTCATAGGGTTTCCTTTCTGAATCGGTTCGTCAATCATGGTATAGTCTTACACATATATAGTATATCACCTGTCCCTGCATTCGTGAAGAGGCAATCGCACGGAAAAACGATCTTTTGAAAAAATAACGGGAACAAAAAAACAAGCACCCGGATCAGCGGGTGCCTGTTCTGGCTGCCGAACTAGGATTCGAACCTAGACAATACGAGTCAGAGTCGTAGGTGCTACCATTACACAATTCGGCATTAGCTTCAGAAAATCCCGAGATGCCGTCCGTTCTGAGATGATAATACCCGCCACTCGGCAGGTGGGTACACTGCGGAGCCCGCAATCTTCCCGTCGAAGCGGGCTTGATTTTGGGTCGACCGACACGTGCTTTCCCGTAATCACTCTGTGGGTTTATCACAAAAAACGTAACGCACACCGCAGGATTATCCAAACTGGTGGGGTTAGTTGGGCTCGAACCAATGACCTCCACGATGTCAACGTGGCGCTCTAACCAACTGAGCTATAACCCCTTGCGGAATCATATTATACACAACTTGAGAAAAAATGCAAGACTTTTTTTCATTTTCTCAATTCTTTTCGTTCCGAACGCCCTTCGCCGCGGGAATCGGACCTGCCCGGCTCGAAAGAAAATCCGATCGTTTTCGTATATCTTTCTTGCATTTGGGTGAAATGTATACTATAATAGATGCCGATAAATTTCAAGAAAGGAGGATTCCGATGGACCTGTTCTCCAAGTGTCACAATCCGATCGTCGAAGAAGCCCGCGCAAAAAACATCTATCCGTATTTTCACGAGCTTGAATCGATGCAGGCGCCCGAAGTCATTATGGAAGGCAAACGGCGCATCATGCTCGGTTCGAACGGTTATCTGGGTCTTGCCACGCATCCCCGTGTCATCGAAGCGGGCGTCGAAGCGATTCGCAAATTCGGCTCCGGCTGCGCGGGATCGCGTTTTCTGAACGGCACGCTCGTGCTGCATACGCAGCTGGAACGCGAGCTTGCCGCGTTCCTCGGCAAGGAGTCTGTCATGACCTTCTCGACCGGATTCCAATCCAACCTCGGAATCATCAGTGCGATCGCCGGACGCGGCGACGTGATCCTCTGCGACCGCGAAAACCACGCGAGCATCTACGACGGATGCAAACTCAGTTATGCCGAAATGGTCCGTTTCCGGCATAACGATATGGAAGATCTCGAGAAGAAGCTTTCGAACATTCCGGACAAAGCCGGACGGCTGATCGTGACCGACGGCGTGTTCTCCATGGGCGGCGATATCTGCAATCTTCCTGAGATCGTCCGGCTTGCGAAAAAGTACGGCGCCCGCGTCATGGTCGACGACGCGCACGGACTCGGCGTGCTCGGCGAAGGCGGAAAAGGAACCGCGGATCATTTCGGTCTGTCCGACGACGTGGACATTATCATGGGCACGTTCTCAAAGTCGCTCGCCGGTATCGGCGGATTCATGGCGGCGAAGGAAGAGATCGTCGATTATGTGCGGCACGTTTCCCGTCCGTTCATCTTCTGCGCATCGATCCCCCCCGCCTCCTGCGCGACCGTCATCGAAGCGCTGCACATCCTGATCGAACAGCCGGAGCTTCCGAAACGGCTCATGGAGCTTTCCATGTACATGCGGAACAATCTCAAGCGCGAAGGCATCTCGATCCGCGAAAGCACGACGCCGATCATTCCGCTTTTCACGCACGACATCGAAACGACGCTGCGTGTCGGAAAAGTGCTGTTTGAGCGCGGCGTGTACGTCAATCCCGTGCTGCCGCCCGCCGTGCATCCCAGCGAATGTCTGCTGCGCACGAGCTACATGGCGACGCACACCGAAGCGCTGCTTGACGAAGCGCTCGGCATCATCAAAGAGGTGTTTACCGAATATGGCATCTGAACAACGAATCGTCGTAATCACCGGCGCTTCGCAGGGAATCGGGAAAGCGGCGGCAGCCGCTTTTTCGCAAAGCGGAGATCGCGTGTTCAACCTGTCCCGGCACGATCCGAAGGATGAGAACGCTCGCTTCGTTCCGTGCGACGTCACCGATGATGCGCAGAGCGCAAACGCGATCGAAACGGTCCTGCGCGAAGCGGGCCGGATCGACGTTCTTCTTCTGAACGCCGGCTTCGGTATTTCCGGACCTGTGGAAACGACGACGGTCGAAGCGGCGAAAAAGCAGTTCGACGTCTGCCTGTTCGGCGCGTTCCGGGTTCTGAAGGCTGCGCTGCCGTCGCTTCGCACGACGAAGGGCACGGTCCTGTTCACCTCCTCCGTCGCCGGCGTCGTTCCGATCCCCTATCAGGCTTTTTATTCCGCGGCAAAGGCGTCGATCAACAGCCTCGTCATGGCGCTGCGAAACGAACTGAAAGGGACCGGGATCCGCGTCGCCGCTGTTCTTCCCGGCGACGTCAAGACCGGGTTCACCGCTGCGCGCGAGAAGAACAAAGTACATGCGGCGCTGTATCCAAACGAGGTCCGCTCCGTCGAAAAGATGGAACACGACGAGCAGCACGGCATGTCGCCGGACCGGATCGCCGCGAAATTCCTGAAGCTCTCGAAACAGAAGCATCCGAAGCCGTTCTGCTCCGTCGGCTTCGCTTACTCCGCCGTTCTGGTGCTGATGAAGCTCCTTCCGGCGGGACTTGCAAACCGCTTGATCGGCAAGCTGTACGCCTGATCGGGAAGGATCGCATATGTTCAACGCAACGCCCGCCATGGCCGGATGGTTCGGCTATCCGCTGGAATTAAGCGACCGGCTTCGACTCATCAAAGAAGCCGGATTTCAAAGCGTTCTGCTTTGGTGGGCTGTCGAATCGACGTTCGAACCGCCCGTTCCGCAAAAGCTCGAGACCGCCGCGAAATACGGTCTTGCCGTCGAAAACGCGCATTTGCAGTTTGACGGTGTGAATTCGCTTTGGCTTGACGGCTGCGAGGGCGAGCATTACTGCGCCGAGCTTGCGGGTCTCATTGCGGAAGCGGGCGTTTACGGCGTGCCGACGCTGGTCGTCCATCTGACGCGTTCTCTGACGCCTCCCCCGTTTTCGGAGATCGGGTGCTCGCGCTTCCTGCGGTTGTGCGAGGTCGCGGAACGAGCGGGGGTAACCCTTGCTTTTGAAAACCTGCGCGCGCCGGAGCGGCTGTATGAATTTCTGCTCCGGATCGATTCACCGCGCATTGGCGTCTGCTTCGATTCCGGGCACAATCACGTTTTCTGCCCCGACCGGCGGATCGCCGTCGATTTCGCCTCCCGCATCAAAGCCGTGCATCTGCACGATAACGACGGAACGCGCGACGCGCACAACATCCCGGGCGACGGTACGATCGACTGGACCGCGGTTCGCCGTGAGCTGCTTGCATCCGCATACGCAGGTGCATGGAGTCTCGAAATCGAACATCCGCAGACCACGGAATTCGGAAAAGCGCTGCTGTCCGCGGCGGATGATCCCTACTTCGGTATGGGACCGGAGGAATATCTGGCAAGGGCCTTCGAAGCCCACAGAAAGCTTCTTGAGGGCGTGCTCTGAACAACAAAATACCGGGAAGGCGGGGCTTTCACTGCCCCGTCTTTTTCAATGCCGGCGACACGCCGCGAAAAAAGGAATCCCGTTTTTCGGTTTCCGTGTACATAAAAAAGAGGCGTGCGCCTCTTTTTTGTTTTATCTTAAATGGGGTTTACATCATGCGCGTGCCGTCCGTATTGTGCAGATGCCGGAAATTCGGAACGATCTTCTGGATCTGCTCCTCGAGATGGGGATCGCCGGTCTCCGCCATCCGCAGAAGCGCGCCGAGCTCGAGCCGGAACGTGTCGCGGTCGATCTCGGAGGGATGCGCCTTGAAGATGCGGCCGTGCTCCGTTTTCTGCATCTTGTCGGCTTCCTCGTCCATCAGAAGCTCTTCCGTCAGCTTTTCGCCGGGGCGCAGTCCGATGATCTCGATCGGCATGTCCTTGTTTGGCTCGTATCCGTGGAAACGAATGACCTTTTCGGCAAGATCCATGATCTTTACGGGTTGTCCCATATCGAGAACGTAAATCGCGCCGGTCTCGCCGTACGCGCCCGCCTGCAGAACGAGCTGCGCCGCTTCCGGGATCGTCATAAAATACCGCGTGATGTTCGGATCGGTGACCATGACGGGACCGCCTGCGGCGATCTGCCGTTCGAAAAGCGGAATGACGCTTCCGTGCGAGCCGAGAACGTTTCCGAACCGGACGGTCATGCATTTCATTTCGGAGCCGCGCGCAAAATCCTGCACGAGCAGTTCGCAGATGCGTTTGCTTGCGCCCATGACGTTGGTCGGATTGACCGCCTTGTCGGTGGAAAGCTGCACGAAACGCTCCACGCCGTGCTCGTCCGCGGAACGGAGAACGTTCAGCGTTCCGCCGACGTTATTCTTGATCGCTTCCGCAGGGCTCGACTCCATCAGCGGCACGTGCTTATGTGCCGCGCAATGCAGAACGATGTCCGGCTTTTTGGATTCCATGACCTCGTCGAGGCGCACTTTATCGCGGATGGAACCGATCGCGATCTCAACGTCGAGCCACGGATACATGCGTTTCAACTCGACGAACAGTTCGTAGGTCGTGTTCTCATATACGTCGAACAGAATGATCTTTCTTGGGTAGAACCGCGCGACCTGACGCGCGATCTCGGACCCGATCGATCCGCCGCCGCCGGTCACGAGAACCGTCTTGTGCGTCAGATACTTTTCGACGAGTTCCTTGTCGAGTTCGACTTCGGTGCGGAACAGAATATCGGAGATCTTCGTTTCGCGCACGTCGCGCATGGTCGGCGTGTCGGTCAGCTCCTGCAGACGCGCAACGGAGCGGATGTGGCACTTGGTCTGGATGCAGAGATTGAGGATCTCCGAACGGCGCTTTTCGGACACGGACGGGATCGCGACGATGATCTCCTGGATCTTATACCGTTCGACCGCCTTCGGGATGTCGTCGATGGTGCCGACGATCTTGACGCCGCCGACGCGAAGACCGACCTTAGAAAGATCGTCGTCGACGAACGCCGCAACGTAGCTGGTCTTCCCTTCCTCGCCGGATTCGATCTGGCGCTTTACGTACGTGCCGAAGAATCCCGCGCCGACGATCAGGATCGCCTTTTGTCCGTTTCTGGACATGCGGAACCGTCCCGTGTGGAGCCCGTTCCTGAGCCAGCGCAGACTGAAGCGGCTGACTCCGACGAGAAACATCATGATCACACCCATCAAAAGGATGTTGAAGCCGTTGTTTGCCGGGAACACCTTCGGGTTGATGAACTCATACAGCACGAACCGGTTCAGCAGATAGCACGCGATGGTGGATGCGCCGACGGCCGCGACGATGTGGATGCCTTCGTCCATGCCGGACAGCTTCCACATATTCGAATACAGCCGCAGCGCGAAGAAAACGCCGATATAGATCGCGGCGAAGAGTACGAGCTGCACGATCGTGAACGTTGCTTCGACGACGAGCCTGCCGTTGGATTCGGCAAGATAGGACAGCGGAAAGACGAACGCGTCGCGCTCCCCCGCCGGAACGGCGAGGCGCGGCGCAAAGCACGCCAGGATCGCCGCCGCCATCAGCATCAGAATATCCAGACTGATGAACACGAGAACGCGCGAGATCCGCTCTCTTTTGATCAGACTCCGTTTTTTGTTTTGCGTTCGGCCCACAGTATCACCCTGCCCCCGTCCGGGCATGCCCCTTCCGTTCGTTATTCGTCGTAACCGATCGGATTCATCGACTGCCAGCGGTAGCCGGTCTTGCACATATCGAACAGATCGCGTTCCGCCTTCCAGCCGAGCAGCCGCTCCGCTTTGGACGGATCCGCATAATTCTCCGCAACGTCGCCCGGACGCCGCGACGTGATCTCATACGGGATCCGGACGCCGTTCGCGTCCTCATATGCATGAATGACGTCCAGCACGCTGTAGCCAGTTCCGGTGCCGAGGTTGATCGCCTCCACGCCCGTGTGCTCTTCGGCGTATGCAAGCGCGAGGAGATGGCCCTTTGCGAGGTCGACGACGTGAATGTAATCCCGCACGCCGGTCCCGTCGGGCGTAGGATAGTCGTTTCCGAAAACGCGAAGCATCGGGCGTTTCCCCGTTGCGACCTGATTGATATAGGGCAGCAGATTGTTCGGGATCCCCTGCGGGTCCTCGCCGATCAGACCGGAATCGTGGGCGCCGATCGGATTGAAGTAGCGCAGAAGGACGACGGACACGTCGGGATACGCGGCGGCGTAGTCGGAAAGGATCTGTTCGCCCATGAATTTCGTCCAGCCGTACGGATTGGTACACCAGAGCGGCGCGTCCTCTCGGATCGGTACCTGCGGAACGCCGTAAACCGTTGCGGAAGAGCTGAACACGATGCGCTTGACGCCGAACTCGCGCATGCATTCGAGCAGGGTCAGCGTCGCGTCAAGGTTGTTTCGATAGTATTCGACGGGCTTTGCAACGCTTTCGCCGACGGCCTTCAGTCCCGCGAAATGAATGATCGAGCCGATCGCGTGCTCTGCAAACAGTTTGCGCATCGCTTCGCGATCACAAACGTCGATCCTGACAAATTCCGGACGCTTCCCCGTGATCGCTTCGATGCGGTCCAGAACCGCTTCCTTGCTGTTGACAAGATTATCCGCGATCAGAACGCGTTCGCCGGCGTTGAGAAGCTCCACGACCGTGTGCGAGCCGATGTATCCGGCGCCGCCCGTAACCAAAACCGTCTGTTTCATTCCGTTCCTTTCCCTGTCGGACAAATAACAGTCCGTAATTATTCACGATAAGTATACAGGAACTTCCGACAAAAAGCAACCCCGACCGACGCAGGCGCACGAACCGTGCGCGATCCGGACTTTCGCGGCGCGTCGTTCAACCGCGTATGACGCGAATCAAATCGGGATATCCTATCCGAAGATCATACGAAGAAGGAAAAAACATGAAAGCAACCGGAATTGTACGGCGCATCGACGAACTCGGACGGATCGTGATCCCGAAGGAGATCCGGCGGGTCCTGCGTATCCGCGAAGGCGACCCGATCGAGATCTTCACGGACGAAGATCGCGTCGTTCTCAAAAAATACGCGCGCATCCGCGAGCTCGGCGATTATGCGGAAACCTACTGCCAGGCGCTTACCGGAGCGCTCGGCTTCTCCGCATGTGTCACGGATACCGAATCGATCCTGTTCAGCGCGGGATCGATGAAGAAAACGCTGCTTCGCGCGCCTTTGTCCTCCCAGTACGTTGAACAGATGCGAAAAAAACAGACGATCCTCTCGCCCGAGGGGTATCGTCTGCTGGAAAACGAGGACACGCTTTTTCGCCTTGCGTCCGTTCCGATCATTCAATCGGGAGACGTAAACGGCAGCGTGCTGATCTGCTCGCTCGACGAACGGCTTCCGCTGCGAGACACGGAGCTTTCGATCCTGAAGACCGCGGCGCTGTATCTCGGAAAGCAGCTCGGCGAATAAGGTTATTTCATTTTATCGACGCATTCGGGCTCGACGATAATGCTGCGGCTCATCCGGGCACGCTTGCGCGTCTTCAGCCAGCCGATCAGCGAACAGATCAGGAAGCAAGCCACGTGAACGGCAATGATGGCCGGTCCTGGCTGCGCGCCGATCACAAGCGAAAGGAAAAAGCCGAACGCAAAACAAACGAGTGAAAGCACGGCCGAGGTGATCATGACCGATTTAAACCGTTTCGTCACGCGCATGGCGGAAAGCGCCGGGAAAATGATCAGGCCGGAGATCATGATCGCGCCGATCATTTTCATCCCGATGACGACGGTCACGGCGGTCAGTCCTGCAAGCATCATGCTGTAAACGCCGACATGCACGCCCGTCGCTTTCGCGAAGGTCTGATCGAACGTAACGCTGAAGATCCGCGTGTAAAACAGGATGAACGCCGTAAGAACGACGACCGAAACGCCGATCGCGATCCACATATCCGACTCGAGCAGCAGATTGATCGAGGACGTGCCGAAAAGGGAGTTGCAGACGTCCTGCGAATACTGCCCGTCGGACAGACGGTACAGAAGCGTGCCGATCGCGATCGCGCCGGTCGAGAGAACGGCGATCGCCGCATCGCCCTGCATGCGGCGCTTTTCGTTCAGCACCATCAGGATAAAGGCCGCCGCCATAACGATCGGAAGAGAGATCGCCATCGAAGCGTTGCCGATCTGCAGCACGGACGCGATCGCAAGCGCGCCGAAGCCGACGTGCGAAAGCCCGTCGCCGATCATGGAATACCGCTTCAGAACGAGCGTGACGCCCAGAAGACTTGCGCAGAGAGAAACGAGCGAGCCTACGACGATCGCGCGGATCGCGATGCCCGGGATATTCTGAAAGATCGAAATCACGTCCGTCATAGCGCGTTCTCCTGTAAATACTTCCGTCCGACCGGACTGTTTTTATACTCCGCGGTCGTGCCGATGAACAGCGGATGGCAGGAAAGATGCAGAATATGGCTGCAGCATTTCACCGCCTCCTCCACGTCGTGCGAGACCATGATGACCGTCATGCCGTTTTTGTTGATCTCCCGGACCATGCGGTAGAACTCTGCCGTCACGACCGGATCGAGACCGGTCGTCGGCTCGTCGAGAACCAGGCACTTCTTCGTCGCGCAAAGCGCCCGCGCGAGCAGGACGCGCTGCTGCTGACCGCCCGAAAGTTCCTGGAAGCTGTCCTTTTTCAGCGGAAGCAGACCGAGTTTTTCCATGTTTCCGTCCGCGATCGCCCGTTCGCGCCTGCCGTAAAACGGTTTCCACCCGCGATATCCGATGGTGCCGGAAAGCACGACCTCCTCGACAGACGCCGGAAAATCCTTTTGGATCGCGCTCTGCTGCGGAAGATACCCGATCTCGTTCGGTTTCAGGCCTTCGCCCATCACGATCCGTCCGGACGCGCAGGGAATGAGCCCGAGAAGCGCTTTCATCAGCGTCGTTTTCCCGGATCCGTTTTCTCCGATGATCCCCCAGAATTCACCCGCGTTCACGCGGAAGCTCACGTCGTGCGCCACGCTGACGCCGCCGTACGCAAGGCCCACGTTTTCAAAGGTCAGGATCGCCACTCAATTCACCGCCTTTTTCAGATTCTCAAGGTTTTGCCGCATCAGATCGAGATACGTGACGCCCGCGTCGAAATCCTCTTTGCTGACGTTGTGACACGAATGCAGCAGCCAGGTTTCGCATCCGGTCGCGTCCGCGATCGTGTTTGCGATCTTCTGATCGGAGAACTCGATATAGAACACGCCGGGAAGGTCCTGTTCCCGTACGGTATCGATCAGGAACGAAACCGTGGAAAGCGCGACTTCCTCGTTGCTGGAGCAGCCGGGCAGCGCGGCGTAATACGTGAGGCCGAGTTCGTCGCACAGATACCGGAACGGAAACCGTTCCGCAAACACGACGGTCGAATGCTTCGCGTCCTTCATCACCGCGAGAAACGCCTCGTCCAGCGCTTCCAGTTCGGCAACGTAGTCCGCCGTGTTTTTCCGCAGTTCATCCGCGCGATCCGGAAGGATCCCGCAAAGCGCGTCGCACAGGCCGTTGACGATCCGGATCGCGTTTTTCGGGCTTGTCCAGACGTGTTCGTCCGCTTCGGGACGTTCTTCCCGCTCCCCCTGCATACCCGGAGAAAGCTCTTCGTCGACCGTTTCGACAAGATCCATCAGCGCAACGGCGTTGAGCCCCTGCCCGTTCGTGCGGAGCAGATCGTCGACCCAGCGGTCGGTCTCGCCTCCGACGTATACGAACAGATCGGCCGACAGGATCTCGGACATTTCGGACATGCTCGGATCAAAGCCGTGCACTTCGCTGCCGGGCTTGACGAGCATGATCAGATTGACGCTGTCGCCCGCAATGCGGCGGATAAAGTCGTACTGCGGGAAGATCGTTACGATGACGGTCGGCTTGTCTGCGGTCTTCTCCGTCCTTCCGCACGCCTGAAAAACGGGCAGCAGCAAAAGGCACAGACAGACCGCAATGATTCTTCCGAAGGGTTTCATCCCCTGTCTCCTTTCAGCGCGTGAGGATCCGCGCGACCGCCGCGCGATGCACGCGCATCGCGCCGACCGGGCAGAACTCCTGACAGCAAAAGCATTTGATACAGTGTTTGCGATCGATGACCGCTTTGCCGTTCACGATCGAGATCGTATGCGCCGGGCACACGTCGCGGCATCTCCCGCACCCGACGCACGCTCTGCGGGAAACCTTCGGCTTCGAAACGAGGCAGGCGTTCATGCCCGCTTGCAGCGCGCGTCCGAAAACGGTCCTGCCGCTGACGAACAGGTGGCTGTTGCGATTGCGGATCAGTTCGAAATCGTCGCGCATAAACGCGGACGCGTCGCCCGCGACCGTAAGCTGCTCGACGCGTTCGGGCGCAAGTCCTCTTCTCTGCGCGGCGGCGATCGTCGGCACCTCGGCGGGAGAAAGACCGATCAGCGTCGCCGCAAGCACGTCGAGGCAGTGCGGATCCTTCGATGCAAGCAGACAGCCGAGCGCTTTCGGCTTTCCCTGCGTCGGTCCGTTGCCCTCCATCGCCACGACTGCGTCGCAGATATGCAGAGCGGGCCGGAAATATTCGTCCAGATCGACGATCATCTCCGCAAAGTCGTTCGGGTTCGGGAAGCGGTAATGATATTCCGGCTTCTTGGTTCCGGGAACGGTTCCGAACATGTTTTTTGCTGCCGCCGAAAGCGACATCATGCCGTGCGATTTCAGCTTGCAGAAATTGATGATCGCGTCCGCGTGATCGAGCCATGCGGTATACGAAAAGGATTTTGCCTGAACGGCGTCCGGATAGAACGCTTCTTTTTCCGAAAAATCATGATTCAGTTCCGCGCCGGCCCGTTCGGCCTCGGCAAGCCCGCTTACGGAATAGACGCGATTCAGCACCGATGCGTTGAACAGATTGCCGGGGCTGTCGCCGATCACGACCGATGCGCCGCGCGCGATCAGAAGCCGCGTAAGCGCGGCGAGCAGAGCCGGATGCGTCGTGACCGCTTTTTCCGGTTTGGCGGCGGAAACGAGGTTCGCCTTGATCGCGATCCGCATGCCGGGCTTCACCCAATCGAGCCCGCCGAGGGGTCGCAGTACATCGGACAGCGCGCGTTCACACGTTTCGGGCGCGTAGTCCGCACAGGGTACGATGGAAACCGGATCCGTCTTCATTCGGTCATCCTCCGTACGAGCGCGATCTCGTCGGCATATTCGCGCAGCGATTCATGCGGCGTTTCCAGACAAAACGGAAGTTTGGAAAGCGCCGGATGGTTCACGATGCGATCCACCGCTTCGCATCCGATAAAGCCCTCGCCGATCGGCGCATGCCGGTCCTTATGCTGTCCGATCTCATATTTGGAGTCGTTCAGATGGATAAACAGCAGCCGTTCAAGCCCGATCACACGGTCGAACGCGCTCAGCACGCCGTCAAGGTCGTTTACGAGATCGTACCCCGCCTGAAATACGTGACAGGTATCGAGGCAAACGCCCACGCGTCCGTTCAGCCGGACCGCGTCGATGATCGCGCGAACCGATTCAAACGTGCCGCCGATCTCGCTCCCCTGTCCCGACATCGTTTCGATCAGGACCGTCGTGTCGGTATCGTCGGAAAGGATCCGGTTCAGCAGCGCTGCGGTTTTCTCGATACCTGCAGCTTCTCCCTGACCGACGTGACTGCCCGGATGGAAATTATAATACGGCTTGCGCATGGCGGTACAGCGCTGCAGATCGTCGCGCATGACGAGTTCCGCAAACTGTGCGGTCTCCGTTTTTTCGGCGCACGGGTTCAGCGTGTACGGCGCGTGGACGAGCACCGGCGCGAACGCCTGCCCGGAAAGATACGCGTTCATAGCATCCGAATCCGCTTCATCAAGCGGTTTCGCTTTGCTCCCTCTCGGATTGCGCGAGAAGAACTGGAACGTGTCCGCGCCGATCGACGAAGCGGTGCGCGCCATTTTCAGAAGTCCCTCCGAGGGAGAAAGATGACAGCCGATATGCAGCATAAGGTCCTTTCCTTTTGAATCCGTTTTATCGAATTTTGATTGTACCATATTTATACGCCGGATGCAAGACGCGGAAAACGGCACGGCGTGCGTTGACGAAGACGCGCCGCCCTGTTATACTGAATGAAACTCTTCCGAATGCCGGAGGCACGACCTATGACCGAACTTCTTTCCCCCGTCGGCTCCGAAGCCGCTCTGCACTGCGCGATTCGTTTCGGCGCGGACGCCGTCTATCTCGGCGGACCGTATCTGCAGCTGCGCGCCGAAAGCGCTGCGTTCTCGTTCGAGAAACTTGCTCAAGCCGCAGAAGAAGTGCACCGTGCGGGCAAAAAGCTGTACGTTACCGTAAACGCGCTCGCATACAACGACGAGATCGACGCGCTGCCGGCGTACGCAAACCGTCTCAAGGACTGCGGCGCGGACGCCGCGATCGTGTCTGATATCGGCGTTCTCACAACGATCCGGAAATCGTGTCCGGAGCTGGAGCTGCACGTCAGCACGCAGGCAAGCTGCATGAACTACGCCGCAGCAAAGGCGTGGTACGATCTCGGCGCAAAGCGCGTCGTTCTCGCGAGGGAAATGTCGATCGACGAGATCCGGAAGCTGAAAAAGCGAATCCCCGAAGATCTTGAGCTGGAGGCGTTCGTGCACGGCGCCATGTGCATGGCGTACTCCGGAAGATGTCTTTTATCCTCCGCGATCCTCGGAAGGTCCGGCAACCGCGGCGACTGCGCGCAGCCGTGCCGGTGGTCCTACGCGCTCGTCGAGGAATCGCGGCCGAACCAGAGTTTTCCGATCGTGCAGGAAGGCGCGCACAGTTTCGTGCTTTCGTCGCGCGATCTGAACTGCATCGATCTGGTCGGCGAACTGATCGACGCCGGCGTGACGTCGCTGAAGATCGAAGGACGCATGAAGACCGAATACTACGTCGCCGTCGTGACAAACGCATACCGCGGCGTTCTCGACGGAACGATGCCGATCGAGGATGCGCGCCGCGAGCTTCTGACCGTTTCGCACCGTCCGTATACGACCGGATTCTATCACGGGGAGCTGCCGAACGACCACAGCAATGCGGGAACGTATTCGCAGACGCATCGGTTTGCCGGAACGGTGCTTTCGTATGAAAACGGCGTCGCCGTCATGGAACAGCGCAACCGGTTCGCCCGCGGCGACGTGCTTGAGGTCGTTTCGCCGACTCTCAGGCATGCGGTCGTGAAAGCGGACGATCTGCGCGACGCGTCCGGGGAACCCGTGGAGATCGCAAACAAGGTCCGGCAGGTCCTGACGATCCGCACGGACGTTCCGCTTTCGCCGGGCGATCTGCTGCGCATCAAAATCTGAAGAAGCAAAAACGGACCCCCCGGGGATCCGTTTTTTGTACGTTGGATCGGAAAACGTCCTACGGCTCCGGTACGAACGGCGTTGTGACCGAGATCTCGAAATCCATCATCTGCACGTCGACCTCCGTCAGCACGTCGGCATAGACGCGGTTTTCGCCCGAAAAAAGCTTTAGCCCGCCTGCCGCCGTGTAGAAATCGGCGTATCCGAACTGCAGATTGTTCTCGTAAAACGTGATGCGAAGACCGCCGGTCAGGGGGCGCTGAAAGCTGTTCGTGATCGTCGCGTCGATCAGCGTTTCACCGTTGTACTCGTATATCCGAAGGTTTGATACGGACAGATAATAATCGTAATAATGCGTTTGCTCGTTCAGGATCGGAAGTCCGTTCGCATCGAGCGGAAATCCTTCGCCCTCGATCGGCGCGATCGCGATCGGCTCCGGTTCCGGTTTCGGCGTCGGCGTTGCGAACGATTCCGGCTCCGGCGATATGTCGTTCAGATAGATCAGATGCGCTTCCTGGGACGTGCAGCCGAACAGCAGCAGCAGCGCAATCAGAATGATACAAAGTCTTGCCGATCTCATGCGGGGTCCTCCGTATCCTGCGCGTTTTCCGCCTCGTCCGTTTCGGGAGATGCCGGTTCGTCCGGAACGTCGGCCGGTTCGCCCGGCTTGCGGAAATCCGTGTACAGCGTTACGCCGATCAGCGCAAGCAGCATCACGAAAAGCACGATCTGATTGAAGCGGATCCCTCCGAATACGACGCTGCGCGTGCTTCCGTCGCGCAGCCATTCGAGAATGAACGCAAGAAACACGTACGCCGTCATCGTAAAAAGCGCGGTTTTTCCCGGTTTCCATTTACGGGAAAGCAGCAGCGCAGCGATCCCGAGCGCAAGGCAAACGAGAAAATCGAGGAAGAATACGGCGTACGCAACGGAAACGCCGTCTTCGAAGTACTGAGCGGTAAACGTGACAAGCGGGAAAAACTTCGGAACGCCTTCCCCGGCGACCGGGCCGAGACCCTCGCAGAGGAAAAAGTCCGCCCATCGACCGATCGCAAGTCCGAAGAACGCGCCGGGAAGCAGCACGTCGAACGATTCGCCGACGGGAAGCCTGCGCACTCTGAGATAGATCAGAAGACCGATCGTGATAAAGACGAGCGCGCCGGGAAGATTCAGACCGGGAGTCGACAGCGAGAAGAAAGAAGACAAAGCAATCTTGCAAGAAAGCACGGAAAACAGACGCGCGCCGAGCAGTCCGCACGGGATCGAAACGATGCAGGCGTCGAGCGCAAGATCCTTATACGCGCCGCGTTTCCTGACAAGGACGGCGGAAACGATAAATGCGGTAAAAACGGCAAGTGCGACAAGGATCGCGCTCCATGCAAGCGGAACGCCGCCGATCGTAAACGCCGTGTTGAACGATTCCATAGTCTGCTCCTTTCTTCGGATACAGTATATACCTTTCACGCGCAAATGGAAAGAGAAACGAAAAAAGTTTACGAATCCGACAGGCTTGTTCAGGCAGCAAAAAACCCGCCTTTCGGGCGGGTGATGAATTGGTGGGGATGTAGGGGCTCGAACCCTAGACCTCTGCGATGTGAACACAGCGCTCTGACCAGCTGAGCTACATCCCCGTGCACGATTATTCTACAATACCGGAACGGCGTTGTCAAGTGCGTTTTTCCGCTTCCGGCGTTTCAGACGCGTCTGCTTGTTCTCCGAACTGCGCAGCCGATCTTACGCCGCAAGCCACCCGCTATCCGACGACGCACCGTGTCGTCGGATACGGCTTCCGAGAAGCCGCACGCGGTCAAGTCCCGACCGATAAAAAAACAAATACCACCCGCAAAGGGTGGTATTTGTTTTTGGTGCGGCAGATGGGACTTGAACCCATACGCCTGCGCACACGCACCTCAAACGTGCCTGTCTGCCAATTCCAGCACTGCCGCGCATCGTGTATTATACGATGCGGCGTCAAAAAAGTCAACACCTATTTTTTCGTTTTTCAGATCGTTCATATTGCTCTTGCCCGGGGATCGATCCTGTGTTACCATATCCGTATGAAACGCATGGAGATCACACATCCCTTCCCGCCTTTTTTCAGAGCGGATTCGCATATCCTGATCCTCGGCAGCTTTCCTTCCGTGAAATCCCGGGAGCAGATGTTCTTTTACGGACATCCGCAAAACCGGTTCTGGCGCGTGACCGCTGCCGTGTTTTCCGACGCCGTTCCCGGTTCGATCGAAGAAAAGAAAGCGTTTCTCGAACGGAACCGCATCGCGCTTTGGGACAGCATCGGACGCTGTTCGATCGAAGGCAGTTCCGACAGTTCGATCCGGGACGTCGTTCCGAACGATCTCTCCCGGATCCTTTCCGCCGCGCCGATCGCGGCGATCTTTTGCAACGGGAAACAATCGTTTCAATGCTACTCCGAATACGTACGGCCCCTGACGGGCCGCGATGCGATCCTGCTTCCCTCCACCAGTCCCGCGAACGCCGCTTGGAGTTTTGAACGCCTCGTATCCGAATGGAACCGCATCCGAACGGTCTGAGTTTTTTTGTATATCGAGATAATATATTCATTCATATTCGACAGTTTTATACAAATCTGTCTTGTTTTTCCATTCGTTTGTGTTATAATAGCAGCATTATTGCACTGTGTATATACAAATAAGGTCATCGATTTATGAACATTACCATCGTGTGCGACGTTCTGGGAGAAGCGAATAACGGAACGACGATCGCTGCGCTGAATCTGATCAAGGCAATGAAAGAGCGCGGACACAACGTTCGCGTCATCTGCTCCGACAAAAGCCGGGAAGGACAGGAAGGCTTTTATATCGTACCCACGCTGAATCTGGGTCCGCTCATCAACCGTTATCTGAAGAAAAACGGCGTTGCGCTCTCCCGCCCCGTTACGAAGACCGTGGCGGAGGCGATCGAGGGTGCGGACGTCGTGCACTTCATGACGCCGTTCCGTTTGTCCCGCAAGGCGATCAAGCTTGCAAAGCGCAGGCATATTCCTCTGACCGCGGGGTTCCACTGTCAGGCGGAAAACTTTACTTCGCATCTGTTTCTGAAGGATTCCAAAGTCGCGAACCGGATCTTCTATCATACGATCTGGGGCGTCGCATACCATAATTGTACTCGCATCCATTATCCCACGCAGTTTATCCGCGACACGTTTGAACATACCATTCGCCGGGAAACGCCGGGCTGCGTGATCAGCAACGGCGTAAATATGGCGTTCAGACCGATGACCGTCGAGCGCGATCCGAAGTACGACGGCAAGATCCTCGTGCATTTTACCGGACGCCTCAGCAAGGAGAAAACGCACAAGGTCCTGATCGACGCGGTCAATCTGTCCAAATACCGCGACCGCATCCAGCTGGTTTTTGCGGGGATCGGTCCGCTGAGGGAAAAGTTGGAAAAACGCGGTAAAAAGCTGCCGAATCCGCCGGAATTCCATTTTTATTCCCGGCAGGATCTCATAACGCAGCTGAATATGTCCGATCTCTACGTCCATCCCGCCGAGATCGAGATCGAAGCGATCGCCTGTCTCGAGGCGATCTCCTGCGGGCTCGTTCCCGTGATCGCCAATTCGCCCCGCAGCGCGACGCGTTACTTTGCGCTGGACGAGCGCAACCTGTTCCACAATAAGGACGCTAAGGATCTTGCGATGCGGCTTGACTACTGGATCGAGCATCCCGAGGAGAAGAAGGCGCTCGCCGAACGCTACAAGGGGTTTGTGGAACAGCACGAATTCGAACATTGCATGGACCGCATGGAACAAATGCTGTTCGACGCGGTAAAGGAGTATCATCATGACTAAGATCCGGGAACCGAAACACGTCATTTATTACCGTGACGCGGAAAACGAAGACTACGCGGGCACGAACATCGACACCAAAGTCATCGGCGCGGATTTTCCGTTCGCACCGGCCGGCTGGCTCTGGACGGCGCTCGCATTTATCGCGTACTACGTCGTCGCGATCCCGCTCGTGTTCTTCTACTGTTATGTCGTCTGTGGCTTCCGTGTGAAGAACCGCAAGGCGATCAAAAAGGTCCGGAAGTCCGGATTCTTCCTCTATGCGAATCATTCGCATTTCACCGACGCGTTCCTTGCGCCGATCGTGGCGTTCCCGAAGAAAGCGTACGTGATCGTCGGACCCGACACCGTTTCCATCAAAGGGCTGCGGAACTTTGTCCAGATGGTCGGCGCGATCCCGATCCCGCAGGGGCTCAAGGGCATGGCGTCGTTCCTCGACGCGATCCGGCTTCGCGCGGAGCAAAAATGCTGCATCAGCGTTTTTCCGGAAGCGCATATGTGGAACTACTGCACGTTCCTGCGTCCGATGAAAAGCGGATCCTTCCGGTACCCCGTACACCTCGGTCTTCCGAGCGTGGCCGTCGCGGTGACGTATCAGCAGCGCCGCCTGAAGTTCATCAAGCAGCCGAAGCGGACGGTGTTCATCTCCGATCCGTTCTTCCCGGACGACACGCTCTCCGCGAAGGACGCACAGCGCAAGCTGCAGAATGAAGTCGAGGGGTTCCTGATAGAAAAACTGGATACCTATTCCGTGTACAAATACTTTGACTACCGCAAGGAAGAAGAAAAAGAGAACGCCTGAGGCGTTCTTTTTTTGTATCACGCAGTTGCACCGCTTGCGTTTTACCCGCTCATTTTGTATAATTGATCTGTATAATAAAAAGGAACACGGAGGGCGTTTATGGTAACGAAAAAGCCGTTCGGCACAACGAAAGACGGTCTTCCCACGACCGCGTACACGATCACGAGCGGCCGGGGCGTCTCCGTGACCGTGCTCGATTACGGCGCGGCGCTCCAGTCGGTCGTGCTCCCGCACAAAGGCGGGCGGGTCGATATCGTTCTCGGCTACGATTCGGTCGAAGCGTACGAGCGGAACGACGGATTCCTCGGCGCGTCGATCGGGCGGTTTGCGGGCCGCATTCCGGATTCCCTGCTGCGCGTCGGAAACGAGGTCTTCCCCGTCACGGCGAACGACGGCAAGAACCATCTGCACAGCGGCAAAGCCTGCTTCGGCAAGCGTTTCTGGCACGCCGACGTCCATACAGGGAATACCGTGCAATTCGATATCATCTCCCCCTGCGGCGAGGAGGGCTATCCGGGAAACGTAGTGTTCAGGGCGATATACCGTCTTGCGGGCAGAGAATTGACCGTCACCTATGCAGGACGCTCGGACGCGGTCACCGCGTGGAATCCGACCAACCACGCCTACTGGAATCTGAACGGACACGACGCCGGAGACGCGCGCTCCCATACGCTTGAGATCCCCGCGGATCGCTATGTGCCCGTTGGCCCCGACCTGATTCCGACCGGCGGCGAAGCGGACGTTGCAGGAACGCGGTTCGATTTTCGCCGGCCGCGCGAGATCGGCGGCGAGTACGACCACAGCTTTGTTCTCTCCGGCAGTCCGATCCGGCTTTGGGGAAACCACGGGATCGGCATGGAGGTCCGGACGACCTGCAAGGCCGTACAGGTTTACAACGCGAAGTTCCTGAGCGATCGGATCGGAAAAGGCGGCGCGCAATACGGTCCGTTCGGCGCGGTCTGTCTGGAAACGGAAGGCCGCCAGACGCTGCGGAACGCGCCGGTCGCCGAGGAGAACATCCTTGCGCCGGACCTGCTCTTTTACACGCGAACGACAAGATTCAAGTTTCTGTACGAGGAGAATTGAACATGGAATCCATCGAATCCTTACGCAAAGAATATGCGGCTTCCTTCGGGCACGCGGCCGAACGCATTTTTTCGGCCTGCGGACGGTCCGAACTGATCGGCAATCACACCGATCACCAGCACGGGCTTGTTCTTGCCTGCGGCGTGAATCTGTCCGCGATCGCGCTTGCCGCGCCGAACGACCGCGACGAGATCCGCCTCCTTTCCAAGGGCTTCCCTGCCTGCGCCGTCGCGCTTGCCGAGCTTGCGCCGGATCCCGGGGAATACGGCACCACGACCGCGCTGCTGCGCGGGGTGCTCGCGGGCATCGTCGAACGCGGAGCCAATCCCTTCGGACTCGATATTTACGTCGTGTCTCACGTGCTTTCGGGCAGCGGACTGAGCTCGTCCGCAGCGATCGAGGTGCTTCTCGGCGGCGTGATGAACGGATACTATCTGGACGGAGAGCTGAACGAGATCGCGCTTGCTGTGATCGGTCAGCATGCGGAAAACGTGTATTTCGGAAAGCCTTCCGGACTGCTCGATCAGATGGCATGCGCGCTGGGCGGCATTCAGTTCTTCGATTTTTCCGATCCCGTTGCGCCGCTCGCACAGCGCGTTGACTTCGATTTTTCGACAAGCGGGCACACGCCGGTGATCATCGATACCGGCGCGGATCACGCCGGATTGACCGACTGCTACGCGGCGATCACGAAAGAGCTCGCCGCGCTCGACGCGTTTTTCGGCGCGACCGCGCTGCGCGACGTCTCCGAACAGGATTTCTGCGCTTCCCTTCCCGTTTTGCGGCGGCTCTGCGGAGACCGCGCCGTTCTTCGCGCCATGCATATCTTTGACGAAAACAAGCGCGTTCGGAAGGCGAAGGAAGCGCTCGAGCGAAACGAGTTCGATACGTTCCTCGCGCAGCTGAACGCGTCCGGCGAATCCTCCTATATGATGTTGCAGAACGTCATTGCCGAGGGACACGACAACGCGCAGGCCGTTGCCTTCACGATCTGCTATGCAAAGCGGATCCTGAACGGGCGCGGCGCGGTCCGCGTTCACGGCGGAGGCTTTGCCGGTACGGTGCTTGCGATCGTTCCGAACGATCTGCTCACCGATTTCTGTGCGGAAACGGACCGCGTGCTCTCGCCCGGCGCCTGCATGCCGCTTTCGGTCCGCAAACGCGGCGTTTACGAACTGTATACGGAGGAATAAAGCATGAAACGAAACCGTTTCTGGATCGCGCTGATCGTTTTCAGTCTGATGGGACAGATCGCCTGGGTCGTTGAAAACATGTATTTCAACGTCTTCATTTATCATATGTTCCATGCAACGGAAAACGACATTGCACTGATGGTGCAGGCGAGCGCCGTCGCCGCGACGCTGACCACGCTGTTTATCGGAGCGCTTTCCGATCGGCTCGGAAAGCGCAAGGCGTTCATTACCTTCGGCTATATCGCCTGGGGCGTTTCGATCCTGCTGTTCGCCGCGCTGCGGGTCGACTGGATCGAACAGCTCTTCCCCGCCGCCGCGGGAAAGACCGCGAAGGCCGCATCGATCGGGATCGCGCTCGTGATCGCGTTCGACTGTCTGATGACGTTCTTCGGCTCCACGGCAAACGACGCCTGCTTCAACGCGTGGCTCACGGACAGCACGGATGAAACGAACCGCGGAAAAGCGGAAGGCGTCAACGCGATGATGCCGCTCCTTGCGATCCTCGTCGTGTTCGGCGGCACGATGTGGGCGGAAAAGGACAACGCCGCCCACTGGACGATCCTCTTCCTTATCATCGGCGGGATCGTACTTGTCACCGGAATCCTTGGCTTCTTCCTTATCGACGAACCGGAACGGCGCGATGCGCCGCAGGACGGATACCTCCGGACGCTGTTTCACGGCTTCCGCCCGCGTGTGATCCGCGAAAACCCCGACCTGTATCTGACCCTGCTCGGGTTCACCGTTTTCGGCATTTCGATCCAGGTCTTTATGCCGTATCTGATCCTGTACTATACCGAAGCCCTGCATCTTGACAATTATGTTCTGGTCATGGCCCCGGCGATCGTGCTTGCCGCCGTTGCGACCGTGCTGTACGGACGCGTATACGACCGGATCGGATATCGGAAATCGCTTGTTCCGTCGCTTGCCGTTCTGTTGCTCGGCTATGCGGTCCTGTTCCTGTTCAACGGCGTTGCGCTCGTGTTCGCGGGCTCGCTTCTGATGATGTGCGGATACCTCTGCGGCATGGCGGTGTTCGGCGCGCGCATCCGCGACTGCACGCCCGACGGTATGGCCGGACGGTTCCAGGGCCTCCGCATCATCGGTCAGGTCCTGATCCCCGGCATGATCGGTCCGGAGATCGGCAAACTCGTTCTTGCCGGCGCGCAGAAGGTGACGAACGACGACGGAACGCTCTCCTTCATCCCGAACGCCAATATCTTCTTATGGGCGGGCATCGTGCTTCTGCCGATCGCGGTTCTGATCGCTGTTGAAGCCGTTCGCGCCGGAAAGGCAAGCCGGAATGCATAGCGTCTATCCGCGGCCGCAGCTGAAGCGGGACCGTTATTATGATCTGAACGGCGTATGGGAGTTTGCCGTAACGGACGGCGAACCGCCGCGGTCGTATCCGGACACGATCCGCGTTCCCTATCCTCCCGAATCGCCGCTGTCCGGCCTTGAACGCCGCATTCTTCCGAACGAATCGATGTGGTACCGCCGCACGTTCGACGCGCCGGAATACGGCGCGGACGAACGCGTGATCCTGCATTTCGGAGCGGTCGACCAGTTCTGCGAAGTGCTTCTGAACGATACGCTCGTCACGAGACACGCAGGCGGTTATCTGCCGTTTTCAGCCGATATCACCGATCTTCTGCGTGCGGAGAACGAGCTCGTCGTCAACGCGGTCGACACGCTCGATCATGCCTTTCCCTGGGGCAAGCAGAAACAGAAAAACGGCGGGATGTGGTATACCCCGTTTTCCGGCATCTGGCAGACGGTATGGCTCGAGGTCGTGCCGGAAACGCACGTAACGGCGCTGTCGTTTATCCCTGCGCTCGACTCCGTCACGATCGGGATCGAAACGAACGGCGTGTTTCCCGGCGCGCACGTGACGATCGAAACCGGCACGAAGCCCATCTGGATCGCGTTTTCCGATGTAAAGCAGACCGTCCCGATCCCGGATCCCGTGCTCTGGACGCCGGAGCATCCGCATCTTTATCCGGTCACGATCGAATGCGGCAGCGACCGCGTGCGCTCCTATTTTGCTCTGCGGACCGTTTCAATCGGCGAAAGAAACGGCGTGCCCCGTCTGCTGCTGAACGGAGAACCGTACTTTTTTCACGGACTGCTGGATCAGGGATACTGGCCGGACGGGATCTGCCTTCCGCCGGGCGGTGACGGATACGAGCGCGATATCCTCGCCGCGAAAGCGCAGGGTTTCAATACGCTGCGAAAGCATATCCGCGTCGAACCGCTGCCGTTCTACGAAGCATGCGACCGGCTCGGCATGCTCGTGATCCAGGATTTCGTGAACAACGGCGAATACCGGTTCTTCCGCGATACCGTTCTGCCGACGATCGGGATCAGGCGCATGAACGACCGGCACCGGAACCGCGACCCGCGCGTGCGAAAGATCTTTACGGATACCGCGAAGGAAACGATCCGGCATCTGTTTAACGCGCCGTGCATCGCCGGATGGACGATCTTCAACGAGGGCTGGGGGCAGTTCTGCGCAGACGACGTATACCGCGAATTGAAGCCGCTCGACCCGACACGGTTTTTCGACGCGACGTCGGGGTGGTTCGCGCAAAAGGAAAGCGACGTGATCAGCGAACACGTTTACTTCCGAAAGTTCCGTCCGAAGCCCGGAAAAAAGCCGCTTCTGCTTTCCGAATTCGGCGGATACGTGTTTACGGAACAGGCGGGAAAGAAATACGGATACCGGTTCTTTACGGATCCCGCGGCGTACCGCGGCGCAGTCGAAAAGCTGTATCGGGAACAGATCCTGCCCGCCGTCGAAAAAGGTCTGTGCGGCGCCGTCTACACGCAGATCTCGGACGTGGAACAGGAACGAAACGGCATCCTTTCGTACGACCGCAAGACGGTCAAGACGGATCCCGAACGAATGAAAGCGCTTGCCGAAGACCTGCAGGCGACGATCCGCGAATAACAAAAAAGGACCGCGATGCGGTCCTTTTCCGTTTATCAAAATCGATTAGTTGAGCGCGTCCTTCAGAGCTTTGCCCGCTTTGAATGCAGCAGCCTTGGTCGCAGCGATCTCGATCTCCTTGCCGGTCGCCGGGTTGTGGCCCTTGCGCGCCGGACGGGTCTTCGCTTCAAAGGTGCCGAAGCCGACGATGGAAACCTTCTCGTCCGCCTTCAGCGCGTCGACGATGGTGTTGACAACTGCGTTAACCGCAATCTCTGCATCCTTCTTGGACAGTTCGCTCTTCTTCGCAACAGCCGCGATGAGTTCAGTCTTGTTCATGATTATTCCTCCATAATAGTTTTCAAAAGGTGATGGTTACTCTTTGACGAGCGTGCCTATTTTACCAATCAATTCCCTGTTCGTCAAGACCTAATTTTCGATTTTACTCGGAAAACAGGCATTTTTTCGCCTTTTCCCAATACCTGTCCTGTTCGGAAAGCGACAGATCCGATAAAACGTGTCCGTCGGCCGCCGCGAGCTCTTCCATTTTGCCGAACCGGGCGATGAACTTGTCCGTCGCGTCGTGCAGGATCTGCTCGCCGTCGAGACCGAGCAGCCGGACAACGTTGACGATCGCAAACAGCAGATCCCCCGCCTCCTCGTAGACGTCGCCGCTTCCGTTCATCGCGGCCTTCAGCTCGTCGAGCTCCTCATATACCTTCGGAAGCGCTTCCGTTACGTCGTTCCAGTCGAAGCCGACCTTGCGCGCACGCTTCTGCACTTTGGCGCTCCGCATCAGCGCGGGAAACCGCTTCGGAACGGCGCAGAGGATCTCCTTCTGCGTCTTCTGATGCTTTTCCGCCTGTTTGAGTTCATCCCAGCGCTTCAGCACGGCTTCGGTCGTTTCCGCCTTCTCCGTTCCGAACACGTGCGGATGCCGGTAGATCATCTTTTTCACGATGCCGTCGGCAACGTCGTTCTCAGTGAACCGCCCCTGCTCGGAAGCGATCGTCGAATGAAATACGACGTCCATCAGCACGTCGCCGAGCTCCTCGACGATATGCGCGTCGTCCTGCTCGTCGATCGCATCGTTGAGCTCGTAACACTCCTCGATGAGATCGGCCTTGAGACTTTCGTGCGTTTGTTCGCGGTCCCACGGACAGCCGCCCGGCGCGCGAAGGCGCTGCATGACGGAAACGAGGTCGTAATAGCCGTAGCGCGTGCGCTCTTCAAACGAGGCGGGCATCACGAGCAGAACGGATCCGGCGAACAGCGTGCGCTTCCGGTCCAGTTCCGTGAGCGGAAAGGTGCGGCGGGAATAGTGCCCGTCCTTCTGCATCGTGGCAAGCGTGACCGGCCATTCGTCCGGATAGATCTCGGAAAGCGCGAGCTTGACCTCGCCGGCGATGATCGGATTGTCCAGCTCCTGTACGCAGAGCGGAACGGACGGATCGACGCGCTTCGGAAGCGTTCTCGCCGTATAAATCTGCGCGTCCTGCATCTCCGGAAACGCTGCTTTCGCATACGAAACGCCCGGGAGCACGTCCACGCGGAAGCCGTGCTTTTTGGCGGCTTCCCGGATCGCAGAAAGCTGTGAAAAGCACCCGTCGCCCATGACGGCGTACACGCAGTCGCCGTCCGAAACGAGCCTGTCCGCGATGGCGTCGTTCAATGCGTCGTAGTCGTCGGAAGACTCATAAAGATCGTCCATGGAAACGAACGGCAGACCTGCGTCGAGCACCGGTCCCGCGGACGGGTGTTCGGCAGTCTGCAGATACAGTTTCGAAGCGCAGAGAACAGCGTCCCACGCGGCGCGCGTAAGCGTTTGCGGCGTGGAAAGCGGCGCGATCGTGATGGTTTTCATATTATCTCCTTGCAAAGCGGGCGAGCTTTCTTCCGCCCGGAATATACGTGAGTTCTTCCTTGGTGAACATGCCGAACAGCATCGTGAACGCCGCATAGACGGCAACGGCAATGAGGATCGCGACGATCGTCGCGGCGCGCGACATCCATCCGGTCTGGAACAGCGGGATGCGGTTCAATAGTTCCTGCACGGCCCACGCCGCCGCACCCATCAGCGCGGAAGCGAACGCAGGTTTCAGGAACGTGTCGAGCACGTTCAGTTTCGCGTGAGTAACCTTCAAAAGGGCGATCATATCAAGGATTCCGGCAATCCCGAAGCATGCGAGATTGGAGAAGACCGCACCGAGAATATTGACGTCCTTCATCGGAATAAAAACGAGATTGACGACGACCTTTGTCGCGCCGCCGATCAGAAGGAACCACATCGGGAGCCGCTGACGGCCGACGCCCTGCAGCGCGCCCGTCGCAGACTGCACAAGTGAAATGAATATGACCGTAAATGCAGCAACGCGCATCAGCGGCGCCGCAACGTCGACCGCCTCGGGCGGATTCGGATACAGCATCGAAATGATCGGCCGTGCAAGCACGCAAAGGCCGACCGCGCAGGGAATGCCGACCGCCATCGCGATCTTCAAGCTCAGGAGCGAAAGGTTTTTGACGCCTTCCCGATCCTTTCGCACGCGCGCGGTGGAGATCGCGGGAACTACGGACATTGCGACGCCGACGGTCAGCGTTGCGGGCAGATTGATAATGGAACGAACATGTGTGCAAAGCGCCGTGAAATTGAGCTGAGCGGCCTGCTCCGATAAGCCGGCACGACCGAGAAGCGGTTTGATCATCCAGGTATCCAGCATGTTCGCAAGCGGAAGGATCGATGCCCCGAGCGTGATCGGGATCGCGATCGCAAGCATCGGTCCGAGAACCTTTTCGTTCGGGTCAGGGTCGACAATCAGTGCGGTAAACTTGCCTTTCGTACGTGCAAAAAAGATCAGGATCGCTATGAGTGCAAGCGCTTCGGAGATGGTGACACCGAGCAGAAGTCCTGCCGCACCCGCCGCGTATTGGATCGGCGAACCGGCATACTTGTCCATGAGCAGTTTTGCGAGCAGCAAACCGAAGACGAACTTGAACACCTGCTCCGCGAGCTGGGAAACGCTGGTTCCCGTCATTCGCTGAAGGCCCTGCAGGTATCCGCGGAACGCGCAGATAACAGATACGAACACCAATGCAGGCGCAAGTGCGCGCAGTGCAAGGATCGCGCCTTCCCCTCCATGCAGGAGATGCATCCCGAAAAATGGCGCTCCGAAAAACATGATCGCGGTCGTGGCTACGCCGATGATCAGCAAAAGAAGCAGCGAACGACGGAACACACGCTTTGCGCCGTCGTAATTGCCTACGCCCATCCGCTCGGCAACCATGCGGGAGATTGCGGTCGGAATGCCGGAACTGGAGATGATCAGAAGCCACGAATACGTCGGAAAAACAAGTTCATAATAGAACATGCCTTCCATTTTGATGATCTTCAGCGCGTAAACACGAATCAAAAGACCGATCACCTTACAGATCAGTCCCGCGACCGTCAGGATCGCCGCGCCTTTGATAAACGTTGTTCTCTTCGTCGTTTCCATAAAAGTCAGTATAGCAGATTCCGTACCGTATTTCAAGTATCAGGTGTCCCGCAGCGCTTCGACGAGGAGCGGCTCGTTTTGCGCGTACAGTTCTTGCAGATTGCCGATCAGGAGCGGATTCGATCCTCTGCCCGCCTCGATCGTAAAGCCCTTCCCGCCGAGCGTTCCGATCACCCAGTCCTTGTATCCGGCAAAGCCGCTGTCATACGGGACGTCCGAAACGGCGTATCCCGATACCTCCGCAAACCGTTCGGCAAGGGCGCGCGCGCCTTTCGGCGCGTTTCCCCGGTACTCCCAATAGATCTCGCAGCCCTGCGTGTGATATGCGATCGCGCGGTCGTACCGGTCGGCGACCGTCAGTTCATACATCGCCCGGTTTTCGGGCGCTTCGAGCGGGCGCGTTCCGACGTAGTCCCGCGGTCCGGGGCGCGTAAAGCCGTTTGCGAATTTGATCGCACGCGCGTTTTCCCATCCCGCCGGATACCCGAGATTCAGATCGATCCCGGAGACGTTCGCTTTCCACCCGTCCGGGAACGGGATCGACGGATAAAACGCCGACAGCGCCCTTGCGCTCTCGTAATAGCTGTCACCTTCCGGCAATGCGCCGGTCACGAGATCGACGCCGTCCGGGTTGACGAGCGGGACGAGCGTCAGCGTGGAGGTCTCAAACAGTCCTTTAGCCGGAACGCCGCCGATCTCCGTTTTGTCGGAGAGCGCGGACAGATACCGTTCCAGAAACAGCAGAACGAGCGGCGTCGTGATCCATTCGTTCGCGTGATGCGCGGCGTTCACGCCGACGCGAAGCGGTCCTGCACCGATCCGGACGGCTTCGATCCGTTTTCCGGTAACGCTCGCGCCGATCGGAAATCTGACGAGATACGGATACCGCAGCGTCAAACCCTCCAGCACGCACGCGGTCAGAAATGCAGAGTACGGCACGTCTGTGAATACGACGTCGAATCCGAGCGGAACAACGATCTGCTCGCCTTTCGTCCAGGCGGCGGACGGGTTTGCCGTACGGATCCGCCCGGGCGTCGTGCCGAACCGGTCCGCAAGGTCGTTCACCGTTTCCCCCTCGCGAAGGATCGATACCGCCGCGCCGGTCAGAAACGGATACAGCGCCGCCCGCGTGAGGCGGCCCGCGACGCCGTCCGTGCGAAGACCGAACCGGTTCTGAAATCCGGTCAGCGCGCGCTCGGTGCGTCTGCCGAAGATGCCGTCGATACTGCCCGGCTCCTCTCCCGCGCGCAAAAGCGCGGCCTGCAGATACCGTACGTATAGCCCCTTGTCTCCGAATCGAAGCGTTTGCATCGTCTGTCCTCCGTCGTTTTTTGTAAGCATATGCGTACGGACAGCAAAAAAGCCCGCGAATGCGGGCTTTTTACGATTCGTTCGATCCTTATTTGGATTCCTTTTTCTTCTTCATGCCGCCGAGGATCAGGTTCGTGAGAACGCCGAGGATCAGCGCGCACGCGACCGTAGTCAGGTTGACCGCGCCGAAGCTGACGGTCAGTCCGCCGACGCCCGCGATCAGAATAACGGAAACGACGAACAGGTTGCGGTTGTCGTTCAGGTCGACCTTCTGGATCATCTTGAGACCGGAGACCGCGATGAAGCCGTAGAGCGCCATGCAGACGCCGCCCATGACGCAGCTCGGGATCGACGCGAGGAACGCTGCGAACGGTCCGATGAAGCTGATGAGGATCGCGAGGATCGCGGTGTACAGGATCGTGATGACGGACGCGTTGCCGGAGATCGCGACGCAGCCGATCGATTCGCCGTAGGTGGTGTTCGGGCAGCCACCGAAGATCGCACCCGCAAAGGAGCCGACGCCATCGCCGAGCAGCGTGCGGTGCAGACCCGGATCCTCCGTGAGGTCGACGCCGACGATCGTGGACAGGTTCTTATGGTCCGCAATGTGCTCCGCGAACACGACGAACGCAACCGGAACGTACGCGACGAGGATCGTGAGGATGTATGCGCCGCTGATCTCGCCGAAGCCCTTGTACGCCGTCAGGAACGTGAAGTCCGGAACCGCAAAGATCTGGAGATTCTGGAACTTGGAGAAGTCGATGATCATCAGCGCGGGATTCTTGGTGCTGATGCCGATCACGGTGAAGATCGCCGCGACCGCGTAGCCCGCGAGGATGCCGACGATGAACGGGATCATCTTGAGCATCTTCTTGCCGTAGACCGAGCAGAGCATCGTGACCGCGAGCGTGATCAGACCGACGACCAGGCAGAGATACTTCGAAGCCGCCTGAACTCCGCCGGGCGTGACGGTCTCGACGACCGCATGCGTTTCATCCACGTCTGCGATGACGTTCTTTTTAACGCCGGTTTCTTCATCGACAAAGTTTACCAGAGCGGCGCGGTCTTCCGCGTTCTCGAATTCAACGACCTCAATGGAAACGCTGTCGTTCGGAAGGCTGACGTTGCCCTTGGTGAGGTCGCCGATCGCGTTGCCCGCGAGCGAAAGACCGATGATCGCAACGATCGGTCCGATGACGATCGCAGGCATCAGCTTGTTGATCCACTTGACGCCCGCAAGCTTGACGACGAGCGCAATGACGACGTAAACGAGACCCGCAAAGCACGCGCCGATGATCAGTCCGAGATAGCCGAGAACCATCGAAACACCGCCCGCGAACGCCGCGGCCATCGAGCCGAGGAACGCGAACGAGCTTCCGAGGAAGACCGGGCTTCTGAACTTCGTGAAGAGCAGGTAGACGAGCGTGCCGACGCCGGCGCCGAACAGCGCGGCGGTCGAGCTCATGCCGTGACCGACGATCGCCGGGACCGCAATGGTCGCCGCCATGATCGCGAGCAGCTGCTGCAGCGCAAAGAGCAGCGTCTGACCGAATTTCGGTTTGTCCTTAATGTTGTAGACCAGATTCATAATGTACCTCCCTGTGTCCTTTTATTATGCTGTGTCTATGCAAAGACCGCTTTGCGATCCTTGATTCAGTTCGATTCCCGGCGGCGAAGCGCGATCTCGTTTCTGCCGTCGAACGCCTCGACGCGGACGCTGACAAATTCGTCGCGCGAGGTGGGAATATTCTTTCCGACAAAATTGGCTGCGATCGGAAGCTCGCGATGTCCGCGGTCGACCGCTACGCAAAGGCGGATCGCGGCGGGTCTGCCGAGTTCGATCAGCGCGTCCATCGCCGCGCGCGCGGTGCGGCCGGTGTACAGCACGTCGTCGACGAGAATCACGATCTTGCCGGTCACGTCGAACGGAACGTTCGTTCCGTGCACCTGCGGCATCGGAAAGAGTTCCTTGAGATCGTCGCGGTAGAGCGTGATGTCGAGCGCGCCGAGCAGGACCTTTACGTCGGAGATGCGCTCGATGTTTGCCTTGATCCGCTCCGCAAGCGGAACGCCGCGGCGGCGGATCCCGACGAGACAGAGTTCCTTTGCCCCCTCGCTCTTTTCGATGATCTCGTGCGAAAGACGCATCAGCATGCGATCCATCGTCTGCGCATCGACCAGAATACGTTCGTCCATCGCGTCCTCCGCATAAAAAAACTTGCCGTTTGCACGGCAAGACAGACTCTACGCACTGCGTTATGACGGCCTTGCCGGCATCTCGTACCGGATTAAAGGATCCTTTGATCGGAAGCATCATACCACAGGATATGGGCCTTGTAAAGGGGAATTTGGATATATTTTGTAAGATTTATGAAAAACGGCGTCCGGAATTGTTTGTTTCGGGGGTTGTGAAGGACGCGCATGTATGGTAAACTGTTTGAGAATACGGAGGAACGCAATGCCTTACTTTACACACGGAGAAACCAAGAACAAACTGATCCTGCTTTACGTTTCGGACCGTGCGGACGCGATCCCGACGCGCGAGCAGCTGTACCGTACCGCGATCATGAACTCGGAGATGTCCTACTTCGATTTCGAAGAGGCGCTCGCCGAGCTTCTGGAGGACGGAATGCTCGCCGAAGTGCCGAAGCCGTTCGGTACCTGCCTCGGCGTGACAGACCTCGGCAGAGAGGCGCTTTCCATGTTCGAGAAGACTGTTCCGCAGGACGAGCGAAACCGTCTCGACGAGTACCTTTCTCTGCACAGAGGCGTTTTTACGAGAGAAACGCAGGTGAGCAGCCGCATCGAGAAGACCGGCGACGGCTTCGTGCTGCATCTCCTTCTCAACGAGCGCGACCGCGTCGTATTCTCCGTTTCGATCGACGTTGCAAGCGAAGAACAGGCGCTTCGGATGCGAAGCCGCTGGGAGGACGTCAACGAGTCCGTTTTCAATTACATCTGGGACATCCTGTCTGAAAAACAGACGCATTGAAAAACCATGGATCTTTCGAACCTGAATCCGCAGCAGCGCGAAGCCGTGACGACGACCGAAGGGCCGCTTCTGATCCTTGCCGGCGCGGGCAGCGGAAAAACGCGCGTGCTGACGCACCGAATCGCCTACCTGATCGAAGAAAAGGGCGTTCCCCCTTACCGTATCCTTGCGCTGACGTTTACGAACAAGGCCGCGAAAGAAATGCGCGAGCGCGTCGACGCGCTCGTCGAGACCGACGCGCGCTCCATCTGGGTCGCGACGTTTCACGGCTTCTGCGCAAGGCTGCTTTCGATGGAGATCGAGCGGCTCGGCTACGGAAAAGCGTTTATCATCTACGACGAGCAGGACCAGCAGTCGCTGATCGGACACGTCATAAAGGACCTGAACCTGAACGACAAGGTCTATACCAAGCGCATGCTCGCCGGGATCTTTTCGGGCGCGAAGAACCACTCCCTTTCCCCGCTCGCATTCCTGCGCGAGACCGGACAGCCGGCGCCGGTCATCGACGCCTTCAAGCTCTATGAAAAGCGTTTGAAGGAAGCGAACGCGCTGGACTTTGACGATCTGCTTCTGATGACGATCCGGCTGTTCGAGGAGTTTCCGGACGTGCTTGAAAAGTACCGCGATCGCTTCCGCTACATTCTTGTCGACGAGTATCAGGATACGAACCTTGCGCAGTATCACATCGTGAATCTGCTCGCGAAGGTGCACCGGAATCTGTGCGTCGTCGGCGACGACGACCAGAGCATTTACGCCTGGCGCGGCGCGGACATCCGCAACATCCTCGAGTTCGAAAAGGATTTCGAGGGATGCCGGGTCATCCGGCTCGAGCAGAACTACCGCTCGACCGAAACGATTCTCGACGCGGCGAACGCCGTGATCCGCAACAACAGAGACCGCAAGGAGAAAAAGCTCTGGACCGCCGAACGCGGCGGCGATCCGATCGACGTGCACGAGGCGACGGACGAGCGCGACGAAGCATATTACATCTGCTCGCGGATCGCAAACGGTGCGCGTGCGGGAGCGCGGTACGACGATTACGCGATCCTGTACCGCACCCACGCGCAAAGCCGTGTGCTGGAAATGATGCTGAAAAGCTTCCTGATCCCCTACCGCGTTTACGGAGGCATCTCCTTCTTCTCGCGGGCCGAGGTCAAGGACATCCTTGCCTATCTCCGGCTGATCCTGAATCCCGCGGACGACGAAGCGTTCCTGCGCGTCGTCAATCTGCCCTCGCGCGGGATCGGCGTGCAAAGCATTCTCGCGCTTTCGGAAAACGCACACAGACGCGGCATTCCTCTGATGTCGGCCGTCATTTCCCCCGATGATCTTCCCGCACGGACCGCCGCGAAGTTCAGTCCGTTCCTCGATCTGTTCAAGAAGCAGTACGAGGCGTTCGGCACGATGCCGCTTGCGGACTTTACGCGCGGACTGCTCGAGGCGATCGGATACGACGCGTATCTGAAAGAAGATAAAAAGGAAAACTATGAGACGCGCGCGGAGACCGTCGAGGAGCTTTTGGGTTATATCGAAGAATTCGAAAACGGCTACAACGATCCGGACGGCGACGTGCTGCAGGCGTTTCTCACGAACGTCGCGCTGTTCTCGCAGGCCGACAACGTGGACGAAACGAACGGCTGCGTCAATCTCATGACGCTGCATGCGGCAAAGGGACTGGAGTTCCCGAACGTGTTTCTCTGCGGACTCGAGGAAGGGCTGTTCCCCTCCGGCCAGTCCGTGTACGAGGAGGACCGTCTGGAGGAGGAACGGCGGCTGTGCTACGTCGGCATCACGCGCGCGAAAAAGCGCCTGTTCCTTTCCTATGCAAGGGAACGCACGCTCTACGGAAGAACGGACGCCGCGCTTCCGTCGCGGTTCCTGACCGAGATGGAGGACGTGATCCGGCTTCCGGAGCGCCGCGCCGCCCGCACGTCCGAGTCGTACCGACGCGCCGCGTCCTTTGCGCCGTCCGCATTCTCCGCGCCGATCCGCACGGAACCGCCGAAGCCCGCGCATGCCGATCTCGGGACGAAACCGGAGCCTGCGAAGAAGGTGCAGGCGTTTGCCGGCAAGGTCGGAGACCGCGTGCGGCACAAGGTCTTCGGCGACGGTCTGATCCTCGGTCTTGAGGGCAGCGGCGCGTCGATGATCGTTCAGATCCGGTTTGACAACGGCGCAGTGAAAAAACTTGCGGCGGGGTTCGCTCCGCTGACGATATTGGAGTAAAGCATGGATCGACAGAAAGAACTCGTTGCAATTCTGAACCGGTATGCGGCCGCATATTACGAGCAGGACGCGCCGCTCGTTTCCGACGCGGAGTACGACAGGCTGTACGACGAGCTGCTGAAGCTCGAATCGGAAAGCGGCGTCGTGCTGCCGGACAGTCCCTCCCTGCGCGTCGGCGGCGCGCCGCTCAAAAGCTTTGCGCAGCACGTGCACCTCGGCAGGCTCTGGAGTCTCGACAAGGTCCGAACGCGCGAAGGGCTTCTTGATTTCGTCCGAAAGGTCACGGACGCCTCCCCGACGCCTCCGCTCTTTGCTCTCGAATACAAGTTCGACGGTCTGACCGTGAACCTGACGTACGAGAACGGCGTGCTCGTGCAGGGCGCGACGCGCGGCAACGGCGTCGTAGGCGAAGCGATCCTGCCGCAGATCCGCACGATCCGCGACGTGCCTCTCACGATCCCGTTCAAAGGACGAATGGAGGTACAGGGCGAGTGCATCATGCGGCTGAGCGTTCTGGACGCCTATAACCGCACCGCCTCCGAGCCGCTGAAAAACGCGCGCAACGCCGCGGCAGGCGCATTGCGCAATCTCGATCCGGCCGTGACCGCTGCGCGGAAGCTTGACGTGTTCTGTTACAACGTCGGGTATATCGAGGGAAAAGAGCTGCACGATCAGAAGGAGATGCTCGATTTCCTGAAGGAGAACGGACTGCCCGTCTGTCCGTTCGTCCGCTGGCTCAGAACGCCCGACGAGATCATGCACGAGATCGACCTCGCCGAGCAGCGCCGCGATTCGCTCGATTTTCTGATCGACGGCATGGTCGTGAAGGTCACGGATTTCGCGCTGCGCGAAGCGCTCGGCGCGACCGAGAAATTCCCGCGCTGGGCGATGGCGTACAAGTTCGCCGCGGAAGAGCTGACCGCAACGGTGACCGACGTTACCTGGGAGGTCGGACGGACCGGCAAGCTGACGCCGCTTGCGCACATCGAGCCGGTCGAATTCTCCGGCGTGACCGTACGCAAGGCGACGCTGAACAACTGGGACGACGTGCAGAGAAAGCGCGTCGGCATCGGTTCCCGCGTATTCATCCGCCGCAGCAACGACGTGATCCCCGAGATCCTCGGCGCCGTGCCGGACGATACGCCGCTCCGTCCCGTCGAAAAGCCGTCCGTCTGTCCGCAGTGCGGCGCGCACGTGGAGATGCGCGGCGCGCACCTGTACTGCACGAACTCGCTGTCCTGCCGTCCGCAGATCGCGGCGCGGCTTTCGCACTACGCCTCGCGCGACGCGATGGACATCGACACGTTTGCCGGAAAAACCGCCGAACAGCTGATCGACGCGTTCGGTATCCGTACGATCCCCGAGCTGTACGCACTCTCGCACGAGCAGTTGTCCGCGCTCGACCGGTTCGGCGATAAGAAAGCAAAGAACCTCATCGACGCGCTGGAAGCGAGCAAGCACCGTCCCCTCCCTGCGTTTCTCTATGCGCTCGGGATCCCGAACGTCGGAACAAAGACGGCGAAGGATCTCGCGCGGCATTTCGGTACGCTCTCCGCGCTGCGCGCCGCGTCCGAGGCGGAGCTGTCCGAGATCGAAGACGTCGGTCCGGTCGTTGCAAAGGACGTGTCGGACTTCTTCCGCGACACCCGCATTGCGGCGCAGATCGACCGGCTTCTGGAACTCGGCGTACAGCCGGAGGAAACCGTTGCAGGCGACGCCGGCGATCTGCCTCTGAAGGGACTGACCGTCGTCATCACCGGAACGCTTTCCACGCTTTCCCGCCGCGATGCGGAGGCGCTGGTCGAACGGAACGGCGGAAAAGCCGCCGGCAGCGTTTCGAAGAAAACCGCCTTTGTCGTTGTCGGCGAGAACGCCGGAAGCAAGGCGGATAAAGCGAAAGAACTCGGCATTCCGATGCTGACCGAAGAAGAATTTTTGAAACGGATCGAATGATGAAACCCGGAAAACTGGACAACGATACACTGGAAAAGCTCATACTGAGCCGCTTTCGGAAAACGCGGCCCGAATCGTTCGGACCGCCCCGGATCGGAATGGACTGCGCCATGCTCGATTTCGGCGATCAGCTGATCGTCACGAGCTGCGACCCGATCACAAGCGCGGACGCGCGGCATATCGGCGCGCTTTCCGTGCACGTCAACTGCAACGACGCCGCAGCAGGCGGCGCGGAGCCGGTCGCACTTCTGGTCACGCTGCTGCTTCCGCCGCATGAAACGGAGGAGACCGTCGCGCGGGTCGCGGAGGATCTTGCGGACGCGGCGGAGCGGGCCGGCGTGGATATCATCGGCGGGCATACCGAGATCACCGACGCCGTGACGCGTGTAACGACCTGCACGACCGTTCTTGCGAAAACGCCGCGAAACGGCGTTCTTTCCGGCGTTCGTCCGGGCGATGCGATCGTCATGACCAAATGGGCGGGTCTCGAGGGCACCATGCTGATCGCAGAGGAACGCGAGGCGATGCTCCGGGACGTTCCCGGGGAAATGATCGACCGCGCAAAACGGCTTTCCCGGCATCTTTCCGTCGTACCCGAAAGCCGGATCGCGCTCGCAAACGGTGCGCACGCCATGCACGACGCAACGGAAGGCGGCGTATTCGGCGCGGTGTGGGAACTTGCCGCGCAGAACGGCTGCGGCGCGACCGTCGACCGCGGCTCGGTCCCGATCCTTCCCGAAACGGTTTCGATCTGCCGGGCGACAGAGCTCGATCCGTACCGGTTGATGTCGAGCGGTTCCCTTCTGATCGCGTGCGAAGACGGCGCCGCAATGACGGACGCGCTGCATGCGGCCGGCATCCCCGCCGCCCCGATCGGACGGATCACGGCTTCCGGATTTGCGGAATCGGACGGCTCCCCGCTCGCGCCGCCTGGTGCGGATGAGCTGTACCGGCTCTTTTAACGGATAAACGTCAGAAAAACAAGCTTCGGGCTTGTTTTTTTGATACGGACTGTGTTATAATTCAAATTTGTGGAGGTATGTGTATGAAAAGCATGACCGGGTACGGCAAGGGCGTCGCGTCGCAGGACGGACGCGAACTCACCGTTGAACTGAAAAGCGTCAATCATCGGTTTCTCGACGTATCGATGCGTCTTCCCCGCGTGCTTTCCTGCATTGAAGATCCGCTCCGGTCCGAGATCGGAAAGCGTCTGAGCCGCGGACACGTGGACGTGTTCGTCAACTACCGCAACACGCGCAACGATGCGAAGAGCGTCCGCGTTGACGAAACGCTGCTCTCCGCGTACGTGAAAGCCGCGCGCGAAGCGAACGCTTCCCTGTCGCTTCGGGACGATCTGACGCTGGCCTGCGTGCTGCGTCTTCCCGACGTGACCGAGATTATCTCCTCCGAGGAAGACAACGACGCGCTGATCCGGCTCGCCGTCGAAGCCGCGGGACGTGCGCTCGACGCGCTCGTCGCCATGCGGGAAGCGGAGGGCAGACGCCTTCAGACCGCGCTGGAAGCCGGCGTCGCAAATATGGACGGATTCCGCGAGCAGATCCTTGCGCGCGCGCCGTTCGTTCCCGAGGACTATCGGAAGAAGCTGAACGAGCGTATCGAATCGGTCCTGACGGACGCGGAGATCGACCGGGCGCGGCTCGCGACCGAGGTCGCTCTGTTCGCCGACCGCTGCTGCGTTGACGAAGAGCTCGTCCGGCTCAAGAGTCATATCGCGCAGTTCAGAACGTATCTGTTATCCGACGAACCCGTCGGCAGAAATATGGATTTCATCGTGCAGGAAATGAACCGTGAATGCAATACGATCGGCAGCAAAGCGAACGATTCCGTTCTGACCGCCGCCGTGCTCGCCTGCAAAGCGGAGATCGAGAAACTGCGCGAGCAGATCCAGAACGTGGAGTGACGGCATGGCGAAGGATCAGGGTCTTGTTTCCGTAGGATTCGGAAACATCGTTTCCGCGGCGCGGATCATCGCGCTCGTCGTTCCGGAATCCGCTCCCGTCAAGCGTCTCATTCAGGACGCGCGCGAGCGCAGGCTCCTGATCGATGCGAGCTGCGGCAGAAAAACGCGTTCCGTTCTCGTGATGGACAGCGGGCACGTCGTTCTGTCCGCCCTGCAGTCCGAAACGATCGCGCGGCGCATGAACGCCGAATGGAATACGGAGGAATAAGGAGAATCGTATGGCCAGAAAAAAAAAGGGACTTCTGCTCGTGGTTTCCGGTCCGGCAGGCGTCGGAAAGGGCACTGTCAACGCAGAGCTGATGCGGCGGCATCCGGAGATCAGAATGTCGGTTTCCGCCACGACGCGCGCGCCACGTCCCGGCGAGATCGACGGCGTGCACTACTTCTTCCGCACGAAGGAAGAGTTCGACCGGATGATCGAAGAAAACGCGTTTCTGGAATACATGCACGTTTTCGGCATGAACTATTACGGAACGCCGCGCGCGTTTGTGGATGCGGAGCGTGAAAAAGGCAATCACGTCATTCTCGAGATCGACGTGAAGGGCGCGATGCGGGTAAAGGAAACATGCCCCGACGCGGTGCTCGTGTTCATCGCTCCCCCGTCCCTGAAGATCCTCAAGGACCGGCTCGTGGGACGCGGGACCGAAACGCAGGAATCGATCGACGTGCGGACCGCAACCGCGCTCGAAGAACTCAAACTGCTTCCGAAATACGACTTCATGGTCATTAACGACGTCGTGGACGAAGCCGTTTCCGAAATGGAAAGCATTCTGACCGCGGAGCTCTGCCGAACGGACAGAAATCATGATCTGATCAACAAATTGACAGGAGGCGAAACGATATGATGAATTATCCGTCTTTGAACGAGCTGGTTCAGAAGGCCGGCTGCCGCTACATGCTGGTGACCGCCGTCGCGAACCGCGCGCGTCAGCTCCAGGACCATCCGGAGAAGCTGGGAATGAACAAACCCGTTTCGATGGCAGTGGACGAACTGTATCACGATAAACTGATCCTGAACGCACCGAAAGAAAACTGAACGGTTTCTTTCCGCCCGTTGCGTTCCCGTAACGGGCTTATTTCATTCTTGAGGAGGATTATCCCTTGTTCGCCGAGGTGATCGTCGACATTGCGCATACCGCCGTGGATCGCAGATTCACCTATCGCGTTCCCGATGAGCTTCCCGTTGCCGCCGGGCACCGTGTTCTGGTCCCGTTCGGGCTGGGAGACCATCTGAAGGAAGGCTTTGTCGTCGCGCTCAAAGACGAATCCGATTACCCGGACGTTAAGGAGATCCGAAAGCTGATCGAGCCCTACCCCGTCCTCCTCAAAGAACAGATCGCGCTCTCCGAATGGATGCAGGAGGCGTATCACTGTCTGTTTGTGGACGCGCTGCGTCTGATGATCCCCGCGCAGATGCGCGGCATGCGGATCCGCGAGAAAAAAGTTCGCACGGTCGTCGTCCCCGACGGGCTCGACGTGACCGCCGCGCTGGAAGCGCTTAAGAAAGCGCCTGCTCAGAAACGGGTGCTCGAGCTTGCCGCAAAAATCGGCGCCGCGGTTTCCGTTCCGGATCTGAACGCGTTTTATCCGAACAGCACGGCCGCCGTCAACGCGCTGATCGCGCGCGGATACCTCGCCGAGAACAGCGCGGTCGTTTTCCGGCATCCGAAGAAGCTGACGCTTCACGCGCCGGCATACGAACTGACCGATGCGCAGAACACGGCCGCAAACGAGATCCGATCGGCGCTGGAGCGCGGCGCAGGCGACGTCCTGCTGCTGCACGGCGTGACCGGAAGCGGCAAAACGGAGGTCTACCTCAAAGCGATCGAGGACTGTCTGTCGGCAGGCAGGCAGGCGATCGTGCTCGTTCCGGAGATCTCGCTGACGCCGCAGACGGTCGGCAGATTCACCGGCCGGTTCGGCGATCGCATCGCGGTGCTGCACAGCCGGCTTTCCGCAGGCGAACGCTTCGACGAGTGGCGGCGAATCCGCTTCGGGATCGCGGACATCGTGATCGGCGCGCGAAGCGCCGTGTTCGCCCCGCTCGAACGGCTCGGCCTGATCATCATCGACGAAGAGCATGAATCCAGTTACCAGAGCGAATCGCAGCCGCGTTATCTTGCGGGAGAGGTCGCCGCAAAACGGGTGCGCATGCAGAACGGCGCGCTCGTGCTCGGCAGCGCGACGCCGTCCCTGATGAGCTATTCCCGGGCGCTTTCCGGGAAATACAGGCTTCTGACGCTGCCCGCGCGGATCGCCGGACGATCGCTTCCGACGGTCGAAGTGGTCAATATGCGCGACGAGCTGCTGATGGGAAACAACGGCATCTTCTCCGACCGGTTGACGGAGCGTCTGTCCGAGTGCCTGTCGAACGGGCAGCAGGCAATGCTGTTCATCAACCGGCGCGGGTACGCGACGTTCGTCAGCTGCCGCAATTGCGGATACGTCCTCAAATGCGATAACTGCGACATTTCGATGACGTACCATAAAACGGAGTCGCGCACACGCTGTCATTACTGCGGCGCCGTGAAGCCGCTGCCGAAGGAATGTCCGAACTGCAAAAAGCCGTTCATCAAACAATTCGGCATCGGGACCGAGCAGGTCGAGGAAACGGTGCATCGGCTCTTTCCGAGCGTTCGCACGCTGCGCATGGATACGGACACGATGCGCGAAAAGGGCAGCTATGAAAACCTGCTGTCCGCATTTCACCGCGGTGAAGCGCAGGTGCTGATCGGGACGCAGATGATCGCGAAGGGACACGATTTCCCGAACGTGACGCTCGTCGGCGTCGTGGCGGCGGATACGACCCTGAATCTGCCGGACTACCGCGCGCCGGAGCGAACGTTTCAGCTGCTGACGCAGGTCGCGGGCCGTGCGGGACGCGACAATCTTCCCGGACGCGTCGTGCTGCAGACGTACGAACCGAATCATCCGATCATCCGTTTCGCAAGGGAACAGGATTACGTCGGATTTTACCATTACGAGATCATGGAGCGCAAAAAGCTGCTCTATCCCCCCTTCTCTCTGTTCATCCGCATCGTTTTTGCCGATCGGGACGAACGCACGGCGGAACGCGCATGTCTCGACTGCGCAAAATCGCTCGAGTCGGAACTGCGCGCCGTTCTCGGCGAAGAAGGCCGTCAGGATCTTCTGCTGCTCGTTGCGGCGGAAGCGCCGATCGCGCGGATCTCGGGTTTTTCCCGGTATCAGATCCTTGTGAAGCTGCTTCGCACAAAGCGGCTGCGCGACGCGATCGGAACGACGGCGGCGTTTCACGAAAGGCATCGTGAAGACTGTGCGGAGGTACAGATGGAAATCAACCCGCAGGAGATGTTTTGATATGAAAAAAAATCATCGATATAAACCGTTATTCCTGCCCGCCCTGCACGGGGCGCGCAGATACTTTCTGGTCAGCGCGGTCGAGGTCATCCTCGACATCGTCGCGCTGTACTTCTCCGCGTTCGTTACGAGCTATATCCTCGATTACGTACTGCTCGGCAAGGAGCCTTCGATCCCGAAGGCGCTCTTTGCGTTCCTGAAATCGCTCGGACCCGTCTCGGTCAGTTACTGGGCCTGCGGTCTTGCGTTTTTCGTGCTGACGGCGTTCAGCGGCCTGTTCGGTTTTCTGCGCCGCAAAAACGTTGCGAAGGGCGCAGAGCACATGGCGAAGGTCATGCGCGACCGGCTTTACCGCAAGCTGAACGCGGTCCCCTATGATTATCATAAGCACGTATCGACCGGCGATCTCGTGCAGCGCTGCACCTCCGACGTGGAAACCATCCGGCGGTTCGTCGTCAACCAGCTGATGGAGATCGTGCGCGTCACGGTGATGTTCACGGTCGCCGCCGTCATGATGTTTTCGATCAGCTGGAAGATGACGCTGATCTCGATGGCGGTCATGCCGGTCCTGACGGTGTCGAGCTTCCTGTATTTCCGCTTCGTGCGCAAATTCTTCACGGAGGTCGACGAAGCCGAGGGCGCGATGTCCACGACGATCCAGGAGAATCTCACCGGCGTGCGCGTGGTGCGCGCGTTCGGGCAGCAGCGCGCCGAATACGACAAGTTCACGGCGCAGAACGACGATTTCTCGAAGAAGAACATCCGGCTCATCGACCTGCTCGGCCTTTACTGGGGCACGACCGACGCGATCGGATATCTGCAGATCGCGCTTTCGCTCGTGTTCGGCATCCTCTTCTACGTCAAAACGGACGGCGCTTTCTCGCTCGGCAGCATTTATCTGTTCGTCGCGCTGACCGGGAGACTGACGTGGCCCGTGCGGCAGCTCGGCCGCGTGCTTGCCGAAATGGGCAAGGCTACGGTCTCCCTGGACCGTCTCAACGAGATCATGAACGCCGAGAACGAAACCGAGCCGGGCAAAGCGCTCACGGACTGCACGATGAAGGGCGACGTGACGTTCTCCCACGTTTCGTTCGGATACGATACGCCGAACGACGTGCTTGACGATATCACGTTCACGGCGAAAGCCGGCGAGACGATCGGCATTCTGGGAAGCACCGGAAGCGGCAAGAGCTCGCTCGTGCAGCTGCTGCAGCGGCTGTACTGCGTGACGGGCGGCGAGATCACGATCAACGGAACGCCGATCAACGACATCGACCACGCCATGCTTCGCAGAAACATCGCGATCGTTCTGCAGGAGCCGTTCCTGTATTCGAGAACGATTCGCGAAAACATCACGCTGACCTCGCCCGATGCGGACGAAGCGGAGATGTTCGAGGCCGCGCGGGAAGCGGCGGTGCACGACGTGATCGAGAAGTTCGCGGACGGGTACGATACGATCGTCGGCGAACGCGGCGTCACGCTGTCCGGCGGACAACAGCAGCGCGTAGCCATTGCGCGCGCGCTGATGCAGAAAGCGCCGATCATGATCTTCGACGATTCCATGAGCGCGGTCGATACCGAGACCGACGCCAGGATCCGCGAAGCGCTGCGCCGTCATCACGGCGACGGCATTCTGTTCATCATCTCGCACCGCATCACGACGCTGTGCGAGGCGGACCGGATCCTCGTGCTCGACCACGGAAAGCTCGTTCAGCAGGGCACGCATGATGAACTGATCCGCGAGAGCGGGCTGTACCGCAGGATCGCCGTCATTCAGGATTTCCCGACGGAAGGAGGTGTTTGCGCGTGAGTTACGATACCGAGCTTGAATATGACAAAACCGAAAAAATGGATTCGAAGCTCTGGAAGCGGCTGTTCCGTTACGCGGTCCGGAAACCCGGACTGTTCTGGAAGGTCGTGATCTTCATGCTGATCACCTCTCTCATCGACGTGATCTATCCGGTCCTGACCGGAAACGCGATCACGAATTTCGTTCGTCCGGACGGCACGCCGACGACCGACGGCATCTGGCTGTTCTTCGGCGTGTATGCCGCGCTCGTGCTTCTGCAGGGCTTCTGCACGTTCCGCTTTATCAGCCGGACGGGTCGGCTCGAGACGTTCATCTCCTACACGATCCGCCAGGAAGCCTACCTGAAACTGCAGACGCTGTCCTTCTCGTTCTACGACAAGACGTCCGTCGGCTATCTGATGGCACGTATGGTGAGCGACGTTTCGCGTCTATCGGAAATGATCGCGTGGAGCATCACCGACTTTCTGTGGGCGTTCTTCTACATCTTCGCAAGCACCGTTACGATGCTGTATTTCAACTGGAAGCTGACGCTGATCGTTCTGGCGGTCATTCCGCCGCTTGCGATCGTCAGCCTGTATCTGCAGAGAAAGATCCTGCGCTATCAGCGCGTGTCCAGAAAACACAACTCGCGCATCACGAGTGCGTTCAACGAAGGCATCATGGGCGCGATGACCACCAAGACGCTCGTGCGCGAGGAGGAAAACGCGAAAGAGTTCGAGACGATCACGACAGATATGCGCAAGGCGAGCGTAAAGGCTTCCGTGCTGTCCGCGTCCTTCTTCCCCCTCGTCGTATCGCTCGGCGCAGTCGGAACGACGATGGCGCTGATCTTCGGCGGCGCGGGCGTCGGTGCGAATCTCGTACATAAGAGCACCTTCCTCGGTGAGATCGACGCCGGTAAGCTCGTGATGTTCATCACCTACGCGGCAAGCCTGTTCGATCCGATCCAGCAGCTTGCGGGCATCTTTGCGGATATGCAGAGCGCGCAGGCAAGCGCGGAGCGCGTGCTCGGTCTGCTCGACACGGAATCCGAAGTCAGGGATACGCCCGAAGCGGAGGAAAAGTACGGCACCTCGATGGATCCCAAGCGGGAAAACTGGGAACCGATCAACGGCGATATCGTGTTCGATCACGTGGACTTCTGCTATAAGGAATCCGAACCGCTGCTGCGCGATTTCAATCTGCATATCCATGCGGGCGAGACCGTTGCGCTCGTCGGCGAGACCGGCGCGGGAAAGAGCACGATCGTGAATCTTCTCTGCCGCTTCTACGAGCCGAAAAACGGGCGCATCCTGGTCGACGGCAAAGACTACCGCGAACGGTCGCAGCTCTGGCTGCAGTCGTCGCTCGGGTACGTTCTGCAGAGCCCGCATCTGTTCTCCGGAACGATCCGCGACAACATTCGCTTCGGCCGTCCGGACGCGGACGAGGAAAGCGTGAAACGCGCCGCGGCGCTGGTCCATGCTGACGAGTTCATCGAACGGCAGCCGAAGGGCTACGACACCGAGGTCGGCGAGGGCGGCGTACGGCTTTCGACCGGTCAGAAGCAGCTGATCTCGTTTGCGCGCGTCATTCTTGCCGATCCGCAGATCTTCGTGCTGGACGAAGCGACGAGCTCGATCGATACCGAGACCGAACAGCTGATCCAGAACGCGATCACCGAGGTCCTCCGTCACCGCACGAGCGTCGTCGTCGCGCACCGTCTCTCGACGATCCGCAACGCCGACCGCATCCTGGTGATCCGCGACGGCGCGATCGTCGAAGAAGGCAACCACGAAACGCTGCTGGAAAAGGGCGGCTACTATCACGACCTCTACATGCACCAATACCAGGAGGACGCGATGCAGGAAGCGCTCAAATAAACCGATACGAAAAACCGGCCGGGACATCCCGACCGGTTTCTTTTTGCCGTTTGTTATCTGTACTTGACCTGTACGGAGCCGAAGTTGACGTCCGCGCGGATGATGATCGTCTGCGTCGCGTCCGGATCCGGATCGCCGGTGACGACAAACGCCGCAAACGACGTGTCGGAAGACTTCACGAGCCGTACGCTGCGCGGAAGCAGGATCGTGATGTTGCCGAAGCTTGCGTCGACCTTCAGCAGGCAGGAATCCGCAAAGGTGACGACCTGCGTGAGGTCGATCGTGTAGTCGCCGAAGCTCGAATCGACGGAACCGCCCGCAAGCACGTCGCGTTCGTAATTGACCGCGCCGTTGCCGAAGCTCATGTCGGCTTTCAGGTAGTTGTTTTCGTCCGAATACTCCATCCGGGTGCGTCCGGAGCGGTCACCGTACACGCCGTGTTTTTCCATGGCGCGGCGTCTGCGTCTGCAGAACAGCGTTCTGCCGAAGATGACGGTGAGCAGACCGACGATCGCAAAGACGAGAACGATCACGTACCACGGGACCGCGGGCAGCTTGCAGACGTTGTAGCCGAGCAAAACACGGCGGACGAATTCATAGCCGCCGAACGCCATCATTGCGGAGCCGAACGCGATATGCTCCGGAACGGACGAGAGACCGAGCGTGAACACGAGGATCGGCCAGACATAGTTCCATCCCTTGAGCGTCAGATCGGAGGTCTCAATATAGGGAAATACGTTCGCCATGCTGTGCAGGATGAAGAACAGGCAGACGAGGATCGCGCCGATGCAGCAGGCGATCGTGGACCACTTGCCGTGGTGCTTGTTCCATTCAAAGTTGAAGCTTTCCTTCTTCTTTTCGTCCTTGGGCATTTCATCCTTATCCAGAATGATCACGTGCGGTTCGACCGGCTTGACGCCGAGAAGCTCGTCGACCGAGACGCCGAACAGATCCGCAAGCAGCGGAAGAATCGTGATGTCCGGACAGCTGACGTCGTTTTCCCATTTACTGACCGCCTGCGCGGAGACGCCGACCTTCTCGGCGAGCTGTTCCTGGGTGAGTCCCTTTTCTTTTCTCAATGCGGCAATGCGCTTGCCGAGCGTTTCGTTTTTTTCCATGAAAGTTTCCTCCTTCTTTCGATGGCTGAAGCATATCAGATTCGTTCCGGTTGAACCATCGACCGTCGGTTGAATTTGCAAAAATCGCTCTACCCTGTCGGTTGAGTCGCTCCTTTTTGCTCTCTACGTTCGGTTGAATTGCGTCCGTTTGCTGTCCGCAGTCGGTTGGATCCGCTGTTTACAAGGATATTTTAGCGATTTTATTTACAAAGGTCAATAAAAACTGTATAATATTATTTTGAAATGGAGGGTTTTTATGGCTATACGCATCATTCGCACGAACGACGACCCGGTCCTGTACAAAACGTGCAAGGAAGTCCGTAAATTTGACGCGCGGCTTGCACAGTTGATCGACGATATGATCGAAACGATGAACGACGCCGACGGCGTCGGTCTTGCCGCGCCGCAGATCGGCGTGCTTCGCCGCGTTGCGGTGATCGACGTCGGCGACGGACCGGTCGAGCTCGTCAATCCCGTGATCCTTGAATCGTCCGGCGAGCAGGGCGGCATGGAAGGCTGTCTCTCCTTCCCCGGCGAGAGCGGATACGTCGTGCGGCCGAACCGTGTCAAGGTCGAAGCGTACGACCGGCACGGCGATCTGTACGAATACGAGGGCGAAGGTCTGTTTGCAAGAGCCGTTTTCCACGAGACCGATCATCTGGACGGAAAGGTTTATCTGCGGCTCGTGACCGAACCGCCGAAGGATTTCAAGGAGTAACGCATGCGCATCGCTTTTCTCGGTACCCCGGAATTCGCGCTTCCCTCCCTCCGCGCGCTCATCGACCGCGGCGATACGCTTGCGGTCTTTACGCAGCCGGACCGGCCCGTCGGGCGAAAGGCGATCCTGACGCCTCCTCCGGTGAAGGTCCTTGCCGAAGCGCACGGGATCCCGGTCTTTCAGTTTGAACGGATCCGCTCCGCCGAAGGCCGCGAGGCGCTCGAATCGTTTGCGCCGGATCTGATGGTCACCGCGGCGTTCGGGCAGATCCTGTCTGCAAAGAATCTTGCGATCCCGCGTCTCGGGACGATCAATGTCCACGGATCGCTGCTTCCGAAATACCGCGGCGCGTCGCCGATCCAGAGCGCGATCATTGCAGGCGAAACGGAAACGGGCGTTACGACGATGATGACGGATGTCGGCATGGATACCGGCGATATGCTGCTGAAGGCGGCGACGCCGATCGGTCCGGACGAAACGTATGAACAACTCTCCGAGCGGCTTGCCGTGATCGGGGCCGATCTGCTTCTGAAGACGCTTGAGCAGCTGGAAAACGGCACGCTCACGAGAACGCCGCAGGATCCCGAGGCCGCAACGGTGTGCCATATGCTGACGAAAGAAGACGGACGGATCGATCCGAACCGTCCGGCGAAGCGGATTCACGACCTCGTCCGCGGCACGAATCCGTGGCCGTGCGCGTATGCGATGCTGGACGGATCGCCGCTGAAAGTATTTGAAACGCGTTTGACGGACGCGACCTTCTCCGACGCGCCGGGAACGCTGCGCGAACGCGGCGGAAAGCTCTTCCTTTGCTGCGAAGACGGCGCGCTCGAGATCGTTTCGCTGCAGGCGAGCGGGAAAAAGCGCATGGAAGCAGGCGCGTTCCTTCGCGGCTGTTCTCTCGACGGGAAGATCCTATGCTGAACGTTCGCCGCGCCGCGCTGGAAACGCTGATCCGCATCCTGGAGGACGGCGCATATACGAATCTCGCGCTGAAGGAAGCGGCCGCATCCGTATCCGAAAAGGACGTGCCGTTTCTGTACGCGCTCGTGAACGAAGCGGTCCTGCGCTGTTCCTATGCCGACTACGTGCTCGCGCACTATTGCAGGCGTCAGAAGCGCGCGGTCCGCAATCTGCTTCGGATGTCGTTTGCGGAGCTGATGTTTATGAACACGCCGGCGCATGCGGTCGTCAACGAATCCGTCAAGCTTTGCCGCGAGATCGGAAAGGGAGACAGCTCGGGGCTCGTCAATGCGGTCCTGCGAAGGATCGACCGCGAACGCGGCACGCTGCCTCCGCTGCCGGAGGAACCGGAAAAGCGGCTTGCGATCCGGTACGGGTTCCCGGAATTTCTCGTTTCGGAGTGGATCTCGTCGTTCGGCGCCGCGGAAGCGGAAGCGATCCTTGCCGCGCCGCCCGTCGGAACGGTCGTTCGCGCGCAGTATCCGTATATGACGGACCAGCTCCGCGCAGCGCTGCCCGTCGCTTCGGTCCCCTGCCGTCTCGATCCGAACGGGCTTCTGCTCTCCGAAGGCTTTGATTTTCAGAACGATCCGCTGTTTGCGGACGGCAGGTATACGGTGCAGAGCGAAGGCGCGATGCTGATCTGCCGCGCGCTCGGGGACGTCGGCGGCAAGTCCGTTCTGGACGCGTGCGCCGCACCCGGCGGCAAGACCGCGTACCTTGCGTCGCTTTCCGGGAATACCGCGAAGCTGACGGCATGGGAACTGCATCCGCACCGAAAGGATCTGATGGACGCCGCATTCCGGAGACTTCACGTGAACGCGGCGACCGCCTGCAGGGACGCTTCGGTTTTCGACCCCGCCTGTGCGGACGCGTTTGACGCCGTACTGATCGACGCGCCGTGCAGCGGATTCGGTCTGTTGGCCGACAAACCCGACGTGCGGCTGCATAAATCGAAAGAGACCGTCGAAGCGCTCGCCGAAACGCAGCGCGCGATCCTCTCGGCATGCGCGCAATACGTTCGCAAGGGCGGCGTGCTCGTCTATGCGACCTGCACGATCTCAAAACGCGAAAACGAAGCGCAGATCCGCACGTTTCTGGATGCGCATCCGGACTATGCCCCGGAAGAAGAACGGCAGCTGCTGCCGAGCCGCGACGGGACGGACGGTTTTTACTACGCAAGACTCAGGAGGCTTTGACCGATGTACTGGATGGACATGACCGAACAGGAGATCGCCGATGCAGTCGGCGCGTTCGGCGTGCCGAAATTCCGCGTCGGGCAGGTCAAGGAATGGCTCAGAAAAGGCGTTCGGCCGAAGGAGATGACCAATCTGCCGAAGGATCTGCGCGAGAAGCTTGAGACGATCCCGTTCGGCGGGGCCGTGATCTATAAGAAGCGCGTATCCCCCAAGGACGGCACGGTCAAGTACCTCTTTGAGCTGGAGGACGGAAACCTTGTCGAAGGCGTTCTGATGCGGTATTCCTACGGAAACACGGTCTGCCTCTCCACGCAGGTCGGCTGCAATATGGGCTGTAAATTCTGCGCGAGCACGCTCGAAGGCTGCGTGCGTTCGCTGCGTCCGGGCGAGATGCTCTCGTTCCTTGCGGAGATCGAACGCGACGAACCGCCCGCCGACGGAAAGCCGCGTACCGTCACGAACATCGTTCTGATGGGAAGCGGCGAGCCCCTGGACAATTACGACAACGTCGTGACGTTTCTCAACCGCGTGACGAGCGAGGACGGACCGAACATCAGTGCGCGCAACATTTCGCTCTCGACCTGCGGGATCGTTCCGAAGATCTGCCGGCTGATCGAAGACGCGCCGCACGTGACGCTCTCGATCTCGCTGCACGCGCACGACAACAAAGTCCGCAGCGAGCTGATGCCGATCAACAAGGTCTACCCGATCGAGCAGGTCCTTGAGGCGGCGAAGGCGTACGCGGACAGGACCGGCAGGCGCGTTGTGTTTGAATACGCGCTGATCGGCGGAACGAACGATTCCGAAGCCGACGCGAACGCGCTCGCGGATCTGCTGAAAGGTCTGCTCTGCCACGTGAACCTGATCCCGCTGAATCCGGTCAGGGAACGCGGTCTGAACGGCGTCACGCGGCAGCACGCGCACCGGTTTCGCGAATGGCTGGAACAGCGCCGCATCTCCGCCACGGTTCGACGCGAGATGGGAACGGATATCGAAGGCGCCTGCGGGCAATTACGAAGGAGGGTACTCGATGAGATTCACGGGTAAAACGGAAACCGGATTACGGCCGCAAAACGAGGATACCTATATGCTTCTCCGCACGGAGGCGTTCGACGCAGTCGCCGTAGCCGACGGAATGGGCGGTCACCGCGCCGGCGAAGTCGCGAGCCGTACGGCTGTGGAAGCCGCGGAGCGCGTTCTTTCCTCCGGCGGGGACAACCGGGAATCCCTGCTGTTTGAAGCGTTCAAGGCCGCGAACGAAGCGGTCCGCGTTCTCGCGTCGTCCGACGACTCCATGTACGGCATGGGCTGTACGCTGGTCGCCGCCGCGTTCGACGAAACGACGTTTATCGCCGCCAACGTCGGCGATTCCCGCCTGTATTGCTTCGACGGAGAAACGCTGAAGCAGGTCACGCACGATCATTCGTTCGTCGCCGAGCTTGTCCGCCGCGGCGCGATCACGCCCGAGGAGGCGAAAACACATCCGCGGCGCAATCTGATCACACGCGCGATCGGCGCGGAAATGCGGGTCTCCGTCGACGTGTTCTCCTGTGAATGGAAAAAAGGCGATATGCTGCTGCTTTGCTCCGACGGACTCTGCGGCGTTCTCTCCGACGAAGAGATGGCGGAGCATCTGCGCGGATGCGAAGACCTTGACGCAGCATGCAGCGAACTGATCGCCCACGCGCTTACATGCGGAAGCCGCGACAACATCACCGTTGTACTGGTGAAGAACGACGGAGGCGACGCATGATCGGTACGATTCTCGATCGCAAATACCGCATTACGGAGCTGATCGGCGCGGGCGGCATGGCGCAAGTCTACAAGGCGGTCAATATGAGCAACCGCCGCACCGTCGCAGTCAAGATGCTGAAGGAGGAATATAAAAACGACGCGGAATTCCTTCGCCGGTTCTCACGTGAAGCGAACGCGATCCTGACGCTGTCGCATGAAAACATCGTGCGCGCGTTCGACGCCGGGACGCACGACGGACTGCCGTATCTCGTGATGGAATACGTCGAAGGCCGCACGCTGAAGGATCTGATCGCGGCGAACGGCTCTCTGCCCGTCCGTACCGCGATCGGCATCACCTGTCAGATCCTCGACGCGCTTTCCGCCGCTCACGCGCACGGGATCATCCACCGCGATGTAAAGCCGCAGAACGTGATCGTGACCGACAAAGGCCGCGTCAAGCTCGCCGACTTCGGCATTGCGCGGGAAGCAAAGGCTTCTACCGTAACGTTTTCCGGGCAAAAGGTGCTCGGTTCCGTACACTATATCTCCCCCGAACAGGCGAAGGGAACGCTTGCGACCGAACAGAGCGACCTGTACTCCGTGGGCGTATGTCTTTATGAGATGCTTACCGGGACCGTTCCGTTCGAAGCGGATTCCACGGTGACCGTCGCGCTGATGCATCTGCAGGACAAACCTGTCCCGCCGATCGAAAAGCGGCAGGACCTTCCCCCGTCCCTGAACGACATCGTTCTGAAGGCGCTTGAAAAAGAACCGGAGGCGCGTTATCAGACCGCGCGGTCCATGCGCTCCGATCTCGTTCGGTCGCTTTCCGATCCGAACGGAACGTTCGTAAATGAACCGGAGGACAAAAAACAGAAAACCGCAAGAAAGCGGCCTTCTGTTTACGTTCTGATCGCGACGTGCGTGTTTTTGCCGATCCTGCTTATCGGCGTCATCGTTCTGATCTACGCAAATTCCTGCCACACCTCCGTACCGGAACCGGCAGACCCCGATGAAACGGATTACGTTCCGATCACGGCAAGCGTTCCGCCCGATGCGACCGAAGCGCCGACCGCGGTGCCGGAAGAGACGCGTCTTCTGCCCGACGTGACCGGACTTCGGATGGACGATGCGCTGTACGTTTTATATGCGGACAACGGGTTCACCGAGCTGTCCGTGCAGTTCACCGATACCGCGTCGAGCTATACGCAGAGCAATACGGTCGTCACGGTCATCCTCGATCCGTACGGCGAAGAGGAAGAGATCCGCGGCGAAACGCTTTGCAGTTCCACGACGCCGATCCGGCTGATCGTGTACCGGAAACAGCAGGGCACGTATAAGGCGGACGTATCGTTCACGTTCACGCTTCCGGACGCGGGCGAATCGCTCGTGGAGATCGCCTGCGACGAAACGAACTACGACAACATTCCCTACCGCCTGATCCTGCATTCACGCACGCGGCTGTCGGAGAACGTTGAAATCAGCGAAACCGTGACCGTCTACGGATACAACGAAGCGACGAGAAGACTGTATCTGCTGGTCAACGGCGAGCAGGTCTCTTCCCCGCAGTCCGTCACCTTTACAAAATGATGGAGTACGGATTGCTGTTAAAGGGCGTCGGCAGTTTTTACGAGGTGCTGACGGATGCGGGCGACACCGTCACCTGCAAGGCGCGCGGCGCGTTCCGGCGCGAAGGACTCGTGCCGACGGTCGGAGACCGTGTCGGGATCGAGCGGCAGGAACGCGGATACGCGCAGCTTGCGACGATCCTGCCGCGAAAGAACGTTCTGATCCGGCCGGCCGTCGCAAACGTCGACCAGCTGATGATCGTCGTATCCGCCTCCGTTCCTCCGCCGGACTGGATGCTTCTGGACCGTTTGATCATCGCCGCGGAGTATCTGGGCATCGAGCCGATCCCCGTGCTGAACAAGGTCGACACGGCGGACGCTTCGATCCGGAATGCGTTTCTGAATGACTACAAGGCGTTCGACACCCTGACGGTCAGCGCCGAAACCGGCGAAGGGATCAACCGGCTGAACGCGCGGCTTGCCGGAAAGGTGACCTGCTTTGCCGGGCAGTCCGCAGTCGGGAAATCGTCGATCCTGAACCGTCTGCTGCCCGACCTGCATCTGGAAACCGGCGGCCTTTCCCGAAAGACGGACCGCGGGCGGCATACGACGCGGCATGCGGAGCTGTGGCCGTATCTGGGCGGCGCCGTTCTCGATACGCCGGGGTTCTCGCTGTTTGAGACCGAGTGCCTCGAGCAGGAACAGCTTGACGCCTGCTATCCGGAGTTCCGGAAAGCGTCGCCGTGCCGGTTCCCCGGATGTATGCACGTGACCGAACCGGACTGCGGTGTGAAACCGCTGATCGATACCGGCGATCTTCCCGCCGCCCGTTACGAGCGGTACGTAGAGATCGCAAAAGACTGTCAAATGAGGAGGAAACACCGTTATGATTAAAATTGCTCCGTCGATCCTTTCCGCCGACTTTGCCGCAATGGGAAAAGCCGTCGCAATGCTGAAAGAACAGGGCGCCGACTGGGTGCATTTTGACGTGATGGACGGCAATTTCGTGCCCAACATCACCTTCGGCCCCGGGATGTGCAAGGCGATCCGAACGTATACGGATCTGCCGATCGACGTTCATCTGATGGTCGAGCATCCGTCCGACTGGATCGAACCGTTCAAGAACGCCGGCGCGGACGTGCTGACGATCCACGTTGAATCCTCCGAGCGTCACCTGCACCGTGCGCTGCAGGCGATCCATGCCGCGGGCATGAAGGCAGGCGTCGTTCTGAATCCCGCGACGCCGATCTGTACCTGCACGCATCTGCTGGCCGACTGCGACCTCGTGCTTTTGATGAGCGTCAATCCCGGCTTCGGCGGACAATCGTTCATTCCGGAAACGCTCAACAAGATCCGCGCGCTGCGCGCCGAAATCGACGCGCGCGGCTTGTCCACGCTGATTGAGATCGACGGCGGCGTCAATCCCGAGACCGCAAAGCAGTGCATCGAGGCGGGCGCGGATATTCTTGTCGCAGGAAGCGCCGTATTCAAAGCGAACAATCCCGCAGATATGATCCGATCCCTGCGCGGATGACCGAAACCGAAAAAACAGACGCGTTTTGCGCGTCTGTTTTTTTGATGTTTCAGGATGCCTCCGTCTCCGGGAAGCGGATGCCCCAGATCCGGTACGGATGCAGCTTCCGTTTTCTGACGTGATCGAGAAACGCGCCGAGCGTCATGGACATCGGCGTTTTGAACTCGTTGTAAAACGTATACGCGCCTGCCCGGTTGCGGATGCCGGTCACGTAATGCGCGCCGAAAAAGTGCCAGTACAGAACGATGACCGCGTCGAACAGTTCCGCGCTGTGCGCATCTCTGACGCGGATACGCGTCACGTCGAACCGTTTTCTGCGAAGGTTTTTTGCGATCGTCGAAGGACGCGTGCCCAGCAAACCGAACAGATTCGTCTTGATCGGCTTGCGCGCGGAATAGAATTCTTCAAACCGAATATCCGGATCCGCGGCCCGCTCCACGTTATAGAGGGCAATCATGCCGCATCCGTTTTTCGCGATCGTACCGAACCGTCCGAATCTTCGTTCGGAAAAGCGCGGATCGTGCTGTGTGTTCAGGATCCCGTAATCTGTCGTTTCTTTCATCGTTTCCGACCTCTCATCCGTTGATTTCGGCGTAACGGTCCCAATCGGGATTCGGATTCACGGTGTAGACCCCGTTGGTCCGATCCATCCATCCCATCGCGACAAATCCTCTCCGGACCGTGCAGTAATCCGTGTGGACGGCGGAGATGATCGCGTTGACTTCCTTTTCCGTATAGGTGCGCCCCGGCGTGAACCGTGCGAAGATCTCCCGGAAAACGATCACGCGCTTTTTCAGCTGCGCGGGAAGCTGTTCGCATACGCCGTTCGGCATAAACGACTTCAGTACCTTGCGGCGATACTGTTCCTCACGGAGCCGTTCAACCGTTTCTCCCCCGTCGCCCGGCAGAACGATCTGTTCGAGCGAATGCGAGAAAACATCGCGTCTGAGCGAATAGATCGTGTAATACTGCTCGCGGCGCGCGTCGACAAGACCCGCTTGCTGAAGCTTTTTCATATGGAACGAAACGGTCGCCGGCGTGAGCCCCAGCCGTTCGGCAAGCAGTTCCACGTACAGATCCTTCTCGAACAGCGCTCTAACGATCCTGAGCCGCGTGTCGTCCGCAAGCGTTTTCAGCAGAATCAGGGCATTATTCTCCATCCCGCTCCGCCTCCGTCAGCGCGTCGAGCGCAAACTGCACCGTGATCGCCTTTTGTTCAGCACGGTCCGATTCGTCGTAATCACCGAGCCTGCGCTGCTTCTCCGCTTCCGAGGAAAACGATTCGATCAGCGTGATCAGTGCGTCCGGGCGCATGCCGTTATGCTGGACGCGGCCGAGCGCCTTCAGCATGTCGCCGAGCATGCTCGCCTTCATCAGATGGATCGACTGCGCTCTCGCGTCGCCGGCCTCCCGCGCGAATTCCGCGAGGGTCTTCTCGCGAAGCGCCTCCGCGTCGAGTTTGCTGTTGTATGCTTCCAAAACCGTCAAAACAGACACCTCATTTCATTTCGATATTTATCGAAATCATTTTAGCATCTGTTTTGATAAATGTCAATATGGATTTAGTTGAAATCGACGATGACTTCGTTGAATTCTTTGTCCTTGCCGTAGTTCACCGCCCAGGGAGAACTGTTCCAGCCGGAACCGGTCGGCGCGAACGGGACCGTGAAATTCTTGACCTTGGTGTAGTTGAACTCTTTCGCGACGCGGATCGCCAGTTCCTGGACCTGCTTGAGTTTCAGAAGATAATCCTGCGATACGGAGTTCAGAGAGTTGCTGCTGCCGTTGCGCGCTTTCTTCGCTTCCTTATCCGCTTCTTTCTTGATCTTCTCAAGCTCCTGGATCGCTTCTTTGTATTCTTCGAACAGTTCTCTCTGTTCCGGCGTATACTTCCGGACGCCGTCCTGATCGAATAGGACGGAGCACCGCGTCACGCCGCAGGCAACGGCTGCCGTCTCTCCCTCGTCCGAGGGCTCGGGCGTCGGATCCGGCGTAGGCGGCTCGGTCGGCGGCTCCGTCGGCGGTTCCGTCGGTTCCTCGGTCGGCTCCTGGGTCGGCGTTTCGGTCGGCTTTTCCGTCGGCTTCTCCGTCGGCTTATCGGTCGGCGTCGGCGGAGGCGTCGAGGGCTTTGTGCTCGGCGTTGCCGAAGGCTTCGACGTCGGCGCAGTCGGGCTGGGCGTCGGCGACGCGGTCGGACTCGGCGACGGGGTAAATTCGGGAAGCAGATCGTCTTCGTCGATCAGCTTCTGAACGTACTTCGTCAACGGATCGATCAGCTCGCGATAGTGATCATAGAGCATGTCGCACCAACGGTAGCGGCCGTATTTCAGCGTATACTGATGATACTGCTTCGTCTTGACGCCGTAGACCTTTTCAATCACGTCCACGCGGTTCTTCTGATCGGTAAAGCAGAAATTCCACTGGAAGAGCGACGTCGTGGCGCCGCTCATGGAATACATGCCGATGTTGTTCGCGTCGAGATTGTAGGCGAATACGGCAAGCGCCGCGGTCTGTGCCGGCGTGCAGTTCGTGAACAGATCGCCGTCGAACGTTTCGATGATCTCGGGGATCTTCGTGATCAGGCGATCGACCTGCATCTGACGGAACATCGCGACCAGCATCCGCTTCTGGCGGTTGACGCGGTTCGCATCACCCGTTTCGCTGGACGGAAGACCGTTTACGCCCTTGCGGACGCGGCAGTAATCCAGGAAGCCCTGTCCGTTTACGTGCTGCAGACCCTTTTCATACGAACGGCCCTGGATCTTGAAGCTGATGTCCATGTCGTACTCCAGACCGCCGCACAGATCGACGAGATCCTTCAGGGAGGTCATCGTGACCGCGTAGTAATAATCGACCTTGATCCCGCCGAGCATCCACTCCGCCGCGTCACAGACTTTTTCAAGGCCCTTCGGATTGAAGCTGCCGTCCTTGTTGTAAAGACCGCCGCCGCAGTTCAGGGAAGCGTTCAGTTTATAGATCCCCTTTACGTCAGGAATGCTCGCATACGTGTCGCGCGGAAGCGAGATCAGGTCAGCGCGGTTCTCGTCGAAATTGATCGCAAGGACCATCATGACGTCCGAATGCCATTCTTTTTTGCCGTGCCAGGTCTCTCGTTCCGTAGAATAGTCGACGCCGACCAGAAGGATATTGACGATATCCTTCATCATTGCCGTGTCTGCCTGCTCGACCAGCTCCTGATACGGATCGACCGGCGGTTCGGTCGGCTGAACCTCCGGCGTTTCCGCAGCGGGATCCGCCGACGCCGGCGCGGTTTGTCCGGGATCGTCCGTCGTGATAATGATGCCGTTCGGATCGGGCGTAACGATCGGATCCTCGCCGGTTTGCGCATCCTGAGGCGTGCTGCCGCCGCAGGAGCCTCCGTTCCGGAACGCGGAACTCGTGCCGAGGCTTCCGATCACGATCGCGATCACGACGCCGAGGATCACGACGCCCGCCGCAATTGATGACAGAAGAATAATCTTCTTTTTCTTATCCATTACACAAAATCCTTTCAGGACTTTTTACGGTTTCATTCTACTATCATTTCCGTAAAAATTCCACGATAAAACGGAATCGTTACGAACATTTTACAAAAACAACGCATTTATCAGGTATACTTGGTACGGAACAAAAAGGTTGCAAAACCGTTTTTCCGGCCGGAGAAAATAATCCTTTCCTTTCCGGATACAGATGTGGTATACTGTATACTAGTGAAGTATGGAGGTCAACGCATGATCGTTGTGATTCCCGCGTACGAACCGGACGAGAAACTGCTCGGCGTACTGAAGGATTTTAGCGAACAAACCGTTTTCCCGATCGTCGTTGTGAACGACGGCAGCAGCGAAGCATGCCGTCCTGTTTTTGACGCCGCGCGTTCCTTTGAACGGGTGACGCTTTTGGAGCACGAGGTCAACAAAGGAAAAGGCGCCGCCATGAAAACGGCGTTTGCATATATTCGCGATCACTTCCCCGCCGACGAGTCCGTCATGACCGTCGACGCGGACGGACAGCACCTCGTTTCGGACGCGGTCCGCGTTGCCGAAACGCTTTCGAAAAATCCGAACGCACTCGTGATGGGATCGCGCCGGTTTACCGGAAACGTGCCGTTCAAAAGCCGCGCCGGCAATGCGATCACACGCACCGTTTTCCGATTCTGCACCGGCGTCCGCGTTTACGACACGCAGACCGGTCTGCGCGCGTTCTCCGCGGCGAGGATCCCCGAAATGCTCGCGCTCAAGGGCGATCGCTACGAATATGAGATCAATCAGCTGATCTATTGCACGAAGCACAACATTGAGATCGTCGAGGAATGGATCGACACCGTATATATCGAAGAAAACCGGTCTTCGCATTTTCATGCTGTCAAGGACTCGTTCCGGATCTATAAGGTCCTGCTGCTCGGCACGTCGTTTATCCGGTTCGTCGCCTCGTCGTTCTTCTGTTTCCTGATCGACTATCTGCTGTTCCTGCTGTTTCGCGGGCTGTTCCCCGATCTGCTGTTCGGGGATGCCATCCGCAGTTCGGTCGAGACGGCGTCCGATTCGTTCTCGTCGATCATGTCCGCGATCAGACCGTATCTGACGACGATCATCATCCTCAGTACCGTTTGCGCGCGTGTGGTCTCGTCGACCTGCAATTATCTTCTGAACCGGCATTTCGTTTTCGGCGCGCGGAACACGTCGCTGAGCTTCGTCAAATACGTGCTTCTCGTCGTGATCATGCTGTGCCTGCAGGCCGGCCTGACCGCCGGCGCCGCCGCGATCGGACTCAACGACCGGGTGTTCTACGTGATCGTTCAGATCATTCTGTACCCCGTTTCGTTCCTGCTTCAGCGGGCGATCGTCTTTAAGCGCAAAGAGAATCCAGAATCCAACCCCGGAGAATGACTATGAAAGAACAATCCTCGCGTATTCCGCAAAAGCTGCAGCGCGTGCTGCATGGGATCGCATCGGTCGTGCTGAACCTTGCGATCGTTTTATCGGCAGTCTATATTCTGTATCACATACTGGATCATTTCAATCCGATGCTTTCCTTTATCGAAGGCACGGATCTGCCGATCATACCCGCCCTGTCCACGCTGATCCCGGTGCTGTTCGTGATCGCAGTGCTTCTGTACGACCTGCTGTTCCTGGACGGCGCGTTCCAAAAACGGCGCTTTTCCGCCGGACGGCTGTGGCTGACCATCCTCATCGATTTTATCCTGTTTGCCGCGATTTCGGTGATCATCGTCGTGCACAGCTGCAACATTCTCGTTCGCTGCGGTCTTGCCGAAAGCGATTGGATCGAGGAATCCCTTGCGCCCGTGCCGACCGCCGTGGAAACGGTCGTTCCCGCAAGCGAAGATCCCGTCGTCGTTGTTCCTACGGAAAACCCCTCCGCCCTGCCTGACGCGACGCCCGCCGCCGGCTCGAGCGAAACGCCGCAGGCCGCGACGATCGCGCCGGCCGATACGCCGACGCCGTGGACAGGACTTGTCAGCGAAGCGTACGCATACAAGTTCTCGGACGAGCCCGAGGTGCAGGTGTTCGATCGCTCGAACGTTGTGGAAACGCTTCCCGACGGTACGGTCAAATCGCTGATCTATCGCTATTCCGGAAAGATGACGGCGATCGACATTTACCACTTCAGCAAAGGCAAAGAGGAATATCAGGTTGCCGATATCTACGTCCGCGATATCCGCTGCTTCGTTACCGCGTATGAAGCGGACTCCGGCAAGCAGACAAACACGCCCGGATACTATGATTCGATCCACGCGCTCGTTGCCATAAACGGAGACAACTTCGCCGCCGGCAAACTGAAAGACGGTCTGATCGTTCGTAACGGGCAGAAAATGACCCGCAAGAGTCAGAACTACCATGTGTTCACCGCCGATCCCTGCTTCCTGTTCACGGACGGTACGATGAAGACCTTCGACTATAAGAAGGACAAGATCGACTCCGACGCGCTGTTAAGCGGATCCCCCGCCGTCTATCAGGCGTTCTATTTCGGACCGAGTCTGCTGAATGCGAACGGTACGAAAAAGGATTCGTTTAATTCCACGCTCCGCTCCGCGAATCCGCGTACGGTCCTCGGCTACTATGAACCCGGGCACTATGCGTTTGTCGTCGTGCTCGGCGACCGGCACACGTACGATTACAACGGCAAAGACTGCGGCAAACAGAGCGCCGCAGGCATGTCGCTGCCGGAGCTTTCCGCACTTTGCGAGAGTCTCGGTATGAAAGCGGCTTATAACCTGGACGGCGGCGGATCCTCGAGCATGTGCTGGAACAAGACCGTCTTCGGTCACAACGACCGTCATCACAGCGATATCCTCGCGATCATCGAACCGTAAGGAGGCAACCATGAGAAAATCCACCCGCGTTATTACCCTGATCCTCGCGCATGCCGGACTTCTTGCGGCGCTCGCGTATCTCGTCCTGCTCGTGATCTCAAAGTTTCTGCCTTCCGTCGGCGAATTTGCAAGAAGCAACTTCTTCCTGTTTGACTACGGCTACCTGATCATTCCGATCCTGTGCCTGCTTTCCGGCATCTTTCTGCAGATCTCCGCATCGCAGCCGAGAAAACAGCGCTCTCATAAGCAATCATAATGGAGGGTAATGAAATGAATCGATCCGACCTCGATCGCACTAACGCGCTGCTTGATTTCATCAAGCGTTCCCCCGTCAGCTTCGCCGCGGTCCGCGAAGCGGAATCCATGCTGGAGCAGAACGGTTTCCGGCGTCTTTCGTTCACGGATCCGTGGACGCTTCTGCCGAACGGGAAATACTACGTCACGCGGAACGGTTCCTCGCTGATCGCGTTCACGGTGCCCGCAGACGCGCATCCCGGATTCATGATCGCCGCAAGCCACAGCGACTCCCCCGCCTTCAAGCTCAAGACGGACTGTGAAGTCGTTGCGGTCGATCGGTACCTGAAGCTGAACACCGAGGGCTACGGCGGAATGATCGTATCCAGCTGGTTCGACCGTCCGCTTTCGCTGGCAGGACGCGCGATCGTGAAGAACGGCTCTGCGTTTGAAACGCGCGTCGTCACGTTTGACCGCGATCTTTGCATCATTCCGAACGTCTGCATTCACTTCAACCGGGAGATCAACAACGGATACAAATACAACAAAGCGGTCGACACCCTGCCGCTTCTCTGCAATTCCACCGAGAAGGGCGTTGTGAAAACGCTGGTCGCGGAAGCGCTCGGCGTGGATGCGGACGCGATCGTTTCGATGGATCTGTTCGTGATCAACCGCACGCGCGGTTCCGTGTTCGGCGCAGACGACGCGTTCTTCTGTGCGCCGCGCATCGACGATCTGCAGTGCGCGTATACGACGCTTGCCGCGCTTCTGGAATCGGAAGCGCCGAAGGCGATCCCGGTCTACGCGTTGTTCGACAACGAAGAGGTCGGAAGCGAAACGAAGCAGGGCGCCGCAAGCACGCTGCTGTTCGACACGCTGACGCGGATCGCGGCGCATTACGGAAAGACGCTTTCCGAAATGCTTCCCGCCTCGCTGATGCTTTCCTGCGACAACGGGCATGCGCTGCACCCGAACCATCCGGAGCTTTCCGATGCGAAGAACGCGCCGCATCTGAACGGCGGCGTCGTGATCAAGCATAACGCCAATCAGCGCTATGCGACCGACGCGCTTTCCGAGGCGCTGTTCGCGGAGATCTGCCTGCGCGCGGACGTTCCGGTCCAGCATTTCGCAAACCGCAGCGACATTGCGGGCGGCGGCACGCTCGGCAGCATCAGCAATACGCGCGTTTCCCTGAAGACCGTCGATATCGGACTTGCGCAATTTGCGATGCACTCCGCTGTCGAGACCGGCGGCGTCAAGGATACGGACTATATGGTCCGCGCGGTCAAGGCGTTTTACGAGAGCGCGCTTGTCATCCATGAAACCGGCGCTCTTGAATTGAACTGATTGAAATACCGAAAAAGGACTGTCGAGCGACAGTCCTTTTTATTATTTTGCTTTCAGGTACGTGCGGATCGCAAACAGCTTCAGCCGCTTCGGAAGCACACCGTACAGCCGCAGCAGCGGATTCCGGTTCAGCGAATACGAAAAGCGCGGGCGTTTATTTGCGAGGATCGCCTGGATCTTACGCGCAACGCGCTCCGGAGAGACGGCCTTTGCCTCGACGCGCTGCGTAACGCGCAGGAACTTCGCCGCGACGCCGGGATAGAGCTTCGTGCATTCCGTAAACGACTTGATCCGACTGACTGAATTGTCAAGCAGGCCGGTCTCTACGGCGCCCGGACGGAGCGTCGAAACGCGCATGCCGAGCATCTGCAGCTCCATGGCAAGCGAGAACGCATACCGGTCGAGCGTCGATTTCGTGATCCCGTACAGCCCCGTAAACGGCAGCGGATCGAGATCCGCCAGTTCGCTCGTGACGAGCACGACGCGCGCGTTGCGCTTCAGAAGCGGAAGAAACGTTCGGATCGTACGGTATGCGCCGAAGACGTTAACGTCAAAGATCCGATGCATGCGCGCATCATCGATCTCAACCAGCGAATCCGCATCGTAGATCCCCGCCGCGTAGACGACGGCGTCGATCGCATCGACCGAGCCTTTCGCTGCGGCAAACGCCGATTCGATCTGCTCCGGCTGCGTGAGATCGGCAAAAAGCGGCGTCACGCCTTCCGACATTGCCGCGCCGGGTCGATCGAGCCCGAGGACGCGGTCGCCGTTGTTCAGAAACGTACGGGCGCAGGCGGAGCCCATTCCCCCGCCTGCGCCGATCAGCAATATCGTTTTCATTACTGCTTTGCCGCTTTCAGAAGCGCTTCCCATTCTTTGACGATCGATCGATCGTCGAAGTAGTTGATCCGCATCGCGGCGCGGACGCGCGCGAGCGTTTCGTTCGTGATCTCGACCGCCTTCTTTGTGCCCGCAACGAGAATGTCGTATACGGAATCGATGTCCGCTTCCCACTTTGCGCGCGCTGCGCGGATCGGAGTGAGCTCCTCTTCAAGGACGTTGATCAGGAACTTTTTGCACGTGCCGTCGCCTAAGCCGCCGCGCATATAGTGCGCCTTCATTTCGTCGAGATTCGCGTACTCCGGCAGAAACTCCGCAAAGTGCGCGTCGGTTGAAAACGCATCGAGATACGTGAACACGACGTTGCCTTCGATGTGACCGGGATCCTCGATGCGAAGATGCTGCGGATCGGTAAACATCTTGCCGTTGACCTGCTTTTTGACGGTCTTCGAATCGTCGGACAGGTAGATGCAGTTGCCGAGCGACTTCGACATCTTGGCCTTGCCGTCGACGCCGGGAAGTCTGCGCTGCGTTTCGTTCTCGGGGATCATCGCCTTCGGCAGCACGAGCGTATCGCCGTAGATCTTGTTGAACTTCTCGACGATCTCACGCGTCTGCTCGATCATCGGCAGCTGATCCTCGCCGACCGGAACGACGTTCGCGTTGAACGCGGTGATGTCCGCCGCCTGCGAAACGGGATAGCTGAAAAAGCCCGCGGGCAGGCCCTCGTCCGCAAAGCCGCGCATCTGGATCTCCGCCTTGACGGTGGGATTCCGCGAAAGGCGCGCGGTGGTGACGAGATTCATGTAATAGAACGTCAGCGCATGCAGCGCGGGAAGCGCGGACTGCACGCAGATCGTGGACTTGTCGGGATCGATGCCGACGGACAGATAGTCCAGCGCGACCTGGATCATATTGTCGCGGATCTTGCCCGGGTTGTCGGCGTTGTCGGTCAGCGCCTGATCGTCCGCGATCAGGATGTTGATCTGATCGAACCTGCCGGAATTCTGCAGCTCGACGCGGCGCTTCAGCGAACCGACGTAGTGTCCGAGATGCAGCCGTCCCGTGGGACGGTCGCCGGTGAGGATGATGTTTTTTTCGTTTTCCATAAGCGTACTCGGTTTCTCTTATTCCAGGAAGTCCTTGAGTTTCTTGCTTCTCGAGGGATGACGGAGTTTGCGAAGCGCCTTTGCCTCGATCTGGCGGATACGCTCACGCGTGACGTTGAACTCCTTGCCGACCTCTTCGAGCGTCCTCGCTTTGCCGTCGTCAAGACCGTAGCGGAGGCGCAGGACCTTGGCTTCACGCGGGGTCAGGGTGTTCAGCACTTCGACGAGCTGTTCCTTGAGCAGCGCGACCGCAACGGCGTCCGCGGGCGCGGGCGCATCGTCGTCGGGAATGAAGTCGCCCAGGTGCGAATCGTCCTCTTCGCCGATCGGCGTTTCGAGCGAGACCGGCTCCTGCGCGATCTTCAGGATCTCGCGGACCTTGTCCTCGGAAATGCCCATTTCCTTTGCGATCTCATCGGGACGCGGATCGCGGCCGAGCTCCTGAACGAGCTGACGGTTGACGCGGATCAGCTTATTGATCGTTTCCACCATATGCACAGGAATGCGGATCGTGCGCGCCTGATCCGCGATCGCGCGGGTGATGGCCTGACGGATCCACCACGTCGCGTAGGTCGAGAACTTGTAGCCCTTGCGGTAATCGAACTTTTCGACCGCCTTGATAAGGCCGAGATTGCCCTCCTGAATGAGGTCGAGGAACAGCATGCCGCGGCCGACGTAGCGTTTCGCAATGGATACGACGAGACGAAGGTTCGCTTCCGCAAGCTGATGCTTGGCGTCCAGATCGCCTTCCGCCATGCGCTGTGCGATCTCGATCTCCTCATTTGCGTTCAGCAGCGGAACTTTGCCGATCTCCTTGAGGTACATGCGGACAGGGTCGTCGATGTTGATGCCCTCGGTCGGCGCAAGCATCGTTTCGATCTCGGCGATCTCCTCATTGATGTCTTCGGGAACCTCGACTTCCTCGACGATGTCGATGTTCAGGTCCTGAAGCTCCATGTAGATCTTGTCCATCTGGTCCGCGTCCACACCGATCTCGTTCAGCGTGTCCATGACCTCGTTGACGGTCAGAATCCCCTTCTGCTTGCCCGCTTCCAGGAGCTCGCGGATACGCTGCTCCGCGTTCACGGGTTTCCCGACGAGATCGGGGTCCTCATCGGACGCGTCCGTGTCTTCATCGGTCGCGGGCTGCGCATCTTCCCGCTCGTCGGCCTCGACGGATTCCGCTTTTTTGGCTTTGCTGCGCGACGCCTTTTTCGGCTTTTCGGGTTCCGGCAGAACAGGCTCCGCCGCGATCGGTTCCTCGATCCCGGCCGTCGGTTCGGCTGCTTCTTCCGCTTCCGCCGGCTTCTGCGCGTTCTCCGTTACCGGCGCTTTTTTGCTGCGCGACGCCTTTTTCGGCTTCTCGGGCGCAGGCTCGCTCATTTCGACTGCGGGCGACGCCGGTTCTTCCGGTTTCGGTTCTTCCGGCTTAGCTTTCGGCTTCGGTGCGCGCTTGGTCTTTGCAGGCTTGTCCGCCGCTTCCGCCGTCGTTTCGATCGTTTCGACGACTTCTTCCGTCTTGGTCTTTTTTGCCTTCTTGATCTTGGTTTCTTCCATGTCCCGTCTCCTTATTTATTTGCCCGTATGCGTGATGTGATCTCTTTCAAAACGGCGTTTCGTTCCTCCGCCGTCAAATCCGGTCGTTTCAGTTCGGCCTGCAGCCGAAGGATCTCTTCCGCGTCGTTCTCCTGCTCAAGGCGTTTGATGCAGTCCTCCGCCGCGCGGTCGGCGTTCTCAAGCGCGTCCTCCTCGCGAAGGATCGCAGACGCGGTCTCGGCTTCCTTCTCGGGAAGCTCGCCGATATACTTGGAGACCGAAAACGCCGCGCCCTGTTCCCGCATCGCGCGGAACATCTCCCGATACGTCGCGTTGCGGAACAGTTTTTCCGCCGCGTCGCCGTCGATCCTGCGGATCACAGCGCCGTCGTGCAGACAGGCCAGCAGCAGCGTGCGTTCGATGATCTCTCTGGGGTCCTCGGTTTCATCGATGCGTTTGCGGAACCCGCCGCGGATCGTCGTACCCGGATCCGTCGGCATGAGCCCGCCGCTGCGCATACCCTGCGCCTGCAGCGCTTCGAGCGCATAGCCCGTCTTTTTGCCGATCAGACGATAATACCGCTCCTGTTCGATCGGCTGCAGTCCGGCGACGAACGCGCATGCGGCCTTCGCGTACTGCTCCCTTCCGTTTTCATCGGTAAGATCGTATTTCTTCGCCATCGTCTCAAGCTTGAACGAATTCAGCGAAAGCGCGTTTTCCTTGAGCCGGTCGAAGCCTTCTTTTCCGTAGATCTGGACGTATTCGTCCGGATCGAGGTCGTCCGGGAACGTGATGACGCGGACTTCCAGGCCTTCGGCTCTCAGAATGTCGAGCCCGCGCACCATGGCGTTCTGCCCGGCCGCATCGCCGTCGTAAGCGATGTAGACCTTCTCGACAAAGCGTTTCAGAAGCCTTGCCTGCTGCTGCGTCAGCGCCGTTCCGAGACTGGCGACCGCGTTGGTCACGCCTGCCTTGTAAAGTCCGATCACGTCCATGTACCCTTCGACCATGATCAGATCGTTGAGTTTTTCATTGCGATGCAGATACAGACCGTACAGATTGTTGCGCTTGTTGTAGACCGGCGTATCGCCCGTGTTGATGTACTTCGGCTTTTCATCGCCCATCACGCGCGCACCGAAGCCTAAAACCTGCCCGTTCACGCCGAGGATCGGGAAGATCAGCCGACCGCGGAACGCATCGTATACAGTCCCGCGTTCGCTGTTGTGCACGAGCAGTCCCGCGTCCACCAGTTCCTTTTCGGCGTATCCCTTTTCTTTGAGATGCCTGAAAAGCGAATCCCAGGTGTCCGGCGCGAAGCCGATGCCGAATCGCTTGACGATCTCGGCGTTCAGCCCGCGTTTCGCGGCGTAAAGCTGCGCGTCTTTGCCTGTTTTCGGATCCAGAAAGACGCCGCAATAGTAACGCGCCGCTTCGGTATTTGCTTCGATCAGGCGTTTCTTGTACGCGCGCTGACGCTGCAGTTCCCGATCGTTGATCTCGTTCGGAAGCTCCATGCCGACGCGGTTTGCCAGCTGCTGGACCGCTTCATAGAACGAAAGCCGTTCCACGTCCATGACAAACTGGATCACCGTGCCGCCCGCGTGACAGCCGAAGCAGTAAAACAGCTGCTTGTCCGGAGAAACGGAAAACGACGGCGTCTTTTCGCCGTGCAGCGGACAGCACGCCCAAAGCTTGCGTCCCTTCGGCTTCAGTTCCACGTATTCCGAAACGACGGAAACGATATCGTTTTTGTGCATCAGCTCGTCGAGCCATGCGCTCGGGAATGCCATCGCGTTCCTCCTTTCCCCGTATTTGACAAAACGTTAACTCCAGCTTTTCGGCACGAACAGATGTTCGTAGGTGCCGATCGCGTAGATGTCGCTCATACCGGCGATGAAGTCCGCCACCGCGCGTTCTTTGCCTTCCTGCTCGAGCGTGCTGCGGTATTCATCGTCCAGAAGCTCCGGATGATCGAAATAGTACTGATACAGCGCGCGGACAACGCCCTTCGCCTTTCCTTCTTCGCTTTTGGCGATCGGATTCAGGTAGACGCGATCGAACATGAACTTGCGCAGGACCTTGAACTCCTCCGCATAATCCGGGGAAAAACGGATCTCTGCACTGTTCTGACTGTTTTCGATCACGTTGATGATCAGGCTGTTGATCCGCTTTGAATGGGTCGGACCGAACAGATCGATGCAGGAGCGCGGAAGGTCCTCTTCGGTCAGAACGCCTGCGCGCATCGCGTCGTCGATGTCGTGATTGATGTACGCGATCCGGTCGGCAAGCGATACCACCTTGCCCTCGACGGTCGCGGGATGGCCGCTGCTCGTGTGATTCACGATCCCGTCGCGCACTTCCCACGTGAGGTTCAGGCCTTTGCCGTCGTATTCGAGTTTTTCCACGACGCGAAGGCTCTGCTCGTTATGCTTGAATCCGCCGGGCAGAAGCTCGTTCAGAACCTCTTCCCCCGCGTGACCAAACGGCGTATGACCGAGGTCGTGACCCATTGCGATCGCTTCGGCAAGGTCCTCGTTCAGCCGCAGGGCGCGCGCGATCGTTCTTGCGATCTGCGTGACTTCCAGCGTATGCGTCAGACGCGTGCGGTAGTGATCGCCTTTCGGCGCCAGAAAGACCTGTGTTTTATGCTTCAGACGGCGAAAAGATTTGCTGTGCAGGATCCTGTCGCGATCGCGGACGAACTCGGTGCGGACCGGGCAAAGCGGCATCGGTTCCTCTCTCCCGCGCGTGTTGACGGAAAGCGTCGCGAACGAAGAAAGCATCTGTTTCTCCCATTCTTCCCGCATTTTCCGGACTGATCCCTCTTCCATATCGGCCTCCGCAAAAACATTCTATAAATATATACGACAAAACTCCAAAAAATCCTTTTTTCCTATGAAAAAAACATCCGTTCGTCCGAAACGGCTGCAAATCGTTGCAAAAGATGCAAAAAAGGCGGGAGATCGCTCTCCCGCCTTTCGGATCGGTTGATTACTTGTACAGACCGCGCTCGGTGTAATGCGTATGCAGAAGCTCGTGCGCCTTGTGGCCGTTCGGCTCGCCGAGGTAGTCGCGGTAAAGCGCCTGCACTTCGGGGTTCTCGTGGCTCTTGCGGAGCGGCATATTGTCGTCCTCGCCGTATAGGCCGGCCGCACGCTTTGCGCGGAGATCGACGAAGTTCCGGACGGAACCGGGCTGGATCGGCTGACCGCCGCCGTTGACGCAGCCGCCGGGGCACGCCATGACCTCGACGAACTCGTACTGCTTCTCGCCGTTCTTGATCATGTCAAGGAGCTTCGAGGCATTCTCGAGGCCGCTGGTGAACGCAACGCGGACCTTGACGCCGTTGAGGT
>JAEEGL011215947.1_pt1 | contig 78508 bp, 59 predicted proteins | sample 9134231 | NCBI WGS metagenome assembly JAEEGL01 (sample SAMN16246548, study PRJNA631951) | gut metagenome | biome: gut microbiome; feature: rumen; material: fiber-attached | host: Bos | place: Iran: Karaj | collected 2018-10 | reverse complement strand
TGCCAAACATCGCTGCGCGGCGTTCCTTGCGGTTGGGCTTGTGCGGAGTGTGTTCGCCGTTGGAGGATGCTTGCTCCACGGTTACTGACTGACCGTCAAACTGTGCATCACGCATTGCGTCGAGCACTTCTTGGAGATGTTCGGTATCAACCTCAAAGAAAGAGAAATTTTTCTGAATGTCAATCTTGCCAATAGAAACCTCGCGATTGTCCACCACACGGTTTACAAATCCCATCATTGTGCCGGGCGACACGTGATCCTTGCTGCCGAGGGAGATGAACAGCCTCGAATAATCCTTGCCATATTCGCGGCGGTCGCGGTCGCGCTTGCCACCACGACGGTCTGAACGTTCACGGCGGTCGTCGCGGTCGTCATAACGGTCATCAAAACGGTCGCCACGGTCGCGGTCGCGCTTGCGGTCTTTCTTGCCGCCCTTTTCCTTGTCGCGGTCGTCGAAATCTACATTGATGTCCTGGGCGTTGCGGTAATAATCGAGGAACCTATTGAACTCCATCGACACAAATTTCTTGATAATCTGATCGCGGCTCATATCGGCAAATTTTTCGGCAATCTGTGCGCTGAAAGCCTCTATCTGCGTCTCGTCTATCTCAACATTCTTCACCTTGTCGATGAAATTGAGGAGCTGGATTTCGCAGATTTCTCGACCGTTGGGAACAGGCTTGCGCTCAAATTTCTTCTTGCAAATCTTCTCGATGGTGCGGAGCTTGCCCTTCTCTTTGAGGTGGAGAAGCGAAATCGAAACGCCCGATTTGCCCGCCCTGCCTGTCCTGCCCGAACGGTGAACATACACTTCGGGGTCGTCGGGAAGGTTGTAATTGATGACGTGCGAAAGGTCGTTGACATCCAATCCACGCGCCGCCACGTCGGTAGCAACAAGGATTTGCAGATGACGACTGCGGAACCTCTGCATCACATTGTCCCTCTGCGCCTGAGAGAGGTCGCCGTGGAGGGCGTCGGCGTTGTAACCGTCCGCCATCAACTTGTCGGCAACTTCCTTGCACTCCATCCTCGTGCGGCAGAATACAATGGCGTAGATGTCGGGATTGACGTCGGCAACACGTTTGAGTGCCTCGTAACGGTCTTTGGCGCGAACCATAAAATATTGATGCTCAACGTTTTCTGCTGCAATATTCTTGGCGGCAACTGCTATTTCCTCCGGATTTTTCATATACGACTGCGCCATACGCTCGATGTCGGCGGGCATCGTCGCAGAGAACAGGAGAACGGTCTTGTCTTCGGGGGTGTCGGCGAGGATGGTGTCGAGGTCGTCCTTGAAACCCATCGACAGCATTTCGTCTGCCTCGTCAAGGATGAGCCATTGGATAGCGTCGATTTTGAGGGCTTTGCGTTCCATCAAGTCGATTGCGCGACCAGGTGTCGCAACGACAATCTGACAGCATTTTTTCAACTGTTTGATTTGCTCGCGGATGTTTGCGCCGCCATACACCGGCACTACGGAAAGTCCTTTGAGATACTTGGAGAAGTTGTTGAGGTCGCCGGTAATCTGAAGGCACAATTCGCGTGTAGGACACAGCACAAGCACCTGAGTATCGGTGTTGTCGATGTCAATCTGATTGAGTACCGGCAGACCAAAAGCGGCGGTCTTGCCTGTGCCTGTCTGCGCGAGGGCGATGAGGTCGCTCTTGCTGCTTGTGATGAAAGGAATGGTCTTTTCCTGAATAGGGGTCAACTGCTCGAAACCCATTTCGGTTACGGCATCGATGAGGGGTTTTTTCAACCCGATTTCCTGAAAGTTCATTTGTCGTTTTTATGTTATTAATTACCACTACGGCAATACGAACCTCCAGACTTCTTTCCCATCTAATCCCATTGTGCGAGCCGCGTCAGCCGCCCGGAGACTTGTATTCCGCTATCAATTCAGGCTGCAAAGGTAATGATTATTTGGGAGTTGAATGTTAAGGGAATGGGATTTTATAGTTAAATCCTCCCAACCTGCCGCCAAACCTCCCATATCGCTATCCCTGCGCTTACAGACACATTGAGCGAATGTTTTGTGCCGAATTGCGGGATTTCGACGCAGAGGTCGCACAAATCCATCAGGCGGTCGTCAACGCCCTTGACCTCGTTGCCAAAGATGAGGGCAACTTTTGGGTATCGGGAGAGATCCATCCTGTCTATCATCACGCTGCCAACTGCCTGCTCTATGGCAATGATGGTGTAGCCGTCGGCTTTGAGCGCATCGACGGCGGCAACGCTATCGGTACAATGCTCCCACTCCACCGACTGCTCCGCGCCAAGGGCTGTCTTGCGGATTTCAGCGTTGGGTGGGCAAGCGGTGATGCCGCACAACAATATTTTAGAAATGCGGAAAGCGTCGGCGGTGCGGAATATGGAGCCGACATTGAGCGCGCTGCGCACATTGTCGAGCACCAAGACCACCGGCGATTTCTCGCATTGCTTGAACTCCTCCACGCTGATGCGGTGAAGGGATTCCATCGAAAGTTTTTCCATCGGGAAGGGATTATTTGTTGAGGGCGGCCTTCACCTTGTCGGCAATCAACTTGGACTCTGTCTTGCCGGCGAGTTGGGCGTTGGCGGCCTTCATCACCTTGCCCATGTCCTTGATGGACGTTGCGCCAGTCTCGGCAACCACCTTGGCGATGATTTCCTCCACCTCAGCCTCGGAGAGTTGCTTGGGAAGGTAACATTTGATGTATTCGAGTTGGGCGTTCTCCTCGTCAACGAGATCCTGACGGCCCTGCTGCTGGTAGATTGCGATGGAGTCGGTGCGCTGCTTGATCATCTTCTGGATGAGTTTCAATACGTCGGCGTCGGTAACTTCCGTACCCCTGCCCGAAGTCTGCTCCTTGAGGATTTCTGCCTTGATGGCGCGTACTGCGGCGAGCTTCGCCTGGTTTTTCTCCTTCATTGCGCTCTTCATAGCGTCCTGTATCTGTTCTGTAAGTGTCATTTTAACAGTGTTTTATGTATGATTATTTTTGATTGTTTTTTGATAACTTATCGTAATATGCGGCGTTCTGCTTGTCATTGAGACGAGTGCAGATGCGCGAAAGTATTGCGGCATCGTGCGGGCGTTTGTATTGGTTGTAGAGCCTGATGTACAAATCCTTTGCCTTCTTGTAACGCGCCACGAGAGGCTCCGTCGTCATCAACATCACCCTATATCCGGAGGTAGTCTTGTTTGCCTCGTAAGCCTTGATGGCAGCCACATACTCGTTTTCGGTGGTGATGTAGGCGTCGTATGCCATGTAATTGAGCCCGATGAGGTTGTTTGGGTTCATGTTGTACAACTGACGGGCGATGCTGTCGGCCTCGTCCTTGCGGTTGAGTTTGGTGCAAACAAGGTGCTGTTTTTCCAATACAGCCACGTCGTCGCGGTACTCATCCGAAAGGCTATGGTATCTCAAATGCGCCTTGCCATATTCCTGCATCTCGCAATAACGCAAGTACATACGGTAATTAACGAAAGCAATGTCGATGCCGTCGGGATAGAGGGCAGAATATTTTTCGAGGCGGTCGAGTTCCTTGCTGAGGTTGTCTGCATCGGCGTAATACTTGATTTGCAGCATCAAGATCTGCTCGTCTTCATATCCCGCGTCCTCCGCGAGTTTGAAGTATGGTATCGCCGCCGCCTGCGAATCGGCGTAATACAAGCATTTGCCCGCCGAGGCATAGAGTTCGGGGGGAACAGTCTCCTTCTTGGATACGTATGATTCTATTATTTGACTATACTTGTCGAAGGCACTGTGGTAGTCTTTCTGATAATACAGGAAATCAGCGTCCTGTCTTGCCGTTACAATCGACTTGCTGCTGCCGCACCCTGCCATAAATATTGCCGCCGCCATCAGCAGCGCACCGCACATACTATATTTGCTGTTCATCATAGTGTTTTAATCGTTATCGCCGCAAAGGTACAAAAAAAGCGCGAAACTCCCCTCATCAACAGCAAAAAAAAGACTATCATATCCCATATCGTCCTACCAACATACAGCGATACGACGACATGGGATACAACAGTCTGTTTCCGAACTTGCAGGCGCGAACCTTCTTAACCTTTGCTCTTGCCTACAAAAGATAGGATACCTACGGCACAAGCCTTCTTGCCGCCTTCGCCCGGCTTAAACCTGATCGAGATGTAATACATACCGGTCTTGTTGCACTGGAAGTCGAAAGACTTGCGGTCTGATTTAGTAACCTTATCATACGTGCAGCCCCAGGGCTTGGAGTTCTCAGGATGCTCCGAATCGAAGAGCGTGAGCACCACCTGCTCTTGGAATCCATCGGGAGCACAGAGAGAAAACCTATATTGTGTACCCTTATTGAGGACCACAGTCCATTTCATGCCCGTTTCCTCGTCCGGCGAGTCTCTTTTCAACTTGGTGTTGAAGTCGCGCAGATAAATTGCCTTCTCCGTCTGAGTAGCGCACTGGTAAACAAGCTGTTGCTTGCATTGAGCATCCGCCTTGTCGGTGAACGAAGCCAATGTCAATACTGCAAGAACTAAGAATATAAACAGTCTTTTCATATTTATAAAGCAATTATTTTATTACGAATCTTTTCTGTTGTTGTAGTTATTTCTTGAAGTTCCTCCTTGGACACCTCCACAACGCTGTACTCATTTTGCACGATGAGGCCGTTGCTGCTGCTTTCAGGATTTTCCTCCACATGCTCGGTGATTTTCACCACGTCAAACACGTCTTTGAGTTCTTCAAGGTTCTGTACGAGGTCCGCGAAGTTCTTGTCGCTGTCTTTAAACAACTTCAAGATAGGCAGCAGATTGTTGAGTATTTTCTTCTGCTCGCCGATTGTCTCGCTGAAACTGTCGCTTGGGCGTTCCTTCGCCACCTGTGTAATGAGGTAAAGCGACTCTACCCACACACCGGTAACAAGCAACGCGCTCAGGTTGCTCCTTTGATTGTTTCGCAGATGTGCATCCATGTTGTCGTAGCTCTGCGTACACATTATAAGCAACGAGTCGATGTTGTCTTCCGAGGTTGCCAGACGTTTGAGCGATTGGAAGTCGAAAAACTGTCCCAACTTCAATTCGTCAGTCAATCCGCGTATCGACACCAGATAGTCAAGTATCTGCGATGTCTTGGAGTAAACGTTCAAATATCCTAAATCGGCGCTCAACACGCCTAATGCCAAGGCCTTCTTGAAACTCGAAGTGTACGCCTTGACGCTTTCGGGGTCTGTCAAGTACTTCGTGCTGAACGGCGCACCCGAATCTTTCAATAGAGCCGCCATTTCCACAGGAGACGAGAAACTTGCAATAATCTCGTTCATCGCCTCGGAATTGTAAGTAACGTCCGACGTTCTCCCCTCGTCTCCGGGTATAAACTTTATGTCATCTTCGGCTCCGCCGCCACCGCTGTTGCATCCACCGCAGCTAAACTGCATGAACGAAACACATGTCAACGCCAAAGATACAAACCATTTGTTGCGCATGATTTTGTTGTTCTTTTATGTTTCACAAAATTACTAAAATTACTTTACATACACATAACTTTTTTTAGTTATTTTTCCGGGTCGTCTTTTACAACCCTGAGTTTTGCAGTATAGTCTTCTTTCTTGGTCTCTGCCTCCTCGCTCTCTGCCTTGACACCTTCCGCCTTCTTTTCCTCAGCGGGGGCGGCGGGGCTGTCGCCTTGCTCGTCCTTCTTGCTGCTACGGGCTTTGAGCTTGGCCATGAATGCGCTGTGATTGAGGTTGCCCGCCCAATCGACCACCTTTTTAAGTATGTCGAAATACAGCGTCAAATAGCACAGCAGACTAAACAACCATATTATAACTAAGTCAAAGTAGTATGTGTCGTAATATTTGCCACAAAACCATTTGCGCGGTGCGTAAAAATGCGCCCTGAATCCGAAGTATGTCGAATTGTCGGCATCCTGGAAAATAGGATCCACCTGCTGTATTAAACGGTTTTCGTAGCGAATTATTTTGTTGATCTCGTACTTGTTTGTAACGATGTCAAACAATTTCTCATTTTGATACCTGTTGCGTCGGTCTATCACATAGTTGGGACGCTGACTGTTGTAATAATGTTTTTGGCTGTCTATATAATTAGAAGCATCATTAAACATCTTACCATAATACATACTCAACGACTTGAGGTATGCATCTACGTCATCGGAAACGTCCTCATCAAAACTCTCAACCGTCAGTTTGTTCAAGTTTTTGCAACAGAACTCCGGCAGCCTGCTCATCTCCGCTACAATCTCCTCACGCAGCAAGGCAAGATGGTATTCCTCTATCTGCCTAATGCGCACCGTATCGTATTCGGGGTCATCCTCAGCAATCGAATCTATACATTCAGTTGCTTTTGTGAGCGCATCTTGAAGTTTTTCGACGTAATAATCGTTCTTAAAAGATGCAAAACTGTATTCTTTGTCTTTTTGATAAAAATCCTTTTCGTACTTGTTGTCGCGGAACTGCTTGACCATCAACGCTTCATACGACCACCTCGACGGCATCAACTCGGCAATGATAGGCACCTTGCCAACGCTGCCAATTATCTGGTTCAACTTGCTGAAACTAAACATCGAGCCGCCCAACGCCATCTGCGGTATCATCAGGAGCGGTATCATGATGTAGATGGTAACAGCCGAATTGAACGCCGACGAAATGTTGAGACCCATCATGTTGGCAAACACGAACATCGAGAACAGCACAAGCCAGAACGACCCGTACATCTCCCACTCAAATTGCAGTATCGAATTGCCCACAAGCACGTACAATATGGCTTGCACGGCGGAAATCACCGTCAGTATGACCACCTTCGCCACCAAGTAACTCGACCGCGACAGATTGAGAAACTCCTCTCGCTTGAGTATCTTGCGGTCGCGGAATATCTCTTCCGCCGACACCGTGAGTCCCAAAAACAACGCCACGATGATGCTCATGAAGATGTACGGAACGATGTTTTCGTTTTCGTAGAATATGTATTGTCCCTTGTTGGGAGCGGTGTATCTGATTAGGAACGACAGTATGAAACCCAACAGCGGAGCCTCCAGCAGGTTGAGAACCACATACTGCGTGTTGCTTACCTTCGACTTGACATCGCGCCTCAGATATATCAGGAACTGATGCAGCCAGTTAGGCACGTGAAGGTTTTTAGGCGGCTCGTTGGTAACGTCGTCTATCTTTTCGGGGGTAACGTTCTTCCTGAACCTTTCCTCCCACTTTTGCGGCGGAACCTTGCGCTCCTCCTTGAAATTACCGTATTCGTCCACCTTCTGCGCCTCGATGATGTCGAAGATTACCTCCGGCGTCGAGTTGCCGCAGACGGGACATTCGCCCTCCTCGCTCTTTACCTGGTTGTCGGCTGTCTTGAAGTAAGAGATACAGTCGATAGGATGTCCGTAATACACCATATAACCACCCGTATCAAGGATGATCATCTTGTCGAACATCTTGTAAATCTGCGACGACGGCTGGTGGATAACCACAAAAATCAATTTGCCTTTGAGGGTCAACTCCCTCAAAAGGTCCATCACATTCTCAGAGTCCCTCGACGACAGACCCGACGTAGGCTCGTCCACAAACAGGATGGAAGGCTCACGGATAAGCTCAAGGGCGATGTTAAGACGCTTGCGCTGACCGCCGGAAATCAACTTGTTGAGCGAGTTGCCCACCTTGAGGTCGCGGCGTTCATAGAGACCGAGGCTTTTCAGCACAGAATTCACCTTTTCGGTAATCTCGTCGTCCTTCATGTCCTTGAAACAGAACTTCGCGCTAAAGTACAGGTTTTCAAAGACCGTAAGTTCCTCTATCAGGAGGTCGTCCTGCGGGATAAGACCGATAACGCCATCAAGCCTCTCCTTCTGTGTATGGAGGTTGATGCCGTTGATAAGCACTTCGCCCCGCGACGGCGTTGTGATGCCAGAAAGCACGTTGAGCAACGTAGTTTTGCCCGCACCCGACGCACCCATGATACCAACAAGCCTGCCCTGACACTCGGAGAAATTGATGTTCCTAAGACCAATCGCCCCGTTGGGGAACTTAAATTCGAGCCCGTTGCAATTAAACGACAAGTTGGTGAAGGTCTTGTCTGCCTGGAACGTGGCGACAACGTCGCTATAATACACAGGCTTACCTTTGGAAAGTTTGAGCGTGGCGCCCGGCGCAAACGAGTATATGCGGTCGGCAAATATCGCCTGACCGTTGAGAAATACGTCGTGCGTACCGGTGTAGCGCATGAAGTACAATTCCTGCGTGGTAACACGCATGATGAAGATGTCGGAATCGAGACCCTCGCACCGGATAGTCTTGGTATTGTCAAACGAATACTCATTGTCGCTGATTACCAAGATGTTGGGCGAATCAAACTTTGTAGAGTCGTTGTTTACCACAAAGTTTTCCGAATCCTTCAGCACATCCTGCGCACCATCAGTAATCGCCGACTTGTCGGGATTGATGTTGAAGACCTCGCCCACGGTGTTAATAATCGCCATGCGCTGCTCCGTAAACTTCTTGCTGGTATTAACCAACTCAAACAGACGCACATATACGACTATCTTCTGCTGCTGGTTGATCTGCTTATTAATCTTCTTGCAGATGCCGAGGATTTTGACGGACTCACGCACCGAAGTAAGTTCCTTGTCCTTCTCCATCTTGGCGCGCGCCTCCGGGTTGTTGGCGAGTTCCTTCTCGAGTTCGAGTTGCTTCTTGCGTTCGCGCTCCTGCTTGCGCAGAGCCTTTTCGTCGAGGATAAGCCCAACCTGTTTCTTGAAGTCAAGCACCCAATCCTGAGCAGCCTCCACGCCCAGTTGCTGTATGAGGAAACTCTCCACATACTGCAACTCCTTGTCCTCAATGCCGCCGTCCTGCTTGGCGGTGAGGGCAAACAACTGAATTAACGCTCTTAAAATCTCCTCACTCATGATGCTTGGGTTCTAAACTGTTTTTGCTTATTATCAACGAATATGTTGCTGACTTACAATGTTTTCACGAAAACTAAACCTGGTACGGAACCTGCTCGAAAGGCACGTCAACGATGTCTGAATACTCCTCGCCGGCCTCTTCCATGTCCTCGTCGTCGTCGGGGTAATGCCACTTAACGAGCACCTCGTGTCCGTCGTTGTTGATGTCCTCGAGCCTGAGCAATACGTCGAGGAGCAACTTAGACGATGCCGTGTTGAAGTATTCGAGTTTGAAGTTGAAGACAGTCTTGTCGAGGGGGTCGTTCTTGTACTCGTCGAGCCAATCGAGAATAGGCTTGTAGAATACTACGACATCCTCGGGCAGCGAGCGTCCCGAAATCTCGAAGATATTGTTTTCCTTGTCCAAAGTAACTGTGGGGGTATCGTCTGTACCCTGTATTTTTATAACTGACATAATTATGTAGATTTATTCTTTAATACGTGAAATAGTTGATGTTAAAACGAAGAACGAATTGACACTGTCAATCGTCAGGAAGCTGTACAGCAGTTTTTGACCGGTCTTGCGGGCGATGTCGATAAAGCCCAGACCAGCACCACCACGGTCGGAAATGCTTCCCTCCCGCATCTGCTGCTTGTAGAGTTTGTTGAGACCGTCTTTGTCTTGCTTGTTGACGTTCTCAAGTATAGACCTTAGCTTTTCGACATTGGCGTTCTTGATGATGTTGCCAGTGGTAACGTTGTATTCCGTCGCCGCCTTAGACACCATAAAGATGCCCCTGCCGTCCTTCGCCGACTCGTTGGCGTTTCCTTCGGAGTGCTTGCTGATGTTCTGTAGGCATTCCACCATGACGTGGAACACCTTTTTCTGAACGGAGCTTGAGTCCTCCTCTCGCGCCATGTTGGTCTCGGCGAGGGAGGTAAACGCCTTTGTTATCTGGTGCGTTATCTCTCCTTCGTAGGCCAAGTTGATATTGTTCCGCTTCATCTTAACGTAGAAGTCGTAAACAAAATCAAGCGACTCGTTATGATCTTTTGTGTTTGCCATAATATTTTGTCGTGTTGTATATTATGATACTATTTAAAACTCTATTCCTATAAGCAAGATGTCGTCCACCTGCTTGTTGCTTCCCTTAAACTCCAAGAAATCCTTCTCAAAGAGATCCCTGTACTGCTGCATCGAAAACTCAGGGTTGTTTTCGATAAGTTCCTTGATGCGCCCCGGTCGGTATTTGCGACCGTCCTCGCCGCCTATCTGGTCGGGAAGACCATCCGAGAAGAAGAAGCACTTCTCGCCGGGCTTGAAAAAGATTTCGTAATCCTCAAATTTTTTCTCCTCCCTGCCCTTGCGCGGCGGTTTGCCGCCGATGGCCTGTGCCGTGCCTTTGTATTGTACCAGTTCGCGCTGCGAGTTGAGGTAGTACAGCGGCCTATGTGCGCCGGAAAAGTGAAGTACACCTTTCTCGAAGTTTATTTTACATAAAGCAATATCCATGCCATCCCTTGCCTCTTGCTCCTCACTATCTTGTTTTAATGTGTGGCGGACACCAAGATGCAACTGGTCCAATACCTGACCGGCATGGAGATTGTCGGCGTGGTCGGCTATGATGTTGAGGTTGAAATATCCTATGAATGAGAGCAATGCGCCCGGCACACCGTGTCCCGTACAATCGACCGCCGCGATATACACATTGTCGTCTTTTTCGAAGAACCACGGGAAGTCGCCGCTGACCACATCCCTCGGTCGGTAAAACATGAAGAACTTGGGCAGACGCACCGCGATAGCGTCGAGGCTCGGTATAATCGCCGACTGGATTCTCTGGGCGTAGTTGATGGACTCTGTGATGGACTTGTTCTTCTCCTCGATTTCCATCTCGATGCGCTTGCGCTCGGTGATGTCGTGCGCCACAAAGAGCACTGTTTCCAGTTCCTTCTCCTTGTTGAACTCCGGAATGGCGTTAAACTGGATTATCATGTCGTCGCCGTCTTCGCCAACGCCAGGGAAGGTGGTCTCGGTGTCGAACATCCTCTGGTTTTGAACCACCTGCTCCAACGCATCCTTGAAGAATACGCGGATTACGTCGTTGAGTTTTACCTCGTCTATCTGCTTGGATAGAATTTCGTCTTTTTTGAGTCCCACAATCATCTGTCCAACGGGGTTCACATAGAAGAACTTGCCGTCGGGACTCAGGCGCAGGATAGCGTCGAGAGAGTTCTCCGACAATGCCTGCATCTCACCAGACATGCGCTGAGCCTTCTCGGCAATCTTGCGCACGGTGATGTCGCGGGTGTTGAAAATAATGCCCTGGATTGCGGCGTTGCTCAGGAGGTTGCGACCCGTAGCCTCGAGCCACAAAGTCTCCGTATCCGACTTCTTAAACTGGTACTCGAATGTAACCGGCGTCTCGGGATGCGCAAGCAACTGCTTGAACATCTCGTGGAACTTGTGGCGGGAGTTTTCGTCGAACTTCTCGATGGCACTCTTGCCCACAATGTAATCCGGCTCGTATCCCAAAATGCTCTTTGAAGACGGGCTTTCGTATGTAACGAGCGCGTTTTCGTCGTAGATGGAGATGACCTCGGATGCGTTTTCGAGGAGGGCGTACTGACGTTTCTGACCACGCTCCACCTCGCGAATCTGTGCCTCCAATTTCTTGTTGGTGTCTTGGAGTTCGAGTTGTGCCTTCTGCATCGCCTCGGCATTCTTGCGGAGTTCCTCCTCGTTTTTCTGCAACTGCTTGGTCATTTCCTGCGCGTCGCGGAGGAGTTTCTCGGTCTGGGTGTTCACCTTCAAGTTGAAGATGGTCTGCGCGATAATCTCACTGACTTCCTTCACAAGGTTGAGGGTCTTGTTGGGCAGGTCGGGCAAGAGGGACGCAAACTCGATGACGCCCTGCAATTTTTCGTCGCTGATGAGCGGCGAGAGCAACAATGTCTGCGGCTTCTGGTCGCCGAGGATGCCGGAACTAATGGTAACATAGTCGGCGGGAATCTCCTTGCGGTAGATGATGTCGCGCTCAAAGGCAGCCTGGCCAACAAGCCCGATGCCTATCTGAAATTCCTGGGTGACGTATTTTTTGCGGTTGTAGGCGTATGTAGCGATGTTTACGAGGGTCTTCTTGTCGTCGTCGTAAAGATAGAACGCTCCTTGTACCGCGTTGATGTATTCAATGAGGTTGATAATGGTTTCGTATGCGAGTTCATTGATGTTGTTTCGCTGACGGAGGATGTCGCCCACGATTTCCTTGCCTTTTGCAATCCACGCTTGCTCTGCCTCTCGCTGCGAGGTAGCCACAAGGTTGTTTTTCATTATGAGCAACGAACGTCCGAGGAGGTCGTCCTGGTCAATTTCGCTATTGTCAAAATAGAGGTCGCCTTCACCAATTCGTTTTGCAATCATGGAGTTTTTGCGGAAGATTTCGTTCTTCTCGGCGAGCATCTGCTCCAACTCCTCGTTCTGACGGCGGTTGCGGCGGGCAAAATAATTGAAAATAACACCTATTACAAACGGCGCAAGGTCGATAATATACAGCATCGGGGTGCGCTCGTGGATGTACAGCAACTTGGAGAGGTCAAACTGGATGTGCTTCAACTGGAACTCCGCCAAGATTGCCACGACGGGGAACAGCATGCCAATAGCAGCACCTATGATGGTGTATATCAACACCATGTGGGGGTTGCTAACGTTCCTGTTTTCGAGGTTTGATATGTCAGTTTCCTGTCTTGCCATTTTAGTCGTTAAAATCGGTTGCTAAATTACAGAATTTTACGTTGAAAAAAAAATAAAATTTTCAGCGTTTTTTTATTTGTCCCAACTTTGCAGCCATTTTCTGTATCGTTGGTCCAGCGATGAAAGTTGTCCGCTGCTCTCTGCCAGGCTGTTTACCTTCTCTATTTCACCGAGTTTGGACTTGAGATCCGTCTCGTTGCGCTGCGTGATTTTGAGCCTGTCGTGCAGATCGTGGTTTTGTTCTTTCAATATTTCTACTTGCCTCATCGCCTGCTCCTCTATCTCCTTGTGCACGGTGATGTCGAATGCGGTGTAAAGCACCTTGAATACCTTGCCGTCGGTGTCCCTTACGGGCGTGTACTGGTTGATGAGCCAGATGTCGTTGCCCGTGAGTTTCGACTTACGTTTAACAGTCATCTGGTGCATATTACCCTCGCAAACATTTTGCCACAATGCTTTAAACTCCACGATTTCTTCGTCGGGAATGAAGGTCAAAATGTTTTTGCCCTTGGTCTGCTCGTAGTCGTACCCCATGGTCTTGATGTGTTTTGTGTTGGCAAACAGCAAGTTGCCTTCCACGGAATACTCCGCCCGCATCATGGTCTCGTCTATGGCGGTAAGCACCGAGGTCATCTCGATACGGTTTTTTGCCATGCTTTCCTGCGTGGCTTGCAGCATTTCGGCGCGCTCCTGCTCCACGGCGAGGAGTTGCCTGTTTTTTTCCTCGATGTTTTTCTGCTCGGTGATGTCGTTGGCTATGTAGAGGACGCGCACCACATTGCTCTTCTGGTCAAAAATCGGCGTGTACTGCGAGATAAGCCAGATATTGTCGCCATTTTTGCTCTTCTGGTTGACAATCTTCTGGTACGACTGTCCGGCGCAGATGTTTTGCCATACAATGTCAAAATTGTCCAAGTACTCATCGGAAAGGATGCTCCTGATATTTCTGCCAATAAGCTCGTCTTTGCGGTATCCAAGCGCAGAGAGGTATTTCTGGTTGGCGGATTCGAACTTGCCTTCTGGGTCAAGCTCCGCCTTGAGAAGGGTCTCGTCAACGGCAGAAAGAATACCCGACATCTCCGCCTCGCGTCGTTGCGATTCGTCACGGGCGTTGGTCATCTCCGCCATCGCCTTGTGGAGCTCTTGCTCTCGGAGGGCAAGTTCGTCAGATTTTTTCTGCGATTCCTGGAGGAGTTCGGCTGTACGGGCGTTGTTGCGCAAAGAAGACAGCGTGGAGGCGATGGAGTCGCCAAGTTTCTCCACAAACTGTATCTCGTGGGGTTTCAATAGATTGAACGACGCAAGCTCGATGACGCCGAGGATGGTGTCTTCCGATTTGAGCGGCACCATGAGCAGGCACTTGGGACGGGAGTCGCCAAGACCCGATTCTATCGCCATATAGTCTGGCGGAACGTCTGTAATATATAAGGTGTTCTTCTCCAAAGCGCACACACCCACAAGGCCGTCGCCAAGGGGGATGCGCTTGGTGAGGAATTTTTTGCGGTCGTAGGCAAACGCCGAAAGCATTTCGAGGAATACGTGCTTGGCGTCGGTGTCGTCCAATATAAAAAGACCTCCCTGACTCGCGTTGATGTAATGCACGAGGTTCTTGATTACTTCGTCGGAAAGGGATGTGATGTTTTCGTTGAAATGACGCATGATGTCGCCGAATTTGGCAAGACCTTGCGTGGTCCAGTTGCGCTGCTCGTCTTCGAGGCGGCGTTTCTTTTCCTCCGCCTGAGTGGTGGAAAGCCTGTTGCGGAGTTCGAGAAGGCTCTTTGCCATGGAACCCTCCACAGCCTCCACGCCTACTTCCGAATCGTACTCGCCCTGCGCAATCTTATGCGAAAACTCGGTGAGGTGCTGGAAGTTGGTGGCGGTCTGGTTGATTTTGCGGTTGAGTTGACCGATGTCGCTATTGTCTTCTTCGAGTTTGTAATCCGGCACCACGCCGCGCACAAGCAACGATATGAAGTTGTAAGCCTTAGAAAAACCTACCTTCATGTACCTGAACACAAACCAGCCTATCAGCATCACAAGCAGCAGCAACGGCAACGACAATATCGCCGACATGATGCCGTGGTGCGAAATCTCGTCGCGCATCTGCTTGTCGCCTGCGCTAAGGCTGTTATAATGAGCCATATACATCTGGTCGAGGGTCTTGCGCATCTGGTCAAACGCGCTTATCTCCTTGACGCCAAGCAACTCACGAGCCGCCTCCACACGCCCGTTGATTATAAGGCGCATGATGTCTTTGTTGACGTTCTGGTAGATAACAAACTCGTTCTTGAACTTGTCTAAGAGCCTCAACTCCTCTGCCGACTGCAATGTGGCCTCGTAGTCTTTGAGGCGGACTTCGTAAAACTGGTTGAACTTATTGTGGTGCCTCTGGATGGTAACTACGTCGGTCTCGCTCTCGATGATGGCGTGATTCTGCACCACAAGCGTATATATGTCCTCTGAAAGTGCGTACAACGGGTATATACTCGTAGCCTGATGCTCGGTGAAGGCCTCCACGTCGCTACGTATCTTGCCCACCGAGTACAACGAGTATATACAATAAAACAAGACATAAGCCGATACCACCGTAAACAACAGCACCAACTTACTCCTGAAGTCCATTTTGTCAAATATTTGGTTCACAGTTCCCATTTACGCGGACATTAGTGTCTTTTTCAAAAATCCAAATTTAGTAACAATTTTTGAATATTGCCACATCATTATCTAAATTTTTCTGAAAAAAATTTACCCTATACTGATAATCAGTATGTTACAAAGGCATATTTTTTTCATGCGATAACTACTTTTGGAGCAAAAAATCAAAAAACGTGCCTAAAATTTGGGAAAGAGTCAGCATTTTGATACAAAAACCCCGCACATCGGCGGCAACGCGCCTTGTGATGCACGGGGGGGACAGAAATATCGTCTTACTAACGATGGGTTATCGTATTATCACCTTCTGCGTCTTTGCAAGGGTCTTGACGATGTAGATGCCGGGGGTTGCAATCGGGATTTCTACCCTTTGATTGTTGGTCTTGACATTCTTGACAATGCGACCCGACGTCTCGGCAATCTGAATGTCTTTGCCTCCGTTTTCTACAACAACCAGGTTGTCAACGGAATAGATTTGCGTGTTTGCAGCGGCGATAGTCTCATTTACGGGAGTTTCAACGTTATCACCGTTAGGACTACTTACGATTTTGAGTTCGTGGGACGAAGAGCATTTGCCATCTGCCGAAATCACATTCCAAGTGAAGCAGTTGTCGCCATTGACAAGATTTTTCGCAATCATCTTGCCAGAAACCTCTTCGATTTCAATCTTGGAATTGCACGTAGTCCAATAGCCTTTTTCGCCATCAGACAACACTCCTTGCAACTCACATTCGTTAGACTTGACCACTTCGCCATCAAGATTCAGCACGTCAGCCTCTACCGAACTATTATAAACCACTAACTCCTGTGTCGAAAGACAATTGCCGGAAGTAACCGTCCACGTAAAAAAGTTTTCGCCCTTTGCAAGATTCCGCACAACAATATCAGAGGCTGTGGGAGTGTCTATCAAGTCTTCATTTGCGCATGACCAGAAACCTGTTCCATGTTCAGGCAAAACGGACATCAACCTACACTCGTCGGAGCAAACCACTTCTTCCGCCGCAAATGCATGGGCTTGCACATTGTCGTAGGTTACATTAACTTCTGCGGAACTCTGACATGTGCCATTTGTTACCGTCCACCTGAAAGTAGTTACACCATCCCTAAGGCCTAAAATGTTGTGTATGTACTCGGCTGGATTATCAAAAACAACATTGGAATTGGGATCGACAACACTCCAAGAGCCAGCACAACCGGCCTTCAATTCTTCTGCCTCCAAAATACATGAGCCGTCGCAGGTGATTGTAGTGGTTTGGTCGGAGATTTTGGCGAGTACAGATTTGTTGTAAACCTTTATCGACTTCGATTCGGTGCATTGTCCTTCATTATCAGCAACCGTCCAAGTGAAAATGTTTTCACCTTCCGCAAGATTTCTTGCAGTCGTGGTGGTGTACGACGCACAATCAATTACAACTTCCGGATTGTTGGATGTCCAGAAACCAACAACATTCCATGGCAAGTTGCCAGCCCGTAGTTCACACTCGTCGATGCACACTTCGTCTTCGATCTTGTTCAACACGTCTGCCTTCAACTGTATGCTTTCAATCATAGCATACACCTCGCTGTCCATTTGGGTCTCAGGATTATGCACCGTCCAGAAGATGATGTTCTTGCCTTGTTGAAGACCAGTAACTTCTGTCTCATAAAATGTAGGGTTGCTGAACTGGATGTTGCCCATTGGACTTGACCACATGCCCACACAGCCTTGCGGCAAAGTAGCACTCACTTCTGCAACATCATTGCAGACAACCTGTGGCGCAGTGATTTTCACTTGCGCCACCGCAACGCCCTGCCACAGCACAAGCATTGCGACCACTGCCATTAGCAGTCCAAAAAAATTAATTTTTCTTCTCATAATAATTCTAAATTTTAAATAAAATTACGACACAAATTTAAAATAAAATTCACTAACATACAAATTTCCCACATTTTTTATTTTGCCATCCCAAAAATAAAACATACCTTTGTATTGTCGTTTCAACAATTAATATGGAACTCACCGAACAAGACATACAGAGGGTGCAGGACACCATTAAGAAGGTTTCGTCATACGACTTCTCCGACTATTCCTACAACAGTTTCTGCCGCAGGATAGAGAAGATATTGCTCGACTACGGGATGTCGCTCGACGCGTTGCTCAGGGACATCCAGGGCAACTATAACTTCATGGAGAAAGTGGTGCGCGACATCACCGTAAACACCACCGAACTATTCCGCGACACTGAGGCTTGGCAGAAAATACGCACCATACTCACTCGAAAATACGCCAAGAAAGACAACCTAAACATCTGGCACGCAGGATGCTCGTCGGGGCAGGAAGTATATTCAATGATGATAATGCTGTGCGAAGTGGGCATCATAGACAAGGCGTCAATATACGCCACCGACATCAACGAAAACGTATTGCGCACAGCCATGTCGGGACATTACAAATACCACGAAGTACAAGACTACATCGGCAACTTCGACAAGGTGTTTAACCCCAAACCGCACTCCGAGGACGTGCCATACGTGGACATGCGCAAATACATAGAGGTAAACAAACAGAAAGACTACGTAAAAATGGAGCGCAGCCTTGTGGAAAAGCCGCTCTTCTTCAAGCACGACCTCGTATCCGGCGAACCAATCATCGCCCGCAAACTCGACATCATCCTCTGCCGCAACGTACTCATCTACTTCAACCACACACTGCAAAACAGAGTATTAAAATTTTTCCACGAAAACCTCGCCGACGACGGATGCCTCATCATCGGACGGCACGAGGGCATGATAGGACACGTGGCCACACTTTTCGACAAAAAAGACACAATATATTTTAAGAGGTCTATATAACATCGGTGCAGTATTATTGACAAAAATTAGCACATAAAACACAAATTGTGGCATTTTAATTGCTAAATGTTGCAACAAAAACCCTTACAACTACGCAAAATGAAAACACTAAGGCACATATTGGCCGCAACGGCATTGCTGGCTGCATGCACGGCGGCACAGGCACAAGGAGACTTAAATGTCGCGCCAGACAAGGCATGCACGGGGGAAGCCGTTACTATCACAATAGACAAAAACTTCACCCAGTTTGCCTACGTCGATTTTGGCGACAGAGTGGAAAACCCCAACGGATTCGACACTTACACCACCGGCACAGAACTAAAACATATCTATCCCAAGCCTGGCAACTACACAATTACGTTGTTCCTCGACCAGACTAAAACCGCCGCCGCCACCAAGACCGTAAGCATAGCCGAAACCCCAGACCTGACCCTCGAAGACAACCCGACGGACGCTCTCCTGACCGCCACCACTACTACTTCGGGCGCCACGCTGGAATGGATGCGCAACGGCGAACCAATCAACAACTCCGCAAACACACTTTATTATTTAGAAAACGGCACATACACCGTTACCGCCTCCGCCAACGGATGCTCCGCCACGCAGATCCTCAACGTGAAATACGAAAAAATGGCTGCCAACGACGACACCCAGATCAAGGTGGCAAACAACGTAATCACTCCGGGCATTAGGGACGGCATCAACGACGTGCTATACATCGAGGACGTTGACAACTACACCGCCCCATGCTCCGTCAAGATTTTCGACAAGAGAGGCAAGTTGGTATATACCAACAACAGATACACCAACACCGACGGATTCAAAGGACTCGACGACAACGGCAACGAACTTTTTGCCGGGACGTACTACTACGTTATCAAAAGCCAGGGCAAACAAGGCTGCACAGGCTTCGTTGACTTAATCAGATAAAAACCCAAAGACCATGACAAGGAAATTATTAACAGCCGCCGCCATCCTGTTTGCCATCACCCCCGCCATGGCGCAGGAACTCACACCAGGCCAAAACTATATGAACAAATTTGCCGCCGCGCCCGCCTACGCAGGTTTCAACGGCAACGACGAAGGCTTTCTCGGATACCGTGCGTCGATGACCGGCATCGACGGCGCGCCCACCATGCTCCGCGCCAACGTCAACGGAAACATCAAGGGCAACATGGGCTACGGCGTTGACATAGTGAACGAGAAGTCGGGCAATTTTAGCAACACGATTGCCGCCATCACATACGCATACCATGTAAAACTCGGCAACGACATGAACCTGAGTTTCGGACTCACGCCTACCATAGTGAGGTCTTCATTCGACCTCGCCAAAGCCAGGACATTCGGCTCGGCGGCAGACCCCGTGTTCCAAAACGAGGCGGGACTCGCCGGAACAGGTTTCGACGCGGGATTCTCCATAATGTTCAATATGCAGGGGCTGTATTTCAGCGTCAACGCGCCGAGGCTTATCTGCCAGGACTTGAAGTTCCAGAACGGCATTGTGAACACCGACCGCGAAATCAACGCCAACATCTCCTACGCCTTGGAAGCCGACAAGTGGGAGATAGAACCCGGCGCGATGGTTAGTTACGGACTCAAAGGCGGCCTCGACTGGCAGGGTTCCGTCGTAGCCAAATACGACCGCAGGGCATGGCTCCAAGCGTCTTACTCCTCGCAGCAATGGGTGGGCGTGGGAGTAGGATTTGCCGCCACAAACAGGATTGTGATGTGCTACCAGTACGAAATAGGAATGTCGGACCTCGCCAAAACCTGCAACGGCAACCACGAGGTTACAGTAGGCTTCCTTATCGGCAAGGCAAAGAAATACCAGAAGCCCACCATCTTCATCGACGACAAGACCGACTCCCGTCCCAACGCGAAGGGCGGCGACGGCGACTTGGCAAAAAAATTACAGGAAGAAATCAACACCCGCGACAGCGAAATCAAGCGTCTGGAAAGCATCATCGACGACTGCTGCACCAACAACAATCCGTCGTCGGACGTCAACAGCCCAAAGCCGTCGGAAAACCCGGAGCAAATCACCGACCCCACGGAGCCGAGCCAGCAAGTAGCCGACAACACGGAGACTCCCTCCGACGACAGCGAACTCGCCCAGCCCCGCGACCCGCACAAAGTGGAATGGCTCACCCCGACGGAACTTGTCAACGTAAGGTTTGCAACGGGAACCGCCACATTGCTCCAAGCATCGATGTCGGACCTCGACGCCTTCGCGCTCAAAGTAAAACACGCCAAAAACAACGACCGCGACATCCTCATCATCGCCTACACCAACGACCCCACGGCATACGGCAAGCAGATGTCCGAAAAACGCGCAATGGCAATCAAAAAATACCTGATGTCGAAAGGCGTACCGGGACACCGCCTCATCGCCACCGGCACAAGGCTCAAAAACGTTGCCGAAGACCCCGACGGCCGCTACGAAGACAGCAGGATTATGGTAGGTCTCGAAGTCAAGGAGAGAGACAAGTAATTAACCCCTAAAAACCGACCCAAAATGGCCAAGCAATTATTAAAATACCTGATGGCGAGCCTGATAATGGCAGCCGCCACAAGCATTGCGAAGGCGCAGGAGATAAGCCTCGGTCATACCACGCCGGCGGCAAGCAACGCGCAGGTGGGCGGGCTGTCCTACACCTACTCGATAGGACAGATAGGCAGAATCATCACCACCACAAGGCCTACCGACGCATCCGCCAAGGAGACCAAGCCCTCGCAACAGGCACCCGCCGCTGCCAAGGCTCTCGCCGCCCTCGCCTACCCCAACCCTTGCACAGACTATCTGCGCATCAAGGCAGACGCGCCAATAGCAGCCGCCAACGCCAAGATACAGATTATCGACAGCAAAGGCGGCATCGCAGCCACAATAGACAACCCCGCAAGCGACGGCGGCGAGATTACAATAGACCTCGCGCACTTTGCACAAGGCAAATACGTGATTAGAATCATCACCGACAACCTCATATACACGGCAACAGCAATTAAAATCTGACATATCATGAAAACGAAAATCTTAAATACAATAGGCATCATCGCGCTTGCGGCCACCGTAAACACAGCCGCCGCACAGACCTCCGTGCCAAACACTTTCAGTTACCAGGCGGTGATAACAGCCGAAGACGGCTCGCCGGTAAGCAACCACGACATCACCGTAGAAGTGTCCATCCGTCAGGGCAACGACTGCGAGACCAACCCCGACTGCAAACTTCTCTGGCAGGAACTCCATGCGCCCAAGACCAACGATTTTGGAAGTTTCAGCATAGAGATTGGCTCTACAAACGCCATCAGCACCACCAACGGCTCGGAGACCAAATATTCCAACATAGATTGGCTCAACACCACCAACGGCAATTACTATATGCAGGTGCGAGTTGACTTTGGCGAGGCGTCGTACCTCAACGGCATGACAGACCTCGGCACCACCAAATTCTCTGCCGTGCCATACGCTTTAGCAACCTCCGAAGCCGAACACGCCAAAACCGCCGACGGCATCCAAATCACCAACGGCAAAATTGCAAACACTCTCAAACAACTCGCCGATGTGGACATCCAAGACAACAACCCTCCTGCCGACGGTCAATTCCTCAGATACAGAAACGGGAAATGGGTGAACGAAAGCGCAGAAAACGCACAAGGACTTACCAACATCAACATCAGCACCCCCAAAACTGGCGACCACCTCGTATATAACGAATCAAACAGCAAATGGGAAAACAAGCCCATTGCCACGCTCAAACTCAACGACCTCGAAGACGTTACTTCATCCACATTAAAAGACGGCTATGTACTGACATACGACGCAACTGGCAAACTCTGGAAGGCAGCCCAACCTGCCACAAGCGGAGATAAAGTAACAAAACTTGCAGAACTCACTGGCGACGTAAAAATCACCAACCCCAAAAAAGGTCAAGTGCTCAAACTCGTTGAAAACAACGGCAAAACAATATGGCAAAACGAAGACCCGACAGCAAACGACGTTTGGAAAACCTCTGGCACAAATATTTACCGAAACGCATCGTATGCCAATGTGGGAATAGGAACAGACGAACCAGCCACATTGCTTGATATTTCGGCGGGCGGCGACAACCGCATTATGCTCAATGGTCATGGCATCACAATGGGAACCCAGCAAAACAGATGCTCCGGCACCGGAATTATAGCAATGGGCGGCACACGCATTGCCGGAGAAATATCAAAAGGGACGGCTTGCATCGTAGGCAATGGTAGTTACGTCAATAACAACGTCAACACAATAGTAATGGGCAAAAATTCATACTCCAGCGGCGGCGGCGAGGGAATTATTATCATTGGCGACAACAACAGTGCTACAGGAGATTTCAGCGCATTGTTTGGAGAAGGTCTTTCCGCCCTTGTGCCCAACCAATTTATATGCGGCAGTTACAACAATCCAACAAGCGCCGCTGCATTCATTATTGGCAACGGACGACCAAATGATCTTAGCAATTTGTTTGTTATCAACAACGACGGCACGGCAACCCTCAGCGGAGCAAGCCTGTCGTCCGACTCCCGCCTCAAAACCCGCATCACCACAATGCCCAACGCATTGGACGACCTCTTGAAACTTCGTGGCGTTACCTTCCTCTGGAACAAGGCCACAAAGCCCAACGCCTCCGACAAGACCCAATACGGATTCATCGCGCAGGAAGTAGAATCGGTGTTCCCCGACCTCGTAGGCACCGACAGCAACGGCTACAAGACCGTCAACTACATCGGCGTAATCCCCGTATTGACGGAAGCCATCAAGACCCAGCAAGACGAAATCAAAGAGTTGAAATCGGAAAACGAACAACTCAAATCGACCCTCGAACAACTCCTCAAACGTGTTGAGGCTTTGGAGAAAAACAAATAGACCACACCTTATATAATATATGGAAAATATCAACTACGGGACGCCGCAAAGCAACGGCAACGCCAACAATAGCAGCAACCTCGCATTTGGCGTGGCATCCACGACACTCGGAGTAATGTCGCTGCTGATGCTTTGCGTCCCGTGGCTTGCAACGATACTTGCCGCAGCAGGACTTGCTTGCGGCATCATTGCATGGGTACGCATCAAGCGGGACGGCGGACAGTTGGTTCTGCCGGTGATAGGCACAATAGTGTCGGGCATAGTGCTGATAGTGTCGGTGGCGATTGTGGTGATGTTTCACCTTACAATCAACGAACTCGACCAGCGTTACGACGAAATGGACTCCGTATTCCGCAACATGCGCGACTCGCTCCAACAATGGGATTCGCAATTCGACTACCAAAACCTCCCCGAAGCCGATTCGACGTTTTTTATTGAATGAGGAAAGTTCAACTTTATACTTTACTCTTTATACTTTAAACTCTATAACCTTTTTCGTCTCAAAAAAATCCTCCTCGAAAACATCAGAAATATTATAAACCTTGCATTTGGCGGCGAAGGGTGCAATTTCGTCCTCGAAGTCGCCGCCTTTGAGATACACAATCCGCGACGGCTGGTTTTTGAGAAGATTGTCGCGGGTCTGTTTTACAAAATTTGGGAAGGCGGTAACGGCACGGCTCACGATGGTGTCAAAACGCTCCTTAAACATATTAGACTTTATCTGTATGCCCTTGGCGTTTTTGAGCCCGAGACGCGCAATCACGTCGTTGACCACCGTAATCTTCTTGCCAATAGAATCTATCAGCGTAAACTGTTTGTCGGGATACATAATCGCCAGCGGCACACCTGGAAAACCGCCGCCCGTGCCTACATCAAGGATGCTGTGCGACTGTTCCAAAAGCCCAAACTTAGCAATCGCCAACGAGTGAAGCACATGGCGCACAACGAGTTCCCCGATGTCGGCCCGCGAAATCACATTGATTTTCTCGTTCCATTCGGGATACAGGGTTTCGAGCATCGCAAAACGCTGCGCCTGCTCCTCTGTCAAATCAGGGAAATATTTTTTTAATTCGCAATTCATAATGCCACTTCCAACTTTCGTCTTTCCTCTTTAATCTCTAATCTTTCCTCTTTAATTTCTAATCTTTCCTCTCTCCTCTTTCCTCCTTCCTCTAAATGCGGTCTTGATTATTAAGTTTGCAAGTCGCTAATGTTGCCAGCATGAGTTCGTGGGCACGGTGAATACGCGCCTTCACTGTGCCCATTGGTATGCCAAGTGCTTCCGAAATGTCTATATATGATTTATCCTTGTAATAACGCATAATGGTGATTTCGCGGTAGTCTTTGGGCAGTTGCGCCAATATTTGTCTCGCGTATTCTATCTTTTGTCCGCGAATAAAACTTTCTTCGGGGTCGTCGGAATTTTCCATCAGTACGGGTACACCAGAAACGGGCGACGCATCATCATCAGTTTTGGATTGGTCGTCGATGGAAACCATCCTATGAGTCCTGCGACGCATATAATCCATCACGTTGTTGGTGGCAATCTTAAAAAGCCACACGCTAAACGCACTCACTGGCTTGTACAACGAAAGGCAACGAAACGCCTTGCCAAACGTAGCCATGGTCAAATCCTCCGCATCGTGCTCATTTTTTACCATGCGGCGTATCATGTGCAACATCGTATCGCGGTATCTGGCAAGCAGTTGGGCGTATGCCTGCTCATCGCCCGTCAACGCCTGATCTACAAGCCTGAAGTCTTCTTTTGCCTTTTCGGAAAACTCAAAGCCATTCTTCTTTTCGAAAACACCTACTTCCATTTCAGTCGCTCCTTTCTAATGTTACCTAATATCATTTGTGCAAGGTTAATGTATGGCAATATGATGTCAAACAACAAAGCCAACGCCTTGACTCCGTTTATCTTAAACTTGTTGGCAGTCTTGCAAATGGTGTACATGAACACCATGTACCGCAACAAGAACAAGGTCCCTGTAAGCAAATACAACGGCCCGAAAAACGACAACGCCACAGCCGCCAAATAGAAATAACTCCTCGCCATAGGTTCCATAGCAAGCATGAATTTGTGGCTGCCCTTGTAACGTTCCGACGCGGAGAAGTGCCTCTGTTTCTGCGTGTTCCACTGGTGGAAGGTCTCTTTGCTCTCGCACGTGGTGAAGGATTCGGGATTGTAAGAAACAGCCACGCGACGTTTTTGGGCGTTTTCGTTAACAAACAAATCGTCGTCGCCCGACATCAGGCGCGAGTGCGACATGAAGCCTTTGCTCTTCACAAACAGCGACTTGCGGTACGCCAAATTGCGCCCGACGCCCATGTAAGGCATCCCCGCCTCTGCGAAGGTGAAGTATTGCAACGCGATGAAGCCCGCGTCGTACCTTATCAACTTATTGAGGAATCCCGGACGCTCCTCGTAGCCGCCGTAGCCAAGCACAAAGTCGTTGCCCTCGGTAAAATGCTGACTCATCATGCGTATCCAATTTTTGGACGCTGGGATACAGTCGGCATCGGTGAGGAGCAACCACTCGTTTTTAGCAGCCTTGATGCCGATGGTGAGCGCAAGTTTTTTGCCCTGGCGAAACTGCGAATTGTGCTCAATCTCAGTTACATACAAGTTTGGGTACTTCTGTTTGTACTCGTCGAGAATCAACTCCGAGTCGTCGGTGCTCTGGTCGTTGACCACAACCACCTCAAAATCAGGATAATCCTGACCAAGCACGTAGCCGAGGCGCGTTTTGAGGTTGTCGGCCTCGTTTCTGGCGCATATTACCACCGAAACCGGCACAACAGGGTTATAAGGCACTGGGGGTTTCCTGCGCCCTATCCTCATAAACACTATCAGATAATACAGCATCCCGATAAGCCACGCCAATACAAGCGACCAACTCACCCAGAATTGCCAAACGTGAATGTCAGATAATAACTCTATCAGTTTCTCTATCATAATAAATTTCACTATCAGATGCAAAATTACAATCTTTTTTGTGATTTGAAAAAAAAATTGTTTAGTTATATGAATTTTTTGCTGTAACTTTGCACCATGAAATTCAAGATAACACATACCGACACTCGAACCAACGCCCGCACCGGCGTTATCAGCACTGATCACGGCGACGTGCCGACCCCGATATTCATGCCCGTAGGCACAGTGGGGTCGGTGAAGGGCGTTCATCAGCGCGAACTCAGCGACGACATCAATGCCAAAATCATCCTTGGCAACACTTACCACCTGTACCTCCGCCCCGGCATGGGCATCATCCGCAAGGCGGGCGGCCTGCACAAGTTCATAGGCTGGGACAGGGCGATATTGACCGACAGCGGCGGGTTCCAAGTGTTTTCCCTCGCCGAAAACAGGAAAATCACCCCGCAGGGCGTTACCTTCCGCTCACACATCGACGGAAGCAAGCACCTCTTCACGCCCGAAAACGTAGTGGACATCGAGCGCACCATAGGCAGCGACATCATGATGGCTCTCGACGAGTGCACCCCCTACCCCTGCACTTACGAATACGCCACCAAGTCGCTCGACATCACCCACAAGTGGCTGGCAAGGGGCGTGCAGCATTTCAAGGAGAGCGAGCCACTCTACGGACACTCCCAGGCGTACTTCCCAATAGTGCAAGGCAGCGTCTATAAGGATTTGAGGGAGAAGTCGGCGGAGTTTATCGCTAATCAAGGCATGGACGGCAACGCCATCGGCGGCCTCTCCGTAGGCGAACCCGTGGAGATGATGTACGAGATGATTGAAGTAGTCAACAACATACTCCCCAAAGACAAGCCGCGCTACCTGATGGGCGTTGGCACTCCCGCCAATATTATAGAAGGTGTGGCAAGGGGCATAGACATGTTTGACTGCGTGATGCCCACCCGCAACGGCAGAAACGGCATGATATTCACCTCACAAGGCACTATCAACCTCAAAAACGAGAAGTGGAAGGACGATTTCACCGAACTCGATCCCAACGGCACGTCTTTCGTGGACCATTGTTACACAAGGGCTTACGTGCGGCATCTCGTGGTGTCGGGCGAAAGGCTCGCGGCGCAGATTGCAAGCATCCACAACCTCGCCTTCTACCTCGCGCTCGTCGCCGAAATCCGCACCCGCATCGAAGACGGCACTTTTGCCGATTGGAAGGATGAGGCGGCTAAGAGGATGATGCAACGACTTTGAGGCAATGCGTAATTCGTAATTCAAAATTCGTAATTCAAAATTGAATCGATGTTTAAGATATTAGACAGATACATAATCAGAAAATTCCTCGGCACGTTCTTCTATTCGCTCGTGCTGCTGATTTCTATTGTGATAGTATTCGACATCCAGGAGAAGTTCGACGACTTCATAGAGAAAAAAGCACCGCTGGAAGCCATCGTGTTTGATTATTACGTGAACTTTGCGCCTTACTACGCCAATATGTTCATGTTTCTGTTCATATTCATATCGGTAATATTCTTCACGTCCAAACTCGCAGGCAACAGCGAAATCATAGCCATGCTGAGCGCGGGCATCAGTTTCAAGAGGATTCTTGTGCCTTACTTCGAATCGGCGACGGTGCTTGCGATTCTCTCCTTCGTGCTAAGCGCATACGTGCTGCCGCCAGCCACCAACACAAGGCTCCAATTTGAAAACACATATATCAACAAGGCTTACGTAAACACTTCGCGCAACATCCACCGCCAAGTGAACGACTCCACACGCCTCTATATGCAGAATTATGTCGCCTCATCCAACATCGGCAATAGGTTTAGTTGGGAGGTTTACAAAGGCAAAGAGTTGAAGGAAAAGTTGATGAGCGACAACATCCGCTGGGACTCCACGATCCAAAAATGGCACATCACCAATTATTACATCCGCTACATCACCCCAAACGGCGACTCTGTGGTAACTGGCAAAGGCATGGACACCACATTGGCAATAATCCCAAAAGACTTCAATTCGCGCATCGAACTAATAGAAACCCTCAGTTCTGAGGAGTTGCACGAGTACATCGACGAACAGGAACGTCGCGGCAACGAAAATATCGCCGCCTTCAAGATAGAGAGTTACAAGAGGATTGCGTTTCCGTTTGCGTGTTTCATCTTGACGCTGATAGGCGTGTCGCTGTCGAGCAAAAAAGTAAGGGGCGGCATCGGAGTCAATCTTGGCGTGGGTTTGGCGTTGAGTTTCAGTTACATATTGTTTATGCAGGTGTTCACGCAGTTTGCGATAGGCAGCACGATGCCACCATTGCTGGCGGTATGGATACCAAACATTCTGTACTCCATAATTGGCGTTGTCCTGTATTTCAAAGCCCCAAAATAACTTCTTTTTGCGATGGATTTAAACGACGAAGATATTGTCTATAAAGTGGCTATCAACATGATTCCGGGCGTTGGGTCGGTGGGCGTGAAGACGCTCGTTGCCCAGTGCGGCTCGGAGCGCACGTTGTTTGAAAACATCGACGCATTGGAAGCCGACGGCAAAGTTGCCAGAAGAACCGCCGACGCCATCCGCGCCAACAATATCATCGCGCAAGCCGAATCGCAGATAAAGATTTGCATCCGTCACAATATCCAGATGTTGTATATCCTCGACCGCAACTATCCCCGTAGGCTTGCGCAATGCGAGGACGCCCCCACCCTATTGTACTGTCTCGGCAAAACCAATTTTGACACATCGCGCACACTCGGCATAGTAGGCACACGCTCTTGCGACTCCGACGGCAAAAACAATATCTTCGCCCTCGTCGAAAAACTCAAAGCCGACAATATCAACGTTATCATTATCAGCGGATTGGCATTGGGGGCTGACACATACGCGCATCAGGCTGCGTTGCAATACGGACTGCCAACAGCCGCCGTACTCGGACACGGACTCAATATGGTATATCCCGCCGAAAACCGCCGTCTTGCCAGCAACATCATCCACTCCGGCGGCTCGTTAATCACCGAATATTATTACGGTCAGCAAGTTAACAAAAACAACTTTCCTCGGCGAAACCGCATCATCGCCGGACTTTGCGACGCTGTAATTGTTGCCCAAAGCAAGATAAAAGGCGGCGCACTAATCACCGCCGACGACGCCCGCAAATACCGTCGCGAAGTGTTCGCCTTCCCCGGCCGCACGTCCGACAAACTATATACCGGATGCAACTATCTGATAGGGAATAATTTGGCAACGTTAATCTCCAACGCCGACGATTTTGAAAAAATGATTGGCTGGACAAAAAAAATGAGTCCCGTGCAGACGGAACTCAATCTTATGCCATTGTCGCCCGAAGAAGTTGCCATCATCGACATCCTGCGTTCCAACGGCGTTACCGACATCGACACGCTGTCGGCATTGTCAAAAATTCCAATGGAGCAACTGCTGTCGCTGCTGCTCACAATGGAATTTAAGGATTTGGTGATGTCGCTGCCCGGCAAAAAATACGAGGCGCGATAAATTATTTTTTGGATGCGTTACAATTCTATTTTAACCCCGCTATTTAGCCGCCTTATTGCCGCCCCAAGTGCCTTTTGCGAGGTCAAACCAAACATCGTATGTGCCCGCCTTGCAGATGTCGCCGCCAAACCAAAAATGGTCGTAGGTGGTGGTCGCTTTTGCAAACGAGTTCCAAGTGTTCCAATCTTTCACAGCGTATTTGACGCCCTTGCCGTCCTCAGCCGTAAAATTGAGGTAATCTGCGGTGGTGGTAATAGTGCCGCGCCAAATGCCATCGCCGTCGGGGGTACACTCGGCAAGCAACTCGCCCTCCTTGGTGTAGAGGTAGAGGTTTTCTTCTTTGATCGTAGTCGCGTTTGGGTCGATAGCGGGAAGGAGTTCGGTAGTCTTTTCGTTGAAGGCGTTCAAAGCCTCCGACGGCTTGCCCGACGAGAGGAACGCACCCATAGGATATTGGTTCCAACTGCCATAACATTCAGGCTCCCAATAAAATACGCCTTTGCAACGTGCCACTTCCTTCTTGGCGCGTACCACGATGTCGTTGATGGCGCGTCGGGAGTTGTAAGAGGCAATGTTTGCACAGCCCACCTCGCAGACCATCACGTCCTTGTCGTAAGTGGCGGCCACTTTGTTGAGGTTTGCAATCAGGGCGTCCACATAATTCTTGTACCAATTGGCATCGGTAAGGTCGGGATATATCGAGAGTCCAAAAATATCAAACTCCGCGCCTCCTTTTACGAGTTTGTCAAGCCCCCACGAAAACTTGTCCCACAACTGCCCACGGTCGAAGTGGACGATGATTTTGCAGTCGGGGAATACCTCTTTGACAGCCTTGCGGGCGGTGTTATGCACCTTGATATAATAATCAGCGTGAGCATCGAGGGCGCAGTTGAGGTCGGTGGCAGATTTGTCTGACTGCGTTTTTAACATTCCGCCCGTTGTCTCGTTGCCTATCTGCACCCAGGCAACATCCACTCCGGCTTCCTTGATGGCGGTGAGTACGTCTTTGGTGTGGTCGTAGGCGGCGGTGGCAATTTCGTCGATGGTGGTGAATTTGTCCCACGCTTCGGGCTTGCGCTGTTGTCCGGGGTCAGCCCAGTTGTCAGAATAATGAAAATCTATCATTATCTTGTAGCCGAGCGCGGCAGCACGTTTCGATTTGGCAACAACGTCCGCCTTGTCGCACCACGGGCCATAGCCGTTCTTGTTGGTAGGCTGCACCCAGACGCGCATCCTCGCGGCGTTGAACCCTATGGACTTCAACAGCGCGAAACATTCGGTCTCCTTGCCGCTGTTGTCGTAAAACTTGATGCCCTTGCTCTCCATCTCCGTCAGCCATCCCGCATCGGCACCGTAGGCAAAGACAAGTTCGGTGGTGTTGCCATTGTTTGGTTCGTCGGGCTTACTGTCGTTGATGTCTTCCGGCTGCGGCTCCTGGTTCTGCGGCTCGCTCTTGCCGTCGCTATCGCCGCACGATGTCAGCATCGCCATCAGCAACACAGCCGCAAACATAATGATATTCAATCGTTTCATATCTTGTAAGGTGTTAAAAGGTTGGTAATCTATTACCGCAAAAGTAACACTAATTTCCAACAAAAACAAAATTATTTTGCCCAGATACGCGGCTGTAACTATGAAAAAAAACATAGTTACAGCCGCATATTTTTGAAATATGCGGCTGTAACTACTAAAAAAAACATAGTTACAGCCGCGTATTCAAAAAAAATTTGTATATTTGCAACAACAAACCAATACCCCAAAAGCGATGGCAAAACTAATAGGCAGAAAATCACAAACGGCTGAGTTAGACGAACTTATGAAGTCGGAAGTCCCCGAATTTGTAGTAATATTCGGACGACGCAGGATAGGCAAAACCTACCTAATCAATCAATATTACGACAACAAATTCACATTCAAACATACGGGACTCGCCTCAAAAGACAAGGGAGAGCAACTCAAAAACTTTGGCGAATCGCTCAGGCGATACGGCTCGCCGCTATGCCCCGACCCAAAAGATTGGATGGAGGCATTTGCGCTGTTGAGGACGTTGCTTGAAAACAAAAAAACAAAAGGCAAAAAGGTGGTGTTCATCGACGAACTGCCGTATATGTCAACACCAAAAAGCAACCTCATAACCGCCTTGGAACATTTTTGGAACAACTACGGCAACACCCAAAACGACCTTGTGCTTATTATATGCGGCTCGGCGACATCGTGGATTGTGAAAAACATTATCAAAAACAAAGGCGGACTCCACAACAGAATTACACGACGGATTTATCTCCACCCATTCACAGTAAGCGAGTGCAAAGAATATTTCGACGCCAACAACATCATTATCGGCGACAAGGACATCTTGGAATGTTATATGATAATGGGCGGAATACCATACTATCTGAGCCTAATGCAACGCGGCAAAAGCCTCGCCCAAAACGTTGACCAAATGTTTTTTAAGCGTCAGGGCAAACTGTACGGCGAATTTGACGAACTATATTCGTCGCTATTTGAAGAAAGCACCACGTACATCAAGGTAATCGAAGCCATCGGTCAAAAAAACAAAGGACTCTCGCGCAAGGAAATTATCAAGGCAACAGGCATACCCGACGGCGGCACGCTGACCAAAATCCTCAACGACTTAGACAACTGCGATTTTATACGCAAATATCTGAGCCTCAACAACAAAGAACGCAACAGCATTTATCAATTGACAGACTTCTACTCGTTGTTTTACCTGAAATTCATCAAGAAATACGGCACTACAAACAAAGAGTTTTGGACGTTGCAACTCGGCACATCAGTACACAACGCCTGGGCGGGATACGCCTTTGAACAATTTTGTCTGCAACACGTCAACTGCATAGAAAAAGCCCTCGGCATCTCCGGCGTACAGACCCGCGTATCGTGTTGGCAGTCGCAAAAAAGCGAAAACGGCGCACAGATAGACCTCATAATCTCCCGCGCCGACGGCATAGTCAACGTATGCGAAATGAAGTTTTGGAACACAAAATACACCATCAACAAGAAATACCACGCCGAATTGATGAACAAGATAGAGACTTTCAGGACAGAAACCAAATGCCGACAGCCAATCCACCTTGTAATGGTAACTACCTACGGCATAGTACAAAACGAATATTCGAGCATCGCGCAATGCGAGGTTACAATGGATGATTTCCTTGCCTGAAAACCATGTACAAAAAAACCGCCGCATCTGAAGACCTTTTATTCGATGCGGCGGAATGATTAATTATGAGAGAGAAATACTATGATGCTCTACTGTGCGATTGCGTAAACGATGGAGTTGTCGTTGATGTTGACGGTAATCTTCAACGACTGACCCGTAACATCGGCGTAGAGGTTGCCGCCGTCGATAGCCATCAAGTTTGCCCAGCCATTTTCGTCCTTGGTCCAATTGGCATCCGAACCATACCATACCGACTTGTCTGAACCTTCAACAGAGCCTTTGATATAGTAGTTGATCCAACCTTCGCCAGCGGGGAGAACGCCTTCAAATACGCCGTCGCCCTTTGCCTCCAACTCTACAACAACGTTTGCCTTGTCCTGGTCGTAAACGGTGAGTTTGGTCGGCGTCAGAAGTTCTACAAACGAAATTGCACTGTTGGCGAGGTCAACAGACATGGTGTACTTGTTTTCTGGATTAACCCAGCATGAGTGGGCATCTGATGCGTCATCAAATTCACGCTCAACTATTACGTTAGCATAGTTTTCAGGAGCAGAAGACCAAGCATCGTCGCAGCCGTAGAATGCAAATCCGTCTTTGGTAGCGTTGACGCCTTGCAGATAATAGTTCCACTTGGTGTCGGCTTCGTCGGCAGAATTGTCATAAGTGCCAGTGTAAACGCCAGCGGCTTCGTCGTAGTAGAGGATTGCCCTGATGCCGCTGCCAGTAGCACCGATTGTAGCCTGCTTGGCAACCACCATCACAGCGTTTTCGTAGGCATAATTCCAAGAGTGGTTTGCAGGATCGATTTCAATGAAGGCATTGCCCTTGGGTTCGAGCCAGAGGTGATCGTGTCCGTCAGCCTCAATGCCAAATGTGTATTGATCCCAACCTTGATATGTGCCGTATGTCTGACCGTTTTCGTCAGTAAGGAGGATGTCCCAGCCTTCGCCCACCGTCAAGAAGCCAGTGTATTTGCCGTTGTCATTCATCTTCAATTCGCCAGTCCAGTTGCCGCCCGAAACCGTCAACGTGCTGCCGTAGAGCGCAGTCTGCACCGTGCCAGATTCGAGATTGAGAGCAATGTCGTAATAACCAGGAGTTTCGACGCTGGCCTTTATCTCCTGTACCGCGCCAGTGCCATCTGTAAACGTAATCTCACCAGCCGAAGCCACCTTGGCAAACACTTTGTAAACGCCAGTTGCAAGGACGCCCGACATCTCGACGTTCATTTCTACCTGCTGACCACCGATATTTGCAGTCATTGCGGTCGGATAGAGTTTAACATCCGACATGTCAACCAGTTTGTAGGTCAATTTGGACGAATTGTTGAGGTCAACCACAATCTTATACTGACCTGCCTTGGGTATGGCGATAGAGCCTTCGCCAATGGTAAGCACACCGTCCGCACCTGCAAACGAAATAGAACCTTCCGTAGGAATACCGTCGTCAATGGCTTCACCCTGACCTGTGGCTTGGTTGAAGGTGTACGTCTTGCCAGAAATGCTGATGTTCTGATTGTCGGCGGAGGTGGTGATTACACCAGACCAACGGCAAACTTCCTGATCAAGGCTCAGCGTGCCTTCTGCGCCGCCAGTTACCGACAAAGACGGAATGTACGCATAGTCGATAGAGCCGTCGCCAGTATTCGCGGTAACGTAGTAGCATCCGCCAAGACCGGGGAACCACAAGTTGGAACCGTCAACCTCGGTATTGTACATGTGCGCAAACTTCCAGCCGTCTTTTTCGTCGGTGGCATAACGTGTGCCAAGAGCATCATATGCGCACCAGTTCCACCAAGAGGCAACCTTTACAAAACCTTTGTAGATGCCGTTCTCCTCTGGCGAATAGAGAGAATCCACCGCGTCTTCCTTGGCATCGCTCTTGAACGACAGCATCAGATAATGCATGAATATCTTCAAGGGCTTTACATTCACGGTGATAGGATCAGAGTATTTGGCATCCTTATAGTTATTCTCGTTGTACACACTTGCGATGCGGAAATACATGTTGGAATATTCGCCGCCAGCGATTCCAAGTTTGGACGCCATTACGTTGATTTCCTCGCCGGTAAGCGTGATTGTCTGTTTGCCAGCCGCACGGTCGCCAACCTTTGTAACAAATTGCGCGAAATCCGCCGTCGGGGAGGCTTGAAGCACGTATGCTCCCTGATTGGTGGCCATGTCGCCGTCGCTCAAAGAGCCGAGGCTCTCGTATGAAAACGTCAGGAGTACATCGCCCGTGTTGTCTTCTGTAACATCTACCGACGAATTGTCGGACGTTACCGTAGTGGCCGTAGGTGCGGACACCGTGTAATGCTCCAACTCGCTCTCACAGGCTGCAAATGTGCCTGCAAGCAAGAGCAACGAAGCGGCTGCACCAAATATTTTGTTGATTTTCATCTTACACTGTTTTAATAATTAACCTTCAAAAAAAATTAATTGTAATTAGGATCCTTCAATGCCGAATTTACAGAGAGTTCGGCGATAGGAAGTGGATAGAACTTGTATTTGGCATCCACAGTAGTGCCTTCATATACGCCGCCTTTCCATTCCCAATAGTATTTTGCGTCGGGACCGGCGTATGCACCAAACCTAATCAAGTCGGTACGGCGGAGCGATTCGAGAAGGAACTCGCGGCCGCGCTCTTCGAGGATGTTCCAATACTCAACGCCGTTTGCGCCCGTAGCGGTGAGGTCTGCGTCGGTAAAGTCGCTTGCGCCGGCACGCTGACGCACCGCATTAACAAGTTCGAGAGCCGTCTTGCCAGCGGGTTTGCCGCCCCTCAGAATGGCCTCAGCCTCATTGAGATACACCTCCGAAAGACGGAGCACCGGAAGATCCACCATAGACAATGTAGCGGAGTAGTCGCTTGCAACAGAGCCGTCGTCGTTGGTGTTGCAGAATTTGTTGAACACATAGCCTTCGCCAGCAGCCTGTTTCTCCACGATGGTAGGATTCTCCATCTTGCGGCCTTCGGAGAAAAACATGTTGCGCGAATCGTCTTCGCCAAACCTTGCTGCCGCCTCTTTCCTCGCCCTGAAAAGTTGCCAAACATTGCCCTTGCAGCCAAGCACCTCGGCCACGTTTTTGTCGGTACCGTCGGAAGAAGAATTGGCCTCGCCACAGATAATCTGTGTGGTGGAGCCGTAGCCCTTGTTGCCGTTGGCTCCATCCTTGCCAGTGTAGAAGGAGAAGATGATTTCGTTGGTGCGCTTGTAGTTTTCGGCGTTGAAGAGTTTGAAGAAGTCTTTCTCCAAAGCGTAGCCGCCCTCATACACCATTTCCGAATATTTGATACATTCGTCATAATACTTCGTATCGTTGCTGTCCATATAGACAGGAGCGTTGAGGTACAGACGAGAGAGCAATGCTGCCGCCACATACTTGTTGGCGCGGTACTGTTCGTTGGTGGCGGGGAGTTTTTCTGTGAGGTCTTTGAGTTCGCTTATTACGAAGTCAAACATCTCGGCGCGTGTGGCGGTGCGCGGCTCGTAGATGACGCCAAACTCGTCTTTCTCCGTCGTGAATGCGCCGCACGGCCAGAAATCGAGAATCTGCGCGTATGCAAACGCCCTCATAAACCTTGCTTCGTTGGCAATCAACTGTATTTCTGCGTCGCTACTGCCCTCGCAGTGCTTGATGAGATTGTTAGAGAGCGTTACAATGTAGTAGAGCGAATAGTACGCGCCCGCAATCCACTTCGACTGTCCCGTAAGACCTTTCAAGTAACTGATTTCCAACAATTCGTCGGAACCAGCCCATGTGAAGATGATGTCGTCGGTGCCTACCTCCTGGAGATTGAATACCGAACGGGAGCAATAGTACGGGTCGGAATCGTTGAAGTCGGCATTGCCGCCGCCCTCCTCCTGTCCACGGATTACATACGACGCATAGACTTTGGCAAGCGACATCTTGTATCCGTCTATGTCTGCGAAGATGTCCTGTTCCGCCTGATCGACGGTAGGATATTGGTCCAGTCCGTCGCAGGAGGCGAAGGAAACCGCCAATGCGAGCGCAAGGGACTTGTATATTGATGTTCTTTTCATTTTATTATAGCCATTTTAAGAGTTAGTAATTAGAAATCGAAGCCCAAACTCAGCGAGAATGTCCTCGCCCTCGGATAGAACGAATTTTCGATTCCGTTTTCGATTTCAGGATCTACGCCCGAATACTTGGTAACGGTGAATACATTTTGGATTGCGAATGTCGCGCTAAGACCAAACCACTTGGTAAGCCTGCCAAAATTGTAACTGAGGCTGAGATTGTCCATCTTGAGGAACGATGCGTTTTCGAGGTAGTAGTCTGAGAACGCCTGACGTGTTGCAAACTTGGTGTCCAAGAAACTTGCATTGAGGTTGTTGACTTCGCCAGTCTGGAAACTCAGACGGTCGAGCGAGCCGCAGTTCATTGCCAAAGCGTTGAAAACATAGTTGCCTACGTTAGCGCGCAGCGACGAACTCAATGTCAACTTCTTGTACCTGAGATTGAAGGAGAATCCGTAAATCCAGTCGGGCATTGCCGACTTGCCAAGATAAAGGTCGGAGGTGGAGATTTCGCCGTCCTTGTTGACATCCACGTATGCGCCCTCGATAGGATTGCCGTTGGTATCATACACCTGATGGTAGAGGTAGAACGTGTAGGGCGTATAACCCTCGGCAAACACTTGGAACTGGTGCGAGTCGATGGAAGTGCCGACGTATGTGGGAGCAACTTCCTTGTCGCTCGAATCCATGGTCAACTTGGAGATTTCGTTCTTCTGCCATGCCGCGTTGAAAGAGAAGTCAAGACCCCAGTCTTTGGTATCGATGGGAGTCAATCCCAATACAAGTTCGAGACCTTTGGAATCTACGTTGCCGACGTTGGTGAGGAATGTAGCGGCGAAGTTGGTGCCGGCAGCCATTGGCACTGACGCGAGAAGGTCTTCCGTCTTGCGGGTGTAATAGTCCACAGATGCCGTTACCTTGTCGTTCAAGAATCCGAAGTCGATACCGAAGTTCCAAGACTTGGTGGTCTCCCATTTGAGACCGGTGAGGAATCCCGACGGACGGTACATGTAGTAGTATTTGTCGCCAAACTTATACTGCGCGCCCACTTGCGACTGATTGTACGACGACATATAATTGTAGTTGCCGATGCCTTCCTGTTGACCCGTAACGCCGTATGACGCACGAATCTTGATATTATTGACGGTCTCCCTGAGGCCTTCCATGAACGATTCCTCAGAAAGTCTCCATGCCAAAGCCACCGACGGGAACGTACCCCAGCGATTGTCCTTGGAGAACCTTGATGTACCGTCGCGGCGGATGGTTGCCGTCAACATATATTTGCCAAAGAAGGTGGCGTTTGCCCTGCCGTAATACGACATAAGCACATGGGCGTAATCACTTTCCGGATTGTACTTGATTTGGTCTGCCTCGGTTTTGCCAAGATAGGAATACTCCCAGTAACCGGGCGTGTTGGAGTGCCATTTCTGATAGTCGTAACCAGCCGTAAAGTCGAAGTTGATGTCATCTGTCCTCTTCTGATAGAACAAGTAGCCGGTAAACAAGGCGTTGGTGTTGGTCTGCGGGCCATAGTCGAAATTGCGACCGTTGGTGTTATAGTCGAGGAAACGCTTATTGGGATACTTGACGTTGCCCTCGCCCTTCGCACCATCAAAACCAGCCGTAACATGCGCCCTCAAATCCTTCAAGAACGGGAATGTATAGTCAACGTCCAAATTTGTGATAATGCGCTTTACATTAGAAGTGCTCCTGTAATAGTCCAAAAGACCTACGGGATTGGCCTTGGTGTTTTCCTGGGGATCGCCGCTATCCTTGATGTACTCCTTGTATCCGCCATAGTTTTCGGTATTGTCGCTGTAAACCGGCTGGGTGGGGTCGTAAGCGGCTGCATTGTAGATTGCGGTGTTGTTGGCAAAAGTGTTGTCGTTGTAAGACGCTTTCAAAGATGCGTTAACCTTCAGAGCGTCGTGCAAGAATGTGGGATTGAGATTGAGGGACGCAGTGTAACGCTTTACGTTGTCTGATTTCAAGATGCCGTCCTGCGCCAGATAGCCAACGGAAACACGTGCAGGAAGCACTTTGGCAATAGAACCCGAAACGCTCAGATTGTTGTCGGTGGCAAAAGCGGGATGCCAAATCTCATCATTCCAATCGGTGTTTGCATTGCCGAGCCACGCGCCGTAATCATCGGCTTTGTAGGTGTTAATCACGTCCACGAACTGTTCACGAGAGAGAATGTCGGCGGTCTTGGTCTTTACAGACAAAGAGTTGGTGGTATTGAAATTGATTTTCACCTTGTCCTTTGCGCCTTTCTTGGTATTGATGATGATGACGCCGTTGGATGCACGGCTACCGTAGATTGCGGTGGAGGATGCGTCCTTCAAGATGGACATCGATTCAATGTCTGCGGGATTGATGAGAGAGAGGAAGTTGTTGTCGTTGCCAGAGATACCACCATTTTCGAGCGGCACACCGTCGAGGACGATGAGGGGGTTGTTGGAAGCGTTCAAGGATGCGCCGCCACGAATTTTGATTGCGCTACCTGCTGACGGCGAACCGCCTTTGCTCATGATTTGCACACCAGCCACCTTGCCGTTGATGAGTTGTTCGGGGGAGGAAACCACGCCGCCGTTGAAGTCTTTTTCGCTGACGGAGGAGATGGAACCGGTCAAGTCGCCTTTGCGCTTGGTACCGTAGCCGATGGCAACCACCTCGCCAAGTTGCGTGTCTTCTGGCTGCATCTGGATGTCGAGTTTGCCCGACGCAGGCACCGGCATAGTTACCGTGCCGTAGCCGATGAAAGAGAATACCACCGTGCCGTTTTCCTGACCGGCTGGAACGGTGAGCGCGTAGTTGCCGTCGATGTCGGTGATGGTGCCCACGGTAGTGCCCTGCACCGCGACGGTAACGCCGATGAGCGGCTGACTGCTTTCGTCAATCACCTTGCCCGAAATCGACTTTTGGGCGTAGGCTACCGACGTAAGCCCCATGAATGTTACGCATAGCAATAATGCCATGAGGTAACGGAGTTTTAATGTCTTACTGTCCATTTTATTAATTGTTTTTTAGATAATATTAGTAAATCATTATTTTAATTTTACGCAACAAAATTAGGTTTTTGCAAAAAGATTTACATAATTTTTGATGGTATTTCAGTATTAAAAAGTGTGCAAACGATTGCGCAAACGTTGGAAATGAGAAAATATTCCTTACCTTTGCACAACAATTAAAAAATGACGCATTATGCTTGACATCCCCAAAATATTATCCACCCAAATCCCTGACCTCGCGGCTGTGTATGGAGGCGTGAGGGGCAGGACGCTATCGTCGCACCATCAAGACAATGCGTGGAATGTGATGAAGGCGGCGGGGTTGAAACAGGTAATCGACCTGCGGCAAGATTACAAGGGCGACCGCTACCCCGAAACGTGCGAGGCATACGGCATCAAGTATTTCCATTACCCAGTCAACAAGGGAAGGGATTACATCGCCAATATGGTAAAGGATTTTGACGTGTTTTGCGGATTAATCGACAGCGGCGACTTCTTCATATCCTGCGCACAAGGGCTGCACCGCACCGACATCGCCTTGTCCACATATTGGGTGTTTCACGGCGCGGACATCGGCAAAGAGCCGCCCGTCCTCGTTGGATACTTGAAAGAAAAAGGCCTCACATCGGGCAAGATAATCCACGTATTGGATGTTTTTTACGAAATGTCAGCGGCACAAAAAATGCCCATTGAAGTATTCAAAGAGCGGAAAGAAGTAATCAAAAAGATTTGCCAAGGAGAATAATTATATATATTTTTGCAATCAATTACTAACAAAAAAACAAAACAATATGAAAACGAAGTTTCTATTACTTGCTCTGCTGATTGTTTCGGCGAGTTTCTCCGCCGCACAAGACGGCACAAGGATTCTGGCAGGCGTTGACGGAAAATGCGGTCTCATCGACCAAAAGGGCAATTGGATTATCAATCCCCAGTTCGACGCAATATACGACTGGTTTTTGGACGAAATGGTTGAAGTAAAGAACAACGACAAATGGGGATATGTAAACCTCTCGGACAAAACAATCATCACACCGCAATACGAAGAAGTTAAATATTTTGGCGATGACGGCACCGCTCCCGTCAAGATGAACGGCAAATGGCGTTTTATCGACAAAACGGGAAAAACTGTCCGCGAAACGCAGATTGAAGAATTAGATTTTTCAACAATATACGGTCCATACAAAGCCAAATCAAACGGCAAATGGGGCTATATTGACACCAACTACACCTTCGTAATCGAACCACAGTATGAAGATGCTGGCAATTTTTACAATGGCCTGGCATACGTAAAAACCAATGGCAAATATGGGTACATAGACACCCTTGGCAAAATTGCCATCGAGCCGCAGTTTGAGGAACCAGGCGATTTTCCGTACAACTGGGCGGCAGTAAAATATAACGGCAAGTTTGGCTTCATAAACAAGGATGGCAAATTTATAATCGAACCCAAGTATGAAGGAATCAAAGGCTTTTTGGGTAAGGATTCGTCTGCAATAATCGTCAAACTAAACGGCAAATACGGATTTATCGACAAGACAGGCAAAACTATTGTAGAACCTCAGTACGACGAAATTGATCATTTCCCATACGAAGGCATAGCAATGGTAACACAAAACGGCAAGTATAGTGTCATCGACCAAACCGGCAAACAACTATCCGAACCTTCGTCATTTGTACCGTTTATGGATATATATTTAGACAACGATATCGATCTTGACAAAATAAACAAAAACACAGCCGCCATGTATGGTTTGTGCGCTGTACGCAAAAAGAACAAATTCGGCTATATCGATTCTACCGGCAAATTTGTCATAAAGCCGAAATTCGACTATGCTGATGATTTTTATTCCGACGACTACGCCAAAGTCATATACAAAGAAAAGTTAGGCTGGATAAACAAGAAAAACAACACTTGCTTTTTCGACCCAAATTTTGAGGGCGTAGTAATATCCAACAACATCATTTTCGTAAAACAAGGCGGCAAATGGGGCATAGTGGACGAAACTGGCAAATTCACCGTCGAGCCTAAATTCAACTGGGTGGTGGACAAAATTTTGTGCTCGTTTTTTTAAGGTAAGGGTATCATAATTCCACCCTTTCGCTCTTGACCCTTCTTCCCAAGAACACTTCCGCCGTCTTGTCGAAACCCTCTGGCGTGTCGGTGGTGTAATATATTGTGCGACCACCTTTGGAAAGGCGACTTTCCATTTCGGGATGGCGGGCGAGATAGTCGGCAAGGCTGCGGGCTACGATTTCGTCCTGTTGTACAAAGGAAACCGACGTGCCATCTGCGGCGCGGAGAAACGAATCTATCAACAGCGGATAATGTGTGCAGCCGAGTACAACGGCATCAATATCAGGCGATTGCGCCATCAGATTGTCAAAATATTTCTTTACAAAATAATCCGTGCCAGGGTTGGAAATTTCGCCGGCTTCCACGAGGGCGGCAAGCATTGGGCAGGGTTGTTGGAAGACGCTGACGGAAGGGTAAAGTTTTTGGATTTCGAGGATGTAAGACTGCGAATTTATAGTGCCTTGCGTGCCAAGGATGCCAACGTGGTTGGTACGTGTAAAAGTGTTGATTACCTCGGCGGTGGGGCGGATGATGCCAAGGACACGGTTGTCTGGATTGATGAGGGGAAGGTCGTGCTGCTGAATAGTGCGCAGAGCCTTTGCCGAAGCGGTGTTGCAGGCAAGGATTACGAGCGGGCAACCCAAATCAAAAAGACGGCGCACCGCCTGCAACGTGTAGGCGTACACCGTCTCAAAACTTCTTGAACCGTATGGTGCCCTTGCGTTGTCGCCGAGAAACATGTAGTCGTACTGCGGCAGCAACTCCTGAAACTTGCGGAGGATAGTCAATCCGCCAAATCCAGAATCAAAGACACCGAGCATTTTGGGTTCGCAAAAAAAAAGATAAAATGATTACATTCCAAGTTCTTTCTTGACCTCGCTGGTGAGATCCACGCTGATGGCCTCGTTGATGAAGAGGACGTTGGCCTTGTCCATCACATATACGTAACCGCCGGCGGCAGCCACTTTCTTGATAGCAGCGTCAAGTTTGTCCATAACGGGTTTAAAAAGGTCGTTCCTTTTTTGTTGGAGGCTCTGCTGTGCGTTTTCTTGGAAACGTTGGATGCGCTCCTGCAACTGCACGATTTCCTGCTCCTTGTCGGCGCGGAGAGCGAGCGACCATTTTTCGGGGGCGGCGTCGGCGAGTTGTACGTTCTCCTGATATGCCTGCACCTTGTTTTGGTATTCCACGCCCATGGCTTGGAGTTGGTCTTCGAGTTTTTTACTTTCGGTCTCCAAAGCGGTCTGCGCCGCCTTTGTTTCGGGCATCGCCTGAATGATGTCGTCGGTGGTAATGTGTCCAAACTTCTGCGCGGAAGCCGCCACACTAAGCGTTACCATCGCTATTAAAACGAGAATTAACTTTTTCATTTGTATTATTAATGTAAACGTGAATTACTTGATTATCTTTTTGAGCACTACGTCGCTTTCGTCGTACTTCTCGGAAGCGTAGATGATGTCGCCGGTTACCTTGTCGAAGATGTAGTCGTAGCCCGCCTCGGTGGCAACGCTTTTGAGGGCGTTATACACATTGTCCTGGATGGGCTTGATCAACTCCTGACGCTTCTTGGCGAGTTCGCCGTCGTTGCCGAAATACTTCTTCTGCAACTCCTTGGCCTCCTTCTCCTTGGCGATGATATCGTTTTCGCGCTTGGTCTTGGTGGCTTCGGGCAGGATGTCTGCCTCCGCCTGGTACTTCTTGTACATCTCGTCGAGTTCCTTAAACTTGCCCTCGACCTCCGTCTGCCACTGCTTGGAGTAGTTGTCGAGTTTGGTCTGCGCCTGCTGGTAGGCGGGAATCTTGCCAAGGATATATTCGGTGTCCACGTGCGCAAACTTCTGTGCGAAGGTCGCGCCAAAAATCATCGTCAACGCTAAGGTGAATATAAGTCTTTTCATGTTGTATGTAGTTTTAGTGTTAAACAATCGTTTTTGCTATAATTGTTGGCGGTTTCCGTGAGGTTGAATGTGCGTTAATATTAATTAACCAATCCACTAAAAATTCTGTCCAAGTGTAAACTGCAACTTGGAGCCGCTCCTCTTGGATTCGCCCGGCGGGGTGTCGAAGCCCCAGCCCCAGTCGAGACCCAGCATGCCGAGCATCGGCAGGAACACCCTCACGCCAAATCCAGCGGTACGGTAAACGTCGAAGGGCTGGAATTGGTGGAGTTCCTTCCAACAGTTGCCGCCCTCCAAGAATCCAATGCCGTAGATGGTGGCAGATTCGCTGAGGATGGCGGGGTAGCGGAGTTCGAGCGCGTACTTGGCATATACATTGCCGTTGGCGGAGATGGCCTCGGAGTCGTAGCCGCGCAAGCCTATCACATCCTTGCCGTAGGAGTAATAACTCATGCCGTCGCCGCCCATCGTGTAGCCTTGGAAGGGCGAATATCCGAGGTCGCGGGTGTAATACGCGCAGAGACCGTACTCCAATTTGGTGTGGAACACGAGGTCGCCCACCAACTGCGTGAAGTTTTTGGCCTCAAACCCGTACTTGTGGTATTCCACCCACTGCCATTTGTAGTCGGGGTCGATGGTCTTGTAATTCTTGTTGTTCATTTGCGAATACGGCGGGGTGAGTTCGGCGGAGATTGAGAACGACGAACCACGGCGCGAATAGATGGGCGCGTCGATGTTGTTGCGCGAGAACACAATCTTCAATGCCACCTCGTTTGCGCGTCCGTTTGCGCTGAACCCGTCGAAGTAAGCGTAATTCTTCAACTTGTAACGCTTGAACGACACCTCGTTGTAGAGTTGGAAGTAATTGTCGGGCCACGAGAGACGGCGACCCAATCCCACTGCCGCGCCCCACACCTGCATACGGTAGTCCATGTTGCTGCTGTAATAACTACTGTAATACGAGGACGAGGAGTAATATTTGGCGTAGTTGACATCTGTGTAATAGAAACTTATAGTGAGAGAGTTTCTCTTCCTGCCACCGAGCCACGGCTCCATGAACGACACGCTGTACGTCTGGTAATACTTGCCGTTAGACTGGAACGAAAGGCTCAACCTCTGTCCGTCGCCCTGCGGCAGCGGATGCCAAGAGGACTTGTCGAAGAAGTTGTGGGTGGAGAAGTTGTTGAAGGTAACGCCAAGGCGACCCACAAAATATCCGCCGCCCCAGCCTGCCGAGAGTTCAAACATGTCGCTGCCTTTCTCCACCAAGGGATACTCGATGTCAACCTCCTTGTTCACGTAATCCGGCACGGGGTTGGGGATGAGTTTTTCGGGCTCAAAATTGCCGAGTTGCGCCAATTCGCGGACGGAGGCGATGATGTCGCTCTTGCTAAAAAGTTCGCCGGGGAGGGTGTAGAGTTCGCGGCGCGGCACACGGTCGTTGGTGCGGGTGTTGCCGGTGATGATGATGCGGTCGATGTACGCCTGCGGGCCTTCAAACACCATTATCTCAACGTCCACAGAGTCGTTTACCACAGCCACTTCGCGGGGTACGGTGCGGAAAAACAAATATCCGTCGTCCATGTATATGTTGCTTACGGCGTCCTTGTCGGTGTTGATGCGCTCGTCGAGGCGGTTTTGGTCGTAGAGTTCGCCCTTCTTGATGTCGAGGCGGCGTTGGAGCAAGTCGGTGCCGTATTTCTCGTTGCCAATCCAAGTGATGTTGCGGAAATAATACTGGCGGCCTTCGTACAGGGAGATATCCACGCCCACCAACTTCTCGTCGATGCGATATACCGAATCGCTGATGACTCTGGCGTCGCGGTAGCCCTGTTTGTTGTATTTCTTTATAAGTGTCTGCTTGTCTTCCTCAAACTTGGAGCGCACAAATTTGGACGGCTTAAACATGCCGTACCAACGTTTTTGCTTGGTGTTTTTCAGACCCTTGCGCACCTTGGCATCGGTAAACGCGCTGTCGCCGTGCGGGGTGATGTTGAGGATTTTTACCTTCTTGCCCTTGTCAACATTGATGATGAGGTTTGATACGTTCTGGAGGTTGGTGTCCGGCACTTCCATGGTGCGCACCTCCACATTGTAAAAACCCTTCTCGTAATAATGCTCGGCAATGATGTTGCGCGTCTTCGAGAGGGCGTGGTCGGTGATTTTGGTGCCGGGGATAAGGTTGATTTTGTTGTCCAAGTCCTCCTTCTCGCCCTTGCGGATGCCCTTGTAGGTTACTTTGTTGAGTTTGGGGCGTTCTTCGAGTTTGATGTCGAGATACACCTTGCCGTCGGGCGTGGTGGATGTAATGCCGATGCTGACGTCAGAAAACAATCCCTGACGCCAAAGTTTTTCGATGGAACGGGTGATGGCGTCGCCGGGGATGGCAACTTTCTGCCCTACCTTCAAACCCGAAATCTGTATGATAGCCTGTTTGTTGAGGTACTTGATGCCCGATACGGTGATTCCCTCGATGATGTAGTCTTTTGGGGAATCGTAATTGATGACAGTTTGAGCACTTGCGCCCGTCCACGCCATCATCAGCATCAGTATCAGCATCAGTATTTTGTTTCTCATTTGTTAAAATGTGTGCTCTATGTTTTGTGATAAAATTATGCGGTGCAAAATTAAAAAAAATTTTCGTTCATTGGTTGATTTGCTGCGAAGTTTTGCCAAATCTTCTTTCGCGGTGCTGATAATCCACTATAGCCTTGTAAAATTGCTCCTCGTCGAAGTCGGGCCAAAGCACGTCGGTGAAGTAAAGTTCGGAGTACGAAATCTGCCACAGCAAAAAGTTAGAAATCCTCACCTCGCCGCTCGTCCTTATCAGGAGTTCGGGGTCGGGAATCTGGGCTGTGTAAAGGTTTTGGGCAAAATCCTGCTCAGAGAGCGCGTCGATGTCAAAAGGCTCTGCGGCATAACGGCGGAGAAGATTTTTGGCGGCGTTCACTATCTCGTAACGAGCACCATAACTCAATGCAATTATCACATTGAGACCCGTATTTTGAGCCGATTTGGCACACGCTTCCTCGATGTCCTCGCGCACGTCGGCAGGGAGCATGGAGTTGTCGCCTATGGTAATGAGGCGCATATTGTACTTGATGAGGTCGGCAAACTGCGACACTATCGACTTGGACAGCAACGCCATCAATCCGTTGACCTCGCTATCGGGACGCTGCCAATTTTCGATGGAAAAGGCGTACAGGGTGATGTACTTGACACCGATTTTGTTGGCGGCGTCCACTATCTCCCTCGCCCTCAACGCGCCCTGCGAATGGCCTTCGAGCCGGTCTTTGCCCAGCCTCTTCGCCCATCGCCCGTTGCCGTCCATGATTACAGCCACGTGCTTTGGCAGCCGCGTCTTGTCTATTTGTTCAAGATATGACATTTTTTACACAAATTATCCACATTATATTATCTATCAACACCTTATGGTGTTGTTTTTTCAACAAAAATTAAAACGAATTTCAACGAATTAAAACTAATTACTTAAATAAAAAATTCGTTTTAATTCGTTCTAATTCGCTAAAATTTATGTTTATAAAACGCCGCCGTAGGCGGTGATTATCGTTGTTAGTACGCCGAGCAACGGTGCGAGCCGCTTGCGTTGGGGCGGAACGAAAGCACAACGCCAAAGAAGGCGTAGCAATCGTCGTTGCCGAGGAACGACCTCTGACGCGCCGCCGTCTCGCCAAACGAAAGGTTGTACTTGTCGTCGGTGATGCCGTCCAAAACGTCAGAAAACAACTTCCTGTACTTCCACTCCGCCGAGATGGTGAAGGTCTCGCTTGGACAATACTTGACGCCCACGCCAAACGGTATGCAGAACCTCAGTCCCTCGTTGACAAACGAACCAAGTACCAGTCCGGGGCCAGCCGCGATGTACGGCGAAAAGCACCTCTTGTCGTCGCCCGGTACGAGCGGCAGGAAGTTAATCTCAGCCTGCAACGACATCTCCACTACCTGATTCTTAAACGAGGCGTTTCTCCACTTGTGGTACTCGCTGGAGAAGTCGGCATCGCTGCCTTCGAGTTCGCACCAGACGGCCTGGAAAGTCGCCGCAAACCTGTTGTCGATGACGTGCCGGAGGTTGAACCCAATGGCGGGCTTCGGCTTGTAAAACGGCATTACGGGGTTAATCTCGCCGTTGTAATAGCCCACGCCGAGGAAAACGCCGTACTCGTCGAAATTCTTGTTGCCGCACTGCGCCGCCGCACGCTCCGGAAGCCACGCCGCCGCAATAGCGATTACAAGCGCAAAGATACGCCAAACTTTCGTCATACCACCTATAAAAAAACTTAATTTTGCTCTCATTTCCTTAATTATTACTTTTTTACGGAAAACTTTTTTTTACCACGGGAAACACGGAAGACACGGAATTATTTTCTGTGTTTTGTGTGTTTTCCGTGGTTAATATTAAAACTACGCCAATACGCTTTATATTGTATCGTTGGACGGCAATGTTGCGTCTTCCTCACCAGACGCGGGTGAATCGCCCGCCTTTGTGCTGTCGGCATTTGGTCGTTTGGGCACTTTGACAACAAGCCTCACAAAATCCACGTGTATCGGGTTGGTAACGTTGGGCTTGTTGAGGCGGATGGGGAAGTAACTGTCCCTCATCACCCACGCAGCGATAGAATCCATCCACATCGTGCCAGATTTGCGGTCGGGATGCGCCACATCGCCCTGCACGCGGGTATAGTGAAGGTTTTTGGAGAGGAAAAACTGTTTCTTGCCAAACTTCTCCATCATGGCTTCGTTGATGCCGGTGTCCTCCTTCCAATTTGGCGGGCCCACCCAGACGGTCTTGATGCCGTGGGTCTGCGGGATAATCTTGTCGAAATACTTGCCCCGTTGCTTGCCGTCGTAGGCAAACATCTCGTTGGCACCGATTACAAAAATGATGTACGTGGGCTTAAACTGGTTGACATAATACTCCAGCGTGTCGCACTGCGCAAAAGTCTGCGACGTGGCGGCGACGTAAGATACCACAAAGAGGTCGTGTCCGTTGAAGTCGCAATAATTCTTGGCGCGAAACATCAGCGAATACGCCATCGAATCGCCAATCAACAGGATGCGTTGCTTGGCGGTGTCGAGCGGGATATGCTCTCCGTCCCTAAAATTGGTAAACTCGCCGCAATCCGTTACTCCATCCGATGGCGCGGGCGCGTAATGATGGCGATAATACAAAAAAATTGCAACAAACGCCACCACCGCAATAATCAGCGATATAACTAAAATTTTTTTCATCGTTAACTTGACATTATGTAAAGGCGTTACAACACACGCCATACGCGGCTGCAAAGTTAATGATTTTTTTTTGCAAGATTGCAGTGTTTTTTTTATTAATTTTGCAACCAAACTAACTCATTATTGGTCTAATTATCAGAAATTAGCAAGAATTGGAAGAAAAAGTGCTAATAGAAAAGTGCCGTGAAGGCAGCCGCGCCGCACAGTGGGAACTCTACCAGAAGTATTCCCCCGTGCTGTATGGCATCTGTCTGAGGTATTCCGACAGCCGGGAGACGGCGGAGGACATACTACAAGACAGTTTCCTCAAAATATTCTCCTGCATAGGCGACTATGAAGGCGCAGGGTCTTTTGAGGGATGGATGAAACGCATAGTCGTAAACACCGCCATCACCAACTACCACCAGACTTCCAAGCACAAGCACCATGAGGACGTGGACGACTACGCGCAGTCCATCGCAAGCGACGAACCAAACTTCGACTCGCTCGAATTTACGCACGAGGAACTCCTCAGCGTGGTAAACGCGCTGCCCGACGGATACAGGATGGTGTTCAACATGTTTGCCATAGAGGGTTTCAAGCACCGCGAAATCGCCGACATGCTCGGCATAGACATCAACACGAGCAAGACACAGTTTATGCGGGCGAGAAACATCGTGGCTAAAAAACTTAACGAACTCAAACGCATTAAAAGACACTGACTACCATGACCCCTGAAGATTTGTACAAAAACAGTTTTGACGGCTACCGCCAAGACCCTCCGCCGGGAGTGTGGAAGGGAGTCAACAGGCGGCTCGCGACCAAGGACTTCTTTACGCCCGGACTCGGGCACTTTAATATATTGTACGTTGCGGCAGTGGCAGCGGTGGCAATCGCGGTGCTGTGGCCATGGTCGCCAGACGTGCAGCCGCCCACAGGCAACTCAGGCGACCCCATCACCATAGCCGACTCGTCCACCGGCGGCAGCGGCGCAGGGCAGACGTCGGGCGCACAGCCCAGTTACAACGAAAACCAAGAGAGGGATTTCTCTGCGTCTTCGCCCAAAGGAAACGTCCCCCAGCACAATGACCCAGCCAAAAAATCAAACTCTAACTCCGACACCTCCTACGGCAACACCTCCCCCGACTCTGGCGTTACAGCCACTTCATCAGAACCCGAAATACAGCGCACCATGCAGAGCGCACAGCCGATGCCCGACTTCACAAGCGCGTTCCACGCCTCCGAACACCAAGGCTGCGCACCCCTCACAGTATATCTGCACAATCTATCCCAAAACACCGAATACTCGCAATGGAACCTCGGCAACGGCGAGACTTCCTACGAACAAGACCTCCGTGTTACTTACGACAAGCCCGGCACTTACATAATAGCCCTGCGCTCGGTATGCGGCACTTACGCCAAGACGAGTTACGACACCATCCGCGTATCGGCTCACCGTCAAGCAGAGATTGCCGTAGCCATATCGGGCATGACGATAACCGCCGAGGCGCGCAACACCGGCGAGGCAAGCATCGTATGGGATTTTGGCGACTTCACCCAACAATCGGGTCGCCGCCGCACCCACACTTACCAGCAGCCCGGCGTATATGACATCATGCTGATAGTAACAGACGACGTTTGCTCCGACACTATTATCAAGAGCGTTACCATCAAGGAACCCGAATATTCGCTCGCCTTCCCCAACGCCATCATAGCCTCCCGCTCTGGCGCGACGTCGGGCAATTACAAGACCGCCTCGCCCGAAAACAAGGCTCTCTTTGGTCCCAAGGGCGACATCGACGATATTTCCGAATACAGCCTCACCATCTACACCCGCGCCGGCAAACAGGTGTTCCACTCCACCAACCCCACGGAAACATGGAACGGATATTACCTCAACGAACTTCTGCCTCGCGGCGTATATGTCTATAAGTGCAAATGCAAATTTGTAAACGGCGAAGAAAGCAATGTAAATGGAAATATTACGTTGCTGTGGGAATAATAAGGCTTAACTCTCGTGGCATATCAATCTTTGACGTACAAAAAGTGATACAAGAAGGAGAAATAATACGCCAATATGAGGATGATAAACCATACCAAAGTTGTTTGATATTGGGTCTTTCGATACAAGGTAAATATCTGCACGTGGTTGTAAGCCACGACACAGAATTTATATACCTCATTACGGCATATTATCCATCTCTTTCGATATGGGAATCTGATTTAAAAACTAAAAAGATACAACTATGAAATGTTCTCGTTGCGGCTGCAATGCCATTAAAACTACCACATCGAGCGTTACTGACCTTGGCGATATGCTGATTATCGTAAGAAATGTGCCTTGCTATCAATGCGAACACTGCGACGAAATCATCTATGCAGGCGACGTAATTGCAAACATTGAAAAAATCATAAAAGCCGCCCAAGCGTTGCATCAGGAGATTTCTGTAATTGATTATCTCAAAAATGCTGCGTAGATGAAACGCTGACGGCTTTTAGTTTCTTTTCCATGATGTTTGTGCATTTTTTTTAAATTCATAATGCATAATTGCCATCCGGCGGATGCCTAATTACGCATTATGAATTATGCATTATGCATTGTTAATTATGCATTGTTAATATATTACCTTGAATGTTTTGCCTTTGATAATCACTATCGCGATGCCGCTGCGAGAGCCGAGGCGGATTTCGTCGCGGTCGGTCTGCGTGGTGGCAGTACAGAGAGTGCGTCCGTTGGCATCAATGATGCAGTAATCCGTGCCAGGACGCGACTGTATGAAGATGGTCTTGTCGTATGACCAAACTTTTACATTGGCGGTGGGCTGGATTTCAGAGGTCGGGGTCGTGATGTCGCCGTTCTCGTTTTCAGACGGATTTACCGTCGGGTCGTCGATTACGGAGGCGGTCTCCTTGTCGATGAATACTACCTTGATGCGGTCGGGAAGTTCGAGGGCGGATTTCGAAATGAGTCTGTCGTCTGTGCCTTTGTATTCGAGGTAGGCGCGGGTGGGCTTGATGCTGACGTTGTAGCCCGCACGGACAAATTCGCCTGCGGCGATGGCTTTACCTTCTCTGTTTGTCTCTGACGTTGCCGCAAAACCATAGACGTTTTTGGTTTCGAGTTCGTCGTCTGTGTTCCAAACCATCTTCTCGTATGTGCCGTGGAACTCCCAAACACCTACTTTGGTGGTGTTTTCGCCGGTGGTGGGCTTGATGGTGACGTTGGTGAACACAAACTCGGATTTTGCGGCAGTCTCTGCGCTTGGCTTGAAGATGTACGGGGTATTGGCATTGAGGTGTACAACGTTGTCCTCGCTTTTGGGTGCTACTTGGGTCATTGTTGCCTCCCAAGTCTTTTCGTCAACACCAGTGAATGTGTAGAACTCGTCGTTGCCAAAAGCCGCCGCCGTGAAGTCAAACGGCAGGATGATGGTGGTGTAGATTCCTTCGGTGAAGGTGCGGTGGAAGACTACCGTTTGGTTATCCTGTTGTTTGCTGATGACTACGGAATTATTGCTGTTGCCGTCGATGATGAGGTCGGGGGCAAAATAATACAGACCGTTGTAATACAATCCGTAATCGTATGGCGTGATGCCTGCTTTTTCGTCGTATGACTCGCCACTGTTGCCGATTTTTGCGAGCTGGGTGGTGGAGGTAAGGGCATATTGCGCCGCGCCTTCCTCATCATGGCAGTACATATTGGATTCAGAAGTGCCTATGCCTCCAAGACCGTAATTGGTGTAGAAATTGTTGGAAAGAACACCCCTATTTTGTGATACAATGGAACCTAATTCGAATACTCCACTTACGGATGTGCCGAGATAAAGGCAGTTGCTAATTGTTAATCCTTCCTCGGTATTTGCTCCGACTATGCCACCTGCATACTCCAACTCTCCATAGACTTTGGCGGCGGATGTACAGCCATAGACATTCACATCCAGTCCTGCGATGCCGCCCGCACCATTGTTACCCGAGACGCTGACGTCAGCGGCTACGTGGCAGTTGATAACGGTGGTGGTTTCGTTGCCATCTCCGACGATGCCGCCACAATACAACGCATCGTAAAACGTACTCTTGGCGAGGGTTACGTTTTTGATGGTGCTATTGTCACAATAGCCGAAAATGCCACCATAGTGAAGTTGGTCATCGTATTCGTCTCTGCCAGTCATGTTGATATTGCTTATGGTATTGCCGCCGCCATCAAAAATGCCACTGAACGGGTTGTCTTCGTTTTTGCCGATAGGCTCGTAAATGACACCTGACATATCGAGGTCGTTGACAAGAAGGAAATGTTTGTCTGCATAGTCGGGTTTTCCGTCGTTGACATTCATGGCGAGATTTCGGAGGTCTTTGGGGGTCTTGATGAGGTATGGGGAGACTTCTGTGCCTTCGCCTTCCAAATCAAATTTGGCAGAGACATTTACATCCTCGTCGGGCATGGTGAGGATGTATTCTCCGTCGATGACGTTGTCAACATTGGCAGCAAAACGGAAATAGTAGGGCATAGGGTTGGCATTGTATTCAAGTACGATTTTTGCGCCTTTCACACAATAGTAATCGCCATTGTACTTGAAGATGCCTGCGCCTTCCGACTTGGTGGAGACGCCTTCGCCGAGGGAGAGTTTATAACAGCGACTGCCATATCCGTTGCTTGCACCAGTGCAGTTGTAATAATAATTGTTGGAGAGCAATCCTCCATCATTGTACCCAACAATCTCACCACTTCCAAAGCCCTCTTCTATGGTTGCGACAATGACGAGGTTGTCGCTGATATAAACGTTATTAGTAATATACCCAGCGATACCGCCGCAATAAAAATCACCGCTTACATTTGCATCAACAAGGATGACGTTCTTAACTGTTCCACATCCGCCGACATACCCGAAAAGCCCTTGGGTCTCTTCGCCACTCACGCGCATACCTTTGATTGAGTGCCCGCAGCCGTCGAAAGTGCCGAGGAATTCATTTTGGGAGGTTCCTATTGCGTGGAAATTGGGAGCATCGTTCTCTGATTTGCCAAAATCGATGTCGGCGGTCAACCTGATTGTCTCGCCGTAAAATGTCTCGCCGTTATTGACGCGGTTAGCAAAGTTTATTAAATCATCAACGGACTCGATGTCATTATTGTATTTTGATTCTGCCGTGATGACGACATTGGTGCTGCTTGCCACACTAAAAACGTCGTTCTTTGCTATGAGGGGTTCATCGTCGTCATCAAGCACATCAGACGTAAGCGTATAGCCAGGTTTTAGGGAGAACTTATATTGGTACACGTCGTCGAATTTGTTTACAGCATTGATTTGCATACATTCTGGCAGAGTGATGCCCATGAAGCGACTGAGAGTCTTGCCGTCTATATCATCAGCATTACAAGTGCCAAAATATAAATTGTTGTCGTTATCTATGAGCACCTGACTGCCTGTGATGCTGATACTGCCAGTGTAGCCGCCCGCTGTAATTTTGTCGTCAACATTGGAGCAACCAAGGATGATGCCACCGTCAGCATATATTTTACCTGTACAACTAACATCACCGCCGTTAATCACAATTTTCTGCCAATTACTCAGAGAGGGAGCTTCTTGCGATTGTACATTCAGGACACCTCTGTTGATGGTTAGATTTCGACAATTAATTCCAAAATTATTTGCAACAATTGAAATTATTCCGCCGTTCAAATAGAAATCACCAGGACTACTATTAGTTCCACCTCGAATGCCATTCCCACCAGTTTTGATTTCCAATTTGCCAGACTGACCTTTCTGTCCATAGATGCCAAATGTACCTCCGAAGTCAATACCCGCCAACCCCGCTCCGTTATTATCCATCGTCATTGTAACACCGTCGGCAAGGATGAGGTTGACGTAGCCGTAGAAGTAGAGTTCGTTGTTGAAGTTGACATTTTTATTCACGACATACCAACCAGAGTTGAGGGTTGTCTCGGTACCTTCGATGGCGACAGCCTCTACATTATGAGATATGCCGTTCTCGTCGATGTAGGAAACGTCAACCGCACTCGCGGTCTGCACCACGGCGAGCAGCAGAATGATTGTTAGAAGTCTTATAATTTTATTCATGATATGAGATTGTTATTGCTCCGCCCATCTGTGGCATACTGCACGATGTACGAAGTTATTAGAAAAACCGTCTTCCTGACGGCGAGGATAAAAACTTAAAAAAAGCCGCCGCAAAAAGGCGCGGCACGAGTTGTCCGCAGCCTTTTTACGGCGGAAGGTCTTTTTTCTTCTTATGGATGGTAGATATATGTCTTGCATGGACGGCAAAAATCTCGACAGACGCGGCGATTTTCACCCTCCCCAGTAAAGTGCGCCTTACTTTTTGTAAGTTATATGTGTAGAATTGCGGTTTCATAGGTTGGAGATTTCAGATGTCATACAACCAACAGTCCAACAGTTTTTTTAACATTTGCGCAAAGAAAAATAAAATTTTTGAGACTGCAAAATTTTTTTTTCGTATTGGGCGGCAGTTTTTTGCGCTATCCCCCACCCCTCACAGTATGAACCCCTCCGACTTGAACACCTTTATATCATTGTCGATGTCGGTGGATTTGGCGGCGACGAGGATTTCGCCGACGGCGGATGCGTTGATGCCAGCCTGCAACGCCTCCTTCTCGATGATTTTGATTTGCGAGCGTCCACGCGCAAAGCGTATCTGCGCCTTAGGATTGATGAACCTGAACAGCGCAAATGTCGTCAAAATCTCCTGATTGCCAAGCATTTGGTGAGTTTCAAAAGGCGTACCATTGAAGGCAAAAAGAATGTTCATGGAGATAGACCTGACGCCGAGTTCGCGGAGTTTGAGAGCCATGTCGATGCGGTCTTCCATGGTCTCGCCCATGCCGATGATGCCTCCCGAGCAAACCTCAAAACCCACCTTCGCGGCGTCCAGGAGGGTGCGGTATTTTTGATAGTAACACTGCTCCAGCACGAAGAGATTTTGACGTCTCCTTCTGCGTGGCTAATGAGTCCTGAAGCCCATTGTTTCGAAACCTTTATATTTCCTTCGGTGTGCAGATTCTGGAATGTTGCGCCGCTAACATAGCGGAACGGAGCGGTATAGTCTTCTGTGTTTTCCAAATCGACGGTCAGCGTGTGTCCACTGCCATCGAACGTGCCGCTGAATGGGTTCGTTTTTGTGCCCACCATCACATTAACGCTGATGTCAGCGGTAAGTACGAAGTATTTGCCGCTGTACGACGTATTGCCGCCGGAGACTTGGCTGGCAAATGTGTTCCAATCGTCTTTACTTGTGATGAGGTACGGGTCGAAATCCGTACCCGTGCCAGACAAGCCTTGCGCCCACGCCGTCGTGGCTGTGAGCATCACGGCAATTAGCGTGAGCGTCAATTGCCGCAGGAATGTTGCAGTGTTGAATTTGTTTTTCATATTATTCTGTGTTTTTTGTTTGTTGTTGTTTCGTAATTAAACACAAAAAATCCCTTGCGGAAGGTGCGTCTGACGCTCCTTTCGCAAGGGATAAGTGATTGACTTACAGATAGTTGTAGTTTTACCCCTTCTGTAAAGTGTAGTTTACTTTATGTAAAGTACAAATAAACATTGTGGTTGGCTTTTGTTTGTGGTACAAAATTAGAAAAAATTTAATAAAAGTACAATTTTTTAAAAAAAAATTTAGTTAGACATAAGGCCTTTGGCTTTGAGTGAGCGGGCAATGGCGATAGAGGCGGATTTTGTTTTCGTAAAATGCAAATTATTGTTATAGTTTCATCGACATCTCCGCCCTAAACACCACGCTTCCATCTCTCATCTGCCCCACCCGCTAACGCTGACGTTGTGGTAATAGTTGGCCGAGGCTGTCGATGGGTTTCCATAGCCTACCACCTTGCCGATGTAGGCATGGGAGTGGCTTTGAAGAAGATAATCCGCGTAAAGTGCGGAAACGCCCCTCACACACTCTCTCTATATATAGGGGTGTTTTTGGGGTTGATATTGGTTGAGTGTGTCATTGTATTATTATAGTTTGTTGATTTCGTCGATTGTTTTTTTTACGTCGGAGATTGGGATGTTGAGTTGAGCAGCGATTTGTTCGGGCGTTGCACCCAATGATGAGAATCCTTTGATTGCCGACACAATTACATTGGTTAACTGATTCTGTCGCTCCGCCAACTGACTATCCTTTTCCGCCAATTGATTCTGTTGCTCCGCCAACTGATTCTGTTGCTTCACGATTTGGTTGTGCTGGTCGCTAATCATTCCGCGAGCCTCGTTGAGTGCGTCGGTAAGTTCCGCACGTTCGTAGCGTTCACGTTTGAATCTGCGTTACCGCCACGCCCGTACGCATTACGTTGTCATAAAGGGGACTCATAGTGTATTAATTTCGTCTTTGGTAAGACCCGAATATTTTATAATCATTTCGAGCGGCATATTGTCGGCTTTCATAGAGCGGGCTATGGTAATGGCTTTGGATTTTTCGCCTTCGGCGCGTCCTTGTGCGAGACCTTCGGCAAGACCTTGCGCACGGCCTCTGCGTATGCCTGTATTGATGGCACTGCTTTCGATGCTGCCAAAATCCCAATAGTTTTTGAGGCTTTCTTGGTATGCGAGGTGTTCTTCGGGCGTGTAGCGGGCGATTTCTGCCTGTTCAAACACGCGCTTGAACACACGCTCCTGCAATTCCCTCGGACGCTCCAAAAGACGCGATAGATTTTTAAGAACAAATATCCATTTGTCGTACAGGGTCTTGCATTGTTCGATGGTCTTCTTGTACTTTGGCATTTCAAGGTAGGTGAATACAAGTTTGTTGTAGAAGACCTTGTTGTTGTTGGTAACGTCCACAAGCATCACGTCGTGCCTGAACTCGTCGTCTGACTCCTCTTGGATTACTTTGCTGCCTTTGATTGGCTTGCCGTCCTTGCCTATTTGTTCTTCGTCTTTGAAGACAAAATTAAGGATGCCAACAGCGTAGATAGGTTGCAGTTCAAAGTTCCATTTTTCGTCTTTGGTATCCTTCTTAGCCATGTCGCGGATGGGAAACGACGCATAATATATGCTTCTGTCCTTGAAAAAGTCTTGAAATGCGTTCTGCATCTCCACAATGAATTTCGCGCCCTTCTTGGTGGTGCAATACACGTCGAACACCGCCTTGCGGTCGGCTTCCGTGCGGCCAAGTTGTTCGGTGTTAAGATACTGAATGTCAACTATTTTGTCGCGGCGGATGTCCTTCGACTTGTCAAACAAAGCGTTGAGGAAACTTATCAGCAAGTCCTTGTTGAGTGGCGTGCCGAAGAGTTTCTTAAAGCCGAAGTCGGTGTAAGGATTTATGTATTTGGTGTTTACAATATCTCCGTATGCTTTTTCCATGTCAAGAGTTTTTGATGGTTGTTCATCACGGGCAAAGATAGAAATTTTTTTGGGGATATGAAAAATTTTTTGCGTGAAAAAATTTTTATTATCCTACTGGCTGAGTAATAGAATCGCCGCAATCTCCGCCCTAAACATCGCCTTTCCCCCGCACGTCATCTCCACCTGATGCGCGTTGTCTTCGCTGCGGCGGATGACATCCACAGTCTCGCCCCAAAGGACTTCGGAGAGAAAGTTGAGGTCGATGTCGGAGATTTGGTGCTGCGCCAGATAATCGATGTCGAGAGAGTCGAGAGCCATTTGCAGATAGCGCATACTATATAAGTGTCGGTTGATGTCGATGTCGGAATATAGGATGCGGCGTTGATATTGCGCGGCAACCTCCGCCTTGCTCTGCCTCAGATGCTTAAACTTGGGCAACGCGCCCTCCGTGATGCAAATCTCCTCCAACCTCGGCACAAAATCGTTGATGAACACCGGGCGGCGGTTTTCCATGTTGATAATGAGCCACTCGCTACTTGCCTCGGCAATCTTGCCCTCGTCGTCAAAAGCCACAAAATCCCTCTGCGTAGAAATCCGCGAATAGCCCGCCACGTGCGTCTCTATCTTAAAACGGCTGTCAATCTTGGGCATACGGCAAATCTTAAACTTCATCCCGGCAATCACCCAAGTAAGCCCTGAATGTTGGAGATTGTCGATGCCCCAATCAATTTGGTCGGCGTGGAGACCGGCGATGTCGAGCATACAATCGCCAAGAGCCGGCACCGACATCCGCCCCGAAGCATCCGCCTCATTGTGCCTGACGCGGTATTCTTGCGTAAAAATCTTAATCATAACACTTTAACGGTAATTTTGCCGCCTACGGCGACGATTTTTTTTAACGTCAATTACCGTCAATTTTTTCGTCAATTACCGTCAATTTTCCTAAAAGAATTTTCGATAATTGACGTTTTAATTGACGGTAATTTTTGTTTACTCCTCCTCAGACGCCGTAGGCGGCTGCTTGATATACACTTCGAGGAGCGTAGTCTTGCCGTCGGGCAAGAAGCAGAGATTCTTTATGGCAGCGGGTATCAGCACCGTCTCGCCGCACTTGATTTCCACAGGCTTTTCCGACTCTTCGCACTCTATGCGGCAGCCGCCGGCAGTACACATATATATAATAAAAGAGTCAATCTCCGGGAAATCCTTCTCCACAGGCTCGTCAAACTCAAACACATTGGTTGTGAAATACTTGCAATCGACCACATTGACGGTAGAATTGACCTCCGCTACATAGTCGGTGCGGTAGTTGTCATACAATTTGTAGTCGATGGCATCCACGGCGAGGTCGGTGTGGAGCGGACGAGTGCGCCCCTCGGAGTCGCGGCGGTCGTAGTCGTAGATGCGATAAGTAACGTCCGAAGTCTGCTGAATCTCGGCAATATGATTGCCGCCGCCTATGCCATGCACACGGCCAGCCGGGATGAAAAACACATCGCCGAGCTTCACCTTCACCTTGTTGAGGATGTCCAAGAGACGGCCATGATTGAGGGCGTCGAGGTATTCTTCCTTGCTCATCTCACGATTGAAACCATTGATGAGTTCCGCGCCATCCTCACAATCGAGCACATACCACATTTCCGTCTTGCCAAACGAATTGTGGCGTTCCGCCGCCAATTCGTCGCCGGGATGCACCTGCACCGAAAGGCGGTCGCGAGCGTCGATAAACTTGATGAGCAGCGGAAACTCGTTGCCAAACTTCTCATAAACGCTGTCGCCCACAAGGTCGCCCATATAAATTTCAAGCAACTCGTCGAGCGTATTGCCTGCCAAAAAGCCATTGGCAACTACCGACACGTCGCCTTCCACACCAGAAATCTGCCAACTCTCACCGCCCCAAATCTTAGGCTTGCGAATAGGCTCAAATTTAATCGGATACAAATTATTTTCCATATAATCAATTAATATTTTGTTATTTCGGCTTTCGGTATTAAATTTGCATTTTGTAAAACACACGCATCCACAAGCCGGACGCAAAGATACTAATAAAATCCGAGCCTACGGCAAGCAAAACTTAATGTTTGCGCGATGTGATTGTGCATCAGGAAGTTGCAACCGAAAAAAAATTTATATAAAAAAATTTTCGCAAAAAAATTTGCATATAAAAATAAAAGTATGTAATTTTCTGATTTGAAAAAATACCATTGTAACGCACGTACAAAAATCAACATACAGGCTTATGAAAAGGCTAAATTTAGGCATAAAGACCAAACTGAACCTCATTCTGCTGTGCTCCATCATCCCCTTCGCGGTGGTGGGGTTGGCTTTTGGCATTCTGCTTTTCAAAAATAGCGACTACGACAAATACGCCGCCAAGGTGATTGAAATCAAACTGTCGTACCTCCACTTGAAAGAGTACGAGCAGTCGTTTCTGCTGTATTATCCGAGCGACAACGTGTTCTTCAAGACCAACGAAAACGAGTATCTGCGCAAGTTTGAACTCGAAAGCAAGGTGCTTAACAAGGATCTCGACGAACTCCTCAACCTGCCAACGACCACAAACCTCGAACTCGGCGACAAAATCTACATGCTCAAAGAGAACGCCGACAGTTATGGCGACATACTGAAACTCACCGCGTCCAAGATTTACCAGCGCGGCTCGTTCCAGACGGGCATCATCGGCGAGATAGAGCGCAGTTACGCCAACGCCGTGAGCCAGCAGTCGTTGCCCCTCAACGTCCTCACCTCGCTCAAAGAGATGGAGGTGCAGTACATCAACAGGAAGGACATGACCTTCTACAACGATTTTATAGAACTCTACACGCAGTACCTCGGCAACGTGCCAGGCACTCTGGACGACATAGACCTTGCAACGATAGTGCGCTCCGACACCACCCGCGCCGATTCGATTGCACACGCGGCTGTCAACCCCCAAAACCTCAAAAACGCCGACAAGATAAAGCCCGTCAACGACATGAAGCGTTACTTCAACGCATTGGCTAAGATAGACAAGGAAATCGGCTTCAACCGCGAGGAAGGCCTCCTGTTTGACCTGCAAATAGAAAAGTCGAAACTCGAAACCATAGACGAAATCATCAAGTACGTGGACGAAAAACGCGAAAACACCGCCCAAAACATGCGCAACCTCTATATCGCCATCGTGATATTGATGCTGCTCGCGATGTTTGTAACGCACATCAGGATTTCCAAGTTTATCACCAACGCCATCGACAAACTCAGCGGCTACGTTACGCAACTCAGCAAGGGTATCCTGCCCGACAAGGAAATCGAAATCCACAACAACGACGAACTTTCGGACATGGCGGCAAATCTCAACACCTTTGCCCGTGGCTTGAAACAGACCACCGAATTTGCAACGGCAATCGGCGCAGGCAACCTCGACACCGAATTCAAGCCGCTCTCCGAAAGCGACATCCTTGGCAATTCGCTCCTCGAAATGCGCAGCAACCTCTACAAATCGCAACAGGAAGACGAAAAACGCCAGCACGAAGACGAACTCCGCAAGTGGGCCAATGAAGGTTTGACGCAGTTTAGTGAAATCCTCCGTCAGAGCACGAGCAACATCAAGGATCTCTCCAACAACGTCCTCAAAAACCTCATCCACTTCCTCGGTGCCAACCAGGGCGGCTTGTTCCTCTACAACGACACCGACAAGGAGGACATCCACCTCGAACTCGTGTCGTCCTACGCCTACAACCAGGAGCGCAAGAAGAAGAAAAAGATTTACCTCGGCGAAGGCCTCATCGGTACGTGCGCCATCGAAAAATCATACGTATATCTCACCGACCTGCCCGACGACTACCTGACCATCACATCAGGCCTCGGCGCGTCCAATCCGAGCAGCCTCCTTATAATGCCGCTCAAAGTGGAAGAGCAGATTTTCGGTGTGATGGAGATAGCGTCGTTCAAGAAGATGGAACGCCACGAGATCGACTTTGTGGAGAAGGTGTCGGAATCCATTGCATCCACGCTCTCTATCGCAAAAATCAACCAGCGTACCGCCGAACTCCTCACGCAGTCGCAGCAACAGGCGGAGGAAATGGCGTCGCAGGAAGAAGAAATGCGTCAGAACCTCGAAGAACTCCAAGCCACACAGGAAGAGTCGGCAAGGAAGGAGGCGGAGATGCAGAGTATCTTGAACGCCGTCCACAGTTCGTCGCTCGTAATCGAATACGACCTCCAAGGCCACATCACGAGCGTCAACGAATCGTTCTGCCGCAGCCTCAACGTACAGCGCGAGCAGATTATCGGCAGGAACCAAGACGAGTTCCGCGACACCAACGACAGTTACTCCTTGCAGGATTCCGACTTCTGGAACCGCATCAAGGACGGCGAAGTCATCAAGAGAACCGACAAGTACCTCGTTTCGGGCGAGGAGCACTGGTTGCAACAGGTGTTCACACCAATCTTGGACTCCGACGGCTTCCCGTACAAAATCCTCAACATGGCTACCGACATCACCACCAACAAGAAACAGGAGATAGAACTCAAAGTGCAGGCAGAAAAGATGGCAGCCCAGGAGGAAAAGATGCGCCAGAACCTCGAAGAACTCCAAAAGAACCAGGACACCATGTCCAAGCAGCAAGCGGAGTTGAACGACATCAATACAAGGCTCAAGAGCAACGAGGAGAACCTCACCGCCGCCGTCGCCAAATCGAAGGAGCAGGAGAAGGAACTCCAAGCCAAAGTGGCGGAACTCAACAAACTCCACCGCGAACTCGAACTCCAGCAGGCCGAAATCCTCGAACAGAACCACATGCTCCAGGAGAAGGAAAAATTGCAAGCCAAGGCACTCGAAGACGCCGACAAGAACCTCGAACGCGCAAGGGTGAAGATTATGGCGGAGTTTGTGCGCAACCTCTCGCGCCAAGCGTCCATCATGGAAGAGGCGGAGGCAAGGCTCTCGCAGGTGGACGGCATACCGAACGAGATTTTGGATTCGGTGCGCAACGCCAACAACGAGTTCCAAATCCTAATTTCAAAATACAGAGTAGATTAAAAGTTAAAAAGGCTGTTCAAATAAAATCGGACAGCCTTTTTTATTAAAAACAAAACGGTAAATGCCCCACACCTTATTATATATACGTTGTTTGTTGTTGACGGCAGCAACACTCTTACTCGCCGCCGCCACCGCCGCAGCCCAACTCCCAAACGGCGCAGGCTCACTCCAATCGCCCGACGGCAAAACCACACTCAAAATATCCGTAACTAACGACACCTCAATGACTTTTGCCATATCGCGTGGCGGCAAGACGTACATCGACACGGCTCAGGTGTTTCTCTCATACGGCGACAACCGAAACGCCCTCAACCCTACCAAAATTGTTGGCACAAAGTGGAACCACAAACTCGACACCCTGCGCTCCAAGATATGGGAACGCGCCGTGCAGCCCGCCATCTACAACGAACTCTTGGTAAAATTTCAAGAGGGACAAAGGACATTGCTGCTGCATCTCCGCCTCTACAACCAAGGTTTTGCAACGGGCATCGACATCTCCGACCCTCAGAAAAACACCCCAAACGACTACCACACCACATACCATTGGGTCAACAAGGGGATTTTTCATCTTATGGACACCAAGACAGAAAACGGATACAACAGCGTGATGGGCAAGGACATGGCTACGGCAATCTCCCCAACACTCACGATGTCAACCACCGACACTCTCCTCGCCCTCACCCACGAGGCCGCCAATTACGAATTTTTTAGCCGTGCAAAAATTATATTAAACAATTTTAGCGTTACAATAGGTCAGGGCGGTCTGTACCAAATAGCCAACTATTCCACGCCGTGGCATTACGTGGTGTTTGCCGACAACGCCGCCGACTTCATGGAAGGCAAGTACATCGACCGCTCGCTCTGCATGAAGCCCACCGAACGCTACGACTGGGTGAAGCCCGGCAAGGTGTATCGGCACATCGGCAACAGGGACTCCGACTTTGCCACCGACCTCGTAAAACGCTCCATAGACTTCGCCGCCCAGATGAAATTTCAATACGTCCTCTTAGACAACGGATGGTACGGACTGGGCTACGACGCCGAGTTTGACCCCGACTCCGACCCCATGCGTACCGTCGCGCCGCTCAACCTGCCCGAAGCCATACAATACGCCAAAGGCAAGGGCATTGGCATTTTGCTGTATTTCAATAAGTCGGTGTTTTTGCAGTCGTCGGCAGACAGCGTGTTGACCTATTACAGCAAACTCGGTATCAAGGGCATCAAAACTGGCTTCATCAAAAACCGCAGCCAACAGGACAACGTGCTTGCAAGCCACGTAATCACCAAATGCGCCTCGCTCCGCCTCGTCGTCAACGTCCACGACGAATACCGTCCCACGGGCGTGGAAATGCTGTACCCAAATTTTCTCACGTCGGAAGGTCTGCGCGGCAACGAACACCTCGACAACACCGGCAACCATACCACCACCCTGCCCTTCGTCCGCTACATGATTGGCGCGGGCGACTACACTATTTGCTACGAACCCGCCGACACCACGCGCCTCAATCTGCAGACCACCAAGGCGCATCAGATGGCGTTGTCGGTGGTTTTGTTTAGTCCGCTGCAACATATTTTTTGGTACGGCTCGCCCGATTGGTACACCAACAATCTTGAAACAGAATTTTTTAAGAGCGTCCCCACGGTCTGGGACGATTACAAAGTGATAGGCGGTTTCCCGCGTCGCTACATCGCCATAGCCCGTCGCAAGGGCAACACATGGTACTTGGCTACCATCTCAGGTCTCCTGAAAACCGACATCTCGTTCCCCCTCTCAAAAATCACCAAACGTCATTCTAAGATTACGGTTTACGAAGACGGCGACGCCCTCGGCACCATCAAAAAGTCTTCCTTCAACGCCTCGCCCGATTTTATGGTGAATATCTCCATAAGACCCAATTCAGGATACGTGATGGTGATAGAGCCGACGGGGAAATAGTTACATCCTCGCCCGCTCCTAAAAAAATTTTCTCTTTCCCGACAAAAATTCTTACCTTTGCGTCATATTAAAAGACAAAGATGACATCGAAAGAATCAATCCTCAATCACGAAATCATTTTTGCCACGTCCGACAAGACTGTTTCGAAAATGATTACCGTCCTAAAAAAGGAAAAGCGGATAGTGAAAATCGCGGCTAAAATATATACCTCCAACCTCAACGACAAGCCCGAAAACATTATCCGACGGAATCTTTTTGTAATTTTGGGGACATTGTATCCCGATGCCGTTTTGAGTTACCGTAGCGCGTTTGAGTGCCGTCCCTCCGTTGATGGGCACCTGTATCTCACATACGGCTATGCAAAAAAAGTGTCGCTGCCAGGAGTTACTGTCCATTTGATAGAAGGTGCAGGAGCCATGGAAGGCGATTATCCTTTTATGGGCGGGCTGTACATTGCGGGCGGCGCAAGGGCGTTCCTCGAAAATTTTTCGCAAAAATACAGCAAAGCCGGTGTCTCCAAAAGCCTTCCTCAAAGCGTTTTGGAGGAAAAACTTGAAAAAATCATCCAGTCGGGCGGCGAGGAAGAATTGAACATCCTTCGCGACTCTGCACGGCAACTGTCGCGTTCTCTCAATATGGTAGAGGAGTTTAAAAAACTTGATTCTGTAATTGGTGCATTACTGGCTACCAAACCGTCAAAAATACTTTCGTCCCCAATAGCCATGTCAAGGGCGTTGGGCGAGCCTTACGACAGCAACAGACTAAGGCTATTTGAAATATTATTGACGGCTCTCAACAGCCGCAATTTTGAATCCATGCCCGAAAAAAACTCTACAGATTCGGCGTATTGTAATTTTGCGTTTTTTGAAAGTTATTTTTCCAATTACATCGAAGGAACGGAGTTTGAAATTGAGGACGCACGTCAAATAATTGACACTCTTACACCAATGCCAGCCCGCAATGCCGACAGCCACGATGTTTTGGGGACATATTATATCGTCTCAAACCGTAGGGAAATGTCCATAACACCGTCGTCAGCGCAGGATTTCATCGACATTTTGCAGCGTCGCCACCGTATGATGATGTCGGCGCGTCCCGATACAAATCCCGGAATATTCAAGACCAAAAACAACAAGGCTGGCGAAACGTATTTTGTGGATTTTCAACAAGTGAAAGGCACGTTGAAAAAAGGTTACGAAATGTACCGCAGTCTCAACAATCCTTTTGCAAGAGCGATTTTTATGTTGTTTATGACAAGCGAAGTGCATCCATTTTCGGACGGCAACGGACGTATTTCGCGCATAATGATGAATGCCGAACTTACAGCCGCCAATCAATCAAAAATCATAATTCCCACGGTTTTCAGGTCGGATTATTTGGCATCGCTCCGCCAACTGACACGCCGCGACAACCCCGAAAAAATCATCAATGCAATGCTCCGCGTCAGACAGTTCAGCAGCCTTATTGCGGGCGAAAGTTTTCAGGAAATCAAGGCGTTCCTTACCCGGTGCAACGCCTTTGAAACCGACGACGACAGCATCCTCCAGTTTTAATTTATCGACAAAATTACCCCAAAACCACCTGATTTATCGACAAAATTACCCCATTTTTGAAAATTATGGCAGATTTGTGGAAAAAATTGCTACCTAAAACTTCTTTTTCCATGACGTTGCTTTTTTTATTATCGGCTCAAAAAGATATCCAAATCGGCTCAAATATGCAAGAATTTTGAGCCGATTTTCGGAAAATTTGAGCCGATTCCTTTTTATTTCATTGTTACATCCTTTCTTTTTCCTCGTTGCCCGCGCCAGTGCCTTTGTATTTAGACTTTGCGGCATTTAATTTATAACGGATTGAAAGTTCTATTTTTCGTGTGTCTGAGTGCTTTTTGATGGTGCATTTTCGGATGTTGCCGTACATATTAAAATGCTGATTTGCAGTCTTAAACACATCGTCGCACACGAAAGCCACCGTCCAATTGCCGAAGATTTTGGATATTTCGCAGTTGCAAGTGAAATTGTTGTCTATCCAGCCAAGTTCGTCGTCCCCGGCGGTGGTGTATCGCAACACGGCACTTGCTGTGGTCTGACAGGGCAGTTCAAACAAATTGCCAAACCGAAATGCCCCGTATGGTTTGTCAAAGACCTTTTTCACGCCGCAGAAAACAATAGACATATCCTGCCAAAATACGGACGCAGACAGATTGGGACGGTAAAAGCCAAAAGTCGGCGTATATGAAACCGTGGTCTGAAACTGATGAAACTTGTCATAATTCTCAGGTTTTATGAGCGAAGCCTTCTTATCATCGCCATACGTGGTATAAGCATCGTAGATGTAATCATAATTGACAAAATAGTCTGCCATAAAAGACAAATCCTTATAGACTATATTCACACAGAAATCGTCGAAATACGAAGGTTTGAGGCGCGGATTCCCTGTCTCGTAGGCATAACGGTTGATAAATCCGAATTGGTTGCCAAGTTGGTCATAATAAGGGCGTTGCACACTGCGGTCGTAACTCAGCGAGAGGTCTGCCCCGCCCAATGAAAAATCAAACGAAACAGACGGAAATAAGTTGTGATATTTGCGGCAATATTCGTTCTGTTTGACTTCGTATTCATAATAATTGCTCCTTACAAATTCGTACCTCACGCCGAGCGTAAATCCCCAGTTGTCAAACTCTTGGCTTAACTCGCTGTATATGGCAGAATTATTTTCTTTGACGCGGCAATTGGAATTGTTGGCGACGTATTGCAAATATTTGCAGACGCCTTTTCTGTTTACAAAACTATGCTCCGTGCCAACGCTGATTTCGCCGCTAAGAATATCTTTGCAAATTTCTGTCTTAAAGGCATTTAGCAACGCACCGTTTTTCTCGTTGCAATCCAGCATTATCGGTTCTGTTGCGAGGGATGCCGAAAAATAAGTATCTGTCGCCTTGACAGCCTCTGCAATTTTGTAGTCGTAATCCGAATAATTAAACATTGCGTCGTAATCAATTTCGTAATTCCACGACAGCAGACTGCCTGAATTATAGGCGTTTACAAGATGAAATCCCGATTTGCTGTCGCCAATGTTTGCGGTAATTAGATTGTCGCACAATGTGCCGTCCTGCCGCAATTCCGTTGCTGTACATGATTCTATGTCGCTGTTAGTAAGCCTGTTGGAATATGCAAAACCTATGGAATTTCCCGATTTGAAATCGTAATTCATGCCGACTTTTGACGAAAACGGTTTGTGGCGATTGTAATTGTTGTCGTCAGTCAACATATTGTAATACGAACTTATAAAAGTTTCGTCAGTAGAAAGCACGTTTTCCTTGTATTTTTTGCAAGAATAGACAGCCGACGCAAACACATCAAGATTTTTGTGTCGATAGTTAAGTTTCAGATTGTCAGCAAAGTAACATTTATACTGATAACCTCCTGTCAATTTGTTGTCCACCGAAAAACCCTCGCCAGTAGGGGCAATGGTGTTGATTTTAAGCACCGCCTTTACTTCCGAATCGTATTTTGCGCCGGGATTGGTTATCAATTCGATGTTTTTGATGTTGTCGGGCAAAAGTTGATAAACCTCCGACAAGTCCCTGATTTTCCGATTGTTGATATACACAAGCGGCGCGCCCTTGCCAAGCACGGTAAGTGTTTCATCTTGAGAGACAACGCCGGGTACTACATTCAGTACATGCTGTATGTCAGACAGTTTTGCAATCGGTGTGCCGCCGATGTTGGTTATCACAGCATCGTTTTTGATTTGTATTTTCTGACGCTCGGCAATGATGTTGATTTCATCAAGCAAGAGGTCTGATTTTTTCAAAACGATTCTGCTTACATCTGCGTTGACGTTCAGCGTCTGTTTCTCGTAGCCAAGGCACGAAACATTCAGAAATGTTGCGTCAACACTTTTTTTTATTGTAAATTTGCCGTCGGTATCCGTTATCGTGCCGTCCACATACGACGAATCTGCCGCCATAAAAACGACATTGGCAAAGGCAACGGGCAAACCATCCTCGGCAAAAACTCCGCCCGAAATCGTCTGTCCCCAAGCAGCAAAATTTACCAAAAACGCCGCCAAAATTGTAATCAAAAATCTTTTCATTTTGCGTTTATTTTTTTCGCTGCAAAATTATATCGTTGTTTTTTTCCGCGCAACAGGTGTTGCAATCACCAAATTATTAACACCCTGATAATGACCGTGTTGCAATACTGCAACATTTGATTTTGCAACGGGAAAAACAATGTAGCAATGTTGCAGCACTCAAAAAAATGGCGTATATTTGCGGCGGAAAAAATATTTTTTGCCATGAAATTATTAAAAATCTTGATAATATTTTCGGTAATTTTGGCAGCGTGCGGCAAGCATCCGTTGCCAAACCAAGACCTTATGTCGGCATACGAATATCTCAAAAAAGGCGAAATTGACACCGCAAAAAAAATCGCCGAAAATGCGCCGTGCATTACAGCCGCCGACAGCGCAATGTTATGCATTGTGCGCGGTGGAGTTGCAGTGGTGGTGTCCGACTTTGATTATGACGACAGTCTTGGTGTGAACAATTGCCTCAGATTTTATGGCAGCGACAACGAAAAACTTGCGTGGGCACACCTTATAAAAGGCTTTATTTTTTATAATTTGAATTTTTGGGAAAACGCTGTAATGGAAATCCGTACCGCCGAAAAACTTGCAGAACAAATCAACTGCAATGAGTTGAAATTTCTGATTTACAATATGTTGGCTTTGCTGAATGTGGATTCTCAGAATTATGGATATTATGAAGAGGTAATCGAAAAACTTAGGAAATACGCCGTAACGGATTATGACAAGGCGGAATATTATTCGATGAAAAGATTTGGCTATACCATCGGACTATTGAGTTTGGATAGTGCGAAATTTTATGCGAAAAAAACATTGGAAATTGTTGAAAACAAGGGCATTAAAACAGAAAATATTTATTTTTATTATTATGACTATGCCAAATTAATTTGCGACGAAGACGATTCAACGGCTGAACAATACATTAAAAAAGCGTTGGAAATAGACTCAATAAACCGAACTTACGCGCTTTTGGGAAAAATTTATCTCAACCGTGGCAACTTAAATATTGCGAATCAATACTTTGCGAAAGCGTTAGAAGGACGTTTTGATTGTGATACCGAAGAGGATGTCCACCGATGGCTTCACGAATTTTACGCTGAGCAAAAGGATTTTGAGGCGGCGTACATCCACACCGTCCAAAGGATTGCGGCAAAAGATTCTATAATCAAATATTTGGAGAGCAACAACATCAAGCCCGTCCAAGCCCGCTTTGAAGCCGAAATAGAAAACCTCAAACTAAAATCATCTTTCGAGAAGAAAATTTTTCTTACAATATTGATTTCGGCAGTTATTTTGGCGGTTTTGGTATTGGTGGTTGTTTTTCAGAAATACAAATTGGCAGACCGTTCGCGCAAAATCTCAGAAGCGCAGCGCACTATCAACGATTACAATCAAAAAATCAACGAGTTGCAACGCACAAACACCGAACACAGCGACGAGGAAATCAAATATTTGCAGCAAAAAGTCAAGGCATTGGAAATGAAGTTTTCAGACATCTATGTTCGCGGCAAAGAACTTTATAGTCAGATACTTAACGACAAAAAAATCGGGCGTTGGAGCAAGGAAGATTACAAAAACTTCATCGACTATTACCAAAGCCTTGATTTCCTGTATGTTTACAGTTTTGAGACCGACTACACAAGCCTCACCGACCGTCAGAAAATTTTTCTAATCCTCCTCCACATCGGCAAGACCAAAGAACAGGTAATGCAGATAATGACGATAGAAGAATCCAGTTTCAGGTCGATGAAGTCAAGGGTGGAAGGGCAGCGGAAATAAGACACGCCGAGGAGCAACAATCCTCTTGTCAAAACAAATCCTCCGCCGTCAACTGACTCTGTATCAGCCCTAAATATTGATTTTCTACAATGCCGTAGGTGGTAATCATAGTTACGTAGATAGATTTTTTCGTTTCGGTTTCTTGACGAAAAACGGCGACCTTGTTGCGGATGTTGTCGGCATAGTCGGCGTCAATTACAAATTTTTCTGATGAAAATTTTATCTCGCAGACGTTGATAACATTGTCGGCGCGGTCTATTACCATATCGATTTGTGCGCCACCGAGATTTTTGCGGCTTCTCCATTGATAAATGTTGGTCTTTACTCCGGCAATTTTCAATTTATCCAAAATCCGCGCACTGTTTTCCATACAGACGTGCTCAAATGCAAAACCCGCCCAAGCGTTAAGTTTGGGAGTTTTTAACATTTTGCTCCACGCCCCATTGCCCGAAACTTTCTTGTCGCTCAGGAATTTGAGATAGAAAAGTGTGAAAAAGTCGTCAAGTTGGTACAAGGCATTTTTCACAGAAGAACTTGGCGGGACGCACTTTTTCACAAAACCGCACAATTGCAAGTCGTTGAGGATTTCAGACAGAGTGCCGCCACTGTTTTGATTGGAAGCATCTATTATCTCCTTGCGCGTAAGCCCTTTGGACTTAGTGCCGAGGATTTCCACAATTTTGATGTATTTCTGATGGTTGGCAAACAGCGACGAATACATCAGATGAAACTCGTCTTTGAGCGGCGACATTTCGTTAAAAAACAGATAATCAATATTTTGACTTACGCTAAAACCTTTTTTCAACAATGTCCAATAGAACGGCACACCGCCCAACACCATATAATACGAAATGATGTCGTATTTTTCGCAGGTGATGTTTTTTTGCGCCAAAATCTGCCCACAGTCGGCAAGCGGCAACGGCATTACCCTGATGCGCCGGGTAACGCGGTTGTGAAGTCCGCCTTTGTTGTTAATCAACTTGTTGACAATCCACGATGTAGCCGACCCACAGGCAATGAGCAAAATGTCGTCGCGTTTGGACGCCCAACTGTTCCAAAAATGCTCGAATGACGAAAGGAAGTCCGACTTTGGAGTGTCCATCCAAGGCATTTCGTCAAAGAACAACACTTTTTTGGGCACGATGTCCAACGCCTCCAATTGTTCGGCGAGTTGATTGAGAGCCATAAGCCAATTATCGGGCAACGGGAAATCGCGTCTGAAACACCGCGACATTTCGATTTTAAAATTCAGGAGTTGATTTTTCAACGTTGCATTTGCCATTGCCGTTATCGAAAACGTCATACGCTCTGCAAAAACGCAGTCAATCAGGTAAGTCTTTCCGATGCGCCGTCTGCCATATACAGCCACAAATTCAGATTTGGACGATTTGTAAACATCCTCCAACTCCTCTACGTATTCCTTTCTGCCTATCAGTTTGCCCATAGTGATAATGTTTTAACGGTGCAAATATAAGCATTATTTCTTAGATTTGGCTAGATATAAGTGTTAAAATCAGCCAAATCTGCATTTTTTCTCAGATTTGGCTGGATATACATATCAAACTCAGCCAAATCTTATCTTTTCTTACCGAAAAAATCCTTCAACAATCCCGCACACTCCTGCTCCATCACACCGCCAACTACCACTGTCTTAGGATGTAACAGCGACAGCGACCGTGAAGATATGCAATTTTCGATGATTCCGTAGCCGCGTTTTGCATCGTGCGCACCATAGACGATGCGCCCAATCTGCGCCCACGCGAGCGCACCCGCGCACATAACGCACGGTTCGAGGGTGACATAAAGCGTTGCTTCGGGCAGATATTTGCCGCCCTGCGCACTTGCCATCGTGAGAGCCTGCATCTCTGCATGAGCAGTAACGTCGTTGAGCCGCTGAGTCATATTGTGCGCCCTCGCAACAATCCTCTCACCAACCACAACGACAGCCCCCACAGGAATCTCGTCTTCATCAAAAGCCTTCTGCGCCTCCTGCAACGCCGCCCGCATATAGTATTCGTCGTCCATTTTCAATGATTGAAGTAATTGAATTAATTGAAATAATTTAAATGATTGAAGTTATTGAAAACCAACGTCATAATTCCGCCGCCGAATGGCAATTATGCATTATGAATTATGAATTATGAATTATGCATTGAACTACCTATCTGCCACGGTGTACATCTCACGGCATTTGGCGGAGATGGCGAAGTCGTTGGCACTCATGCCGGTACGGATGATAGCCGTTGCAACACCTGCCTCGCATTTTACCACCGAGGGGGTGAGCATCTGCGCTGTGCCTGTTACCGAAAACTCCACGCCGTCGCTACATGTTACCACGGTGTTGCCGTTGCCGTCGAGGACATAACAATGCACCATTACAATGTCGTTGGCTCCGATGTGCGTGCCGCTCTCGTCGAGTACAAGTTTTAGGCGGACGGGGATGTCGGGCGTGGAAACCACACACTCGGCTATCGGCGCGTCGTCTTTGTCGTAGCCAAACGCTTTGAGTGTGCCGGGCTTGGTGCAGTTGACGTCAAAATAAAAACTCGGATGCGACAGATTGACCGACGACGGCGACATTTCGGGCGGTCTGCGTCCCACCGACACGCCGTCAACAAACAATTCCACCTGATGACAGTTGCCATAAACCCTCACGCCCTTACTCTGACCAGGCAACCAATACGACGCAATGGTACATACCGGGTCGGCGAAGGATTGGAGTTCCTCCTCGTCGATGTCGCCCTGCGACTGGCAGAAATAATATGAAAATTTTGGCATCCTGTTTTCGCTCATCACGCCAAAATTGTCGGCGGCATTGTCGAACATGTTGCAGAGCGTCCCCTCCCAATATTTGGGGATAATGTCGTTTAACACCTCGGCTATGTGCTGCGACTGACCCACGAGTTGCGCTTCCGAGCCAGTTATCTCCGCTTCCGCCTCGCATCCATATATCAACTGTTTCCAGTTGCCAAGCGACGCCGGCAAAACGCAAGGATGGTTGCCTCGGTTGCGGCTATAAGAATCGGGCATTATCTCCGCCACAAAAATTCCGTAATGGTCGCACGCGGTGAGAAACTGCTCCGTAACCATATTGCCCGCCGGCACCACGAGATTAAAACCACCGCGCTTTATCTTGTAAGCGTCGCGCTTGTATGCGTTGCCGCTTATCGCCATGCCAACAACCGGATAACCAGCCCGATAACGCACACCGCGCAAAAACCGGTCGCGTCCGTTAAGCGCAAAAGAATCTGGCGACATCGAAATGTTCCTGAACCCGAAATAAATTTTTTTAGTGTCAACAATGTCGCCGTCGCTCTCCAACTGCGCATCAAGGCAGTAAAGCCACGGATTGTCGATGTCCCAAGGGGTGATGCCGCCTATCGTCAGCGAATCTGCAAAGGTAGCCACCTCGCCGCCGTCAAGATACTTGGAAACCTTGCCCCTACCCAACTCCTTGCCGTTATGGTCGAGCACGCGGTAAGTAAGGCGTGCCCGACGCGAATCGCAATACGAATTGCGCACCCTCGCGTTAACAGAGAGCGACCCACCGTCCTGAGCCGTGCAATGCGCATCCACCACAATGCCGCCAAAGTCGTCAGAAAGTTCATATTCGTTGGTGATGCTCAGCGAATCCTTGGCAATGAGCCATACATTATTGCAAATCGCGCCGCCGTAATCCAGTTTCGCCACCACATTATTCTCGCCCGCAACAGGCGTAAAATCCACCACAAAAGGCAAACTGCCATAATGCACCGCCGACTTGACGCCATTGGCCCACACTTCGGCATGATGCACTGCGCCTTCAAACAGAAGGCTCATCCTCTTGCCCGCCATCTCCTCCGGCACCACAAATTTACGGTAATAATAGCAATTGCCGCGCGTGCCCAAATGAAGTCCGGCGAGGCTGTCGGACAACCCGCCCGCATGGGGCAGCATCACGCGCTCGCTGCCAGCAAAACTGCCACCGTTTACCAGACGTTGCTCCACATCGGCAGTCATAGACGAATCCGCCTTTACAAAGAGCCACGAGCCGTCCAACAATACACCGGCGGCTTCGCTTTCTTCTTCGTCGTCTTCCATGCACGAGCCAAGCAGCCCCATGCACAACGACAACAACACTATACTAAAAAAAAATCTTGACATAATTTACCTTTAATCTTTGCGGCATAAAAATACAAATAAACACGTAATTTCCCAAAATTAAAATAACTTAATGTAAAAAAACTTAACTGAGGCACTGTTTGACATCATATTTGCAGGATGCTTGGGAGACTAACGTAAAGGAAAATCACCATGAACACAGACACCAAAATATCTTCTATCCTCAAAGACACCGGCGCGTGCACCTTCCGCCTTAGCGATTATAGTTACGACGAAAGGCTTGCATACGTATCCATGATAGTATCGCTCGCGTGGGCAGACGGCAGCATCGACGACCGCGAGAGACAACTTATCAACACCATCGCAAACGCCGCCGGCGACGACATCGCAAGGCAACTCGAATCCATCATCATCCAAAACCGCAAGTTTAGCATCGAGAAATACAACGAATGGGTAAATGCCATCCATGACGAAAAACTCAAGATTGGCCTGATAATGGACATGTTCCTCACCTCCTTCGCCGACAAAATCCTAATGCAGTCGGAGACGATGTATATGAAATACATCTCGCAAAAACTTGGCATCAGTCCGCTGTTATACGCCGAGATTCGCAGATGCACCGAAGAGTTTCTCAACGAGAGGGACGACGAACAGCACATCCATTACGAGCATGGCATCGTAAACGACCGCGAGAAAAAAACGCCCATACCCGACGACTCGCTCCTTGGCAAGTTTCTCAGCGAGGTATAACGTACATAAAAAAAACTGTCTAAAAGCCATCCTTATGTGAGGATTATCTTTTAGACAGTTTTTTTATTGTTGAATACCTGCCAATTAATAACTACCTTTCCTTTCGGTCTTCAATGTGGAATAGTTGATTTTCAAGGCGGAAACCTTGCGGAGTTCCTGCTTGATGTCGGTAACGATGCCCATCTTGGCGTCGGAATCGACTTTGAGCGAATATGTCAGCAACGGCCTTTCGGCTTCGTCGTGCGACTGACGCTCGCTCTCCACATAGTCAGGAATGTCTGCGATATTGGAAATCTTGTCGTTCAACTGTACGCGGGGTTCCGTACCGTACTTGCCTTGGTAAGTAGAAAGCGGTGCGCCTACGTATATGTAACTTACAAGCGATTTCTTCTCCAATTTCTTGACCTCGGTGGCAGTCGGGAGTTTTATCTTGACTTTGTAGTCGGTCTCCTTCATTGTTGTAACAGACATAAAGAAGAAGAGCAACATGAATACAATGTCGGGAAGGGACGCGGTAGAAAGTGCCGCCATCTGCCTTGAACCACCTTTTCTGAATTTTGCCATAATTACTCCTTTGTTTTTATGAATGTTACTTGATGCTCCTCGGCTCTGCCTCGGAGATGTTGAGCGGTATCACTATCTTTACAAGTTTCTGTTGGTCGGTGGTAAGGTCGTCATACACCTTGCCAAACTGCTCCTGCGAAAACTTGTCGCGGGTGATGTTGTAAGCCGCCACGATAGCGTTTTGTACGGCTATGTACGTCTCGTAAGTGGTGCCGCGGTCGTTTTGCAACGATACAACGCCCTTAGTGATGTCCACGTCGCCGCACTGGTCTATGAGTTTTTTGAGAGCCACCACCTCGTCAGCCTTGCCGTCGCGGGTAGCATCTTCGAGTTTCTTAGATGCCTTCACCCTTTCGGCGAGGTCGGCCTTGTCCTTGGGATTGGTGATGAACTCGATAGTACGTTCCGTGAGAGTGCTGATGTCGGCAAGTTCGCCTTCGATAGCCAACTGATTGTCCTTGTTGATGAGGACAATGAAGATGTTTCGCTCGTTGATCTTGTCGGTATTCTCCTTCTTGTCTTCCTGGGGCGGGGGGAGTTGGCGGTAGAGGCCTTGATCCACGCTCATGGAGGTTGTTACGAGGAAGAATATCAGCAAGAGGAATGCGATGTCAGCCTGTGAACTCGCGTTCAGATCACCTACTTTTTTTGCCATCTTATCTCTTGTTTTTATGATTCAACGATATTGGCGGACGAGCCTTGTGGGGTGTTGCCCGCCATTATCGTATAAAACCGTTAGTTAAACTTTTTTGCTACCTCAGCGTAGATAACAGCAACTACCGAGAGACCAAGGATGATGTAGAGGGCGTTGAGGCCTGCTCCAGACCATTTGAGTTCACCTTCGGTGGGTACGTTGTTGTCTGCAAGGGGCAGGATGGAGTCGATAGAGCCGTCGGCTATTGCGTATGCGATGAAGAATACAATCGCGATTACAACAATCGTAACCAAAGTCTTGATTACCGACTTGGGATCGTCGATGAGTTGCTTGACAAACTCCCAGATAGGGAAGGCGATTGCCAAGAGTGCGCAAAGTCCAAAGAGGACGTATGCCCATCCCATCGTCATATCCGTTACACCATGCGCCATCTGATCCTGCGGGCTGCCGAGTGGAACAACCTGCGTGTAGAACATTACCATGATTATCGCGGTAACGACGAACAGCACGATTGTCAGGATGCCTAATATTTTACGTAATTGCATAATGTTTCGTTTGTTGAATGTTGTTGAAAAGTGTTACCTGCAAAAACTCCTGAACGATTAGGAGTGCTTCTCTTTGTACCTGATGAGGAGGTCAACGAACGAGATGGAAGCGTCTTCCATGTCGGAGGTGAGAGCCTCGATCTTGGAGAGAATGTAGTTACAGAACACCTGAAGAATCATTGCTGCAATAAGACCCGTTACAGTGGTGATGAGTGCGACCTTGATACCACCTGCTACCAACGATGCCGAAACGTCGCCTGCCTGCTGGATGCTATCGAAGGCCTGAATCATACCGATCACAGTACCCATGAAACCGAGCATCGGGGAAAGTGCGATGAAGAGGTTGATCCAGGTAACGCCCCTTTCCATGCGGCCCATCTCAACAGAGCCGTAGGATACGATTGACTTCTCCACTACGTCGAGGCCTTGGTCGTAGCGGTCGAGACCTTGGTAGAAGATGCCCGCCACAGGTCCTCGTGTATTTTTGCATACGTCCTTGGCGGCTTCGATGCCACCGTTGTTGAGAGCGTCTTCTACTTTGTTGAGGAGTTTCGTCGTGTTGGTGGAAGAAAGACCTAAGTAGATGATTCTTTCGATAGAGATTGCAAGACCGAGAATCAAGGCGATGAGCACTGATGCCATGAAGCCTGCGCCACCTTCGATGAACTTTGTCTTGATTACCTTGTGGATGGGTTCCTCTACCGGTGCGTCCTGCGATACCTGCTCTGTTGCCGTACCCGAGGTCGCGTCCTGCGCCATCACTACATCAGCACTGCCGAATACTAACATTCCGGTTATTGCCAATAATGAAAATAGTTTTTTCATGTTGTGTTTTTATTAGTTTTTGATTATACGATAATTGAATTTACTTTATTAGTAGCGGAG
>JAEEGL011236632.1_pt1 | contig 78538 bp, 66 predicted proteins | sample 9134231 | NCBI WGS metagenome assembly JAEEGL01 (sample SAMN16246548, study PRJNA631951) | gut metagenome | biome: gut microbiome; feature: rumen; material: fiber-attached | host: Bos | place: Iran: Karaj | collected 2018-10 | reverse complement strand
TTTGATAGGTGTTCTCGCCTCTCAAATAGGCCAAGACGATTTCATCACGCTTCTCCTTTGGAGTTCTTTGATACTTTTTTCTCATACGTTTTACACATTTATTAAGTTCCTAAATGTGTCAACCTATTTCAGTATAAGACACACTATCAATGTAGAAAACTAAAGAATATATTCATCCACGTTGGGTCAAAAACCAAACACTTCTTTCTGTAACGCTAAATGTATTTAGTGAACTATTTATCGTCATAATGCCCATAAGCAGTAAGTACAAGCACGACAACCTCTGTGTCATGAATCTCGTAAACAAGCCGATGTTTCTTTGTGATACGTCGACTCCATTCGCCAGCACGGTTACCAGAGAGTTGTTCAGGTTTGCCCGTTCCTGTCCTAGGATGCTCCTTCAACTCTGCTTCCAACTTAAGGAGTTTCTGAAAAGCCTTGGGCTCTTCGCTCTTCAATTTCTTGGCATCCTCAATGGCTTGTTGCTGATATCGAATTGTATATGCCATTATCCGATGCGTTCAATCAAATCTTCAATAGTTTCACCCTCCTTGAGTTCGTATGATGGTCCTTTCTTGGCATCATCTATACGTTGGAAAAACTCTTTTTTTGTGAAAAGTGTAGGGTCTTTTTTCTCTGCTACAAGTTTGTGGAGGTACTTAACAGCCCGACGGAGCAATGTCTCATCCTCCGCAATAATGCTCATGGAGCGTAACATCTCTGCATTTAACTGTAATGTGTCCATTATATCTTTTGATTTCGAATTGTGATGCAAAGATAATAAAAAAAGATAATAGAAAAATGAAAAATAATCATAATACCTAAAAAGAAGAGAAAAAATAGGTTTCTTTCACGTTATTTGCTCTATATAACCGCCTTGTGCTGAATAATGTGGATTGGGACTTGCGCAACTTCCATGTTAGGTATTATGTTAGGTTTTTGTTAGGTCTTAGTTAGGTCTTTGTTAGGTCTTTTTGCACATTTTTAGCCCATAAGTCTTTGACAAATAACAACTTACGAGTTTTCTATATTAGGTCTTGAGAAAAAGAATAAAAAACTTGAAAAATTCACCGTATTTGCTGTATAACTGGGAAATACTTACATAGAAAACGTTGGAAGCACGAACACATGTCAAAAAAAGTGGTGCCAGCCTTTCAGCTAGCACCATTCGTTTGTTTCCGTAAGTCCGTAACTCCGTCGTTCTGTGTCTACGTCCTTACTTTACCAGCACTTTTTTGCCTTTATTGATATATACACCCTTCTCTGTTGGTTTGGAGAATAATTTGCGACCGTCAAGGGTGAACCATGTATCTACAATGATATCGTCTCGTAATGGAAGGTTAATAATGCCTGTGCTCTCTCCTTCTTCAAAAATCGGGATTATACGTCGTGCTGCTTCAGAGCCATTAACGGTCAAGTAAGCTTCGAATGGATGAACAGGACGAAGGTTCTTGATAAACACACTACCTTCTGCCTCTGTCGTGGTGTTCGTACACCACTGATTGTTTACATTCAAGGCATACATGCTTTCCGATGCTGGCAGGTATTGGTAGTTTGGAGCTAAGATCTTATTGCCATTCTTTTCTATAGGCATATTATCAGATGCCTTCACTTCCACATTAGTTCCGATGAACTGAATGACACCCGAGATGTTGTACTTCGAATTATAGTTCTCGTTATTTGGCATACTGATGATATAAGGAGTATTGGCCGCAATGGTTGTTTCTGGTCTCCATCCCAATTCCGTCAAGGTGTACAACCAGAATGGCAGTTTGTTGCTACCCTGAACCCATGCTTCACGAGGAACGATTTCTGTTCCGTTCTGTCGTTGAATGGTTGTGACATTAAATGGAAGAGCCAATGTTTCCCATCCCTGACACGTCTGATAGCCAGATGTCATGCTGTAGTTGTGTTCGTAGATGATGCGCTGAGCAGTAAATGCTTTCGGGCAATAGAATGGATTGCCACTCTCTGCATCACTCAACGTTATCTCCTCCGCCACGTTATCTACCACCACATTACGCACCGTTGTTGGAGCATATTTCTTATCCTTGACATATAGCAGCAAGTTCGGATTCTTTACGTTGCCGTTAAACTGCACCTCAGGATTCCAGATAATAGCAGCCAAATCTGTGCAATTAGCTAACGCATCAGTTTCCACACCAATTATGGTCCACGTTGTGTTCAAGGCGGTACAAGTTGCAGGTACTGTCAATGTCGTTCCAATGTTTCCGCTTACCAATCGCGCAGTTCTATCGCTATACGAAACGATATTGTAGTTCATGTTGTCGATAGCAAACTCCGTTATATCTTCCTCAAACATCGCTTCTAACACCACATTTGCTTCCATAATAAAGGAATAAAGACTATTCTTTACACTCGACGTCACATCTTCATCATCATGTTTCACAGACTTCAATCGATACCCTTCATCCGGTGCGATGGTCACAACTACAGTTGTTCCTTCTGCAATTGTAAACATACTTGTCTTATTTCGAATTTCTGTTCCTTCGTAAGTAACTGTTCCATATCCAGAAGATTTGATTGTCAATATATAGGTTGTGACTGGAATGGCTTCAAATGACACTTCTATTGTCATATCAGCAGAGATATTTTCAATAGTGAGTTGGTTATTCACCACCAGACCAATCACATCTTCCCCATTCACCTTCACACTTGATATACGATGACCATCATCAGGATATAGTACAATTGTTGCAGAACCACCTTCTGTAACTTTAAAACTCGAACTCTGGTTCCTAATAGTTTTTCCATTACATTTCACAGAACCATTACCAACTGAGGCAATATTCAAATCAAATTTTTGAGGTTCTGCTTCTATTATTTCTCCAAAAACATTCCAACCTTTCGTTGACTCGTACAAAGATTTTTTTCCATATGGAACATGTAATTCCGATTCAGGAGATATGCCAGTAAACACATTTACAATCTCAAATGGTGTGTCAATCTTGGATTCAACCATAATTAACGATGTACAATCCTTAAAAGCTAAAGAACCAATAGCAGACAAACTATTAGGAAAAACTACTGATACCAAAGAAGTACAACCAGAGAAGGCAGAACTTCCAATTGAATTGACGGCCTGTGGTATATTAATCTCAGGAATGCTTACACAATTCTCAAATGCAGACACACCTATTGAAGCAATATTACTAGAGAACTCAATGCTAGACAAGCTACTACAACCTTTAAAAACTGCCTCTTCTAATCCAGTTAAATTCTTTGGTAATGAAATTGTAGTGAGATTCGCACAGGACATAAATGCTTCTTTGCCAATAGATTCTACTGTTTTGGGTATTTTAATCTCGGTAATACTACTTCCACTGAAAGCATTTTCACCAATATTTAAAACTCCAGAAGGAATTGTCGGGTTGTTATTACCAAAAATCACTGTCTTGGTATCCTTTGTAATAATACAATTACTTCCCTCCGGGGATTCGTATTTGGGGTTGTCTTTATTTATTATAATACTCTCTATAGTATGAGGGAAAGGTTGTGTTCCAATATTACTAACTGTTGCAGGTATAGATATACTTTTTAACGGTGAGCATGTATAAAATGCAAGCGAACCTATTGTTTCAACTCCATTTGCTAAAGTAACGGAAGCTAACCCGGTACATCCATCAAATGCTTCTGCTGAAATAGTCTTAACATTAGAAGGTATATCAATAGAGGTCAATGATGTGCAACGATGGAATGCCTTCCATTCTATTGTTTCTACGTTTTCTGGTATCTGAACTAAAGATAAACCTCGACAATCATGAAAGACTTTGCTTGCAATACTTTTTAGACCAGTGAAATAAATGAGTTCACGAAAAGTGTTAACATTACGATCCTCTACAAAAGCCTTACCCAAATCTGTTACTGCTTCTGCTTCGTCATAATTAAGTTCTCCATCGCCATTGGTGTCCCAATTTGAAACACAGATACTCTTAACATCTGGATCTTCAAATGTAATATAGTTCAAATCTTCTGATATACGTTTAAAACTATTTCCCCATACAGGATGAGAATAATAATCACTGATAGTTCCTTTGGGAACAATAAGCTTTGCTTTAGGAGATATACCATTAAAAGGTCTCCACATTTTGTCTTCTACATATGGAGGTGTAGTCTTATTGCATATAACAAGACTTAAATTAATACATCCACCAAAAGCCCTGTCTATCCACTTTAATGAGCTTGGCAACGTAACTGAATAAATACCTGTAAAATAACTAAATGCGTGGTCATTTAAATACTCAACTCCTTCAGGAATAATTATATCATTTATTTCTTTACCATCAACTATTAAATGCTTTGCGAAATATAACGGATTTGCCACACGATCTTCAAACTCAATCTCGCACCAAGATTCTATACTGGTAATATAGACTTTATCAAGATTTGAGCACCCTGCAAAAGCGCCTTCGCCAATAAAAGTTATAGTTTGTGGTATAACTATGGAAGTAATGTCGTCAGTTTTATTCGAGAAAGCATCTCCATCAATACTGGTAACACTATAGGTGTACCCTTCATAAGATACTGACTCTGGAATGACTATTGCACCAGTATAACTGTTTGTTTTCCCAGTTACTATAACAGTTGTATATGAACTCGTCTTGTAGGTAATACCATTTACCTCGAAGTCGTAAGCAAAGAGGTTACCACAAATCAAAAAGAGAATTATAAATAAAGCAAGTGTTTTCTTATATGTCATCATATTATCATTCATTTCTTATCTTTTAATGATTGCTTAATAATTAATAATCCCTGTATTGAACATTTGATTTTTTTATACCAAATTCCAAATCATATTTTGTTTTCATCATTTCAATTGCTTTCTTAGTTAAACCATAGTCAGCGCATGGACCAATAATCACATATTCAAGATATTTTATATTAATAACAATAGGAATATAAGATATAATGTTCCCTTTTGCATTACATCGGAATTCAACTTTACTTATATCGTCTTGATAATTGTACTTTATCGTTTGAATCAATCGTATCTCTTGTTCGTTTTGATAGAACTTCGTTTTAATTAAAGGTGCCGCATACTGAATGAGAGTATTAAAATAGATTTCTTTATTATCATCATATCTTCCATCTAAAATATCCTCTTTATATGTCTGCATAATTTGGAATAATGTAATATAAAGATCGCTCTTTTTCTTTATTGTATTATAACTGACTTTAGACAGAAAACTAATTGGAGAAAAGATGCGGTTATACGAATGGTTTTCCGAAATATATTTATCAATTCTAAAAGCAAGACATACACCCTTTCCTCTATCTCCATAATTTAGCCACATGGGAAGAGAATCTTCCAAACCAGAAAAAGAAACAACATATGGTAATTCATTACTTTCTTGCATATATGAGATGTAATCTTTATTCCCTTTTGTCAATTCATTCCATAATAAAGACATTCGCTGGGAACCCACTATTTCCAATTCTGCTTCAATCTGTTTTAATGTTCTTAAAAAGACCTTGCTTCCATAGACGAATTCGTTTGGATCATTCATATATAGAATGTTTGATGCGTAGAAACGATATGAATCATGATTTCTAGACTTCATGACACTCTCCATTAAACATCGTAACACATCAATGGACGTATAATGATACACAAAGCGATTCTTAATCATACTTATTCTAAATTTAATATCTATGTCATTAATTATTGTCAACAATAAGAGGAGGTTCCCCATGCACCCCTTTGTCCTTATGCACAGCATCCAAAATTAAATCATTAAGAAGAGGGTCTTCAATTCCACAGGTATTTATTTGGCTTTTGGATATATGGGATACCCCATTTTTGTCTATGGATGCTTCAAGTACGGCCTCCCAAAAGAATGGATTATCATTTGCTACACCTTGAGCTTTTATCCTAACTCTTCCTTCTTCGTCTTTTTCGTGTGATATTGTTACCATATCTGTTTGTAATTGTTACACTATATTTCTCTCATCCATAGCGACACAAAACAAATCTCAGAGAATCATCTCCGAGATTGTAGGAAGTTTCAGAAAAAAGGTAGGGATTATTTCTTCTTATACACTTTCAACGGCTTACGCGCTGATGAGCGGATGCTCAACAATGATATGGATTGAGATTTATGACGGCTGAACTGAATCAATCGAGCCATTTGGCAAATTGCGTTTTGAACTCACTCATGGTCACAACCTCACCTCGCTCCACTTCTGCAATCTCTGCCTCTATGTCTGGAGTAATCTGTAGTACGCCATCAACGATATGAGCATAAGCAATATCATCAGGCATTGCTACATCTACAGCTTTGGCAGTTGCTAATGCAGATTCACTTGCTGCGAGGCAACCTGTGTCTTCTTGACCGATGTACGATTTGTTTTTCATCATTTGCAATTATCTTGGTGCAAAGATAAAAGTTAATTGACAATTGACAATTGATAATTGACAATTATTTTATCTCTACATCATTTTTTTACTTCATCTTGCACTGTTCTGCAAACTTCCTGTGTCACTATGTCAAAGAACGCTTTTTAGACATACCCCTGTTGGACGCTATAGTCCTGGTGGGACATTATCATCATTGCCTGGCCAGTCGTCCTCTGTCGTGAACGAAATGGCATTGCTATATTGTGTGCCTGCAGCACTAACGGCATAGGCTCGGATATAATAGGTAGTTCCTGCCTTGAGACCTGTCAACTGAATGGAAGCAGTTCCTTGCTGAGCAGAACCTGTCTGCGACTTGTAAGCATCAGTAACCTTGTCGGGCATGTGATTTGTGCTTGAATAGCAGATGCCATACTCAGTTACAGGAAACATCGAAGTATAGTTGAAAGTGACGGTTGCCCCTTCTTTATTGGTATCAGAGGCCTTCACATCGGTAATTTCAGGCAAAGTGGCTGCAGCTTGTGTAACAGAGACATTATACTTATTGGAAGCTGACTCAATGCTAATGATGGCAGTACGCTCATATAATGTTGTATTGTCCTCACATTTGACGGTTAATGTCGCATCCCCTTTTCCACTTGTTTGTTCGAGTTTTGCCCAACTCTGATTACTGCTGGCTGTCCACGAAGCGTCACCATTCAGTTGTATTGTATATGCTGCCGTTGGTGCAGAAGCGGTAATAGATGTGGTGCTTACATTCAGAGTGGATTGATGATATTCTTGATTGATGGTCACATCCTTGCGCAACTTACTATTCTCTGTTGTTATCACAAGTGTGGCTGGTATACGAGCTGAGGTCTCTGACGGATTCTCCTGAACGTTCACTTGAATTGTTTGCGAACCCTTTCCTGCATAAGCGCTCAACGTAAACCAATCCTGCTTACCAGCAATTGACCAATTGGCGTTCGATGTTATGTTGAATTCTTTCATGCCTGCATGATAGTCAAAGGTCAAGGTCTCTGGAGAGACTGTCAATGTCTCGGATGCAATCGTCTGGGTTACAATGATACTACGACTGATTCCACCATCTGTCTTGATAACCAATGTCATCTTACGGTTGTCGACAGACGATGGGTTAGCTGAATTTGCTGTCACCATAACGGTAGCATTACCTGTTCCCTCGGATGGGTTGACAACTAACCAATCACCATCACTACCCGTTTGTTTCTGAATCGTCCAATGGCAATTAGCTGTTATGACGATGGTACCAGTCAGTTCATCACCACCTATCGTGATAATACCAGATTCCACATTCAGGATGTCCGAGTTCACAACTGGCCCATCCTCATCGTCTCCACCACCACATGATGTGACAAACAGCATGCTACACAGGGTCAAGAGGAGAAACAAATTACGAAAGATATTTTTCATCTTTTTTATTTTTTAATATCCCCTTTGGGAATTACTTCACCATCAATTTCTTTCCATCTATGATATATACTCCACGATGTAGCTCTCCTTGTACTTTACGTCCAGTCAAGTCGTAGGTTCCGTTCTGTAATTCCATGATTCCCATATTCTGTAATTCCATAATACCAGTCTCATCGTTATCACGGATTGGAATATATCTTGGAGCTACAGCATTCGTTGGGATAGACATATAGGCTTCAAATGGTTTTACTGTACGATAGTTTGGCATAAATACGCTTCCCTCTGCGAAGTTCGTGCCTAGATCGTTCTTATTGATGGCATATACCATCGGAGATGCTTCTACATGATCGAAGCATGGAGTGAACACATGGTCGCCTCGATGTGACGTCTTAAGCGTTGTTACTGGAATCGTCACGTTCTCCGACTCAAAGATGATATTGCCAGTCAAAATATAAGGTGTCGCATAGGCTTCATTGTTAGGCATACTGATGATATATGGAGTGTTTGCCTTGATAGCATCTGCCCATATAAAGCCTTCATCACTCAGGGTGCACAACCAGAACTTACGGACCGAACCATTCGTTGCAGTAAATGGAGAGATGGCTCCCAGACGTTCATGGTTGATCGTCTGCACATCAAACGGCAGGGCTATCGTCTCCCATCCACGGCATTCATCGATACCAGTTGTCTGCGAGAATCGACGTGTATAGCTAATGCTTTGAGCGGTAAATGCTTGAGGGCAATAGAAGCTACCGCTTTCAGTCAGACTGATGTCGCCAGCTTGGCCGTCAACCACCACATTCTTGATACCCTGAGGAGCATACAACTTATTTTTCACATACAGCAACAAGTTATCGTTCGTGATACCTATGGATGATGCAGACTGTGACATCATCACCTGAGCATTCCAGATAATCGCTGCCAGGTGGTTGCATCCATCGAACACTTTTCCCATCGTTGTGATGTTCTTTGATGGCATTTCTACAGAAATGATGTTCATGCCGCTGAAAGCACCTGTAGGAGCAGTGTTATTCTCGAAGCGGGCATTTGCCATATTCAAGTGTTTCAATTCCTTCATGGTTCTAAGGAACGTCATATCCGTTGCATTCACAGCACCCTTGCCTTGACACTCTATCGTCAACTCTTCCAATCCATCTGTTCCGCGCCACTTCAATGCATCCTCCACATGACCTGCCTCAGCAAGGTAAACTGTCCTGCCGTTGAAGAAATATGTAATGGGCAGAGTCAGCACTTTAGAGTTATTCTTGTATGGCTTCACAACCATTGCGTTAATGGTGCAAAGACCTGTGAGAGGAGTTTTGCCCAGAAACACCTCAGAAGAAGTCGTTGGAGCACTGCCATCTGTGGTATAATAGATGGCTGCATCTGCTTCCGTCGTAGTCAGCTCGAAGTTCAGACCATCGTACGACTTCAACGTAACTTCTGCACAAGTGAAGTTATTAGGTGTGAACGACCCACCCACAGGATCAAGACCAGAAGCAAAAGCTTTGTACTTCACCACTCGGTTATCGGTCAGTTTGATAGGACTGGTGTACAACGTACTGTTACCTGTCACTTCCGCACCACCAATCTCATAGCGAATCTGTGAATTAGGTGTAGCACAAGTCAATGTCAGCAATCCATCTGTATAATCCACTGTTACACCATAGACACTCAACCAGTCAACGGTGAATTTTGTAACCTCAGAAGGTTGCATTTCGTCGTGAACAGCAATCGCACTAACCGTACAGTTGAATGTTATCGTGATAGGTCCTTCATACAATGCACTCTCTTCATTTGGTATCGTACCATCAGTGGTGTAATAGATTCTTGCTCCTGAGGTTGCACAACTCATGGTCAATACATTGCTCGTTCCATTACGGGTAATCGTCGGAGCCTGACAGACAGGACTGCCTACCTCGTAGTCATAGGTAGCCACGTCGGAGGTTTCGTACCCTTCAACAACAGCAATCGCTTTGACTGTGCAGTCTTTGGGTAATGACAACGGGTTGCTGTACTTCGTACTTGAGGTTGTCGGTGTGGAACCGTTTGTTGTATAGTAGATCGTTGCATCGAATGGACTATCAATGATCAGTTGATTATTCTTTTTTATAAAGGTAGGCTTCGGACATAGGTCTTCCAGATATACATCAAATTGGATGTTATCGAAGTAGTAGTTGTTGGCATCCTCGAAATAGTTGAGGCTGAAGGCCATCGAGCGCATCGGAAGCTGGTCGGAAGAATTAGCAGCATCCATCGTTCCCTCAAAGGAGAAATGCTGCCATTCCTCAGAAAAAAATCTATCCATATTGTATACACCTCCGAGAATTGTCATTGAGATATAGGAACCTGGTTCCTCATGAGCCTCAGTTGCAACGTGCGCATAGGTATCAGCACGATAGTCATACGACAGACGGAATTTAGTACCCTCACTAACAGGATGATTCAAGCGGAACCAGAACTGGTTCTCCCATGCGTCACTCTTCATCGCGGTTGCCGCAACCTTGATACCACGAGTCCCATTCACTCCTACACCATTGGTAATCGTTGCGGGAAGGACGTCGCCTGAATTTATCTTCTCAAAGAAACTACTTACATCACTACCCTCCATATCACCATTATTAATCAAGTTGACAACATTGACATTGGAGCTTCCCCCTGCTACATCGATACTGGCATCACGTTCATAGGTGCTACCGTCTGTGGCATAAACCACAGCTTTCAGGTCATGCTGGCCTGTTGTGTTAGGAGTGTATTCCAACTCGTATGGAGCCTCTGTAAGGGTTTTGTAGAGTTGGCCCTTTGCATAGAAGTCGATATGGTCAATGGTCTTTGTTCGCATTTTGGCACGTATAGTGATGGGTAACGGCTCTCCCTGCGTTGCTGCAGTGGAGGCAGGTTTGATATAAACCGATGCTTCTTTCTTCATGCCAGGGAACGGACTTTTAGCGTTGATGGCAGCATTGCTCTGCATGTACTCACGCAACCAAGACATCGCAAGACGGTCCGTACCGTTTTTGATGAGGCCCGAGTTGTCCACCCATGTCGATCCATGAACATATCCCCAGAGGGTGACACCAGCACAGTAGTCGGCTTCCCACATAATGGGTAATATTTTTTCGTATTGTGCCTTTTGCTTTTCGTCATCTTCTATGTCAATATCCATCTCAGTGATGTACATAGGCATCTTCAATCCGTTTTGCAATTTATTCATTGCGTTTTGGAGATTTGTTACGCTGATGCTTGTCACTTCGTGTGCCTCACAGCCATACGCATCAATTGGTGCGCCTGCATCACGCAAGGTTTTGACAAGGGTGAGATAGTTGTCTGTGTCGTACGCAAACGTGTTGTAGTCATTGAAAATGAGGATAGCATTTGGCCAACGTTCGTAAGCCATCTCAAAGGCATTGATAATCCAATCGTAACCTGTTTCACCCTCGCCACCAAGTGATTCTTTCATCAGAGAGTTTCCCTGCTGGTGCATACCCACACCCTCGTTCACCACAGTAATCATGTCCAGATTGGGATATTGCTTCTTTACAGCATCCATCCATTTAACGATGGACTGGTAACGTTCCGTCGCTGAGAGGTTGGAAAACCAGTTCGGGTACTGTGATCCACAAACGAGCGCATGGAACGTAAAGGGGAAGTTATGCTGCACTGCATAGTTATAAGCCTTATTACAGTTACTCCAAATATAAGTCCCTTTTGTATATTCAACAGTTCCCCACATTGATTCGTTCTCGCAGGTAATCTGGTTCCACATCTTGTAGTACTGTTCTACTCCTTGAACATCGACTTGAAAACTCGTAGTAGTGTTCCCCAAAAACTTGTCCGGATTCTGAGATAACTGAGCATTGGCTGTCATTGAAACAAATAACACCATGCATACTATGTTGAATATCTTTTTCATATCTTTCATCTTTTCATTCATGATACCATCGATTTACTTTCTCCCCTTCACGGAATTCGGACGGTCGTTGTCATCAATATCCGGCAATCGACCTGATGTTGTGAATACGGTGTTATCGCTATAGGCAATGCCAACTACACTGATGGCATAAGCACGAGCATAATAGATATCGGTTGCATTCAGGTTTGTCAACGTATAACGGATTTCACCCTCTGTCTTTCCGGCATCGTGCGTCGTTACCTTCGTTCCGTTCACGGTCGGATTGGCTGAAGTCCCATAACAGATACCATATTCGGTGACTGGGAATGCGGAAGCGAAGCTACTGGTCAGCGTCACACTCTCTTTCGTGGATTCGTACTGAACTCCAGAAACCACAGGCAATGAACCAGCAGCTTGGGTTACAACGATATTGAAGTCGCTTCGGAAATAACGAACTGTTACTATTGCGGTTCGCTCAGTCTGGGTGGTGTTGTCGCTGCATCGGATATTCAACGTCGTAGCTCCACTGCCCGAGGACTTGTCAATGGTTGCCCAGTCCTGATTCGAACTGGCAGTCCAAGTGGCATTACCCGTTATCTGTACCTCATAGGAGGCGCCAACTGCAGAAGCGAATACAGACAACGGAGTTACATCGAGCGTGATACTGGAGTTATACTCCTGAACAATCGTCATACTGGCTGTCTTGCCACTATTGGTCAGAATGGTCAGCGTTGCATTACGTGACTCGTTCTCGGAAGTATTTGCATACACTTCTACCTGTATGGTTTGTGCCCCCTGCCCTTCTTTCTTACTCAAGGTGAACCAATTGTAGTTTGCGCCCGATATCGTCCAACTTGCATTTGTATTGATGGTGAACTCTTTCGTACCACCATTATAGTCGAACGATAATGTTCCCGGGGTTATGGTCAATGTTTCCTGGGATGGGTTCTGGGTGACGATGATGTCACGGCTGATACCTCCGTCGCTCTTTATCCGAAGCGTTATCTGACGGGTAGTCGTTGCGGATGGGTTATCCGAGATGGCATTCACGGTCACCGTCTGATTACCTGTTCCATCCTCTGGCTCTACCGATAGCCAGTCCTCGCCACCATTCAGACGTTTCTCAATCTTCCAGTGACAGTTGGCCTTCACATACAGGTTGCCAGAACCACTATTGCCATTCAAGGTCAATGCTCCTGGATCTACATTCAAAATATCGGAACTTACTACGGGGTCATCCCCATCATCACCTCCACCACAAGCACATAAGAACATTATGCCTAATAAAATAGGCACATATAGTATGCTACGAAGTATTCTTTGTTTCTGTTTCATTATATTATGTTTTTATTATTCGGTTACACTATTAGAATGTGAAAAACGCTCCAAGAGCCATAGAGAAGCGGCTGGCATTGAAGCCTGCCATCTTCGAGATATTGGTATAAGTATTGTTTTTACTGAGTGCGACATCATATTCAGGAGCGACAAATATCGCACAATGCTGGAATGGTACCATCACGAGTTTCAATCCTAATGTGAGGGCTGACGCACTAGCGTTCTTACCATAGCTGGTACTTCCTGAGAGTACATTGCCATTCAAGCTATATGAAGCGAAACCAACCTGAGGTGTCAGGGCTAACTGACGCAAACGGTTGAATTGGAACTGATAGCCATATTTGAAGGCAAGTACATTTTGCTTGTAATTCATCGTACTCAAAAGGTTTCCGTTGGTATCGTACCAACTGACTTTCTTACTGCTAGTCATTCCAAAAGTATAAGAAATCTGAATGTCGTGCTTGTAAACGACTGCTCCGATGATACCTGATAAACCACTCATATCGTTAATGTCATAACTTCCACCTATATAGAACGACAGGTTCTTCACATATTGAATACGCTCAAGTACAATAGTATCAACAGTTATCTCATTACGTTTCACAGTAATATAGGGATTTTCTGTATAATACCCCTTACGTGCCAAGGTGAACTGATAAGTTCCGACCGGCAACACATGCGGTTCTGTCAAGTCGATGGGGTTATCACCATTATAGGTTGCTGTCACATTTCGTGGACGGGTATATATCTGAATGGTACCTGTGTGAGGTGTAGGAGCTGTTGCTTTCACATTGTTCTGAGTTTGGGGTCTTACCGTGAATAGCGTCACTCCGTCATCACTATCAGCCTTACGGGTAATGACTTCATGTGTTCCCTCTTTCAGCATGGTCTTCCATGTACCGGCTGCAACACGCTCACCTTGATAGATGATGTCAGCATTAGGGTCATCCACAGTAACTGTAACGTCACCGAAATGGGCAGTCTGGTCAAACATCTGGACATTGAAGTTCATCTGATGATTATCGTTCTGCGTCTTTTCAGCAACAGTCAAATCACCACTTCCTTCGAAACGATCTTTGACCGCTGTCACCTTATATCGTCCGTAAGCCATATAATAATTATAAATTGGTGTCTCACCGATATAGTTCCCATCGATAGAGATGCGGGCATTGTTGGCACCGATACTGTTGATATTAATAAAACGGCCTCCACCGATATTCAGCAACAACTCATAAGCAGCACCCTTATTAAGAGCAATTGGATATTCATACTCAATACGTCCAAAGTTAGGATGGCTAATTGTCAACATCTGAGCAGCAGCAGGTGCAAACACCCAAATCTCACTTCCGTGTACTTCAGTTTTCAGGAAACCACTAGTAGCTCCGCCATAGAAAGTAAAGCCATCTACTCGTGGAGCAAACACCTTGATAAGAGCGCAACGATCACCATTCGGGTCACGATAGGTAATGCCAGGAGCCATACCACTCTGGTCATTGACACGTAACGCAAAGTTATCAACTGATAATTGACCATACATGAAAGAGGTCAAGAATAAAAATAGTAATAGGACGTAAAAACGCTTAATTACATTGATTTCTGTTTTTATCATGTTGTTCTATTTATTTTTTTGAAGAAAGCTATTTATCTTAATAGAATGATAACGTTCGTAAACGCCTTTTTAAGACCGTCCTTACAAATGGGTATCTCGGTCTCATTCCAATATGTTAGGTCCGCCCTGTCCACATGGACTTGGCTTAGTCATTTGCAAATGTAGGAACAAATTATAAGACAGCCAAATCTTTTCTCAAAAAAATGCAATGAAATCTAAAAAAATGTATAATTCCATACGTTGTTAGATTCAAAATCGTTTATAAAAAAGAAAAGGCGTAGCAATGCTACACCTTAATTATTTATTAAGCAGGGAGGTAAAAAGGAAGTTAACAGGCTTTACCTGTGGAAGTTAATGAGCGTCTGGCTCATGGATGATACTTTGCAAGAACAAAAAGGAGTGAGTAATCTACTTCGCTTACGCTTCCGAGGTATTGAAGATAGCCTTATATTCATCATAGAGTAAATGCTCACGCAGATGACGTGAACTATCTTCCTCTATTCTTATGGCTACACATCCAATTCTCGTAGCAAGTCGTTGATGATATAGGCGTCGCTCTGGAGTTGCAGCCCACTGTCGGGATTGGTGAGCAAGTCGTATGTATGCGAATTATAGAGAAGGTCGAGGGCTCGTTCGATGTCAATGTTAAGGCGGTCGGCAAGCAGGGTAGCTATACGCCCAGTTTTTCGCCAAAGTACCTGGTCTCTCATTGTGGGCCTCCTTTTTCTAATATGGGTTCTGAAGTAATGAATCGTAAGCAATGGTCAGCAATGGTCTGATTGCTAATGCACATTTGATGGGTGGGCTTGGCAAAGCGCAACTGGCCTATAGCCTGTTCTTCCGTGATACGTCCAGCATAATAGTCCTCCACAGTATCGATGACTTGATCATTGGCTACGCCGCCTTCAATAATGTCATAATCCTTCCAAGGCTCCTCACCACGACGACTGCAAACAATAAAGTCGAGCCACTCTTGGTCGTAGTGCTCCAAACGGAGGCGACGGATATCTGAAGGTAGATTCGTCTCGTCGAACTCATATACAGAAAGTGTGGGTGTGTCTATAGCACGAATGACGCAGACGCGACGTGCCCAGCGTTCTGCTTGTTCACGCAGATTGGTGACATAGAAGCCTGGTCCGAAGTCGAGTTCACGACGACCTACACCTGTAAGAGGTGTGGGTATGCTGAGGTAGGAACCATGATAGAGTATCTGTTTCATAGACAGCCTCCTTCCTCTTTGGCATCCCAATTCTTCAAGGCTTCTTGTACGTTCCAAACCACGCCATCAATGCTTTCGGCATGCAGCGTGTCGTAGCAGTCGAAAAGCAAGCGTCGTACCAGATTATGATGCTTCAGTCGGTTAAACAGTTCTGTGGCAGTTATGCCCATGCGCTGTGCTGTAGCACCGATGGCAAGTGTCGCAAATTGAGTCTGCTGAATTGTCTCTGTCATATCTCATTATTATGTATGGGAAAACCATTTTAAGCGGAATCCGATGCAAATATACATCAAATTGGAATATCTTCCAAATCTTTTGTCACTAAATTACTTCACAATCACGAATCCACCGTCTTTCAGCAGGTGGAGTTTCACCTTCTTTGGATCTTTTATCTTCAGTTCTGTCTTCTGAGGCTCTCGCTGGGCATCATCGCTGTAGAGAGTCACTACATCACCTTTCTTGAGGAACTGGGAGAGGTCGAACACTTTGTCGCACTCGGCTTCTGCATTGCTGGCTGCGATGTACCAAGTTCCCGCACTTTGGCGTGCTAAAACACAGTACTTTCCCGGATAACCATCAACGAACTGGGTATCGTCCCATGTGGTGGGTACGAGACGCATGAAGTCGAGGCTCACCTGGGGTGCCCCACCCTCGCTGAACGGACGCAGGTTCTCGGGTGTGAGTGCGAAGTTCTGAATTGGGTTCTGGAACAGAACTGCCTGAGCCATTTCGTGGCAGTCGGTGGTGCGACGGGTATTTCCTCCTGTATTTCCTTTGCGGATGTGACGGTTGAGGAACGAACCGCCAAACTCCATACAACCGATAGTGTTGCGGATGAACGGATGTGTTGATGTATCTTTCGCTTCCTTGTCGGCAGCACCCTGACCGAAGTATATGTTTTCAGATGCCAATACTGCCTCACTTCCTACATAGTTTGGATACATGCGTTCCCAACCGCGAGGGATGGTACATCCGTGGAAGATACACATCAAACCATTATCGTCGGCATCGCTGAGAATTGCTTCATAGAGTCGCATGGTCTCTTGCTTGTCACCTCCGAAGAAATCGACCTTGATGCCCTTTACTCCCATCTTGTTCATCCAACGCATTACCTGCTTACGCTTGATGGGGTTGTCCATATAGTTAATCGGACCTTGCTCGATGTCGTTCCAGTAACCGCTTGAACTCCACCAGAGGAATACATCGACACCTTGACTCTGTGCGTAACGGATAAACTCCTCCATGCGCTTGAATCCAAAGTTGGTGTCCCACCAGTTATCAACCAGCACATACTTGTAGCCCATAGACTTAGCCAAAGCTACATACTTCACTTGATCGTCATAGTTAATGGAATTGTCCTGCCAAACGATCCAACTCCACACCCCTTTACCGAACTGATAGTTGTGGGTTGTTTCATACAGGGGTTCGACATTATCCCAAGGAGCAGTTGTCTCGACGATAGGTTCGAGGGTAGCACCTACCGTAATGGTACGCCAAGGAGTCGCTCCAGGAAGGGCAAAAGCCGGAGCAACGGTTCCGTTACCGTTGTTTTCGCCTTCCATCGGGAATTCCAACTTATAAAGGCCATCACCCTTCATGTCCGAGATGCGGCTACCACAATACTTACTATCCACACCTGTCTCGCTCACCAACACCCATCCATCGTTATCTATATGGAACAGACAAGGGAAGGTGTATCCATGACGATATTGCGATACTTTGGTCATAGGGTCATCGTAACCGTATCCTTCCTCATAGCTTGGTTTTGTACGTTTCCAGCCAATCATCGGATTGCTCTGAGGTGTGAGGAAAGTAGTGGTAGCACTAGGGAAATCAAAGCCTGTCGCTTCGTCTCTGATAACGACACTTGCCGTCTCACCAAACTTTGGCAGTTCGTAACGGAAAGCGATGTCGTTGTTGCTCACGCGGAAATTGACTGTGATGGTGTGACGGTTGTTCTTGAGGTTCACCTTCAGCTCGTTTGCCTCATAGTGTACATTCGACACCTTACTACGATTCAACTTGTAGTCATTCGTCACTTTCGACTCTTTTGCATCCACAAACGTCAGGTTCTGCGAGAAATCACCCACGTTGGCTACAAAGCCAAGAGGAGAATCGTCCAGCATCTGTTTCCCATCGTATGTAACAGCATAGACAGGCTTGCCGCCCTTTACGTCAATATTTACCTTGAGTCGGCCATCAGGACCACTCACCGTAGCTACCTGTGCAGCTACAATCATCGTTTGAAATGCAGCCAATGCTGCCAAAAGTAGTTTCTTCATAATCGGATTATTCTATTTTATTATTTATTTTTTCAATTCGTCAGCATACGCCTCCAAGGCCTTCTTAGCAATCTCAACGGCCTCATCCATCGACTTGTTCTGCAACTGTCCACCAGCCGCATTCAGATGTCCACCACCGTTGAAGAAATCTGCTGCAACCTTGTTGGCTGGGAAGTCATCGACTGATCGGAGAGATACAAAGATGCGAGGATGCTCTGTGTCTTCACGCATATAGATAGACAGCTTCGTTCCCTTTATCTCAAGCGGCAAATTCACAACACCCTCCGTATCACCTTTTATATATGAGAAACGGCTCATCTCATCACGCGTAAGTGTAAACATTGTGGCATGCAAGTCTGGGAACACCTGCAACTTCTCTGAAAGGATATATCCCAACAAACGGAAACGAGCTTCTGTGAAGTTATTGTAAATCAGGCGATTGATTTTATCCTTGTCTATACCCTTCTTCAGTAATTCAGAAAGAATGACATACAAATCAGGATCGTTGGCACCATACGTAAACTTACCTGTATCGGTACACATACCAGCATATAAATCCTCAGCACCTGCTTTTGTCAGATTAGACAACCCACCAATAGCATCAATCAGCCGGAACACCAATTCGCTCGTGCTGCTTGCATCGGGATAGGAGATAGTGAGATCACAGAATTTCTGCGGATGCAGATGATGATCAATCATGATTTTCTTAGCCTTAGAATAGCTCACAGGCGAAGCAAGTTCCTCCAAACGTGAAGGCTCGTTCAAGTCGAGCACCACAATCAGATCGGCAGCTCCAATATAGGTCTTCGCCATCGCACGATGTCGATCATACTGAATGATCTTATCCGCATCTGTCATCCATTTGAGGAAATCAGGGAAGTAGTTCGGCACGATGACAGTCACTTGCTTCCCTTTCTTCTTCAGGTATTCATACATGGCCAGCGATGAACCGATAGCATCTCCGTCAGCTGAAACATGCGACACGACGACAACATTCCGACACGACTCGAACATCCGCTTTGCTTCCGCAACTTCTGTATATGATATTTTTTGTGACAACATAATCCTTCGTATTTCTTTTGCAAAGATACAAAAAAAACATAATGTATAAAACTTTCTAACGCAGAATCATCTATTTATTACCTTGTTTTTCCGCTCCACCCCACTATTTTCCTTAAATTGAATCAAAGGATGCTATTCACACACCATGTATGCTGCCTTATAGTTCTACATCAATATCACCACCTCGAGCCCACTTCCATCTCCCCACTATCACTTTAGCCACACTCATTGAGTAAACTTAAAGCTGTATTACCCTCATTATTTTTATTTGAGGAAAGACATACTTTGTTCTGATAAAGAAAAAGGAGAGTCGAAGCTCTCCTAATGGTAGAATTGGTCAATGATTATATGTCTAATATCAAAATAGGTCAGAATGTGTTCCAGTATCAACGAGAATCAATCGCAACTGATAGTCATCCTGCTCCCAAATCAGCAACCAATTTGGCTGAATGTGGCATTCCCAGCATCCTCTGTATTTAGCAGTCAATTTATGTGGGTGATATTCGGGAGGAAGCTTCCCTTTTTCCTGTAGAATATCCAATACTGTAGCAAAAGCTTGGACATCTAGCCCTCTACGAACACATCGTTTCAGCGACTTCTTGAACTGGCCAGTGTATATAACTTCGTACATATCGCTTAACCTAATATCTGATTGATTAAATCGGTGGAGTTCTTAGCATGATACACATTGCCCTTGCGAATATCTTCCAATCCTTTTTCTATTCCACTTTTTCGCTGAATTTTAATTGACCATCCCATCTTCTTCGAAATTGTGCGGAGAAAGCTCAAATCTACATCCGGCAAAGTTAGTTGAACGTTTTCTGTTGTTGTTGTTGCTGTTGCTTGCATAATTCTTTCTTTATTGACGCTGCAAATATACAACAATAATAAATATCTTCCAAATAAAATGGAGAAAAAGTATATTGTTATAAAAGTTAAAGGGTAAAGGTTTGAACTTAAAGACCGTTTGTAGTTCAAAAAGTTCCAATAGTTCAAGGGCTTAAGAGTCAACCGTTTCTTAATCCTTTTTATTTGCAGAAAGCAAGTGAAAAATTTGCAGCCCTTAATGGTTACAAAAATTTCCCCTAAGGGTAACAAAATCAGCGCCTATTTGCTTTTCGAAAAAGGAGAGGAAAATAATCAACAATTATTCTTGATGCAACTTACGAATTTATGAATTATAAACACACCATCCTCATCAGACATATCAACAGCAAACGGCAGGCAATCCTCGTGATGTTGCTACACGAGGGAAAAGTAATCGTAAAATGAACAAAAATGCGCTTAAACCGAGCAAAGAACAAATAAAATTGATTTTTCAAGGTGTAGCATTTTGTGCAAAGCGAATTATTTTGTATCTTTGCACCATAAATTACGAATTAGTTATAACTAACAGAATAATCATCAAACAGAATGCTTGTTTCTCCATCACTGCTTGCAGCTGACTTCACATGTCTGAACAAAGAGATTGACATGATTAACCATAGTGAGGCTGACTGGCTTCATCTGGACATTATGGACGGTGTGTTTGTTCCAAATATCAGTTTTGGATTCTCTGTACTCGATGCCATTGCGCCTAAGTGCACAAAACCTCTCGATGTACACCTGATGATTGTTGAACCAGAGAAGTTCACCAAACGCCTTGCACAACTTGGTGCATCAATCATGAATGTTCATTATGAGGCATGTACACATCTCCATAGAGTGGTTCAACAGATTCACGATGCTGGGATGAAGGCTGCTGTGACTCTCAACCCTTCTACACCTGTCTGTATGCTTGAGGACATCATAAAGGATGTTGATATGGTGCTGCTCATGACAGTCAACCCTGGCTTTGGCGGACAGAAATTCATCGAACACTCACTGGATAAGGTACGCATGCTCAAAGCTATGATAGAACGTACGGAATCGCATGCGTTGATAGAAGTTGATGGAGGCGTGAATGCCCATACAGCCCCTCTCCTTGCCCAGGCAGGAGTCGATGTGATGGTAGCAGGCAGCTATGTGTTTGGTGCAGATTGTCCAGAAGAAAGAATTAAAGAATTAAAGAATTTAACAGTATGAAACAAACGATATGGGCGTTCGTCACATTTTGTAGCCTTACAATGCTGTTCGGCTGCGATAATGGTGAAACTTATGCAGACAGAAAGGAACGCGAGAAGAACGCCATCAACAGGTTTATAAAAGAACACGATATCAAGGTAATATCTTATGATCAATTCCTTGCACAGGATTCTACAACCAACGTAGACGAGAACGAATATGTATTGTTCAACGAAGATGGTATCTACATGCAGATAGAAGCCCGCGGAGAGGGGAAATCGATGATTGAGATGGCCAAAGAACAGTCGACAGACAGTACCATCAGCAAAACCATTCTGTGCCGTTTCTTCGAATACGACATCGAAAGCGGAGACACAATCACCACAAACAAGTACAGTTCAAGTATTGTGGACAAGATGTTGGTAAAATACATTCATCGTAGCAGACGTTATCAGGCATCCTTTACAGAAGGAAGGATGGTGGAAAAATACAAAACCTCAGTCGTCCCACAAGGATGGATTAAACCTCTCGACTTTATCCGCCTGACTCGCAATGCAGGAAAAATCGCTAAAATACACATCATTGTTCCTCACTCTTCTGGTACAGGTAATGCATCAGGCTACGTTCTGCCCATGTACTACGAAATCAGTTATCAGTTGGGTATCTGATGTAAAAAAAGAAATCTGTAAGAATTACAGAAACAAATAGAGGAAACCGTTCTTTACAAAACAGAGAAAAGACAAATTTAAAGATAATAATCAGATGAGTTTAATAAAGTCAATTTCAGGCATCCGAGGCACAATCGGAGGCAAAGCCGGAGAAGGATTGAACCCTCTCGACATCGTAAAGTTCACATCTGCATACGCAACCCTTATTCGTCGCACAACCAAAAACACTAGCAACAAGATTGTCGTTGGTCGTGATGCACGTATTTCAGGAGAGATGGTGAAGAATGTAGTATGTGGAACACTTATGGGTATGGGATTTGATGTGGTCAACATTGGACTTGCATCCACTCCAACCACAGAGCTAGCTGTCACAATGGAAGGAGCATGTGGAGGTATTATCATCACTGCAAGCCACAATCCACGCCATTGGAATGCTCTCAAGCTCCTCAATCATCGAGGAGAATTCCTTAATGCTGCAGAAGGCAACGAAGTGCTTGCTATAGCCGCACAAGAAGACTTTGATTTTGCAGAAGTAGATCAACTAGGACATTATTGCGAAAATGACACATACAACCAACGTCATATTGATCTGGTCCTTAACTTACCGCTCGTGGATGTTGAAGCAATCAAGAACGCTCAATTCCGTGTCGCATTCGATGCTGTTAATTCTGTAGGAGGCATCATTCTCCCTATGCTTCTCAAGCAACTTGGAGTAGAAACCATTACCCCACTCTACGCAGAACCAACAGGTGACTTCCAACACAATCCAGAACCACTCGAGAAGAACTTAAGTGACATCATGAACCTGATGAAACGCGGCGAACACGATGTAGCTTTCGTTGTTGACCCTGATGTTGACAGATTGGCTATGATATGTGAGGACGGACGCATGTATGGCGAGGAATATACACTTGTAACAGTTGCCGATTACGTACTGAGCCTCACCCCAGGTAACACAGTAAGCAATCTGTCATCTACACGTGCCCTTCGAGATGTAACTCGTAAGTATGGAAAAGAATACAATGCTGCTGCAGTAGGCGAGGTAAATGTTGTAGCCAAAATGAAGGAAACCAACGCGATTATTGGAGGCGAAGGCAATGGTGGAGTCATCTATCCACAGGCTCACTATGGACGTGATGCGCTTGTAGGCATTGCGCTCTTCCTCTCACATCTCGCTCATAAGGGCTGCACGGTCAGCGAATTGCGCAAACAATACCCAGAATATCAGATTGCCAAGAACCGCATAGACCTTGACCCAACAACTGATGTTGATACCATCTTACTAAAGGTGAAAGAGATGTTCGCAACTGATCCAAACGTTCAAGTAAACGATATCGACGGAGTAAAACTCGACTTCCCAGACAAATGGGTGCACCTACGTAAGTCGAATACCGAACCAATCATCCGCGTCTATAGTGAAGCAGAAACAATTCAAGAAGCTGATGCATTGGGAAAGAAAATCATGGACATCGTTTACAATAGCGCAGCCAGCGCATCATAATATTTTTTGCTGACAGGTATATGTGGCTTGTCCACCGAATCCAACTCCGCAAGGATATAACCATCTTTATCCTTGCGGAGTGATTTTACATGCTCCTTATTTATAATATATGAACGATGACAGCGTAATAATCCATAATGCTCACACATTTCCTCAAGATTCTTCATACTATTACGCAGTACGTACGTCTTTTCCTTTTCCTTATCAATATATGTGATATTCACATAATTCTCTTCAGCAACAATGTACAATACATTTTCAGCCTGAGCCACTAACTTCAAATTTCCATGTATATCAAGGAATCGCATTCTCGTCTTCATATCCACGTCTCTTACCTCAGGAACCTTCTCGACTAGCTTCAACGACAGACCTATAATAACATACGGAAACACCATGATAAATGACAAACAGTACACAGAGCGTTCCAATACTTCCAAATAAGGAACCGTCTGCAACATCAGCCACATGTACAATGTCATGAAATGCGATACGGCTACCACTTCCATGCAACACCAGAAGATATACCAACCTAATGAGAGTTGTATATGTCCGCGCAAAAAGTATAAAATCATACGTGTGATGAACAATGTAACCAACATAATACACGTAATCATCGTCAAGTTGAACGCATATAGACCCCGTCCTACATCAAGAAACTCATCTAACTCAAATGGACGATAGATTAATACAAACACAACGAACGAAAACGGAATCATCAGTGCATACAACAATTGCACATTAAAACGATAGAATATATCTGATATTTTTGCCATAATTCATCCCAAATTTGGGTGTGACGAATTTCCGAAACACCGATTTTCGTCACAAATATACAACTTTCGTCACAAATAAATGCATTTCATCACAAAAATCGAACAATTCATCACTACTTTTTGCATTTAGGAGTCTCTAATTGCTAACTTTGCACTCGAAAACTTAACAACACGCATGAAACGAATAAAACCATTAATCGACTACGAAACGGCCAGTATCGCTCTCACCAATTATTGCAAGGGACGCGATATCTCTTACAATGATCTTGCCGTAGGAATCACAAACATTCACAATGTTCTCTATACACATGGAGTCAACAAGAATGACCATGTCGCCATCACGAACGAGGAAACCGAGATATGGGTCATTAAATTGGCAGCTATCGTTACTTACGGAGCGGTTGCCGTTATTATTCCGAACAAAGCGAGCAATACGGATAAGGAATATATATATAATGTGTCCTCTCCTGCTATTTGTCTTGACGAGTACGACAACATTGACAAACTACTCCTCCCATCCAGCTATCGACCTAGCAGAATAGACATAACGAAGTTCTCACTCCACGATGACATTATCATCGATTTTCGTCGTGATCGTTTCGGGAAACTGCATGCAGAAACCACAAAAGTTTATGAGTTCATGCAACTGGCAGAAACTATCAAGACCCGTTACAGCAGTCTTCGCCATTCACGCATACCACTGATGCTCGTTGCCAACCAAAAGAGTGTAGACGCCAAGGAAGTTCTAGCAGCACTCTCCATTGGCGCACACATAGCTATGGCTGGCAGCCAACCATCATCGGGAACCCTTCTAAAGTGCTTAAAGCACTATCGCCCTCATTTCGTTTATTTAGATACCAGTACAGCTGAACGTCTCATAAGAGAACGCGTGTTGCCCATGCTCCATAATCCAACGATTCCAACACACATGATGAGTTCGATTGCCAGACGCAATCTTTTGAAACAGGCACGTAAACGAATGATGTTCGCTTTAGGGGGATGTATTTTAATGGTTAGCGTCACTGGAGGAAGATTCAGTCCTGACATAGAAACTTTCTTGCAACGTATAGATTTCCCATACCAAATCATTTGAAAACATCAATCACAGAATGCGAAAACGTAAAGGAAATACACAACAGATACAACGGATTGCCAAATACGAAGAGATGATGCAAGAAGCAGAGCGATTGATTAATCTGCACATAGCATCGGAAGAGGCGTATGCTAAACTGCATTCCTTAATCCAAGAGTTAGAATCTTACTACAGAAGTGACGAATGGAAACAAGACTTTGCAGACGATGAAGCAAGAAGACTACCGAAACAATTGAAACGAGGCGTTTTATCCGAAGACGGCATCTATAATCTGCTCGAAAGATTTGCTGCTGAAGAGAGAGAATAGACAAACAACGAACCCATAATAAATACACAGATTGCTTTATGCATTGAACGAAACAGCACTGGTATACACACTGGTGCTGTCATTTTTCCGCTTCAAAAACACAGGAAAAAGCGGGTGAGTCGTATTTTCATCAACAAAGAAAGTACTTTTTTGCATTTTTTTTTCTTGGTTTCGTAAAAAAGTAGTAACTTTGCATGCTTTATTGGCAATCTATGATGCTAAATTAATCCAAGCATTAAGAGTTAAACATATTAAGAAGATTCAAAACAATAATAAAAATAACACAGAAAATGGCAAAAAACAAAAAAGCATCGAACGACGTTATCGGACTCGATGTACAATTGAGTAAGTCAGAGGCTTTTATTGAAAAGCACCTCAAGTTAATTCTTGCAATCCTTGCAGTGATTATCATCGTGGTATCAGGTATTTTCCTTTATCGTCACTACAAGGCCAACCAAACCGCAGAAGCAAACGAAGCTATTGCAGCTAGTCAGAATGCATTCGGAATGGAGCAGTATGAGCAAGCATTGAACGGTGATGGTGTTCAAGAGAAAGGTTTCTTGAAGATTATCGACGAATATAGCGGAACCTCTACAGCGAATTTAGCAAAAGCATACGCAGGTTTGTGCTATGTCAGCTTGGATCGTTTGGATGAAGCTATTAAAATGCTGGAGTCGTTCGACCCACAGGATGATCAGATGATTTCACCGAGTGCTATTGCAGCACTTGGCAACTGCTATGTAAAGAAGGGTGACAACCAAAAGGGAGCTGAAACACTCGTAAAAGCAGCTAAGAAAGCAAACAACGATGCAGTAAGCCCAGTATTCCTTTTACAAGCCGGTGAAGTGTACGAAGAATTAGGCAACACGGACAAGGCTTTAGAGCTCTACAAAGAAATTAAGGACAAATACTTCCGCTCTCCACTTAGTGCAGAGATGGACAAGTACATCGAAAGAGTAAGTAAATAAGAGGGGCAATAAGTTCAGTAATTGCAGGAGTTCAGACTACACTCCCAATTGGACCTCCCTTTTATTCCTTTTTAACTCTTCAATTCAACAAATATGGCTACTAAAAACCATAATCTTTCTGACTACGATATCAACAGTGTTCCTAATGCAAAGGACATGAAAGTTGGTATCGTAGTTAGCGAATGGAACGACAACATCACTGGTGCCCTACTTGACGGAGCAAAAAAGACATTGATGAAACATGGTGTAGCAGAAAGCAACATCAAGGTGGAAACAGTGCCAGGTAGTTTTGAGTTGGTAATGGGTGCCCAACTTATGGTAAAATCAGATGTTGATGCCGTCATCGCTATCGGATGCGTGATTCGTGGTGACACTCCACACTTCGACTATATCTGTGAAGGTACGACTTACGGACTTGCCCGATTGAATGCCACACAATCCAAACCCGTCATCTATGGCCTCATCACCACCAACGACATGCAACAAGCACTGGATCGCTGTGGAGGCAAGATGGGTAACAAGGGTGATGAATGTGCCGTCGCAGCAATTAAAATGGTTGCCTTATCAAGAAGGTTAAGCAAATAACGCGAGGTATTCTTGCAGGCATACTTATTGCGTATGTATGCCTCATCATACTGATCAATATTCCTGCCATCCAACAGGCGATTGGAAGTTGGACTGCTGATTTTTTGTCAGAACAAATCGGGAGTCAAGTACAGATTGGAAGCATAAAGCCAGGACTGCTGAACCGTATAATTATTGACGACCTCTATATCAAAGACCAAAGTCAACAGGAACTGATACGCATAGACAGGACCTCTGTAAAAATCAACCTGATAGCACTACTTGAAGGAAAAGTCAGAGTTTCAAACGCACAGCTATTCGGTCCTGTTCTCCACGTCAAAAAGACAAACCCTGATTCTCCCTCGAACTTACAGTTTTTAATTGATGCATTCGCATCTACTGATGAAGAGGAGTCTAATCCATTAGACCTACGCATCAATTCTTTTATCATGCGCAGAGGTCATCTCACATTTAACGTTGAAAGCGAACCGCATAAAGAAACTTTCGACCTTAATCACCTCGACATTAGCCAACTTGACATGACTGTTTCGCTGAAAACCCTTACGGACGATAGTCTAAACCTCACAGTGAAACGGTTGAATTTCGTAGAAGAATTATCAGGACTTCAACTCAAAAAACTTGAAGCCCAAATTGAGGGAAACCTCAAACACGGTCAGGTTAGAGACCTCAGGTTGGAAACCCTCCAATCTACGCTAAACATTGACCACCTGTCTGCAGAATACGTGAACTATAAGAAAGACAAATCCTTCAAGTTCACAGCAGAGATACATGACTCATATATCACACCTGTTGATTTCAAGGGATTGCTGCCACAACTCAGCGACCTCACCACCCCACTCAAGTTGAATGCAAAAGCAGATGGCACCCATGATCATATCGAAATACACCAACTGCATCTTCAAACAGATAATTTTTCTTTAGTAGCAGATCTAAACGGCTATGCAAAGCATTTACAAACCGACAAAAAGGAGTTGTTTGTAAATGTGAATCAATTGGCATTGGACAACAACACGAAAGCAATTCTTTTCAAACAACTGAGTCCAAACGCGGAAATGCCACCTATTATAAAGAATCTAGGTACAATTGGCTACAGAGGAACTATTCGGCAATATGTCAGCCAGACAAGTGTAAATGGGTACATTACAAGCGAAGTAGGAAACATCCAGATTAAAGCTGACGTTCAAGAAGGAAATATAATCGACGCACATACAACTTCCGAAGCCGTGAACGTTGGAAAATTATTAGCTCAACAAGACTTAGGGATTAGTTCTTTTGATCTCAACCTTAATGGAAGACTGATTGAGAACCAACAACCAGAAGGCACTATTCAAGGGAAATTAGGTGTATTCGAATATAAAGGACATAGGTATCACGACATCACAATTGACGCCACCCGTAAACAAGGCTATATCAATGGCGTAGTTAACATTGCAGACGAACTTGCCAATCTGGGGTTCACGGGCTCTTTCAATGAACACAACTCACAAATCACAGGCAAACTGCATGTAAAAAACTTCGCTCCACATGCTTTGAACTTGACAGATGGACTTGAAAACCAATCGCTAAGTATGTTGGCAGATATAGATATTCAAGGTAAAAGGCTGAACACCCTGCTTGGAAATGTGGACATCAACACAATCATCCTTACAGACAAGGAAGATAGTCTTAGCCTTGATCATCTTAATGTAAATTTCAGTCAAGAAGGAGTAGATAAAATCATTGACATTCACAGCGATTTTGCAGATGCTCATCTAAAAGGTAATATTGAGCCAGACGGTATCGTTGATGCGTTCAAGAACCAATTGGCATGCCACTTACCTTCACTTGTGCATCATAAACATGGAAACCGTAATCAATTTGCCTTTGATGCCGCAATAATGCCGTCAGAGATTCTGAACCGTTTTGTTGAAACGGAATACACTCTTGAGGAACCCATCAGGATGGTTGGATTCATTGATGCAATTGCCGATACAATGACAGTCAGTATCGATGCTCCACGTATCAGCAAAGACGAAAGTATATATGTAGGTACTCACGTTATATGTACCAACTCCCCTCGAATGATGAGCGCCTCTGTTAACACCAAACAGAAACAAGGCCGGAGTACTATCAACTATTTACTGACAGCTGATGCTAAAGACAACCGATTGGAAACATTTGTCAATTGGGAAGACAGGAAAACGAGCGTTACAAATGGCACAGTCTATGCTACAACTACCTTTGCAGATAGTCTTGGAAAGGTAAATGCAAATGTAAATGTACATAAATCGCAACTTGCTATCAATGACACAATCTGGCAGATAGCTCCCTCACATCTTCAATTATACGATAACCGTATCGTTTGTTCTGACGTGAAGATGTACAACGAAAACCAATCGATTGTGGTAAATGGTATTATTTCTGAGAAGATGTCAGATTCTCTGATTGTAGACCTCAACAACATAGAAGTAGCATACATTACAGACATTGTTGACTTTACTGCTGTGCGTTTTCATGGTCAGGTTTCCGGACAAGCACAAATCAGTAACGTTTACAAGGACATTCACTTAAATGCCAATCTGATTGTCAACAACATGCACCTGCAAGAAGGAAGGCTTGGAACGGGCTACATCCAAGCATTTTGGGATAATGCGACAAAGGGTATTCGGGTAAACGGTCATATTACCGATTTCTATAAACAATTGAACCGTACTACAGACGTTGAAGGATTCATTTCACCCAGCCAGAACGATCTTGACCTAAAAGTAACCACTCACAATACGAATGCAGAATTCTTGAATGGTTTCCTATCATCCACATTCAAAAACATCAAAGGTAATACCAATGGTGTGTTACACATCATCGGTCCATTAAACGATGTGAATCTTGTAGGTGACATTAGTGCTGATGTCGACTTAACCTTGAAAGCTACCAATGTAAATTATCACATCAATCCCGACGATACCATACGCCTGCGACCTTATCAGTTTGTCTTTAACAACATACGACTTACAGACCGTCTTGGAAATAGCGGACTCGTCAATGGTACGCTTGGGCACAAAAACATGAAAAACTTCAAGTACGATTTTGTCATCAACACCCAAAATCTTACTATTTATGATGAACATGAATTCAACTCCGATAAGTTCTATGCAACCGTTTATGCTAATGCAACTCTTGAGATTCATGGGTCTGATGGACATCCATTAAGGATGACTGCCGACGTAACACCTACACGAGGAAGTGTCTTTGCCTACGATGCAGCTACCCCCGATGCAATCAACTCAGGAAACTTCGTTGTATTTCATGATGTGACACCTCAAGAGGCGCCAAAGAAATACCTACTTTTCAATGGGGAAGATGAGGAAGAGGAAGAAATCAAAGAAGACAATGATGACAAACTCAAATATGAAGGCGATATTTTCATGGATATAAGCATGCACGTCAATCCCGACTGCGAAATCAAGCTTCGCATGGACAATGTCGAAGATGGCTACATGTCTACATACGGTTCTGGTACCATTTTAGCTCACTATCACAATAAAAGCCCGTTCACGCTCAATGGCATTTACCAAATTGAGGGAGGACGATACCGACTCTATCTTCAAGATATCATATTCCGAGACCTAGATTTGCAAAGAGGCAGTAATGTAGAATTTAATGGCAACCCATTCGATGCAGACATTCACCTTATCTGTCACCATATCATCAACTCGGTTCCATTACAAGACATCACAGCTGGAAATTCATTCGGAACCAACAGCAAAGTAAAAGTAATATGTGTGTTGGACATCACAGGCCAACTCGGCAACATGAACTTCGGATTTGACATTCAGTTACCAAACGTCAACGATGAAACTCGCCAATTGGTAAAGAGTCTTATCAGTACGGAAGACGAAATGAACATGCAGATGATTTACTTGTTAGGACTGGGTCGATTCTATTCAAATGAATACGCACGAGCAGCAGGAAATGCCGGTTCTGACCAAGCCGTCAATACATTGCTGTCATCTACGATTTCCGGACAAATCAACCAAATGCTTTCGAACGTCATTGGACAAGACAGCAAATGGAACTTTGGTACAGGTCTGTCTACCGGAGAAAAAGGCTGGAATGACCTTGATGTTGAAGGTATCCTATCAGGACGTCTCTTAAACGACAGACTACTGATTAACGGAAATTTCGGATATCGTGACAATGCACTTACCAATTCAGCCAACTTTATCGGTGACTTCGATGTAAAGTGGCGACTGACAGAAAACGGTAATACTTTCATCAAAGCATACAATCAGACAAATGATAGATATTTCACGAAGACCACTCTCAACACACAAGGAATAGGCATCTCCTACCAACGCGATTTTGACTCGTGGAAGGCATTGTTCCGAAAGAAGATGAAAGAGGAAAAAGAAAAGAATCACAAAACAAAAAAATAAACGAAATGAAGTACGGATTTATCAAGGTAGCAGCAGCAGTACCTCAAGTAAAAGTAGGTGACTGCCAATGGAATGCAAACCAGATTGAAAGCCTCGTAGCACAGGCAGAAGGTAAAGGTGTGGAAATCATCTGTTTCCCCGAACTCTGTATCACGGGATACACCTGTGCTGACCTCTTTTTGCAACAGCAATTGATAGAGAGTTGCGAAAATGCACTCTTCCGTCTGCTCGACGTAACCCGTTCACTGAACATCATCATCATTGTCGGAATACCGATTCGTATCAACTCCATGATGTTCAATGCTGCAGCTGTCATACAGAAAGGAAAGATTCTCGGCATCGTACCAAAGACACATATTCCTAATTATAAGGAATTCTACGAAAAGCGGTGGTTTACTTCAGGAAACGGAATACATACCAACGTAACGATTTGCGCACAAACTGTTACAATTTCTCGTAACCTGCTGTTCCAGACAAGCAACTGCAACTTCGGTATCGAAATCTGTGAAGACCTATGGGCACCAATTCCGCCAAGCTCTACACTTGCCTTACAAGGTGCAGATATCATTTTCAACTTATCAGCTACTGACGAAGTTGTTAGCAAACACGACTATCTATGTAGCTTGCTAATGCAGCAATCAGCACGATGCATAAGCGGATATGTTTATGCATCAAGTGGATTTGGGGAATCCTCACAAGATCTAGTCTTTGCAGGAAACGCCATGATTTACGAAAACGGAAAACTGTTAGCTGCTGGTAAACGGTTCGAGATGAAAGAACAATTGATTATCTCTGAAATTGATGTCGATTACCTGCGTTCTGCACGCCAAGCCAACATCACATTTGCTGACAGTCAGTTGTCTGCACCACAGCCCACCATCGCTCAGGCAGTTTCCTATGACGAATGGAATGGAGTCCCCACCCTCACTCGAGCAATCGACCCAAGCCCGTTTGTTCCAAAGGGTGATTTGCTCAATCAGCGCTGTGACGAAATATTTGCCATTCAAGTGGCAGGCTTAGCAAAACGTATCGTTCACATCAATGCGAAAACCCTCGTTATCGGAATCTCGGGTGGACTCGACTCCACTTTAGCGCTCCTCGTAGCAGCCAAAACAATGGACAAATTGAACAGAAGTCGCAAAGACATCATTACAATCACAATGCCCGGATTTGGCACTACTGACCGGACATATACGAATGCCCTCGCGCTGATGAAATCATTAGGAGTCACCCTCAGGGAGATTTCTATCAAAGAAGCCTGCATCCAACATTTCAAAGATATCAACCACGATATCAACAACCACGATGTGACCTATGAAAACAGTCAAGCACGCGAACGCACCCAGATTCTGATGGATATTGCCAATCAAGAAGGAGGAATTGTTGTTGGCACAGGCGACCTTTCCGAATTGGCTTTAGGATGGGCCACCTATAATGGCGACCACATGTCAAACTATGGAGTCAACGGCTCAGTTCCAAAAACCTTAGTACGCCATCTAGTCACATGGGTAGCAAACACAAGTGTTGACGAGACATCAAAAGCCACTCTGCTCGACATCGTTGACACTCCTATTAGCCCCGAACTCATTCCTGCTGACGAGAACGGACAAATCAAGCAGAAGACGGAAGACTTAGTCGGTCCTTACGAATTGCATGATTTCTTCCTCTATCACTTCATCCGCAATGCATTCACACCAGCAAAAATCTTCTTTCTTGCTCAACAAGCATTTAAAGGGACATACGATGATGAAACAATCCTAAAGTGGTTGCGAACCTTCTATCGGAGATTCTTTAGCCAGCAGTTCAAACGCTCTTGCATACCAGACGGACCCAAAGTTGGAAGTGTAAGTCTCAGCCCTCGAGGTGACTGGCGCATGCCAAGCGATGCAATATCAACCGAATGGCTCAAGAATCTTGACGAGGCCACATCCTCACTTCCTTTATTTTCATAACCCATCATTTCCCTACCGCTATGGCAACAGTAGACGATAAAAAAATCATTTTCTCGATGGTCGGTGTTTCAAAGACCATCCAACAGAATCAGAAACAAGTACTCAAAAACATATACCTTTCGTTCTTTTATGGTGCAAAGATTGGTATCATAGGTCTGAATGGTGCAGGAAAATCCACATTGATGAAAATCATTGCAGGCATCGACCAACAATATCAAGGCAATGTTGTATGGAGTCCTGGATATTCCGTTGGCTACCTGCCACAAGACCCTCAACTCGATGCAACCAAAACCGTCAAGGAAAATGTGATGGAAGGCGTACAGCATGTCTACGATGCCCTGAAGGAATATGACGAGATTAACCAGAAATTCGGGATGCCAGAGTATTATGAAGATCCTGACAAGATGGAACAACTCATGACTCGCCAAGCCAAACTACAGGATATCATTGATTCTACTGATGCATGGAACATGGACAGCATACTCGAACGAGCTATGGATGCCCTCCGTTGTCCACCAGCCGATTGGTCGGTTGAGAACCTCTCAGGTGGTGAACGTCGTCGTGTGGCCCTTTGCAGACTTTTGCTTCAAAAACCTGACGTGCTATTGCTCGACGAGCCTACCAACCACCTCGACGCAGAGAGTATCGACTGGTTGGAACAACACCTCCAGCAATATGAAGGAACCGTTATCGCAGTCACCCACGACCGCTACTTCCTCGATGATGTCAGCGAATGGATTCTTGAACTCGACCGCGGAGAAGGCATTCCATGGAAAGGCAATTACTCATCATGGCTTGAGCAAAAAACCTTACGCATGGCGCAAGAGGAAAAGACAGAAAGCAAACGTCGTAAAACCCTTGAACGTGAGTTAGAATGGGTGCGCATGGCGCCAAAAGCACGTCAGGCAAAAGGTAAGGCACGTCTAAATTCATACGACAAATTGCTTAATGAAGATCAAAAGGAACGAGAACAGAAGCTAGAGATATTCATTCCTAACGGACCACGGCTTGGTAATAAAGTCATTGAGGCAGAACATGTTGCAAAAGCATTTGGCGAAAAAGTGCTGTTCCGCGATCTCAATTTCAACCTGCCACCAAACGGCATCGTTGGCGTTATCGGTCCGAATGGAGTTGGCAAAACTACCCTGTTCCGCCTGATCATGGGGCTAGAAAAAGCCGATGCAGGTACTTTTAACGTAGGTGAAACCGTAAAACTCAGCTATGTTGACCAGCAACATCAAGATATCATACCCGACAAGAGCGTTTACCAAGTAGTGAGTCAGGGCAACGAAACCATCCGTATGGGAGGTCGCGACATCAATGTCCGAGCCTATCTCAGCCGTTTTAATTTCAACGGAGCCGATCAAGAAAAACTCTGTGGAGTTCTCTCTGGTGGCGAACGCAATCGTCTGCAACTGGCTATTGCACTCAAACAAGAAGGTAATGTACTTCTGCTGGATGAGCCTACCAACGACATCGACGTCAACACCCTCCGCGCTCTCGAAGAAGGTTTGGAATCGTTTGCTGGATGCGCCGTCATCATCAGCCACGACCGTTGGTTCCTCGACCGTATTTGCACACACATCCTTGCCTTCGAAGGCAATGGTGAAGTATTCTGGTTCGAAGGCTCATATACCGACTATGAGGCCAACAAAGCCAAACGACTTGGAATCGAAGAACCTAAGCGCATACACTATCGTAAATTAATCGATGACTAATTCCCAACGACCATGAAAACTATTCGCCTCATCCCCATTCTGGCACTCTCAGCAGTCGCCCTTATCTTGTCATGCTCGAAAGATGGCGACAGCAATGTCATTTTCTCCGACATCAATCTGGGGAAATACGAATCACGCCTTGAAGTGCCACGACTCCAAGCAAATGGAACTCTGTTCATACAACACAGCACAAAGGTCGGAAACGACTCCGTCATGACCTACTGCCTCGAATACAATCCTGTCAAGAACCATTCACGCTGGATTGCTTTCCGATTTGATGGCAAGACGCGAGATTTGGGAAGCGGACGCACAAACGCATGGGCAGACGATCCTAAGCTTTCAAAAAAATATCAGATTGGACATGGAGCCTTTAGTCGCTACACCCGCGGTCACCTATGCGCCTCCTACGATCGTCAATATAGTATCGAGGCCAATCGCCAAACATTCTACATGACTAATATGTCGCCCATGCAATACGATTTCAATGGAAACTACTGGACAGCATTCGAGCAATACGTTCAAGCCCTTGGTCGTGACGCCAGTTTTGCCGATACACTCTATGTAGTAAAAGGAGGAACTCTCAACCAGACACAAGGAACGGTAAAAAGCAGTGGAGGGTTCTCTGTCATCATTCCAAAGTACTACTTCATCGCCTTAATGCGATTCAAGGCAGGAGCCTACAGTGCCATCGGATTTTGGGTTGAACACAAAGACTACGGCTACTCAGGTAACAACTACGCACCAAGCTATGTAGTTAGCGACAAAGCCATCAACATTGATGCCCTGGAAGCAAAAACAGGTATCGATTTCTTCCACAATCTCCCAAACCTCACAGAAGACGCAATCGAATCAGAAGACATAGAAACCCTGAAAACCGAATGGTTCAAATAAGAACGAACGGATATATAAATTATAATAGGGTTAGTGGATTGTTTATATATGCGGACATCTTATACAGAAAAACTATTTCTGGTACAGTAGAATTATTGCCGGAGTGCACTCAAATAATTTTTGGAGTGCACACGAACAAATGTTAGAGTGCACTCCAGCAAGTATTTGACGTTATAAAACAGAAAAAGAGCATCACTTCGTTGTGAAGTAATGCTCTTTTTGTAGCGCCTACGAGAATCGAACTCGTGTTCCATGCGTGAGAGGCATGTGTCCTAGCCGCTAGACGAAAGCGCCAAGTATAAGGAGAGTGTGCGGAAGGAGGGGGATTCGAACCCCCGGTACGGTTACCCGCACGGCAGTTTAGCAAACTGCTGGTTTCAGCCACTCACCCATCCTTCCCTAAAGACAAGCATTGTCTGATCCATTTTTGCTTTCTAAGTCCCGTTTTTGTGCTGGGTTTCGAAAAGCGAGTGCAAATTTAGACTTTTTTTTTATATAAACCAAATATTTTCAAAGAAAAATCATATCTTTGCATAAAAATAATGAAAAAACATGGAAGTAGACAGAAAATACGGGCTTCCCGAATGCGCAAAACTCATCAAAGTGGGTTCGGCTATCGACCAGCGAGGCCAACTGTGTTTTACAGAGAATTCGTGTCTTCCGTTCAAGATCGAACGTGTGTTTTGGATATCCAATATTCCTAAGGGACAGACCCGCGGCATGCATGCTCACAAGATTTGTGCAGAGATTGTATTTCCTGCCCAAGGAGAGTTCGATATGTTTGTGAGTGATAAGGATGGTGAACGCACTTATCATCTGAGTCGTCCAGACGTGGGCATCTACATCGGACCGAATGTATGGTGCGAACTCCGCAACTTTACACCCAATGCCGTGTGTGTAGTATTGGCATCCCACAAATATATTGCAGAGGGATATGTGAACGACTATGAAGAGTTTAAGAAATAACAACACTCTTTGAGTGAAGGAATGACAGGAGGAGTAACAGAAGGGAGATCAAACATGCAGATTAACAGATACCACAAAGAACAGGCGGACAAATGGAACGAGTTTATTGCTGCTTCGAAAAACGGCACGTTCCTTCTCAATCGCAACTACATGGATTATCATCAGGAGCGTTTCACAGACGCATCGCTGATGTTCTACGATGAAAAGCAGCGACTGATAGCGGTTTTGCCAGCCAACTACGAAGCCGACATCGCAACAGTCTATTCACACCACGGGCTTACCTATGGCGGACTGATTATGTCACGACACATCTCAACATTGGAGGTGATGGAAGCCATGCAGATGGCTTGCCGCTACTATGCAGAACAGGGGGCCGTGAAAATGTACTACCGTCCTATACCTTATATATATAATAGGTATCCATCACAAGAAGACCTCTTCTTTCTCTTCCGCAACCATGCAACTCTGGAAGCTCGCAACCTCTCACAGACAATCTACATTCCCGATGCCATCAAAATGAACGAGCTAAGACGGCGTTGCATCAAAAAGTCGATAAAAGCCGGAAACGCCATCAGCATGGAAGACGATGTCACAGACTTCTGGCATATCCTCGACCATAATCTTCGTGAACGCCACAATGTCATACCCGTTCACTCCATCCCCGAGTTAGAACTGCTTATGAGCCGATTCCCGGACCTCATACATCTGTACGTCGTGAAGAATCCGCAAGGAAAAACCATTGCAGGCACAATCGTCTTCGACATGGGACATATCGTTCATACACAATACATCGCAGCCAACGCAGAAGGGAAAGCGACAGGAGCCTTCGACCACCTCGTCAACCATCTGCTTTCCACCGTCTATGCCAATCGTACTTACTTCGATTTCGGAGTCTCGACCGAAAAAGGCGGGAAATGGCTCAACGAAGGACTTACGTTCCAAAAAGAGTCGTTCGGAGCACGCGGAGTATGTTATGACACATGGTCATTAAACCTTTCCGATTTCTTATAGTCATAAGTGTGTAAATCAATAAACAATTAAAACGAAAAGCAACATGAAACAATTATTTCTTTTAGCTAGTGCACTTTTACTCTCACTTAGCATGAATGCTCAAATGGGCGGTTTCGGAGGCGGCTTCGGAGGCGGCTTCGGTGGCGGCTTCGGTGGCGGTTTCGGTGGATTCGGCGGTATGTCGAGCCAGTCACGTATCAGTCAAACCAGAACAGAAAACTTCCAGCAGGAGGCAAAAACCCTTATAAAGAAATTCAAACTTAAGAAAGACAAGAAAGACATGTTTGAAGTTCTTTATCTCAACTGGCAGAACGAACGATTCAACGCCGTTAACCCAACAGGAGGAGACCAGGAACGTGAAGAAAACTTCCTTGACTATGAGAACATGACTCAAGAAGAGGCAAACAAGGCTGTATCACAGAGTCTGACACGTCAGATCCGTCAGATTGAGGTCGACAAGAACTACTTCCAGCAGTTCAAGTCCATCGTCACTCCACAGCAGTCAGCCCAGATATTCCTCCAAGAAAGCAACAACTTCGCAGGCATGATTTCAAGCATGGCATCGATGTTCCGTGGAATGGGCGGTGGTGACTTCGGTGGCGGCGGCTTCGGCGGAGGCGGCGGCTTCGGCGGAGGCGGTGGCTTCGGCGGAGGCGGAGGCTTCGGTGGCGGAGGCTTCGGTGGCTTCTAATCCCCTTGCACTACAAAGAACTTGAACAATAGAAATTATATCAATTAGAGTTATAATCATTCAATAGCACATAAGATTATGAAGAAGATATTATTAACGATATGTATAGCGCTCATCGCAGTTGCAGGTGCTCAAGCTCAAGAAAGCAAGAAGAGCAAGAAGGATAAAGATAAGGAAAAATCCGAAATGAATGCACAAGAAGTGTATAAGCAGCAAGCCGAATCATGGGCTACTTCTTTTGAACTCGACGACGAGACAAAAGCAAAATTCATTGATCTGTACATGGAATGGCAGAACAACCGCGGTAACATCGTCGACAAGAATGGATACGAGCAGAAGGCTGGTGCTGACATCAACTTCAAGAAGATTACCGTAGAGGAAGCAGAAAAACTCATCGCAGACGACTTCGAGCGTCAGAAGAAACAGGCAGAGACCGATGAGGAATACTACCGCAAGTTCCAGCAGTATCTGTCGCCAGGACGTGCAGCACAAATGGTTATCCAGCAGCGCAGTTCTGCAGCAGGCATCTCCGCAATGTTCAGAGGCATGGGCGGCGGCCGAGGCGGATTCGGAGGTATGGGCGGTATGATGATGATGTTCTAACCCACCGACATACACAAACAATAAAAAAATGGCATGCAGGTTTGCATGCCATTTTTCGTTCTTCCTGTGCCTCTGCGTTCAAAAGGAAGACGGGACACATTAAATAGAAAGCTCGTCGAGGACGGTGATAAGGCTCTTATCCATAGGTTTCTGGCCAAGGATAGCACGTGAGAATGGTACATAAACAATTTCGTTGTTTTTCACGCCAATCATCACATTACGCTGGCCTTCTTTGATAGCCTGAATGGCTCCGACACCTAGTCGGCTGGCAAGTATGCGGTCGCGAGCGCTTGGGGAGCCTCCTCGCTGCAGATGTCCGAGGATAGAGACTCGCACGTCATAGCCCTCATATTCTTTTTGAAGACGTTTCGCATAGTGCATGGCACCACATTTGGGACTTTCGCTCACGATGACGATGCTTGAGCTTTTACTCTTACGCATTCCACGTCCGATATAGTGAGCGAGTTGGTCTTCCTTCGTTTGCTCCTCGGGAATGATGGCAGCTTCTGCTCCTGCTGCGATGGCGCTGTTCTGGGCAAGGAATCCTGCATCTCTTCCCATCACCTCGACGAAGAACACGCGTTCGTGACTTGTTGCCGTATCACGGATTTTGTCAACACATTGCATGATGGTGTTCAAGGTTGTGTCATAACCGATGGTGAAGTCGGTGCCGTCGAGATCGTTATCGATGGTGCCTGGCAGTCCGATACATGGGATGTTATATTCCTCGGCAAATATCTTAGCGCCTGTCAGCGAGCCGTTTCCTCCGATGACACAGAGGCAGTCAATCCCATGCTTCTGCATCTGCTCGAAAGCTGCCTTGCGGCCTTCGGGAGTCATAAAGGATTTGGAGCGAGCTGTGCGCAGTATGGTTCCGCCACGGCTGATAATATTACTTACGCTCTCGCTGGTGAAATGTTCTATCTCACCGTTGATAAGTCCCTCGAAACCTCGATAAATTCCATAGACATCGAATCCATTACAGATGCCAGAACGGGTCACGGCACGTATTGCCGCATTCATGCCAGGAGCGTCACCACCCGATGTGAGTACTCCGATTGTCTTGATTGCCATGATATGATGTTTTAGAGTTTGATTTCTTTTCCGTTTATCTTCACATGCTCGAAGCGGACATCTTTCATCTGTCCGCGCAAGAGGTTTCCACCTTCCTTCACTCCATTCCAAGTGCAGTTGATGACATTTATATTATAGACATTGGTGGAATCGGTCAATCCGTCGATGAATGCTCCGTAGCGGCTCGAATTACAATCGACTTGCTCGATGTTTACGTTGCGGACGACTGGATAAAAGCCGCGTTGTGACTTCTCGTTGGGTTCGTACACCAGATTTATCTTCAATACGGCCTCCTTGCACTGTCCTACTTTCACATTTCGGACAAATATGTTCTCGGTGACGCCTCCGCGACATGTATTCGTCTTCAAACGAATGACGCGGTCGAGATTTGGGCTGTCCATTTCGCAATTCTCGACGAAAATGTTGCGAGCACCTCCGCTTACCTCGCTACCTATCACCACTCCGCCGTGTCCGTTAGCCATTTTGCAGTTACGAACAATGATATTCTGGCTAGGCATGTTTCGACGACGACCGTCGGCATTCCGCCCGCTCTTGATGGCGATGCAATCGTCGCCGGTATTGAAGAAACAGTCTTCGATGAGCACGCCATCGCAAGATTCTGGGTCGCAACCGTCGCCGTTGGGACCTTCATTTTCGATAGTGAGGCCGCGCAGCGTTACGTTACGGCTTTTCAGCGGATGAATCACCCAAAACGGGGAGTTGAGGATGGTAATTCCTTCGAGAAGCACTCCGTCGCACTCGTAGAGCTGAATCATCTGGGGGCGCATGCCCTTGCCGGGACCGAAGATGCGTTGGTCGATGGGAATGGCGTCGTCGCTCATCTTCAGCAGCGCATTGCGGCTGCCGTAACTCTGCGCTTCGGGAGTATCTTGCGTCCATCCATATCGAGCGGCGCCACACATGGGCCACCACGCTGTATTCGATGCGCATCCGTCGAGCACGCCACTTCCTGTCACTGCTACGTTCTTGGCTTGGTATGCGTAGATGAGGGGGGAATAATTATACATGTCAAGTCCCTCCCACGAGGAAAGCACGAGCGGATATAGCTTTGTGTCGGACGAGAAACAGAGGCGCGCTCCCTTCTCTACGACGAGATTTACGCCGCTCTGCAAGCGCAAGGCTCCTGTTTGCCAACGGCCGGCGGGAACGAGCACCCGTCCCCCACCCTGTTTCGAACAGGCTTCGATGGCCTTGTTGATTGCCGCTTGATTTGCTGCCGCATCGTTAGCCGTGGAGGCTCCGAAGGTGGTAATGGCAAAAGTACGGTCGGCAAAGACCGGCTGGCGTATCGACTGCTCAATTTGCCGATAGACGGTGGTCCATGCATTGCTTGTCTGGGCCTTGGTGGTCGCAAAAGCTGTCAGGCACATCAGCACAATCAGGATTTTAGTCCTCGAAGTCATAGTGATCGAGTTTCTTTCCACATGTCGGGCAGAAAATCTGCCGTTTCTCAATGATTCCACCGCATTCGCCGCAGTGGTATTCACGTTTCTCTTTATTATTGTCAGACATATCGTCAATTATTAAATAGTTCGTCCAAATAAGTATAGAAAGCAGGATCCTCGCCCTCGATGGTCTTCACAATCTTGCCGTCAGGGTCGATAATCACCTTTGTGGGATAGCCCTCGATGGCATATTCGGCTGTCAGGCTGCTGTTGTCGGGATTATAGACATGTTTCCATGGCAGCTCATACTTCTCGATGGCTGCTTTCCATTTATCCTGCGTGTCGCGGCAATCGACTCCGAGAATCTCGAGCTTGCTCTTGTACTTTTCGTAATATTTCTTCATATCGGGGAAACCCTTGATGCACCAGCCGCACCACGAGCCCCAAAAGTCGAGGATGAGGTACTTGCCGCGGAGCGATGCCAGCGAAAGGTCGGCTCCTTCGGGTGTTTTCAGTGTAAAGGCGGGAGCCATCTTACTAGGTGCCACCCGCGCGGCAGCCTCGGCCTGCGCTTTCTGTCGGTCGGCCAATGCCTGCATTCCAGCGACAATTTCCGAGAATTTTCCTGTCTTCACTGACGGAGAAAGCAGATTGATTGCCTGCTGCACGTCGTCGATGTACATCAGCAGCGTAGCACTGACATCGTTTGCGGGGTTATTCTCGATAAAGTCCATCTGCAAGTCGGCAATTTTCTTCTGGGTAGCGCGGAATGACGGCATAATGATGTTGTGGAGCGAATCGGCATTGGCGCCGGCTTTCACTTTGTTGCTGTAATCGTCGTTAATGGAGCGCAACTCGGCATAAAGCGGGTCGGTGGTCTTCTCGAGCTTAGCGAGGTCGGTATAAAACTTCGAGCCAGACCACTCGGCATGATTCATCGTGCCTGTCAGCACGCCTTGCTCGCCCGGAACGATGAAGACGCGCAAAGATCCTTGCTGTTGACCGGCAACCTGCGCCATCTGAGCCTTGTCGCCTTTCGCATCGAGATAGAATGTGCCGTCCTTCACCGTCAAGGTATCTCTGTGAGCCACCGTGCGTTTGGCCAGGTCGATGTATCGAACAATGATGTCGTCATCTTTCAAATCACTTAGTTTGGCAGTCACCGTATGCTGCGCAAAACCCATGGCTGCACAGCTCATCATGATTGCCTGTAATAGCATACGTCTTTTCATCATTAAATTATTTTAAAAATACGATGCAAAGATAAGAAAAAAAGGAAGATTGGAAGATTGAAGAATAGAAAAAAGTGAAAAAAGCGGTAAAAATTCGTTGAAAAAAAGCGTCTTTGCATAGGTCTCAGCCCTAAAGGAAAAATAAAATAAACAAGGAGGGCCAATTCACAAGAAATCGGCTCTCTTTGCTTATGAAATACGAGGAGTGGTACCGCTATGGGTGGATGAGTGTGTCAATCACCATCGAACCGATTTAACGTCAGTTGTTAACGAATGTTATCATATCGAATCGATATGGCGTCGCTGGCGGTCGATTGGACTTAAATCGAACCGATATAGCGTCGGTCAATGTCATTTGGCTGCAAATATAGTAAATAATTTGGAAAGTGAGCACTTTTTGCGATAAAAAATGCAAAAAATGGTGTAAAATTATATTTCGCTAAGCTCTAACCACTGCATGGACTTGTCGTCAAGTTCTTGGTTGAGCATCGGGAGGCGTTTAGACATCCGCACGATTTCGGCGACGTCGGCAGTGCCGCCGCTAAGCTTCGCCTCAATCATTTTCTTCTCTGCTTCGAGCCGTTCGATGTCTGCCTCGAGCTGCTGCATCAGCTGTCGCTCCTTGAACGAGAGCCGCCGAGGTCGGTCGTTGGGCTTATTGTTCTTAGGCGTCTCCTTCGGCTTGTCAGTCTGGACGGGTTTGGGCATTGTGTTTTTCCACTCGCGGTATTGGGTGTAGTTACCCGGGAAGTCACGGATGGCGCCTTGTCCACTGAATACAAGTATGTGGTCGACGACCTTGTCCATGAAGTAGCGGTCATGACTTACGATGATGAGGCAGCCGCGGAAGTTCGCCAGGTATTCCTCGAGGATTTGCAGGGTTACAATGTCGAGGTCGTTGGTCGGCTCGTCGAGGATGAGGAAGTTGGGGTTGCGCATCAGCACCGTACAGAGGTAGAGTCGTCGCCGCTCGCCTCCGCTGAGTTTGGCTATATAGGTATGTTGCTCCTCGGGCGTGAAAAGGAAATGCTGTAGGAACTGACTTGCACTGAGTCGCTGTCCGTTGCCGAGGTCAACGTATTCGGCAATGTCGCGCACGGCGTCGATGACCTTCTGATCGTCGCGAAACGAGAGTCCCTCTTGCGAATAGTAGCCGAAACGGACGGTTTGACCGATGTCGTACGAGCCAGCGTCGATGGGTTCGACGCCGAGCAGTGTCCGGATGAACGTCGTCTTGCCGGTTCCGTTGTTACCTACGATGCCGAGCTTCTCGTAGCGCGAAAAAGTGTAGTTGAAATGGTCGAGAATCTTGTTGTCGCCAAATGATTTGCATACATCCTTTGCGATGAAAATCTTGCTGCCGATATATGTGCCCGATGTCTCCAGGCGGACGTTCCGCTCGCTGATTCTTTGCTTTGCAATCTTCTCCAACTCATAGAAAGCCTCCTCTCTGTAGCGCGCTTTGTGTCCGCGGGCTTGCGGCATGCGTCGCATCCACTCGAGTTCGGTGCGGTAGAGGTTGTTTGCCCGTTCGATTTCGGTCGAGAGGTTGTCGATGCGCTCCTGGCGCTTCTCCAAGTAGAAGGAGTAGTTGCCGCGGTAGGTGTAGATGCGCGAGTCGTCCATCTCGATGATGACGCTGCAGATGCGGTCGAGGAAATAGCGGTCGTGTGTCACCATCAGGATGCTCATGGTGGTCCGACTGAGGTAGTTTTCGAGCCACTCAATCATTTCGAGGTCGAGATGGTTGGTAGGTTCGTCGAGAATCAACATGTCCGGCTCGTCCACGAGTATCTTTGCCAGTGCAACACGCTTCAGCTGCCCTCCACTCAGCGAACTGATGAGCCGGCTGTGGTCGTGTATCTTGAACCTTGTGAGCATCTGCTCGGCACGGAGCGTCGGGTCGGTGTGTTCCGACAAATGAAGGTTGTCCAGAACCGCCTCCATGATGGTTTGCTTCGGATTGAAGGTCGGCGTCTGCTCCAGGTAGCCGATTTTGAGGTCGTTACGGAACACAATGCTGCCAGCCTCGTAGCCCTCGCGACCGGCAAGGATGGACAGGAGCGTGGACTTGCCCGTACCGTTCTTAGCAATCAAGCCCACATGCTCGCGCTCGTTTATCGTGAACGTGACATCCCAAAACAACACTCGGTCGCCTATACGCTTACCGAGTGATTGTACATCCATGTAGGGTTGAACGGCTGCCATAGAATAATGATGCTAGAAACGCAGTCCGAAATTGAAACTCATCATGTGAACACTCGCCTTGATGTCCTCGGTGACCGTACTATACCGATAATTGAATCCCATCACCGCCTTGCCCATGTAAAACCTAAAATCAACACCCGGACCGAGCGTATAGTAGGTGTGATGATAGTAATCGGCAATCATCGGAATCTCGAATTCGCACCATCCAAAGCCGATATTAGGCGAAACGACCATCCCGTTGCGGTCGTTCGCAAACGTAATGGCGTAGCCGAGCGCCCCGCCGTAGAATGTGAAATGACTATCGGTCAGGGAATGGTTGTATTCGGCGTAAATATTACGATATGTGACGCCAACGTCGAATCCCAGATCGTGGTTTGTGCCCTTGGCGTATCGCATGGGAATGTGCGAGAGCGTCATGTGAGGACCAAGCGTCAAGGTGAGCGGACAGTCCTTCGGTGACCGATAAATCCACTTCTGCGCGAGCGCAGTTGACGTGAACATCGTCACGATGAGTAGTAGAAATAGATTTCGTCTGTTCATAATACAAAGAATTTAATACACCTTATTATATATATAACGCACAAACCTGAAATAATCAAGTGAAAAACGTCAGTTTTCGTCAAATCATAAAAAAATCCACCAGCCCACTGGCATAGACTGGTGGATAGGGAGGCTTATTACTTTACTTTCTTGAATAGGCAAGGAAGTACGTTCGTGATTTCTTCGTAACTGCCAAAGCTCTTATACTGAATAGAATATTGTATGGTCTTATTCTTCTCAGCGTTTGTAATCTTGACAGTTTTGTCGTCGTTAAACTCTATTTTCCATTCTATACCGCTAGTGGCAGAAGCGTCAAAGTTGAAGCTGTTATAAGTTCCAGTCATGTAAACGAAACGACCTGCAGCATCTTTAATTGTATATGAATTTCCACTTGCTGTAATTGTAATCTCTTCTCCATTCGTAGGATTAAATGACAATTTAGCATCTTTTGGAGTTATATCATCGACATAAAGAAATCCGTATGTCTTCTTCGAATCGATTTTAGCTACTTTATAAACATTATCAACGAATGCGCCAATTACATATGTGGCACCTGACTCTATGGAGGTAACCAGCTCATAAGTATTTGCATCTTCTTCCTCCCCCTCATTGCCACCGGGGACATCACCGCCCGTAGCCAAACCTCCATCAGACGTAGTGAGTTCGGCATCGTCGATAAGTACATCTACGCCAGGATTCTTGCTATTCATCACGACGAGATTTATCGTCGTCTCGCTCGCAAGGGTGAAGCTATGGTTCACTTCAACCCACTCGCCGTTCGTAATGTTGTTGACATACCCATCAGCATAAACATATTTGCCGACATTGCCGTCAGTTACAGGCACATAACCAGGTCGCACGCTCGCAGCGGATGAAGTTGCAGCCTTAGCATAGAACTTAAAGTTGTAAGTCCCGGCTTTAAGGGTGATTTCTTTGTATGCCAGGCGCTTGTTGACTTTTTCATCACCGCTAATCTGCACAGAATAGCTTCCGCTGTGAGCCTCATTCGACTGAGAAAGGGTGGAATTCGATGCAGTCGAGGTAGATAGCCAATAAACAGGTGCGCCATTGCTCCAGCTCTCGAAGTTTCCGTTCGCTATGAGGTTGTCGCCCGTCGGCTCGGGCACATCTGGATTGTCAGGAGTGCCCTTTCCAGCCTGGTGGACTTTAAAGTTCTTCAATTCCCATGTCGTTGAGTTCTGGTCATTGCACTCAAAGCGGAATGCGAAGTAAACCTTCTCCTTGCCGACAAGAGCATCGGGGAGAGTGATGGTCGGAGCGGCGTAGAATGTCCAATCTTTCGTTGCAGACTCTTCCGCTACGAATCCGAGGTCGGTCCATGTGGCTTTTGTCACATCGCCCGCGAAATCCGTACTTGCATAGAGCTTGTGATAGCCCGCCAGATCCGTGCCGGCACCAACATAGCGCAATACATAGTCGAAATCAACCACAACGGCTTCGTCATTGCCATCAGCCTTTGTCGTATTGACGGCAGGGGAGATAAGCCATGAAACAGTAGGTGTCGTCGTGTTGTTGGCATAACCAGTAGCCTTTGCATAAGTGTTGCCGAGACTCCAGGCGGTTCCCTTCTCCGTCAAAACCGTAAAGCCGTCTTTCAGGCTGTTGCTTGTATAAGGCAATGTGTTCTCCTCTGTCGGATAGGGGATGTCAGGATCGTCATTTGTAGCATTCGCTTTACCCTTGACAACCTTAAAGTTCTTCACTTCCCAAGTGCTTGAGTACGAGTCGTGTGCAATATGCTTAAAGGCAACGACAATGGTCTTCCCCATGAACTCATTTGGGATTTGTACCTCTTGGTCGACGAACGTGAAGCTACCACCAAGACCATTCATTGACATCGGAAGCTCAGTCCATGATGCTGTCGATACATTATTGGCATAATCGGCGCTGACGAGCAGTTTATGGTCCTCTTTAATCGTCGATTTCTCGTAGTTGATAGCTTGACTGAAACTAATAAACGCCGAATCAACTTTCTCAAGACTGATAAACGGACTAACGAGATAAGTTTCACCTTCGCGGTTCTCCTTTTTCCCGTCACCGTCGAAATCTTTGTAACCGGTCACTACAGCGCTGCTGAAATCGCTGTACCAGCTCAGAGCGCCACTTGCAGATTTGGAATTAAACTTCCCAAGCGATGAAGCGAAGCTCTCATTGAATATAGTCGAACCCCCTTCTGAATGAATGACGTATGGTGCAGGCACATCTTCACAGGCAATAGATACCATGACGACTGCTGCGCATACTAATGATAATAATTTTTTCATATTGGATTGTATTTAGTTATCTTTCGATTGTTATTCACTGATGATTTCCATATCTTTTTGCATATCATCGACCGAACGGAGCTGAAGCTGCCATCCATCGTAATATGACAACATGCCTGTGAGTCTGACCGTTCCTTTCGGCATCTTTAAGAACGAAACTTCGTTCTGGGTGCTTGTTCTCACGATGATAGTCGTGTTCCCTACCTTGAAATCGCGGTCAACTCCCATGCCTGCATCCTTCAACTCGTCGGGGGCGAGGATGGTTTTGTCGTCACCTCCTACGAACTTGCCGACGACGGTTACAAGCATCGGCGAATTCTTGTAGTTTTGGTACGTTGGGTCCTTAAACATCTCATGGCTGTCGTCCCTGAGCACGAATGGCTTTATCTTGCCGGCATAATCCGACGGTTTGCCGACTAGGTAGATGTTCGTCTTGCAGAGTTCGAACAGCATGGGGCCCAGTCGCAGGTTGTTGCTGCTAGTGTAGTACGGCTGACCGATTTTTGGCAGCTTACTATAGCAACCGACATACAGCCCTTTCAAATTTACGCGCACCATCTGTCCGTATGCGAAATAAGGATAGAGGCAGGTGTTCTTCACTGCCAGAATAATGCAGCGAGCGGGGTCCACCATGTCGTAGTTGGCATCATATTGAGCCAGCATGAGTGTCTGGTAGAGGTTACCTCCTTTATCATTGGCTACAACGACACCTTCCACAATCTCATCGTCTTCAATCAAGGTGAACGCGTTGTTCTGCGTGAACACACTTGCATACTTGTCCTTGAGGTCGCGGATGGTTATCGTTGGATCGCCCACCGATGTTTCCTTCGTGATGGAGTAGTTGCTTACATCGGGAGCATCATGGTCGTCCATACATGAAGCCATCATGATTCCGACCGATATGAGCGCCCATGTTCCTATGTGAAATATAGTTTTTTTCATATACACCATATTTATATATATTCTTATTAGAATCGGTAATTAATATTAAGGAATGCATTGAAGGCGTTAGCATAATAGTACTTAGAGTTCTTCGAGAACTTGTAAGCACGGGCTACTCCTGTACTATAGAGGTCGTCACGATTCTGTTCGAAACCACCTGTGCGGAGATTCGTGTTGTTCGTGAGGTTTTGGAACGAAAGATTGATCGATATAGCTCGACCTCCGCTCAGCCGGATGTTCTTTCCGATCGATGCGTCGAGCATGAATCCTCCTTTGTACTTCTCAAGGCTGGGGCTGTAAGCATCGACGTAATTTCCGTTGATATCGAACAGAATTCCACCGTCTTCATTGAGTATCTGCTCGCTTGTACGGCCCGATCCGTCGTCGATATTGAATACCGGCTTTCCTCCTATGCTACTGGTTGCCGAGTAGTTGGTCAGTACGTTGCTCAATCGACGATAGGCAGAATAGCCGACATATACTCTGTCGTAATAGTTGGCGTTAAGCTCAAGGAACCAGCTGTTTATGTTGTAGTTGATACCGAAACTGACTGCCGTAAGCGGCGTGCTGCCTACCTTTATGTCCTTCATGATGACGCGGAGTGGCATTTCGGCTCCTATTACGGCATTAACCCATGAGTTTAGCTGCTCGTTGGTTTGAGAATTCATTCCTTCGTAGTTCACCTGAGCGTAAGGGTTGTCAATATATTTCGCATCGCTGATGGTTCCCATGAGGTTGAACGACAGTTTGCTGTCAACTTGGAACACCAGAGCGCCTTCGAGACCATAATGCTCTTTAGCAATGCCGGTCATCGTGAGATAGGTAAAGCGATTTTCCTGATCGTTGTAGAATGCGGTCTGCTCCACTTGGTTCTTGAATCGTGTGAAGAAACCTGTGAACTTTCCGGTAAGGCTGCCAAAGCGGAACTTCCAGCTGAGTTCGGAGCTGAAGATGTTCTCGTTGTGGAGGTTGTCAACGAAATTGTTTTGCATGCGCGGAGCCACGAATACGTTGCGAGCCAGCGGAGCGTTGGTGTCCCATCCCAATCCCAGCGAAATCAGGTTGTTGGCAACGGGACGATACGACATAAGCAGCTTGCCTCCGCCTCCGAGGAACTTAGCTGTGCCGCTTGAACCGTAAGAGTTCTGTGGCGCGCGTCCGTTCTGCATCTTGCCGTCGCGCTCGATGGTCGTTCCTTCGATATACAGGCCTTGCATGATGTCGAACGTGCTGTTGGTGTGCTGAATCACACCCCATGCCTTCGCTTTGTTGACGTTGATATTGTAATCGTAGCCAAATTTGTCGCCCTTGTATATCCGCTTGTAAGGATTGCGCAAATCATTGGCTGCCTCGGTGGGGTTCATAACCGAACCTTTGCCATATTCGTTTGCACTGAACTTGTCGTAGTCGTAATAGAACTCACCACCGAGCAAATCGTCCATCGTCTTGTAGTGCATGCCGGTCGTGTGGTTCAGATTGATGCCCAACGAATACTTGTTGTTGATGTCAATGTTGTGGTTGAAGGTCGAGTTGAGGGCCAATACCAGCTGATTGTTGTGGCGGCGTTCCTGATAGTACAGTGTTTCGTCACCGTTCTGGTTCTGTACACTGTTTACGTAATACATCCTGTCCCAGTTGATTTGCCGGTTTGCTTCGCTCGATGTCCAGAAGTTATAGAGGTCATTATACTGTGAGAGGAAATATGGATTCGACTGAAGGAAGTCGGGATTGTTGCGATTCTCGAGGTCATATACGTCGAAGATGCTGCTTGGCAGGTTCTTGTAGTAGTCAGGACGCGGATCGTAGGCATCGCCGTTCCATCCGAGTGCCGAAGTGCTGTAGCGACTGTATTTCACACCGGCGCTGGTGACGAGTTTCTTGTTATCATCAAACTTCCAGTCCCAAGTGAGGATGGCTGTAGGCTCGAAATCGTGTACCACACGCGAGTTGCGCTTCTTTCCGTTCTGATAACCCCAGTACGGATTGTAGTAATGTGAGTTTGCCAACCAATAAGCCTCCTCGGTCGATGCGCCTTGCTGTGCGCGTTCGGTTGGCGAACCGAATGTAACGAGCGAGAGGGCATGATGCTCACCAAACCGCTTTTCAACAGACAGCAGGTACGACAAGGAGTTGTAGAACGTTCCCTTGATGACACCTTCTTTTGCCCAACGATAGCCAATGGTTCCCGCGAAAGCCCATCCATTCTCCATCAAGCCCGTAGCGTAGGTGTACATACCACGAACCACATAGTTTCGGTTCGTTCCTGAAAGGGTAATCTTGTTGCCGGCGGCAAATGCCGATGCACGAGCGTTGATGTTCGATCCGCCACCGATAGGTGTAAGCCCGAACGTGTTGTACTCGAAGTCAGCCACACCTTCCTTGTTGCGTGTCGCATCGTTCATACCACCAATCATGCTGTATTGGAACCGACCCGTCTCCACGTCGTTCAATAGCAGCCCATTCATGTAAGTCTGTTCGTACATATTGTCGTATGCACGAACCTTGAAGCGCATCGGACTGAACCTGTAGCCCACCTCGCCCATGTACGGGTCGTTGTTCGACGACGAGATGGTCGAAACGGTCTGCGACGCATCGTTGTCGTCGTCCAGCTGGCTCTCGGTGAACGTAAAGTCGTAGCTGTCCGACTGCAGAGAGTCAATAACTTCCTGTGCCGATGTTGTACCAGAAACACAGAGCAGTATTGCCACCAGTTTTAAACATTTACTCATAGTTGATTTGATTATTTAATTTTAATTTCTTTCTTGGTTGTGCAAATATACATAAAAAATATAAGGTATGTTCACAATTACTTCATAAAAATGAAAAAGATGTGAAACTTTTGTCGAAACTCCGATGATTTGCACCGTTCGAGTGGCTATCGTGATTGTTATCGCCGACCATTTAAGACCATGGGACGGTTCTCTAATCCGTTAGGCATAGAAAACAGGAGGGCGGCGGCAATGAAGGAAGAGGTGGTAACGACGATGAACCCTTCGACGATGGTGATTGACAAATAAGGAGAGCCAGAAGGCTCTCCTTATTATATATATAGAGGTGAAAGGCCCGAAGGACCTCAGCCATGTCCGCAATTAATCAAAGGCATTGAGGCGATAGCTGAACGAGATGACAAACATCGACGTATCGCCGTAGGTGCGGCTCTCGTTCCACATCGTGCCGTTCATCGTGGCGTCGAAACCGTTGTACGAGTTGAGAATGTCGCGCCAGTTGATGCCGACGGTCGCCAGTCGACGCTTCAAGAAGTGATACTCGGCAGAGAGGCCAAGCAGGCACTCCGTCTTGTTGGCAGATGCCATCTCGTAGCCGAACGGCTTGTTGAAATTGCAATCAATGCCAAGCTCCAAACCGAACGGCGCATCGTAGTTGATGCTTGCATTGGCGTTGATGGACTGCCCCTTCGTCGAGTTGGTGAGATAGTCGCTCTTGCTGTGGTTCAGCGAGTAGCCCACACCACCACGCATGGTCCAATATTTGTTCCCGTAGCTGCCCGATGCCGACGTACGGAAGTTGTGGTGCTTCGTTGCGCTCTTCTGTGCAGTGTTGTCGGTCGCGTTCTGCACGAACGACACGCCGTGGTTGAACGAGTGAGTGGCATTGAGGCTCAGCGTGAAGTCGTGGATAGGAATGGTGAAGTAGAGATACTCGCGGCTGTTCCAGTTGCCATTGATGTTGGCAGGCGAGGTGCGCCGCGCACCAGTCAACTTGTCAAGGATGGTGAGCGTGGTAATCTGGTTGTCGGTAAATCCATACGAGAGCTGCAGGCGCATGAGCGACTTGAGCTGATACTCGACCATGAAGTTGTGGCTGAACGCATTCTTCAGGTTAGGATTACCAATGTTGATGTTCATGGGGTCGTGGTAGTCCGTCACGTTTGAAAGTTGCTGCACATCGGGCAACTGGTTCGCTCCATTGTAACGGAATGTGTATTTATCCTTCTTCACGTTAATCGTATAGTTGGCATTAAACGACAGCCCCACGCCCTTGTTCTCAAGATGCTCTTCTTTACCATACTGATCGTTGTCGATGGTCACCTTACGAGGCGATAACGTTGCCGACAGGTTGAGTCGTGAACGCTTATTGCTGAAGAAATACGACAACAGGAACTCATGGCGGTACTCATGGTTACGCTTATCGTAGTGCAGGCTGTCAACGCGGGCAAATGTTCCGTCGGAGAGGACGTCGTCGTAGTTCTGCGTGCTCGTGTTCGAATCGAAATGAAGCGAGTAGCCGACCGATAGGAACGAATTGAAACCGTTTTCGCCCTCATCGTCGCCGAAGTCACGATAATATCCGCCACCGATACGACGGCTGTAGTTCAGCATGATGTTGTGGTTGTTGCTACGAGTCGGCGAAGAGATACGGTGGTTCACATCGCGGATACTGTCGCCCATCTGGACGAACCGGCTGTACGACTTGTTGAACGAAGTGTTCTTGCTGTCGCTGATGGCAGTCGAGTAGTTGAGGCTAAGCTCGTTGTTGTGCTCCTCGTCGAACGTATAGTTAAGGCTGAAGTTCCCATTCAACGATTTTGAGTCACCAATCGACGAGTTAATCTGCCGAGTGGTGCTCACCAGCCCCTCACCCTCGTTCGAGATGGAATCGATGGACTCGCTGTAGCCGTTATCCTCCGACTTATTCAAGTCGATGCCGCCATTGAAGTACAACTTCTTGCTAATACGGGCAAACCCGTTGAATCCCCCACCCCAATTCTTGCTCTTATTGCTGTTAAACGACTCATTCATGGAGTTCTGTGTAAAATTAGGCATGAAAAGCTTGGTGTAGTTGTCGTTCTTGGTCTCATTGCGGTTGTAGCTGTGATTGAAGTTGCTGTTGATGGAAGCATTGTCGTTGAAAGTGTATTCTCCGTTCAAGTTTGCGAATGTTTGTACTTTCTTCAACTGATAAGTCCCCTCGTCAGGAATGTCTTGTGTGTTGAAACTGCCGTTCAGCTGCAAACCTTTCTGCCGCCACACGCTGAGCGTACCTCCGAAGTCGTAATGATTGAACTTTTCCGTCGTCGCTGCATGGAGCTGAGCAAATATAGTGCCCGACATCGGGTCCTTCGTCTCCATGTCCATCACCATGTGCTTGTCACTCTTCACATCGAGCGTATCGTTCAGCTCCTCGTAGATGCGCAAGCTCTTCAGCTTCTCGTGCGGCATGTTGTTGAGCGCAATGCTCATGTCGCGCTTGAAAAACGAGTCGCCATTGAGCTTGATTTCCTGAATATCCTTACCCATGTACGTCATCTTGCCCTCTTCATACTTCAAACCAGGCAAACGGCGCACGAGATCGAGCAATACACTACCCGACGGCATCTCGTAGGCGTCGGCATTGAAGATAACCGTGTCTCCCCGCTGATACATGCGCTTCAACTCGGCAACAACCTCAGCCTCTGCAATCGTCATCGGCTTGCTATGCAGCACTAACGAGTCGATTTTGATATTATACTTATCAACACCGTTCTCTTTCGTCTTCTCCGGCGAATAAATCTTCTCAAACGACTCCATACCCACGTAGGTAATCGTCACCTTGACGCGAGTATCCTTCAGACGTTCGCGAAGGCCCATCCACACGTCGAAGTTACCGTCCTTCCAAACCGACTGTCCCTCCATCTGGGTCGTATCACCCAGACATACCACCTTCACGTTCGCTCCCTGAAGGGGATAAGGCTTCGATTCGAACTCGTCAACGCCAAACACCTTGCCCCTCACTTCATACATCTGCTTAAAATTCGTACGCATATACTCATTCATCTCGGGCGAATCCCACTGAGCGTATGCGCTCACACAAATTGCTGCAATAGCAACCAAAATCAATACACGTTTCATATTAATCATTCTCATCTAACTGGAATATTTCTTCTAATGGTTTACTGAACACACGGGCGAGTTTCAACGACAGAGTGGTTGAAGGCACATAATTGCCCTTCTCTATCGCATTAATCGTCTGACGGCTCACCCCGACAAGTTCCGCCAGCTGCTGTTGCGTGAAATCCATGATGGCACGCTCAACTTTTAGTCTATTCTTCATTGTTCTTGCGGAATTGGTAGAGTGAAATATTATACTTAATGATAAAAAACAGGAAAGTTGAGAACGGATAGACCGCCATACAGGTGAGATACGAGCCACCATATATAAATAAGGTGGTAAGCAACACCAGCACCATATTCACCATCAGTGCCCAAACCAAAGACTGCATCCGAATCTGCGCGATACACTCGTCTTCCTCCTTTTCCTTCGAGAAAGCCACAAAAACACAGCCCACACACATCAATGTCATCACAATTTCAAACCATCCACCCTGAGTGATACGTGGAGCGATTTTAAACAAACTCCATTCTTCTTCAAACTGTGGGGTAAGACTAATCATGGGATATTCAATGCCGAAAGCTAACTGGTCGAATGACAAACAAAGAACGAAAAAGATCACAGCAACGATGAGGAGGCTGTACCCAATCTTCCTAAATACGGGAGCAAATAAATAATTCTTTATCATAAATTCATGAGTTTTGTGATTCGCGCTGCAAAGGTAAAGCAAATTATTCAATTTGTCAAGCATCTTTGACAAAAAGTTACGCGAACTTAACCATATTTAACAGTTAAAGAATAAAAGGCCAGCGAAACATACATGCTCCGTTACAACAAGGACATAAAACAAGCACTGCCCCAACCTTTCGATTAGAGCAGTGAATGTTAAGACGTTCATCGCAAGATTATGGCTCGATAATATTAAAGTTAAGCAGCGGCTTCTTGATATTGCCAAAGAGAGATTTGACAGCTTCGGAGTTACCAGTGACAGCAAGCCCTTCACAGTTACCGTTAAGACAAGCCACAAGCGCCGCCTTCGTACCCCGAGCTGTGGCATCAGCATTGGCACGAGTTTCATCCATATAAGTAAGGACAACGCCAGCCCGACGCACCACGCAGCACTTCTCATTACCAATGACGAAATTGACGGCAAAATCTTTGTCGGCCACTTCGCGACTATCGGTAGCGATGGCTACATACTCGAATATCAAATCGATAGTACTTGCTCGGAACATGTTAGTGATACCTTCACCCGAACCATAAACAGGAGCAGAAGGCGTACCGGCACGAAGTTCCATCGCACCAGTAAGATAAGCATTACGCCATGTACCGCTCTCGCTCTGATAACCAAGCTGTTCGAGCGCATCAGCACACAGACGACGAGCATCAATGTTTGCCGGATCGGCATAGACCAATTCCTTGGTCACTTGTGCCACCCACTGGTATTCACCACGAGCATAATCCTCGCGAGCCATACGCAAAATGCGCTCAGGTGAACCCATATATTCAACGATTTTCTGAGCCGTACGCTCAGGCGTGAGCAGATTGAGGTTGACAGGGTTCGCATCATACCATCCCATGTACCGCTGATACACAGCTTTGATGTTATGAGAGAGTGTGCCGTAATATTGGCGTGTGTACCAAACACGATCGAGACGTTCTGGCAACTGAAGGAAATCAGCAATCTCTGTAGAAGTATATCCTAAGTTGAGATAATGGAGAGTCTGGTCGTGAATGAACTTATAGACAGAAGCTGTATTAACTAGATAGTCACGGATGACATCTGTCCCCCAATGAGGCCAGTTGTGACTTTGGAAAATCACGTCGGTCTTGTCTGCAAACTTCTGTTCAGCAGCAAGAATATAGTTGCACCATCCCTCAGCATCGCGGACAGCTGCACCACGCAAGGTATAGAGATTGTGAAGTGTACCGGTGCAATTCTCTGCCATCCATAATGCTCGATAGTCCTCAAAATATGCGTTCATCTCAGCCGGAGCCTCAGTACCTGGCGTGAGTTGGAAGGTGACGGTAAGTCCGTCGATAACGATAGTCGTATCATTCTTCACCTCGAAGGTAGGCGGCATGAGCGTAAGAGGCGAATTGGTAGACTGGCCCATACCGATGCCCATCGCCATACGTCCCGTAACACCTTTTGGCAAACGAGTACCATACTGATAGCTAGCACGACGCGACATAGCTGCGCTACAATAAGCGTTCTCAGCAATGACGTGCTTCATGAAACCCTCGGGAGTGATGACAGCAATCTTACCCGATGCAATCTGATCGGTGAGCGACAGACTTGCATCCGCCATATTCCCAGTATTGACAATAGCTCCTACACCACCATAATGGTCAGCATGACTGTGACTGATAAGCACAGCTACAATACGAGGAGAAGCATCAATATTACGTTTGAAAAGATCGAGAGCAGCTTGAGCTACCTCCGTTCCCATCAACACATCAAAAATGAGCCAGCCGCCCGACTTTGTCCTAATAAAAGTCATGTTAGCCATATCATAGCCACGCACTTGATAGATTCCCTCACACACTTCGTAGAGTCCACACTGAATGTTGCATAGGGTATTACGCCAAAGGCTTGGATTGACGGTCGATGGAGCGTCATCATCTTCCTTCATGAACTTGAATTCAGCCATGTTCCACACCTCTCCAGCGGCATTTGTGATGACCAAATCGGGTGTAGCCTCGATAAGTCCACGCTTTGCATTCTCAAGTTCCGACAGGTCATCGAAATCGAGACGCTCATACCACTCTCTATTCTTATTTGCTGTAGTAAGCGTTGCTGATTTGGCTGCCAAAGGGTCAGCTTCCGGATCTTCATCAACTATCGGCAGAGGATTGTCCTCTGTCTGGTAGAACACAAGACTGTCCATTTCGTTGGCACGGTAAGTCTGTCGTTGCCCATTCTTATAGAGATAATAGCCCTGAGCAGAGGCCTGATGCGCCATACCACAAAGGCAAAGCACAAGAAGGAAAAGTTGCTTTTTCATTATTTTTTCAGAATCTTAAATGTTTTACTTTCTGTTGCTACGATAATGACACCTTTAGGAAGGCGTTCGGTTGAGAGGGTTGCCGTTCCGCTGCTATCAGCAGTAGTCCTTTCTTGATACTTGCCATCAATGGTGTAGATAGTAAGACGACTACACCCATAAGCCGTCACCTCACTATCGGTGATGCGGAATGTGTTATCTTTCTCTGGACTGATATCGGTTTCAATGTCTCTCTCCTCAATTGTCATCTTCAGATAGCTTTCCGTCTTGTAACGAACAGTTACACTACCGCACTCCAACTGCACATCATTTTCGACAAAAGTAACTTTGGGCTTTTCCCCTAAACTGAATATGGTAGAACTTTGCTTTTCATAAACTACAACACAGGTTTTCTTTTCACTCGTACCTAATGTTGCGGTTCGGTCAACAGCCCACATAGTCATAGTCGTAATGGCAAAGAAGACAGTAATCAGCAAATTGCCGAAATGTCGCAGGATGTTAAACTTCATCTTGTTTTTGGTTTGTTTCATTGTTCTAATCATTAGTTCTTATTATTCTATTATTTCCTTCATTAAAGGAACAATCTGTTTGCGTGATAAGTTTTCTTTTGTGTAGGTCACACCTTCAAGGAGTGACGGACCGAATAGAGCCTCTGCTACCTCTTTTGCTCCCTCACCATAATAGATGAAATAGGTGACACCGTTTACATAAGGAATGTCTGGATTACTCTGATCCGGATTGGGCACCAGGATTAATATCATAGCAAAAACCATATCGAGTTGGTTGTAGTTCATCACATCTGGCATTACAGCCAGCATGCGATTGACAAAACCATCAGCTTCTGCAGCCTTACAAACCATCGATCCAATGCCTATGGCCTTCCCCCCTATTCCATAATCCTTATTATCTGAAAAAAATATTTCCAGATCGGTCATACCTTCGTAGTTGTTGGCAGCTTCATCCATTTGACGATTGATTTCGTCAACATCATCTTCCAGTTTCAACTGACTTACCAGTGCAGTCCAAGCGATGGAATCAATGTGGCAAGTAGTACTCTTGGAAAGATTACGAGTATCAGAAATCAAACCAGCCAAGAGGATTTTAGCGGTCTCGTCGTCAATAGCAACACCCAGTTCCTTATAACATTCATACACAACGGTACAGGTCGAACCAACCATCTCCCTCCTCACAAAGGGTATCATGATATCTAAGATGTCTCCCTCGACGTGGTGATCAATCTTCTGTAGAATCACAGCCTCACGCGCACCATTCACACATTGCACATAATCGGTGTGATCTGTTAGAATCAGTCGAGTACCAGCCATCACTTCTGACTTGACTTCGGGCACATCGAACCCAAAGCGTTGGGCAATATATTGCGTTTCGCGGTTAATAGGACCGGACACCTTAGCCTTACAGTTGTATCCTAATGTCCTCATCAGTTTCGCATAGGCAAGCGCAGAACAGGTTGCATCAGCATCTGGAGTTTTGTGACCATATACAAATACGGTATCTTCACCCCAATCGAGTGAATTCAATATTGTACGATAATCGTATTCAAAATCCTCTATGGCATTATCATCCACAGAGCATGACATCAGCCACCAAGAGCTACAAAGCATCATGATGACCACTAATTTCAAATCCTTTTTCAGTCTCATTGTTTTATTGATTGTTTGGTACTACATTTTCTGAGAATAGCCACAGCCAAGGTTAGCATGCTTATATATTACTTCTGCTTGTATTGTTTTTTCTTTAGGAAATCGAAGCCGACGATATATTTCACTGTACCATAAGCATTGGTGAGACTAAACTTTCGCTCACGATAGGCATACGTATGAAAGTCAACCACAAATCCTGTGAAGTATTTAGTGTTGTTCCAGAAAAGACTGGTACGGAAGAACACATCGGTGCTAATGCGACGCAAGACAGCCTTGTCATGATTATTTTCTGTGATGTCAGATTGACGATAGCCGATGGACGGCAGTATCGAGAATGCAAATATACAGTTCTTCCGAAAAGCCCAATTGTAGCCATATCCTACGCTGATAGCATAGTCCTTGTAGCTAACCTTACTGAACAACAGTGTGGTGTCGATATGTTGAGCGATGAAGGGCGACAACTCGCTCTTGTTGAAATTGACTGTCACATGGTTGTACGAGAATCCCAGCTTCCATGAACCCTGACTCTTGCGTTGCACAGCATTCTCACCAAAGGCTGCCGGCCAGGAGTAGCGTCGATGGTTGAAGATGTATTGGGCATCGATACCGAAACATTTCGAGCTCAACCCTCTGAAGGTGCGGTCTTGACCCTCAAGGTCCACACCACTGATGTCAGTAAACTTGACGGATTTCCCCGACTTGAAAGTATAAATTTCTGCCACGATTCGTGCAGTATTGAGGACAAAGACGTTACGGTGCCCCGTTCCGTTAGTTTGACCTCGAGGCTTACCGATGTCACCCAAATTAATCGAGTGACCATACCCCAAGATACTCCAATAGACATAACCGCCCAACACCAAGGAATTGTCCGACTGTAGTGTCATTGATTTTGACGCACCGCTTACCGAAGATGACATGCGGTAAAAATCGTGCCAATACGACAACTCTGCCTGTGCAGTAAACTCATATTTCTGAGGTGTAACATAATTCGTGTCGCATCCCATAAAAAAATTGGTAACAGCATCAGCACTCCTGAACACCGTATGCATCACACGTTTGCCCCATGGCAAGGAGTCAATATGTACCGAATCCTCTGTTTCTATCGCCGAAACAGCAACAGAAATCATCATCAACACTATGTAACACCCTATTCTTTTCATTTTTCAACAACCTACCATCTACTGCTCTTATCTCATTCTGCTTCTTATATTTTTTCCAAAATCTTATCCATCACCCAATTTGTCGGAGTGGCACTTACCGAGTTGCAATCACACGTCTTTCCGCCACGCAAATCCTCCACGATGGCCTGAATCAACGGCATTTGCACATACTTTGGATTCGGGATGGCAAACTCTTCACGGCCCTTCTCCGTATGAAGAGCAACAGGTGTGTAATCAAAGACAGAAAAACATATCATGCCCTGATCGCCCACAATCTCAATACGGTCGGTACGAGCAGAATCATGAGCCACAAAACACCATGAGCCACTTCCTGTGATACCATTCGCAAATCTGAAACATGCATTAAATGTATCTTGAACGCGGTATAGTCCTGCCATGTTGGTCGCATAGCCCTCTGCCTCAATAATCACTCCCAACATGTGCTGTAGCAAGTCGAGCTGATGACTGGCCAAATCGTAGAAGTAGCCTCCGCCACCAGCGATATCGGGCTGCAGACGCCAAGGAAGATTCTTCTTATTATAGTCAAGCTCACGAGGAGGAACAGCAAAACGAATCTGTACAGACAACACCTTTCCGATAGTTCCCTGAGCAAGAATCTCCTTCACCTTCTCAAAGTATGGAAGATAACGTCGATAATAAGCCACATAGCACGGAACACCGGTCTGCTCCGAGATGCTATTTACGCGCAGACACTCTTCGTAGCTCGATGCAAGCGGTTTTTCCACATAAACAGGTTTGCCTGCTTTCATAGCCATCACTGCAAATGTAGCATGCGACGAAGGCGGAGTGGCAATATAAACCGCATTGACATTACGGTTGTTAATCAACTCAATAGGATCGGTATAGAAGTGCTGAATTCCGTGACGCTGAGCATACGAACGTGCCTTCTCCTTGTCACGACTCATAACAGCGGCAATCATTGAACCTTCCACACACTGAAGTGCAGGTCCACTCTTTGTCTCTGTGGCTTCACCACATCCAATCACTCCCCACCTTACTTGGTTGATTGCTTTCATAACAACTGTCTATTTTATCATTTATGTTGCAAAATTACAAAATAATTACCATTTATGATTTACCTCACACCGATTTTTATGAAGATTTCTCACTTTTCACTTTTCTCTTCTCTCTTTTTTCGTAACTTTGCAACCAAATTGACAATTATGAGCCGAAATAAGAAGAAATTACCGATACTCGAGAATGTCAGTATCACGGCTGTCGCAGCCGAAGGGAAAGCACTTGCACGCGTTGACGACAAAGTGGTGTTCGTACCGTTTGTCGTTCCTGGCGATGTGGTCGACTTACAAGTAAAAAAGAAAAAGCACAACTTTATGGAGGCTGTTGCCATAAAGTTCCACGAGTACTCACCCAATCGTATCACCCCACCCTGCCAGCATTTTGGAGTGTGTGGTGGATGCAAATGGCAATGTTTGAAATATGAAGAACAGCTACGATGGAAACAACAGCAGATTGTCGATAACCTAACCCGCATTGGAAAGATTGAACTTCCCCCTATCTCACCCATTCTTGGTAGTGAGCAGCTATATGCATATCGCAATAAGTTGGAATTTGGATTCTCCAACCGTCGATGGATGACCGAAGACGAGATACAAGACGGAGATAATGTAATTACCGAACGAAATGCACTCGGATTCCACATCACAGGTGCCTTTGACAAGATTCTCGACATCGAGAGATGCTGGCTGATGGACGACATCACCAATGACATTCGCAACTACATCCGCGACTATTGCATCGACCATCACCTCACTTTCTACGACCTACGTCAGAACACAGGACTCATGCGTAGCATGATGGTACGTAACAGCAACACCCATGAGCTCATGCTGCTCATACAATTCCGAATCGAGAACAATGAAGAACAGCAAGAAGCCATCCAACTCTTAGAGCACATAACCAAACGATTCCCCGAAATCACATCCCTCCTCTATGTTGACAACCATAAGTGCAACGACACATTTGGCGATCAGGAAATCATCTGTTTTAAAGGTACCGACCACATCTACGAAGAAATGGAAGGACTGCGATTCAAAGTCGGTCCAAAAAGTTTTTATCAGACAAACACCGAGCAAGCTTACAACCTCTATAAAGTGGCACGCGATTTTGCTGAACTTAGCGGAAACGAATTGGTCTATGACCTCTACACAGGAACAGGAACCATTGCCAACTTCGTCAGTAGGAAAGCGCGCAAAGTAATCGGCATTGAGTACGTGCCCGAAGCCATCGAGGACGCAAAGGTCAATTCACAAATCAACCACATCGACAATACCCTCTTCTTCGCTGGCGACATGAAAGATATCCTCAACCGTGACTTTATCCAGCAATACGGACGTCCCGATGTCATCATCACCGACCCGCCACGAGCAGGTATGCATCAAGATGTTATCGATACCATCCTTTTTGCCCAGCCACATCGTATCGTTTATGTCAGCTGTAACCCAGCTACACAAGCACGCGACCTTCAACTGCTCGATATGAAATACCGCGTAACGAAAGTACAACCTGTCGACATGTTCCCTCATACCCAACATGTTGAGAATGTCGTTCAACTGGAACTGAAAGAGAACACGGTGTAGGAAGACAGAATTATCACCTAATAATAACTTTTTCTCCTCCGTGGATGTAAAAGCCCTTTGTAGCAGGCACATTAGGGAGACGACGACCATCGATGGTGAACCAAGCATCATTGCTTTGATTAGAGAACATCGTGGCAGACACCCCTGCTTGGTCAGCATTCATAAAGACGAAAGAGATGGTACCATCATCAGCCATGCGGATGTTAGTAATGGGCTTGCTCATGAAAGGAAGGCCGTTAGACGAAGTGAAGAGTTTGGCTGCAGGTTTAGAGCCATTGGAAAGGCGGTCGTTAACCTCGAGAGACTGAGGATTGGTATAGGGATATGGCGAGGTACTAAAATAACGGCTACGAATAGAGTTATCCATCGTGTATTTGCCTGTATCATTGCCATCATTTTCAGGGTTCCAATCTTTGTAGGCCTTACCATCCGCATGAAACAGGTCGTAGCGATAGTGCGTATTAGAGACATTCACCTGATTATTCATCCATATATCATAATCATAATCGACATGAAAGATGAGCAGACCGTTGCCCGGGCATGCGTAGTCCCAACCTTTCTGTTGACGGTTCTCGAGCAGATAAAATTCGTTAGGATTAAAAGGACTACGTATGATGTAGGTTGGACCACCATCGCTCATCGACTTCATGCCCTCAACCACCGTAGGCTCAGTAAGCTCTATGGGCTTTGCCCAACCTAGATGCATAAGTTCCATGGAAGAAAGATTAGGAGGGCACCAACCGTAATTCGTATAGTTGCCCCCATCCATCACATCCCATTCGTCGACTGTTGAAAAAGATGTAGCAGGAGCGAGAGGATAAATATCTGGCAATCCCAAGCAGTGTAAGTACTCATGAATGATAGTTCCCAAGCCGCAAGACCTACCATCTTGCCATAACTCACTGGTGATAGAAATCACGTCGACATCCAGATTCCCTGGGCAAGTAAAGTAGGAAAAGCCAGTATTTGGATAGATATAGCCCTTCATTTTAGCACCTGTATAACTTGCAGCAACAAACAATACTTGATTAACATGTTGGTTGCCATCCCAGTCGTAGATGGAGAAATTGTATTCCCCCGTATTACTCATGATTCTTAAAGCTTCTCGCATAGCCGCATCACCCATATTCGTACCGATGGATTTCTTCACTGACTGGTCCACCTTCACTGGTCCGTAGATATCAAACTGGATGTTAGCACGACCACCCGACTGATCGCGAAAATAGTCGGCCACACACCCGGGTCCAACACCTTTGTTGAAACCTGGTTCATTGAAGAGACTATCGTAGTACGCCACTGGGTTATCCATAGAAAAATCTGCATCGTTGAACGAAATGAGTATGACAGGTTGACGATAGACTTTCTGGGGGTCGAAAGGGAAAGGGAATGCTAAAGAGTATCCTGTATCATTGGCTCGCGTCTGCATGAAATCATGCACGCAACCGATGCGCTGTGCCTAGCACCAACGACTACCAATAGCATGACAGCAAACAATAGTAACTGTTTTTTCATATAATAATAAGTTTGATAAGACAATATGAACATCTCCTTACAAGTGCTTCAGCTTCAAGAGTGCCTGACGAACGGCAGAAGGGAGGGCTGGTATGTTGTACTGACGCTCGTAAGCCTCCATATCCTGAAGGGTCGTAGCATGCTTGAACTGCGCTTTCAGTTCCTTATTCTTTTCTTTCCACTCATCCTTGGTAATGTAGCCGCGTTCGGTGGCATAACTCTCGATGATATACTTAGCCGGACCCTTCTTGTCTGTATACTCCCAGTGGTCAATTTCCATGATGAAGTCTGTAAAATCCGCATCCTTGACATCATCCTTGTAATTGCCGATAAGAGTGTACTGATAGTTGTAACCTATATCCTCACGCTTCTTCAGCTTGGAAGACTCTCCTTTCACCTTATTGGCATACATCTGTATCTTGCCGGCATCAAGTGTAGTACGTAGCTGGTCACCATTACGAACAAGCTGGCCGACACGCCCCTCAGGATTTCTAAACACCCAGTGATCGGGATTGCTATCGTCGGTCGTCACATAGTACTGCTTCTTCATCTTATCCTTATTGGGAGCACTTGTCATGCGCACTTCGCCTGCTCGGTTAGACATCGCACGAGCAGACCAAGTGATGGCAACACCCAACTTTGAGTAGTACTCGACATAGTTGCTATTGAAAGAGCCATGCTCGAACTTCTTCTTCTTGATATCATAGGCGTTCGGCATAACACCGCAGTGAAAGTAGCCAAGTGAATCGTTGCGATATACATAAACGCGATAGTATATCTCCACATAGACGTATGGCTTCGGAGTGATAACCACTTCAGCAATACCATAGTCCAAGTCGTCAAGTGAGACACGACCTCCCTGAAGAGATGAAACAGTAACTAACTTAGGTCGGTAGGCCACATGGGTGACAGCTACACGCTCGGCACCCTTTACGTCAGCAAGCACACCATCCATGTCTGTCGACCCAATATAATTGCCATCCTCAGTCAGTACATAAGCGAGCGGAATACCGTTCCCCTCCTTGTCAACAACCTGTAAGCGCTGCGCACTTATCGGCATCGCTGTTATCAATACAAATGCGATGAACAATAATCTTAGCGTTTTCATCTGAATATATATAAAAAAATCGTTAAACATGGCTGCAAATTTAGGAATTTTCAACAAAACAGCCAAATATTTTCCTGTTATTTTATTGCCGATTGACCGATTTGCCGTATCTTTGCAAACAGAATGGAAACAAGTCAGCATATAAGTAGTTCAGACTTCCTGCCAACAACGAAGAAGGAGGTGGAGCAGCGTGGATGGGACGAACTGGATGTCGTCTTGTTCTCTGGCGATGCCTACGTGGACCATCCTTCGTTTGCTGCAGCAGTTATTGGACGTATCATCGAAGCTGAAGGCATGCGCATCGCAATCGTGCCACAACCCGACTGGCACGGAGATTATCGCGACTTCACAAAGTTGGGACGTCCGCGCCTGTTCTTCGCCATCTCGCCTGGATGTATGGATTCGATGGTGAACAAATACACTGCTGCTCGCCGACTGCGCTCGGAGGATGCTTACAGCCCAGACGGCAGACACGACAAACGACCGGAGTATCCCACGATTGTATATACACAGATACTCAAGCAGCTCTATCCAGATACACCCGTAGTGATAGGCGGCATCGAGGCATCGCTGCGACGTCTGACTCACTACGACTACTGGCAAGACCGACTAAGGAAATGTATCCTCTGCGACAGCGGAGCTGACCTACTCATCTACGGCATGGGTGAACGGCCGATGCAAAGTCTCATCAGCGTGCTCAACGACGAACTGCTATCAAGGGGAGCAGATGTGGTGGACCGTAAGATGTTCCGCAACGTGATGATGCGACATCCTCAACCACAGACCGTCATGCTGATGACAAAGGAGGAAATAAAAGTAACAGAAAGCGACATCGTGCTCCACAGTCACGAAACATGTCTGCGCGACAAACGCTCTCAGGCTGAGAACTTCCGCCACATTGAGGAGGAATCAAACAAAATGCATGCCCAACGACTACTGCAAGAAGTGGACGGACAATATGCGGTAGTGAATCCACCCTACCCACCTATGACTCAGGAAGAGATCGACCACTCGTTCGACCTCCCCTATACACGACTCCCCCATCCCAAATATCGTGGGAAACGCATACCAGCTTACGACATGATTAAATTCTCTGTGAACATGCATCGCGGATGCTTTGGCGGATGTGCTTTCTGTACCATCTCCGCTCATCAAGGCAAGTTCATCTCCAGTCGTAGTAAGGAGAGCATCCTACGAGAGGTACGACAGATTGTAGCGATGCCCGACTTCCGCGGTTACATCAGCGACTTGGGAGGTCCAAGTGCCAATATGTACGGCATGCACGGAAAGGACCTCAAGATTTGCGAGCGATGCAAGAAACCCTCGTGCATCCACCCGAAGGTCTGCCCCAACTTGAATACCGACCACAGTGCCTTGCTCGACATCTATCACGCTGTAGATGCAATCAAAGGAATCAAGAAGAGCTTCATCGGAAGTGGTATCCGCTACGACCTCATTCTTCATAACACAGGCGATATTAATATTAATAAGGTGAACCATCGCTATGCACGCGAACTCATCGAGCACCATGTGAGCGGACGGCTGAAGGTGGCTCCCGAGCATACGAGCGACCAAGTGCTACGACTCATGCGCAAACCATCATTTCATTTGTTCTACGACTTCAAAGCATTGTTCGACCGCGTGAACAGAGAAGCCCACTTGAACCAGCAACTCATCCCCTATTTCATCAGCAGCCACCCGGGATGCACCAATAAGGACATGCAGCAACTTGCTGAACTCACACGACGTATGGGCTACAAACTCGAGCAGGTGCAGGACTTTACTCCCACCCCGATGACCGTGAGCACCGAAACCTGGTACACAGGTTTCCATCCTTACACCCTCGAACCTATCTACTCTGCTAAGACACCTCAGCAGAAGAAAGAACAAAATCAATATTTCTTTTGGTACAAAAGATAACAGAAAGAGGATGAACCAGGTTCATCCTCTTATCTTTACTTGTTTGGCTAATGGGACCTATGGGACCAATGAGTCCTATGAGTCCAATGAGTCCAATGAGTCCAATGGGTCTATTGGTTCTCTGCTGTCTCTGCTTTCTCCTCTTTCTCCTCTTTCTCTTCTTTCAGTTCGAAATCCGTGATGCCTGCTTTCACCAATATGTTGTACCAAGCAATCACTTTGCGCATATCGCTCACACGTACACGCTCTGTATCATAATTTGGCAGAGCTTTGGCAAAGAATGCGATCACTTCATCGTTCTCTGCTTTTTTATGGTTGATATCTACTTCTTTTCCTTCGTAGAGTTTCTTGATGGAGTCAAACACATTGACCAGCGGAGTGTCCTCACCATCATCTGTATAGATAGAAATCTCTGCTACTGCAACCACACGATCACTGGCATAAGCAGGCATGCGTTTCTTCGACTCATCGAGCGACTCCACGATAAGCATATTCTTACCTCTACTAATCAACCTATAAAGTCCTGGTTTGCCAGAAATGGCTAATACTTCTTTAATCATATCTGTATGTTTTGTAATTGTTTGAGAATATTATTGTTTCCATTATTGATGATGCAATAATCCGAAAGCTTCATCTTTACGGCCTCAGGCATTTGTGCCTTGATGCGTGCATAAGCCTCGTTGCGTGTAATCTTGTCACGATGGATGATACGCTTGATGCGTACATCGTCAGCAGCAAATACATACAACACCTTGTCGACAGCATCAGACAATCCTGACTCGTACAAGATGGCACTCTCCATGAACATCACTTCTGAGTCCTGAAAGTTGCACCACATTTCAAAATCGGAACGTACTCGCGGATGAACGAGCGCACCTATTTTCTCCTGGTTCTCTTTACTCTCATAGAGAAATTTTGACAACACAGGTTTGTTTAGGTTGCCATCCTCCAGATATGCATCCTCGCCCACGAGTTTAATCAATTCCGCTTTGATGTTCTCGTCTTCTTTCATAATAATCTTAGCCCGATCATCGCAGCTATAAACTGGAAAACCTTTCTTCTTCAGAAAGTTTGCCACATAGGTTTTTCCACTACCTATTCCTCCTGTAATTCCTATTTTCATAATCAATCTTCTTGTTCTATAACATAGTCAACCACTTCAGGTGTTACCTTCACATTAGATATACCTTTAGGGGATTCTCGGATAATTAATTTGCACTTTCGGTCTTGAGCCTTTATGGTATTATAGTCGACCACAATGACGAAATCGTCTGCTGTAATGCTGTTAAACATTGTGGCGCTTACCTTAAACGTAACGTCAACCATCAAAGGAAACGTCCGTAGGATTTTGTTGTGTGGGATGTTCTCACAATAGATGGGCACTTTCACTGTCTTGGAGGTGAAGAGGTCCACACATGCCTTCACACTGACCGTATCGGGAACCATCTTCACTCCCTTTATTCTGCTAAGCGCCAATTGGAAGTTGAGTGTGTCTTTTACTTCATCCTCGATAAACGGCTCGGTATAAACCACCTTGATGGTGTCGTAGATAGCCGATGGGGCATATATGTCCACATACTTGGGGTGCAGTTCTATACCGCAAAGCATATATTCCTCTGACGTTCGTATCTTGCCCTGAAACTCAATCGGTATCTGCTTATGTTCGCCCATCGAGTAATAGAGGTCGATAGTTGACGGATTGACCGTCTGAAACGTCACACCCTTTGGCAGTTCTTTCGTGAGCGCCTTCTTCCACACATAGTTGTCAATACTCAACGCACCTCCCATCTTTGGTAGGTCGTTGTAGTCAACATTCAGTACTTTGTGTTGATTGTTGAACACATATTGCAGAATGGTGAACCCCCTGCCCGACACAGCTGTCGTTATGGTTTGAGGCACGTCTGAAGTGAATATCAGGTTCTTCGGAACATTGACAATCTTCAATTCGTATTCCAGATTGACGGTTGTGTGGTCCTTGAATGTCTGCGACAGCCAGAACGCAACCGCAATCAGCAGGAACAGCAGGAACACCATTATCTGCTTGTTTACCGTCACCAAGCGGAAACGCTGAAACAAGGAACGGATATAAGCTACACTCCGTTTTCTTAATATGGTGAAACCTGACTCCATGGGGGAACATCATTACACAGGTCAGGGCATTTACTTCTGAACAGCCTGATTTGAGTCAGCAAACACGTAGTTACGATCAACCTGAATCGTTACACCCTTTGCTATTTCTATGGTTACATACGACTCACCCTCATTCAACTCCTTAATGGTTCCATACATTCCTCCTGCTGTCACTACGCGTGTACCGATAGTGAGGCTGTTACGGAACTTCTGAATTTCCTTCTGGCGTTTCTGCTGAGGACGAATCATAAAGAAATACATGATTGCAAACAATGCAACCAGCATTATGATCATCGTAGGATCAAAGCCACCTAGTCCTTTGGCTCCCTTTCCTGCTTCTGCTGCGCCTTGTGCAGCTTGTAATAGTTGAAACATCATAATTGTTTTTTGTTTTAGTTATAGGTTAATGAATATTTATTTCTTAATGAGTTTATGCTCTTTTATCAGTCGTTTGGCTATGTTATCAAGAATACCGTTTATATATGCGTGGCTCTTTGGGGTACTATAGCACTTAGCCAGTTCCACATACTCGTTGATTGAGACCGTGATTGGTATTTCGGGGAAACTCAGTATCTCCGCAAGTGCCATCTGCATGATGATTACATCCATATATGCCAGACGGTTAAACTCCCAGTTCTTCACGCTCTTGCTGATGAGCAACTGATAATACTGACAGTTCTCAATCGCTTTGCGAATGAGGGTAACGGCAAATTCGCGGTCTTCATAGTCGCGAAACTCCGGCAGCAATTCCTGCTCATCTCCTTTTGCTTCGTCGAAGCGCTTGATGGTTTTCAGCACAAACGTATCAACGGTTTCCTTATCGTCGTTCCAATAGATGCACTTATCTTCCAAGTTATCCTCCAATATCTCCGACTTCATGATGATGTTCTTGTAGATCTTACGCCACAACTCGCGGTCGTCGGCATAAGTCACCTCTGGCTTCATCATATACTCTGCATAGAATTCCGACTCGGTTATCGATGCATAAAGTCTCTTCAACAACTCACGTTCTTCAACCCAACCCAACGTTTTGGTTTGATCCACATACTTCATCAGCTGCTTATTGTCCGACAACTGAGCAACAAACCGATTTTCCAAGAATCGGTGACTGATGACAGTTTCAACATGAGCAACCTTATTGCGTTCTTCTTGGTCATTGATGATTTCGTCAGCCATGCGCGTAATATCTATCATCAACAACAAAAGCAGATTATACAGGTCATAAGCTTTCGTTAGACTTTCCAATAGTGTCTTTTCTGCAGTGTCGGCACGAGTGCCTCCGTTCTGATAATACGCGTAAAGAAGTTGAAGTATCTTTATTCGAATTAATGTACGATTTATCATAACAAAAAACTCTTTTTTTGATTTCGCTGTGCAAATTTATAAAAAAAATCTCAATTTTCTTGCATATCTCAAAAAAAAAGAACAAATTTGCACTTGATTTTAATGTTGAACTCAGAAAACTAAAGAGGATGATGACGAATGCAGACAAAGAACTGGTCTTCTCCGAGAGTGTAAAGGCTGGTAAAAGAATTTACTATTTTGACGTGAAACAGAGTCGTAATGGCGACAAATATGTGGCTATTACTGAGAGTAAGAAAATCGTATCAGGACCAGAAGACAATCCACAGATCAGTTACGAGAAGCACAAAGTTTTTCTCTATAAGGAAGACTTTGAGAAGTTTACGAATGCGCTCAACAAAGCAATCGATGTAGCGACCACCGGAGTTGTTCCTGCGGAAGAGACAGAAACTGCTGAGGCTGAAACCGTAGAACCTGTCGATTCGAACATAGACATTCAGTTCTAATACCACGGTTGCACTGACCCTTTTGGGATGTAGGCACATTGTCTGATGATGTGTCTCTGAATGTTGTGTGAATTAACCTTTCACCTCAACCCATCCCAAACACACAAAAAAAAGATACAGTGCCCTGTATCTTTTTTCTATGAGGTCGGTACCCGATTCGAACGGGTGTAGACGGTTTTGCAGACCGTTGACTAAGCCTCTCATCCAACCGACCGTTTCGTTTAGCGGGTGCAAAGTTATGAAAAACTTTTCATTTGACAAGTCTTTATTCAAAATAATTTGATAAAAACGCAAAAAAATCTTCTCTCATGGCACAACTTTCTGCTATTTTCGCCAAAATAAACCACTATTGCCACCAAAACGGATTGTTGGAACCTGCATCGAAAGTGTTGATTGCACTGAGTGGAGGTGCCGATTCGGTGTTCCTGTTCCGATACCTCATCGCATCAGGCATCGAAGTAGAAGCCGCTCATTGCAATTTCCATCTGCGTGGTGAGGAGAGCAACCGAGACGAGCAGTTCGTACGCGACCTTTGTTCGGCTTGTCAAATCAAGCTTCACGTTCAGCATTTCGACACGCACAACTACGCACAGACAAATCATGTCAGCATTGAGATGGCTGCTCGTACCTTGCGCTACTCGTGGTTTGACCAACTGCTGATTGAGCGTCACCTCGACACGCTCGCTGTGGCACACCATCGTGACGATAATACTGAAAGCATGTTGCTGAACCTCGTTCGTGGAACGGGCATCAAGGGATTGTGTGGCATGCAACCACGAAACGGACACATCGTTCGTCCGCTGCTCTGCATCAGTCGTGCAGACATACTTGCAGGACTCAACGAGTTGCAGCAGTCATTTGTGGACGATAGTACCAACTTCGACAACCTGTTTAGTCGCAACCGCATCCGTCTCGACGTCTTGCCACTCCTTCGCAGCATCAATGCCGGAGCCGACATCAATATTGCGACAACCATCGAGAACCTCAACGAAGTACTCAAGGTGTACGAAGAAAGCATCGAGCGTTGCAAGTCTCTTTGTTGTGAATACGCAAACGAAGGGTTATCAGACGAAAAACGCACCTTATATATAAATAAGGAGCGGTTATTGTCGTGTACCTCTCCCCTATCGGTTCTCCACGAAATCTTAGCTCCTTTCGGATTCAATCGCAGTCAGGTGCAACTGATTCTGCAATGCGAATCGACGGGCAAACAGTTCTATTCATCCTCCCACAGAGTTGTGTACGACCGCAATCGGCTGATTGTCTCTCCTCTCACAGCCGAGACGTGCGACTTCAACATTCCGCTCGAATCGTTTCCCGGCATAAAGACGTCCATCATTGATGCCGAGTGCTGTACCATCCAGCACCTAAGCACCCATGCCTATTTCGATGCCGACAAGGTGAAGGGGAAGCTATATGTTCGCCCTGTCAAACCAGGCGACCGTTTCCGTCCCTTTGGCATGAGTGGCAGCAAACTGGTCAGTGATTTGCTGACCGACCATAAAGTCAATCTGATTGAGCGAAGTCGTCAATTGGTGCTTTGCGATGAGCAAGATATCTTGTGGGTGATTGGCCGTAGAGCCTCAGAAATAGGCAAAGTGACTCCAAGCACCCGACGAGTCCTTTGCTGTGAATGGGTGTCTATCTAGGATTCAACCTGTCGTAGTTACACATCATCAGGTCTCCGTCGTCTGCCCTGAGGTGCATCCCGTTTCCCTGACAATACTTGAACGCCTTACAATGCGTACAGATGCCTGTATGCATCCATTCGCGTTTCCGGAATGCATCGAAGCAGTTGTTCCATACATCCATGAACTCATCTCCTTCGTAGATACTTCCTTGGGCGTATTTATGACCGATGTTCGGACAACCCGTGATGTCTCCATTAATGAGCAGACTTCCGTACGACACACCTGCATGACACTCGTAGAACCCATCACGCACCTTCTGTTCATATTTGCCAAGGAATCCTTCGCAACCGTAATAAGCATCTACCGCACCCTCTTTCCTCACCTTAACGATGAAGTCCATCAACTGGCGTAGCTGAAAACTGTCGAGTTGCAATTCTTTGTTGTCTGCAGCCTTTCCCTTGGGATATGACGTGTAAAGTTTCCAATGTTTCACACCCAGCTGTCGAATCAGCGCATAGAGCTGATCCAAGAAGTCAAAATTACGCTGGTACACACAGGTCGATACCTCACACTCCAGTCCCTTTTCCTCACACACCATCCGTATCGCCTCCTGCGTCTTAGCGAAACACTCCCTATCGCCACACAGCCAGTTGTGTTCGTATTCCTGTCCGTCGAGCCGTATCATCACATAGCGCATTCCAGCAGCCATGAGTTGAGTCAGCAGTTCGCGGGTGAGCAGCTTCCCATTCGTACTGATGCCCCAAGGGAACCCATGCGAATAAATCTGCCTGCCACACTCTACCACATCCTTACGCATCAGGGGATCGCCACCAGTCATGACGACCATCACATCGGGCGCATTTTCCGTCTTGGCGATATTCTCGAGCACATGAACGAAGTCGTCAATCGGCATATCCGACAGGTCGGGCAACACTCGGCAGTATGTGCCGCAGTTCTTACAACTGAGGTCACATCTTGCCGTACACTCCCAATACAACCGCTCGAGCTTGTGTTCCTTCACCCTCTGCTGTTGTTTGGTCAGGTTGCGCATCAATGCAAAATGCTTCTTGGGGGAGACTCCTTTCATGCCTTTTTATTTCGTATTTGTTTTTTCTGCATCTGCTTCCATTGAGCCTTCGCATACTCCTGCATATCCACCACCTCGTCCTTTTCGTCCACGATTTCAAAGCCTAGCATCGTTTCAATCACATCTTCGAGCGTCACGATACCACGAAGGCTTCCATACTCGTCGATGATGATCGAGATGTGCTCCTTCTTCTCCAACAACTTCTCCCAGATGTTCGCTACGGGTTCATCCTCCGAGAACGACAGGATGGGTCGAGCCAGCTGCTTCAGGTGGATATTGAACTTATCCTCAGCCAGCCGTTCCAGAATATCCTTTCTGAGTACATAGCCGGTGATGTAGTCGCTGTTATCGTCGTCATAGATAGGGATGCGCGAGTAGGTCGATAGTTCCTCGTCTGCGTAGAACTCCTTCAAGGTCATCGAGCTGTCAGCCATCGAAACTACCACGCTCGGAGTCATGATTTCATGAGCGGTAATCTCGTCCAGCTTCAGCAGGTTCTGTATCATCTTGTTCTCCTTCTTCTCCAGCACACCCTCTTCAGCACCAACTGTCACCATTGCCGACACCTCCTCACGGCTCACAACCTGCTGGTTGGCATTGTGGGAAATCAGGTGAGTGATACGTTCCAGACACCACACCAGTGGGAACGTCACAAACACCAGCACCCTGATCACCTTCGAAGCCGGCAAAGCCAGTTTCCTCCAGAAAGTCGACCCGATGGTCTTCGGAATGATTTCCGAACAAATCAATATCAGCAACGTAAATACACCCGATACGATACCAATCACCGTATCATGAGGATAATTCATGGTTTGCGCCATCTGCATCGCCTCCGAACCCACAAGCGAAGCACCCACAGTGTTTGCAATCGTGTTCAGTACCAATATGGCAGAGATGGGACGGTCAATTTCCAACTTATATTTCTTCAGCAATCCAGCCCCCTTCTTGTCCTGAGCCTCTAAAGAAGAAATAAACGACATAGGTGTCGACATCAATGTTGCCTCGAGAATCGAGCAGATGCCCGAAATGAGCAGGGCGGCAACCATATAAATAATCATTAACTCCATATTGCCTCCTTTCGCTCTTCATGGCAATATGTTTCACACTTCATGCGCCGAGGCGCCGGATAACCATCTGAATCAGTATTCATTCTATCTATTTCAAATTATTCTTTTTTTCTCACTCCTCTTCGGATAAGTGGCAAATTTACAGTTTACCTCCAAACGCCAAGTCGCCAGCATCGCCCAATCCAGGCACGATATACGCATGCTCGTTCATGTCAGGATCGATAGCCGCACACCACAGGGTCACGTTCTCGGCATCGCCGAATGCCTTCTCGATGTAGTCAACACCCCTCTTCGAAGCGATGATACAACACAGATGCACCTCAGCAGGTATTCCTTTCGTACACAACGCCTTGTAGCCCAGTTCCATGCTGCCACCAGTAGCCAGCATCGGGTCGACAACAATCAGCGTCTTGCCAGTCAGGTCGGGCGAAGCGATATATTCAATCTGTATGCCCACATCCTCACACTCCTTATCCTTATAATAACGGTAAGCCGATACGAAAGCGTTATCAGCACGGTCGAACACCTCCAGCATACCCTGATGGAACGGCAGACCAGCACGGAAAAGCGTAGCCAGGACTATTTCGTTGTCGTGCGTCATGACGGGAGCCTCCCCCAGCGGAGTCTGCACCAGCTTCTGCGAATACGTCAACTGTTTGCTCAAATCAAACGCCATCACATGACCAACCCTCACAAGGTTATGTCTGAACTTCGCACGGTCACCCTGAACATTCACATCCCTCAGTTCTGCCACAAACTGATTGAGAACCGAATTCATTTCCGCCAGATTTACGACCTTCATATCACTCACGTTTTACTTTTCAATCTGCAAAGATACTAAATAATTTACAATCAACCAAGTTTTTTTGTACAATCTTGTCATGACTTACCCAAAAATCAGGCAAAACCCACCACTTGCAGCATCTCCACCCCATTTTTCCGCCCCAAATCGGGCAAACAATTATTTATTGACCATTGGCCATTGGCCATTGACGATTGACGATTGACCATTGACCATTGACCATTGATTATTGACTATTGATTATTGACCATTGATTATTGACTATTGACGATTGACGATTGACCATCCCACCTCCTTCCTCCCCCTAAAGGGGGAGTCAGAGGGGGTCTTCTTTAGTTTCCTGGATCAAATGGTTCGTCACCACCATCGCCACCTTGATTTACTGGGAACGCAGCTGTTACGACAGCGCTAGCGCTAGGCATAACGAAGCTTGCTGTAGCGGTTGTTCCCTCGATTTCGCTGCTGATTTCTTGTCCATTCAAGCGAATAGCAGAAATGTCAGCAGCGTTGGTAACCGTTACGTTCACGGTCTTTCCAGCCTCGATGTAGCTGCCACTTGCAACAGAACTACCGTCAACAGCCAGACTTACTACAGCAGAGCCGAAGTCGCCTGTACGCTGTGTGGTAACCTGATAAGTCGATGCAGCCTGCTGACCTGAATCTTCGCCTGAACCAGATGCGTTTGAAACAACTGAACCACCGTTGAGTGGCAGAGACTTGCCAACCGGCCAAGTTGCGAACGCATTAGCAGAAGTAGGACCAACACCTACACAAACGAACGATGCCTTTGAGCGAAGCTGAACGCCATCACCTTCGCGAGAGTTGATTGCACAAGCAAACGTGTTGCCAAGTGTGTTGGCAGGGATGCCTGGAGCAACAGCAGTTACCTCAACGTAACCACCCTCGAAACCGAGTGTAGCGTTGCGGAAACCAGCACCTGCGTTTGCAGAGAACTTGCTGTTCACGTTGTCTGCGTTCACTTGATCTGCGCTGTCGTCAAGAACAGCCAAACGAACGTAACCGAACTTGTAAGCAGCATACGTTGAAGTTGGGAAAATCACACAAATAGTGTGATAAGCACCGATGCGCAGGCCATTCTCTTGACAGAATTGTGCCATGTTGTCGCATGGAATACGCAACTTGATGGTTTCATGCTCTCCGTCGATTGCGTTTACGATTGGACGCTCAGCAACTGGCAGAGTTCCATCCGAAATCTGGAACGAACCTGGAACGAATGAACCAACCTTGTAAAGCGGATAGCCGAAACGACCAGCGTTGGCGTTTGCATCAGCTTTCAAGAGAGGCAGGTTTACAGCCATGAACTTGCTGTAGCTGTTCTGCCCTGTGGGAACACCTTCCCATGAATGGTTGACGATTTGGCCCATTGCTTTGTATGCAAGTCCACACGCTGCCATGAGAATACGCTGACGCATCTGCATAGCTGAACGAGGGTTCTTGATACGATAAACACGGTCCTTGATGATTTGCTTACCTCCACGAACAGCGAAGGTCAAAGACTTGGTACTACCACTTTTAATACCAAAAAAGTTTTCACCCTGTGCCATAATTTTGCACTTTCTTTCAACAAATCAACCTATTTTCTGCGTAATTTTTAGTCGTTCAAAGTTAACTGCGAACTAACTAGGAACTAACTGCGAACTAACTGCGAGTTGATTTGTCGATGCAAAGTTACAAAATATATAATAAAATATATAATATTTTAGTATATTATTTTGTAAAAGCCGCTTTCGCTATGCGAAAATATATGTTTTTGCAAAGTAGAGATTGCAATTATTTTGTTACTTTGTCACTTTGTCACTCCGTCACTTTTACAACCAGTCAAAACGGAAAATTTTATATATAATATATAATATATATATATTATATATAAAATTCAGCCCCTCTGCGCCACTGTCTTATACTGATATAGGTTGACACATTTAAGAACTAAATAAATGTGTTAATTTTATGAGAATTTTAAATCCAAGATTTCCCAAGTAGAAGAAAGCGGAGATAATCTCTACTTATCTGACTGGAGACAACAGCTATGAAGAGCTGAGTGATTACTACAAAGTGAGTGCTGCCACAATAAGAGGTTGGGTATCTCGCTACAGAAAAC
>JAEEGL014247663.1_pt1 | contig 78580 bp, 62 predicted proteins | sample 9134231 | NCBI WGS metagenome assembly JAEEGL01 (sample SAMN16246548, study PRJNA631951) | gut metagenome | biome: gut microbiome; feature: rumen; material: fiber-attached | host: Bos | place: Iran: Karaj | collected 2018-10 | reverse complement strand
GGCCATGTTGGCCTGTGCACCCGAGTGGGGCTGCACGTTAACGTACTCGGCATCAAAGATTTGTTTCAGGCGCTCGATGGCGACGTTCTCGCTCTCGTCAACGCACTGGCAACCGCCATAGTAGCGGTGGCCGGGATAACCCTCGGCATACTTGTTGGTGAGGCAGCTGCCCATGGCCTGCATGACCTGGTCGCTGACGAAGTTCTCACTGGCGATGAGCTCAATGCCGTGTTGCTGACGCTGATGTTCACGCTCGATGATGTCAAAAATCACTTTGTCTCGTTCCATTTTGAGTTTTAAGTTGTTAAAAGATTAAGTAGTTAATTATAAATTAGTTAGTCCTTTTTCGGTTTCTTGCGTACCGACCATCCGAAGTGTCCCAATTCCTCGCCCAGCGCGTAGTAGTGGCCGTGGCAGTAGGTGATGAGGTCGGCGGCCTTCAAATCCAGCGCACCGGTTTCGGGGTCGATGAAACGGTCGTCGGCGATGACGTTCATGACCTCGCCGATGAACATGTCGTGCGTGCCCAGGCGCATGATGTCGCGCACGCGACACTCAATGCTCACAGGTGCCTCCTGTATGTAGGGGGCAGTCACCGTTTCGCCCTTGACTGGCGTGAGATGCATCTCATGCCACTTGTTGAAGTCTCGTCCCGAACGCACGCCGCACCAGTCGGTGGCACGTGCCATCGATCGGTTGGTCAGGTTGAGCGTGAACGCCATGTTACGCTCCACGATGCCGTGGCTGTGGCGCTCGGGCCTGATGGACACATAGCACAAAGCAGGATCGCTGCAGATGGTACCAGTCCATGCTGCCGTGAAGACGTTATACTCTTCGGGCGACGCCCCGCAACTGACCAGCAGCGCAGGCAGCGGGTATATCATGGTTCCTGGTCTCCAGTTCTGTTTCATGCTATAGTCTCAATTCAAGCTGCAAAAGTAGGCATTTTTTCCTTAATAGATGTGTTTTAAAGGAAATATTTTCAGCTGTTAAGGGGTTGTTAATAACTTTCTTTAGTGTTGACTTGCCGTGACATGTATTATGTCTATCTTTGTAGATTGTAAAACAACCCAATATTCAACGTCTAACCGTGCACATCGTTATAGCAGGAAATATCGGTAGTGGTAAATCTACTCTGGCCCAGATGCTAGCCAAGCATTATGGGTGGGAGCCATTCATGGAGCCTGTGGTGGATAACCCTTACTTGAGCGACTATTACAAGGACATCAAACGCTGGTCATTTGCTTTGGAGGTGTTCTTCCTGAAGCAGCGCTTCAAGGACATTATGGGTATTAATGCCAGCGACAAGACAATCATTCAGGATCGTAGCATTTTTGAGGGCGTGTATATCTTCACTGCCAACAACCATGACATGGGCAACATGGATGACCGCGATTTTGAGACTTACATGGAACTGTTCGAGCAGATGATGACCATTGTGCGTCTGCCCGACTTGATGATATATCTGCGTTCGAGCGTGCCCCATCTGGTGGACAACATCCGCAAGCGTGGGCGCGACTACGAACAAACGATGCCGTTAAAGTACTTGACGAACTTGAACGAGCGTTATGAGGACTTCGTCATGAACACTTACAAGGGCCGAAAACTCGTCATCAACGTCGATGATTTGGACTACAAGGAGCGCCCCGAGGACTTCGCCTCGATTGTCGACAAGATTGACGCCACCATGTTCGGCATCTTCGGCCCGTTGGATTAACTACTAAGGACTAACAACTTAAAACTAAAGATATGCATATCGCAGTAGCAGGAAACATTGGCAGCGGCAAAACCACTTTGACCAAGCTGCTCGCTAAGCACTACGGGTGGAGCCCGCGCTTCGAGCCTGTGGACAACAATCCCTATCTGGAGGACTTCTATGCCGACATGTCGCGCTGGTCGTTCAATCTTCAGGTTTACTTCTTGAACAAGCGTTTCAAAGAGGTGGTCGAGATTTCGCAGAGTGAAGAGAACATCATTCAAGACCGCACCATCTATGAGGACGCGTGCATCTTCGCGCCAAATCTGCATGGCCAGGGTCTCATGAGCGACCGTGACTTCAACAACTACAAGGATCTGTTCGAGTTGATGATGTCGCTGGTGAAGATGCCCGACCTGATGATTTACATCCGCTCGACCATTCCTAACCTGGTGCAGCAGATTCAGAAACGCGGCCGCGAGTATGAGCAGACGATGCGCCTTGACTACCTCGAGGGATTGAATAAGCGCTATGAGGATTGGATTGCCGACTACAAGGGCAATCTGGTCATCATCAATGGTGACGAAGTGAAGTTCGGCGACAGTCCTGAGGCCTTCCAGCAGGTGTGCGACAAGATTGATGCCAACATCTTCGGCATTTTCTCGCCGTTCAACCAGCAGCGCTGACATCTAAAAAACTACGAATTACGCGAATCGCACGAAAGAAAAATTCGTTTGATTCGCGTAATTTGTAGTTTTTAGACTAGCGCTGTCGATTAATCGGGATAGATTTCCTTCTTGGCGGCAGCCAGGGTGTTCTTCATCAGCGAGCAGATGGTCATGGGACCCACGCCACCGGGGACGGGGGTGATGTACTCGCACTTGGGAGCCACCTCGTCAAATTTCACGTCACCGTTCAAGCGATAGCCGTTCTTGGCTGCAGGGTCGGCAACACGGGTAGTGCCCACGTCGATGACAACGGCACCTTCCTTGACCATGTCGGCAGTGACAAAGTCAGGACGGCCGATGGCAGCGATGATGATATCGGCCTCGCGGCACTCCTCCTTCAAGGTCGTCGAGTGGCTGTGGCACACGGTAACTGTCGAGTCGCCGTGATTCTTCTGGAGCATGAGTTGCGCCATGGGTTTGCCCACGATGTTGCTGCGGCCCAACACCACGCACTTTTTGCCCGAGGTGGGGATATTGTAGCGCTGCAGCAGGGTGACGATGCCCAGAGGGGTAGCCGAGATGAAACTGGGCAGACCCAGTGTCATGCGGCCGGCGTTCATCGGGTGAATGCCGTCAACATCCTTGCGGTAATCGATGGCGTTGATCACCTTCTGCTCATTGATGTGCTTGGGTAATGGCAGTTGCACGATAAATCCGTCAACATCGGCGTCCTCGTTGAGCTGCTTGATGCAGGCCAGCAGTTCCTCTTCGGTAGCTTCGGCCTCCATGCGGATGAGTGATGACTTGAAACCGCATTTCTCGCAAGCGATCACTTTGTTCTTCACGTAGGCTTCCGAGCCGCCATCATGGCCCACGAGCACAGCGGCCAAGTGCGGACGCTTCAAGCCCGCGGCTATCATCTGGTCCACCTCTGCCTTAATCTCTTCCTTGATGGCAGCGGCAGTCATTTTTCCGTCTATCAGTTTCATGCTAATCTATATGTCTTTTTTTGATTGTTTTGTTCTTGTTCTCGAAATCGGGCACAAAATTACTGCAAAAAAATCATATATTGAGCACATTAAAGAAACTTTTCCATAATGTGGCCTGTTTTTTAGGCGATTATGCCGTTATTCGCAATTACACGGGGTCGACGTCGTAGTAGAGGCGCACGGCCTTCATGCGGGCGTCGGCGGCGAGCATCTGCTCGTAGAGGTCGCGCAGGATCTTTTTCACCTTGACCATCGATGCGGCGGTCTCCATCTTGAGGGTGATTTGGCGGATGTAGAGGTTCTGCACCCTGGAGATGATGGGAGCCATCGGCCCCAGCACCCTTGTGCCGAATACCTGTCGCAGCAAGCCACTGTAACGCACGGCCAGTTCGCCCACAACGGCATCCTCGCGGTGTTTGAGGTAGATATTGATGACCTTGGTGAACGGCGGATATGCAAACTTTTCACGGTCAGCGAGTTCATGCTGATAGAACCCCTCATAGTCGTGTGCTTGGACATACTTGATGACATCGTGCTTGGGGTTGCTGGTCTGGATGATGACCTTGCCCTGCTTGTGTGCACGGCCCGAACGGCCCGACACCTGTTCCAGCATGTCGAAGGCGCGCTCGTGGCTGCGGAAATCGGGGAAATTGATCATCGTGTCGGCATTGAGGATGCCCACAATGCTCACGGCGTCAAAATCCAAACCCTTGGTCACCATCTGAGTGCCGACAAGGATGTCGGTGCGGTGATTGGAGAACTCGTCGATGATGCGGTCATAACTGTTCTTGCTGCGAGTGGTGTCCAGGTCCATGCGCGAAATTTTCTTTCCGGGGAAGACGGCGTCGATGTCGTCCTCGATGCGCTCGGTGCCATAGCCGATGATCTCCAGGCCAGGCAACTGGCATGCGGGGCACAAGTCGGGCAAGGGGATGGTGTATCCGCAATAGTGACACACCAGGCTGCGGCTGTGCTTGTGAAATGTCAGCGACACGTCGCAGTTCTCACATTTGGGCACGCTGCCGCATTCCTTGCAGCGCACCATCGGCGAATAGCCGCGGCGGTTCTGGAACAGGATGACCTGCTCACCGTTATTCAACGCTTCACGGCAGTTGGCGATGAGTTCGTTGCTGAACAAACCATGCATCTCGCGGCGTTTGCGGGCATCGATGGTGTCGATGATTTTGACCTCGGGCATTTGGATGTCACCATAGCGGGTGAGCAGTTTCACCAGGCCATATTTCCCTTCCAGTGCTTTGTGATACACCTCGATGGCGGGCGTTGCCGACCCTAACACAGTCTTGGCTCCGTGCATCTGTGCCAGCACCAGGGCTGCGTTGCGGCCGTTGTAGCGAGGAGCGGGGTCTTGCTGTTTGTAGCTGCTGTCGTGCTCCTCGTCCACGATGACCAGCCCCAGGTTGGAGTAGGGGAGGAAGACCGATGAGCGCACACCGATGACCACACAAGGCTCTTTGCTGCCAAGCAGGCGCTTCCAGATGTCAACGCGCTCATTGTCACTGAATTTAGAGTGGTAGATGAGCAGCTTGTCACCAAAAACACGTCTGAGTCGGCGCGTCAACTGGGTGGTGAGTGCAATCTCGGGTACGAGATACAGCACTTGTTTGCCCAGTTTCATGGCATCAGCGATGAGGTGCATGTACACCGAGGTCTTACCGCTGCTGGTCACGCCGTGCAGCAGGGTGATGGCGTGCTGGCGCATGGACTGATGAATCTCTTTATAAGCTCGCTGTTGCTCGTCACTCAGGGTGGGTGGCTCTTCAAGTACACTGCCCAAATCGGCAAAGCGGTTAATTGCTTTCTTATAAATCTCGAAAACGCCACGTTTTACTGCCTCGCTGAGGACAGCACCACTCACTTGAGAGCGTTTAAGCAGATTGTCCTTGCTCACCTCGGTGATCTCGCCGCCCTGTAGCCAATGTGACATGTCCAGGTAGGCGAGCAATAGTGATTCTTGCTTTGGCGCACGTTTGAGCTGATCAAAGAATTGATGCAGTGCCTGTTCGTTGTCTCGTGTGATTGTCAGTCGCACGCAGGTTTCGGTTTTGGGCCTGTAATTGTCAACTACACGCTCACTCACATGCAGCGCGTCGATGTCTATCAAGTGGCTGACATTTCGCTCTACGGTCTTGAATCCAGTTGCCTTGGCTAATTCTGCAATCTGAACGCGTCCACGTTGGGCCGTAAAGTCCAAAATTACCCGTTCGCGGTCGGTCAACTGCCCTGGCTCGCTTTCCTCAAAGTCGGGATTGACACTGATAGTTGTCTCGCTTTCGACCTTCAGGCCTGAAGGGACAGCGGCCTTATACACTTCACCCACCGAGCACAAGTAATAGTCGGCGATCCATTGCCAGAAATCTAACTGAGGGTGGCACAAGATGGGCGCATTGTCAAGTGTAGTCAGAATCTCTTTCACCTCATAGCCTTTGGGTTCCCTGTCATGAAGCATCGTCACGATGGCTGTGAAGATTTTTTTTCGGCCAAAGGGTACCAGCACACGCATCCCTATCGAGAGATTCATGCCCTCGGGTATGCGATAGGTGTAGGTGCCGGGAATAGCCAGCGGTAACAGGGTTTCGGCAAATTTTGGCATTGATTCTATATTAAATAATCACTTGAGATAATGAGTTGTTCTTCGCTGAAATTCAATTAAGTGCAAAAATGAATGCTTAATTATTTATTTAATGCAATGCTTTAAGCAGAGTGCATTAGAGCAAAAATTGCATCAAAAACTTAAATAATCACTATAAATATGTTTATATATATTGGTGATATATAGCATTTTCTTTTATTGCCGTTTTGGTCCAACTCACCTCTTTGGGCAGTTTTTGTTCGATGCCGCCTTGCAGCAACTGGACGGCGCGATCGGTGAAACGGTCCACAAAGTTATCGCCCAGGTCAATAGCGTTTTCCCGGCCCACGGCCTCGGCCGTGCCGATGACATTAGTGGCCACGACGTGAGCACCGCAGGAAAGTGCCTCGATGACCACTAGCGGCAGTCCTTCAAGGCTGCTGGGCAGCACCAGCAAGTCAACGCAGTTGAGCATGTCGGGAATCTCCTCGGGGGGCACTTTGCCGGTAAAACGGCAGTTCACACCCTTGGATTTCATGAGTTGGCGCGTCTCGTCAAGTTGCACACCGTCGCCGATAGCCCAAAACTCCAGTTTTTCGCCGGATTTTCGCTCAATTTCCTGATATATTTCGGGCAAAAGTGTCACGTTTTTCACGGGTTCAAAGCGTCCCACAAAAGCGACAACCCGCTTGCCGGGCTCAATGCCGTAGTGGCGGCGAAGTTCGTCGCGTCGTTCGTCGCTGTAGCGATTGAACTGCTCGCTGGCACCGTTGAGAAGCACATCGGCGGGGAAACCGTCGGTAAGCTCGGCGTGAGCCTTATCCAACAAGCCCTGACTAACGAAGAAATTGCAGGTTGCCTCGTGCAATAGCTTGATGGTCATTTCTTTAATCATCGGGTCGCGGGGTGGGTCGGTATAGATGCTCGCACCATGCCAGGTGATGAAACAAGGGATGTGGAGCTGTTTGCCTGCAAACACGGCGGCATGACCCACGATGCGGTCATGGGCGCTGACCAGGTCATGGCCTCGCATCTCCCAACCCAGGCGGTGCAGGCGGTGCAGAAGCGCGCGAGGCGGCTTGCCGAACAAGCGGTGCATGATGGCGTCGCTCCAGCGGCGTCGAAACCAGGTGATGTGGATCCTCACGCCGTCGGCGGTGATTTCGTCGGGGCGAGAGTCGACCTTCTGGGTGTGGCGCACGCGGCGCATCAGCCAACCGTCGTACACTTGGAACATGTGCACATCAATCTTGTAGTCAGCCACTTGCTGCAAGTGTTTCACGCGGTTGATGACTGCGTTGAATACGCCCAGTCGACGGTTGATGTCGCCCTCGAAAAGTACTGCAATCTGTTTCATAGTCGGATGCTTGCTTTTTAGTCAAGCAAATATACATCACTTTTGACAACTGTGCAAGTGGCAACTGTGTTTTCCAAGCAAAAACGCACAAAAAAAAGAGGCCAAACATTGCTGCTTGACCTCTCGGTAGTAGCGGGAGCCAGACTCGAACTGACGACCTTTGGGTTATGAGCCCAACGAGCTGCCACTGCTCCATCCCGCAATTTGCGACTGCAAAAGTAATGCTTTTTTGTGACGTGTCAAGCAAAATTCAGCAAAAAATGTGCTTTTTAACATATTTTTACCGAAAACAATAGGCTTTCGCCTCAAAAAAAAGCGTTGCGGGCTCCATTTGGCATGGAAAACCCGCAACGGATAAGGTCAGTCTATTGCTTTTCAACGAGGCTTATAAACCGATTTTCTTGAAGAAATCGTTGCCCTTGTTGTCCACGAGGATGAAAGCGGGGAAGTCCACGACGCGGATTTTCCACACGGCTTCCATGCCCAACTCGGGGTATTCGACACACTCGATGCTCTTGATGCTCTCCTGTGACAGGATGGCAGCTGGACCGCCAATGCTGCCCAGGTAGAAACCGCCGTGTTTCTTGCAGGCGTCGGTCACTTCCTGGCTGCGGTTGCCCTTGGCAATCATCACCATGCTGCCGCCCAAGCTCTGGAACAGATCCACATAGGGATCCATGCGGTTGGCGGTCGTCGGGCCCATTGAGCCGCACGGCATGCCTTGCGGAGTCTTGGCGGGTCCGGCATACAGCACGGGGTGATCCTTGATGTACTGGGGGATGCCCTCACCACGGTCATAGCGCTCTTTCCACTTGGCATGGGCGATGTCACGGCCCACAATGATTGTACCGCTCAAGGAAACGCGGGTCGATACAGGATATTTGTCGAGGATGGCGAGTGTCTCGCTCATGGGACGGTCCAGGTCAATCTTGATGCCGTCGCCCTCGCCAGCCTGGCGCAGCTCTTCGGGAATCAGCTCGGTGGGCTTGTCGTCGAGTTTCTCGATCCACACGCCGTCCTTGTTGATTTTGGCCTTGATGTTGCGGTCGGCACTGCAGCTCACGCCCAAGCCGATGGGGCACGAAGCACCGTGGCGTGGCAGGCGCACGATGCGCACGTCATGAGCCATGTACTTGCCGCCGAACTGGGCGCCCAAGCCGATCTTGTAGGCCTCCTCGAGCACTTGCTTCTCCAGTTCCACGTCGCGGAAAGCACGGCCTGTCTCATCGCCCGAGGTGGGCAGGTTGTCGTAGTAATGGGTTGATGCCAATTTCACCGTGAGCAGGTTCTTCTCGGCACTGGTGCCGCCAATGACGAACGCGATGTGATAGGGCGGGCAGGCTGCAGTGCCCAGGGTGCGCATCTTGTCAACCAAAAAAGGAACCAGTGTGCCCGGGTTGAGCACGGCCTTGGTCATCTGGTACAGGTAGGTCTTGTTGGCGCTGCCGCCGCCCTTGGTGACGCACAGGAATCGGTATTCCATGCCCTCGGCGCACTCCAGGTCGATCTGTGCGGGCAGGTTGCAGCGGGTGTTCACCTCCTCATACATGCTCAGCGGAGCGTTCTGCGAGTAGCGCAGGTTCTCCTGTGTATAGGTGTTGTAAACGCCGCGGGCAAGGGCTTCCTCGTCACAGAATCCGGTCCACACTTGCTGACCTTTCTCGCCATGGATGATGGCGGTGCCGGTGTCCTGGCACAAGGGCAGCTGGCCCTTGGCGGCGACCTCGGCATTGCGCAAGAAGGTCAGGGCCACATACTTGTCATTGTCGCTGGCTTCGGGGTCGCGCAAGATCTTGGCGACCTGCTCGTTGTGCGAGCGGCGCAGCAGGAAGTTCACGTCGCGGAAGGCGTGTTGGGCCAGCAGCGTCAATGCCTCGGGCTCGATCTTGAGGATGGGTTTGCCCTCAAACTCGCCCACCGACACATAGTCGCTGGTGAGCTTGTAGTATTCGGTGTTGTCTTCACCCAGCTGGAACATGGGTGCATAGCGGAATTCAGGATTGTTTGCCATAATATCGTTTTAAGTTGTTATGTGTTAATAGTTGATTTCAACGGTTCAAAGCGACAAAGATAGTCAAAAAAACTTACATGTCAAAGCCCAGGCGCTTAAAGTCGTCGGGCAGGGGAGCGGTGACGTCGATTTCCTTGCCGCTCACGGGATGTGTGAAATGGATGCGGTGGGCCTGCAGCGAGATGCCTCCGTCGGGGTTGCTGCGCGGAGCACCATACTTCAAGTCTCCCTTGATGGGGCAGCCGATGGCCGACAGTTGCGCCCTGATCTGGTGCTTGCGTCCTGTGATCAGGTCTACCTCGAGCAGCCAGTAGCGTTGGCTCGCGGCGATGATGCGGTATTTCAACACGGCCTTCTGGTGGCCCTCGCGCGGCACGCTGCTCACGTGGGTTTTGTTGCCCTGCTCCACGCTCTTGAGGTAGTGGGTGAGCGTGCCTTCCTGCTCGGGCGGTTGTTTGCCCACCACGGCCCAGTAGGTCTTGTGGACCTCGCCCTTGCGGAACAGCTCATTCATGCGCGACAACCCTTTGCTGGTGCGTGCCATTACCACAAGGCCGCAGGTGGGGCGGTCGATGCGGTGTGTCACCCCCAGGAACACGTTGCCGGGTTTGTCATATTTTTCTTTGATCCACGCTTTCACCGAGTCGATGAGCGTGGGGTCACCGGTGCGGTCGCCCTGCACCAGTTCGCCAGCGCTCTTGTTGACGATGACGATGTGGTTGTCTTCATAAACTACTTCCATGTTTGCTCTAAATCGGTCATTGGCGCGCCCAACGATGGCGGCTGTGCAAAGTTACGGATTTTTCCCCAATAAACGAATCGTTTTTCGCAGTGTTTTATAAAGCGTTGATAATCAATAGTTTGTCATATTTCTTGCAAAATGGTTTGCAAACGCTTGAAAATTAGTGTTTTATGCTGAAATGAATAGCTTTTTGATAAAAAAACGAAAAAAAGATGTTCACTTTAACATTATATTAAAAAATTTACATTATCTTTGCATGCCTATCTATTTTGATGTGGTGTTAAGAAGCTAAAAATCTTTACAAAGGCTAAAGGAATGATATGGCATTTCACAGTTACTGAAGGATGGCGTATTGTGAAGGCATCATTTCTTGTGCCGTGAATGTTTTGAAGTTTTGAGACTATTGCATGAAAAGAGGTAGACAAACCACCATAGTAAACTTTTAAAACATTAATAATTAATCTATTAAATTAAAATTTATGAGTCTAAAACATTTACTCTTGTTCCTTGTCATGGCACTTGCCACGCTCGGTGTTTCGGCACAGGTGAGTGGTACGGTGTATGATGAGAACAACGAACCGGTTATCGGTGCTTCGGTCGTTCAGCAGAGCAATCCCAAGAACGGCGTCGCAACCGATTTCGACGGTCACTTCTCGTTGAATGTGCCAGTAGGCACAAAGATTAAGGTTACCTATGTGGGCTATGAAGATGCTGTTCTCGACGGTAAAGCCGGAATGTCTATCGTCATGAAGCCCAAAGGTGAAATGCTTAACGAGGTCGTTGTCACTGGTTACCAGAAAGTGGACAAACGACTCTTTACTGGTGCAACCCAGAGCGTTGACGCCGAGAAGACAAAACTCTCGGGTGTGGCTGACGTGAGCCGTGGTCTGGAAGGCCGCGTCTCGGGTGTGCAAGTGCAAAACGTTTCTGGTACTTTTGGTACGGCGCCCAAAATCCGCGTGCGTGGTGCTACCTCAATCTACGGTAGCTCCAAGCCTCTGTGGGTAGTCGATGGTGTGATTCTGGAGGACAACGTGGACATCAGTGCCGATGATCTCTCGTCGGGTGATGCTACCACGCTGATCGCTTCGGCTGTCGCCGGTCTGAATGCCGACGATATCGAGAGCTTCCAGATCCTGAAGGATGGTTCAGCAACCTCGATCTACGGTGCCAAGGCCAACGCTGGTGTGATCGTTATCACCACCAAGACGGGCCGCAAGGGTACGTCTAACATCAACTACACGGGTGAGTTCACCTACCGCCTCAAGCCCAACTACCGCGACTTCAACATCTGCAACTCACAGGAGCAGATGAGTATCTTGCGCGAGATGGAGCAGAAGGGTTGGTTGGAGTATGCATCGTTGGTTAACAGCACCACTTCGGGTGTTTATGGCCAGATGTACACCCTGATGGACACTTATGATCCGATTACAGGAACCTACGCTCTGCCCAACACTCAGAACGCCCGCAACCAGTACTTGCGTGAGGCTGAGATGAGGAACACCGACTGGTTTGACCTGTTGTTCAACAGCAACATCATGCAGAACCATGCTGTCAGTGTTTCGGGTGGTACCGAAAAGGGTTCGTTCTACACCTCGGCATCGGTAATGACCGACCCGGGATGGTACAAGAGCAGCCGCGTGGAGCGTTACACCTTCAACGCAAATGCTATCTATAATCTCACGGACAAGATTAAGATCAAGATTTTGAACAGCAACAGTTTCCGTGACCAGAAGGCTCCTGGTACCTTGAGCCAGAACGTGGACGTGGTTTACGGCGAGGTAAAGCGCGACTTCGATATCAACCCCTATAGCTTCGCGTTGAACACTGCGCGCACGCTTGACCCCAACCGTCGCTATGTGCGCAACTACACCAGCTTCAACATCTTCGACGAGTTGGAGTCCAACTACATCGATGTTGAGGTTACCGACCTCAAGTTCCAGGGTGAGCTTACCATTAAGCCCATCATGAAGGCTGATCAGTCCCTCGAGTTCAACCTCTTGGGTTCAATGCGTACTGTGAACTCCGAGCAGAACCACTATGTGCTCGAGCGCAGTAACCAAGCTAACGCTTACCGTGCCGGTATCGATCCCGAGAACGCTTCGATCCGTGCATCCAACACTTATCTGTACACTGACCCCGATGTCGAGAACGCTCTTCCCGAGACGGTTCTTCCCAAGGGTGGTATGATCTTCTTCTCGAAGAACAGCCTGAAGACCTTTGACTTCCGTGTTACCGGTCAGTATCAGCGTGACATCAACAACGGCCAGCACCTGCTCAACCTGTATGGTGGTATGGAGGCCAGCCGCGTGGATCGTTTCTATCAGTCGTTCGAAGGCTGGGGTATCGTTTATGACAACGGTAACCTGCCCTTCACCGATTGGCACCTCTTCAAGCAGATGCAGGAAGAGAATGGTGCATACTACAGCTTGAGCAAGAGCAAACGCCGCAACATGGCTTACTTTGCTGTTGCCAACTACGCTCTCCTGGGTCGCTATGTGCTCACCGGCACATTCCGCTATGAGGGTTCTAACCTCATGGGTAAGACCAACCAGAGCCGCTGGCTTCCCACCTGGAACATCTCGGGTGCATGGAACATCAGCGACGAGCCTTTCTTCATGAATTCAAATCTTTATCAGAAAGGTATCATCTCAACTGCTAAGCTTCGTGCAAGCTACTCACTGACTGGTGAGAGCGGCCCCATGGGTTATGCCAACGCCGAGGCTCTGTATTATCCCACCCGCATGTGGCGTCAGGAAACCAGCGCCATGGAGATGGGTTTGTATCTGGCCGGTCTGGGTAACAGCGAGTTGAGCTACGAGAAGAAGCATGAGTTCGACCTTGGTGTTGACCTCGGTTTCAACTTCAACCGCTTCAACCTCGTGTTTGACTGGTACATGCGCAACAACTTCGACCTGATTGGTCTTATCCGTACCGAGGGTGTCGGTGGTATCACTCAGAAGTATGGTAACGTGGCCGAGATGAAGTCTCATGGTGTTGAGTTCGCTCTGTCAACTCACAACATCATGCCTTCACGTCCCGGTGGCTTCGCATGGAGCACCGACTGGACCTTCTCCTATGCCGAGACCGAGATTACCAAGCTGCAGTCACGTTCGCGTGTCATCGACCTGGTAACTGGTGGCGGTTTCCCCCTCGTTCACTATCCGCACCGTGCTATCTTCTCGATTCCCTTCGCAGGTCTTGACAGCCACGGTCTGCCTCTGGTATATGACGAGACTGGCAACATCTCCAACCAGGGTGTGAACTTCCAGGAGTATGAGGCTCTGGGCTACCTCAAGTATGAGGGTCCCGTTGATCCCACCATCACTGGTGGTCTGGGCAACCAGTTTGATTACAAGGGCTTCCACCTGAATGTCTTCATGACCTACTCGTTTGGCAACAAGCTGCGTCTGGATCCCGTCTTCAGGGCTGGTTACAGTGACTTGACTTCCTTCACCAAGGACTTCAAGAACCGTTGGGCTCTGCCCGGTGATGAGGCTGTTACCGACATCCCTGCCATCGCATCACGTCGTCAGCTCTACAACAACGACTACCTGAGCATGGCTTACAATGCCTACAACTACAGCACTGCACGTATCGCTGATGGTGGTTTCATCCGCCTGAAAGAGATTTCTTTGACCTACGATCTGCCCAAGTCATTTATTTCGCACATTCGTTTGAACACCGCTTCGGTTAAGCTGGCCGCTACTAACATCGGTCTGCTCTATGCCGACAAGAAGCTCAACGGACAGGATCCTGAGTTCTTCAACAGTGGTGGTGTGGCTTCGCCCAACCCCAAGCAGTTCACTCTCACCGTGCGTCTGGGTATGTAATACATGTTACACATTATATAATATAATAGATTATGAAACTACGATATAAAATCTTATTCATTGCAGTTGCGCTGATCGGTTTGAGCTCTTGCAAGGACTTCCTTGACGAAGTGCCCGATACCCGCGTTTACCTGGTGAACCTGGATCAGTTGCAGAAGCTGCTTGTCACGGGCTACACCGATTCAAACTATGCTCTTGTAGGCGAGTTGTCGAGCGACAACGTCATCGATAACAATTCACCCAGTGATGATGGTATGCGTTACCACCTGGGTTTCTACGATCAGTATGATGAGCAGGTTTACCGTTGGGAGGATGTTGACCTGAACATTACCGACAGTGACTCTCCCTCGGGTGTGTGGAATGGTTGCTATGGTGCAATCGCATGTGCCAACGCTGTTCTTGACAGGGCTCTCGAGTTTGAGGAGACCGGTATGATTGGTGACGAACCCATGACTCCTGCCCAGCTTGAGCATCTCCATGCCATCATGGGTGAGGCCTACATGATTCGTGCTTATCACCACTTTATCCTTGCGCAGATGTTCTGCATGCCTTACCGTGGTGAGAGCCTCAGTGCTCAGTATCCTGGTATCCCCTATGCAACTGAGCCCGAGACCACGCTCGACCCCAAGTATGACCGTGGCACTCTGCTTGAGACCTATCAGAAGATTGAGGCTGACCTCCAACTCGGTTTGAAGTATATCACCGAGACCTACTATGAGGTTCCCAAATACCACTTCAACATTGCTTCTTCCAACGCTTTCGCAGCTCGCTTCTATCTGATCAAGCGTGACTATGAGAAGGTGGTTGAGTATGCAACTGCTGCATTCAAGGGCAATGACCCCGCTACCATGCTTAACGATGGCTGGTGGCAGGAGAACTTCTACTACATCAGTGACATCGGCCGCTACTTCACCAGCGTCGAGCGTCAGGCCAACTTCCAGCTCTTCACCAGCTACAGTACATGGTGGCGTCGCTTCCTGGGTTATCGCTTCACCTGCAACCGCGATGCTAAGCGTGGTACCCTGCAAGGTCCTGGCCCGTCTTGGAAGGACTGCAAGTGGAAGAACAGCGTGACCAAGGAGACCTTCGCTATGATGCCTTGCTTCAATGGTGTCTGCGGTAGCGCAGGTGGTTCAGAGTATGGTGTTTACTTCGCTGGTACTTGCTTCGAGCAGTTTGAGTACACCGACAAGATTTCGGGCATTGGTTACTGCCATGAGATCCGTCCCGAGTTCACTGTCGAGGAAACCCTGCTCATGCGTGCCGAGGCTAACATCTTCTTGGGCAACATTGATGCTGCCTTCCAGGATCTCTTCATCTGGAACGAGGAGCACCTCTCACCCAAGGAGTCTGACCGTTACAACCACTATCATCTCACTCCTGAGCAGATCACGGAGTTCTACAGCTACTACGATGATCCCAACCGCAAGGATCCGGGTTACAACATCGTCTTGAAGTTCCACATCGATGAGGTTTGCCCCAGTGACAAGTATCACCTCACCAATGAGATTGAGCCTTATCTGCAGTGTGTACAGCACTTCCGTCGCATCCAGATGGTTCACATGGGTACCCGTTGGTTCGACATCAAGCGCTATGGCTTCAGCATCAAGCACAAGTATGGCATCAGCGACGAGTACACCCTTGATGTACTTGACCCGCGCTATGCAATCCAGATTCCTAACGAGGTAATCGGTGCAGGTCTGGAACCCAACGAGCGTGTCACCACCAATGCTCTTAGCAGTGCTGTCGTTATCAGCAGCAGCAAGAATGAACGTATTTCAGATTAATCATCACACACGTTTCAATCAATATGAAAAAGATTCAATATTATATCTCAGCGTTGCTGCTCGTGGCTGTGGCTGCCATGTCACTCTCATCGTGCAGCGAGGACAAGTTGGGCCCCACCATCTTCCCCGATGTTGACGAAACACTCGACCCGACATCCTATACCTACAAACTTGATAAGTTTGTGAAGGAAAACTATTTGGATAAATACAACCTGACGTTCCTCTATAAGATGCCGGACATCAGCACCAACATGAACTACAACCTGGTGCCCGCCACCTATGAGAACTCTGTCGACTTGGCTGTATTGTGTAAGCATCTGTGGTTTGATGTGTATGACAGCGTAGCTGGCGAACAGTTCCTCAAGACCTATGGTCCCCGCATCATTCTGCTGATTGGCTCACCGGCCTATGACCCCTATGCAGGTACCGAGACTATCGGACTTGCCGAGGGTGGTATCAAGATTTCATTGTTTAAGGTCAATGCGATGAACATCAATGACTTTAACATGATGAATGAGTACTACTTCAAGACCATGCACCATGAGTTTGCTCACATTCTGCACCAGACCAAGACCTATCCTTCGGAATTCAACAAGATTTCTGTAGGTCACTATGATGGTACCAACTGGCAGTATCGTGGCAACGAGGTGACCTCGATGGGCTTCGTGACCAACTATGCTTCAAGTGAGTTCCGTGAGGACTTTGCCGAGACAATTGCTAACTACATTGTCAAGACCGATACTCAGTGGAATCGCATCCTCGAACTTGCTCAGCGTGGTTATGCCACCTCGGCAAGCGACGACGACTTCACCGCTGTATACTACAGCTACTACTACTATCCCGACAACGACAACACCCAGGATCTCGTTTACTGTGAGGAGCGCTTTGTTGTCACCGTTACCGAGGAGGATGGTACTGTCAACAAGTACTATCGCAACGACCGTGACCCGCAGGGCAACCGCATCGTTGTCTATGATGTGATTGACGAAGACGGCATCGATGGCGCCGAGGCTATTCTCGAGAAGGTGAGAATCGCTCGCACCTGGTTGCAGGATGAGTGGGGTGTTGACCTGGATGAGTTGCGCCGTGTTGTTCAGTACCGTCAGGCTACTTACAATATGGATAATCTGCGCAAGTGGGTTTATGACATCCAGTAATGTTTTACCTTTAATCTTGAAGTAAAGAATATGAAAAAGTATATTAATATTTTTCTGCTGGCTATTGTAGCGGTTGCCACATTGTCATTGACCTCATGCACCAATGAGCTCGACGAGATCTTTGATGAGGATGCCGTGGCACGCTTGGATGCTGCTAAGGCCGAATATTCCAATATTTTGACCGATAAGGGTGGCAAGTGGCAGCTTGAGTACTTTGCTAACAGCAATGAGCAGGGCTACATCTACCTCATGACGTTCAAGAACGATGGTTCGGTGACCATCTCGGGCATGAACAAGTGGATCAGTTTTGTTGACGGCAGCAGCACTACGGGCTCGAATGCTTATGGCAGCGCCACATCCCTGTGGGAGGTTATTGCCGACAATGGTCCTGTCCTCTCGCTCAACAGCTTTAACAAGTACTTCCACCTCTTTGCTGATCCTGAGGATATCCCCAGCTCAAGTGATGAGGACGATGATGAGACCGGTTATGGTCACGAAGGTGACTATGAGTTTGACATCATGAAGTACTCCAATGACACGCTTTACATCTCGGGCAAGAAGCATGGTATCGACATGATCATGACACGCGTCGATGCGAACTATGACGATCAGGTATACATGAACGAGGTTATCGCTATGGCCGATTCCTTCTTCAATGCCAAGATTCCCTATGTTTACATCAATCTCCCGAACGATGTAAGGTACATTGTCAAGAACGGTGCAACGAGCATCCTGTCGATGTATAAGGAAGGTGAGGATGAGATCTCGACCAGCGAGAGTTACAACATCATCATCACCCATGATGGTCTGTCATTCATGACGCCCATCACACTTGACGGATATGTGATCCAGAATTTCACTCGTCAGCCTGATGGCTCGCTGCTGTGCCGTGATGACCAGCAGACCACGATGACTGCCGATGATTTGAGTGCGGTGTTTGCTAACAAGACCCTTTCATGGCGCATGGATGTGAACAAAGCCGGTGGTGTCTTCGCTAGCTATATCACCAGTTTGGCTCAGGAATTGAAGGATTACAACAAGTCCAATCTGGTTTATGTGCAGATGAATTATGACAACACGCTTGAGACTTACATTTGCACCTTCTTTGTGAAGAAGGGTTCAAACACCTTCAAGCCCACTTTCTACTTGACATTGGATCAGGTTGGTGAAACTCAGATCAAGATGAACTTTGCCGCCGAGGGTGACAAGGCTGCCCAGACCTATTCTGAGCGTTGTCCGTCGATGAAGGCTATTGTTGATGAGTTGGGTTCACACACCTACAACATGAGTGCCAACTCCTTGCTCGCTCCAGTGAACATGACGCTCAGCCAGAGCGACGCTCCTGCCAACTACTCGCTCTGGAACCTGTAATGACTGATATCCGACGGCCTGGGAGCTGTTCCCTGGCACCCAGGCTGTTGTTAATTGGAAATTAATTATTTTATTAATATTACTAATTTTTTATTTCGTTTATGAAAAAGATTTTACTTTTAGCTGTTGCTGCACTGATGGTGACTTCTGCCGGTGCACAGCTTAAGCAAACTGCTGTAAGCAGTAAGAAAGCGATGAAGCAGCTTGATTATGTTCAGAAGCCTCAGGCTTTGAAGCAGGAAATGCACGCTGCTAATGCTAATCCTTCATTTGTAACCAACTTCCGTGCTCCTAAAAAAGCCGATGGTTATGTTGATGCTTATTGGAGGCGTCCTGCTGGTCTGTTCCCCGGTTTCGAGGTAATGGAGGATGGTGCTGATGCCGGTGGTTACTACATGCCTCTGTATTTCGCTAAGCCCTATACAGACTATGAGTTCTTGGGCGTTGCCGAAGGTGCTGGCGATGATGCACTCTTCTCATGGGAATACCTGAAGTATATCCACACCGAAGCTGGATGGGAGCAGCCGCTGTTGACCTATGCTGGCAATCCCCTGACCGTTAACTATGTTTGGGGTGAGGAGGACGAGGTGCCCACTTTGATCGTCGAGACTCCCGAAGATGGTAACATGTACTTTTATCAGCCTGGTGGCTATGAGATGTCTGGTGACAATGATCATCCCGTTGTTGGTACATTCCACGTCTCCTACGTTGAGTCAACTCCCAGTGCTTTTGACTTCTACGAGGTAGAGGGTCGTGAACTGATGGTTAGCAGTAAGACCTTCTGCTCTGGTGGCCGTCATGCCGACCAGCGTTACTTGTTGACTTATTATACTGGCTGTGAGCCTTATGGTGACAATGAGGATGGTTTTTGGTTTGGTAAAAACGGTGGCCGTGCCAACGGTATGCCTGTTAACGGTATCGCTCAAGTCTTTGAGAAACCGACTGCTCCCTATTTGCTCAAGCAAGTTGAACTGATGACAACAGAGCTGTCAGTGACTGGTCCTGTTGACATGACTTGCCATGTTTACAAGTTGCCGCAGGGTGTGCCCCAGTATGACCCTGATCGTTCTGTAGGAATCTATGAGGAAGACTTTGGTGAGGAGATCGCTTACGGTCGTGCATCGCTGACCCCGGAGACCAATGAAACCACTGATGGCTTAATCGTTTTCACCCTCTACGGTGAGGAGGATGGTCTTGAATATGAGATCACTCCGACTATCGAAGATGCTATCATCATCACCATTGATGGTTATAATGACGAGGGTATGGAGAACTTGGCAAACTTCTCAGCTCTTATCAGTTCTGATACTGACTCAGATGAGGGCTATGGCGAGTTGGCTTACATCAAGTACGGTCTCTCCAATGATGACGGCACTTTTTCTGGTGAATATGTTTGGGCTGGTATGAATAACTTCTTCAGCGCCGGTAATGACCAAGGCATGAAGATGAAGACCGGTATGACGATTTTCATCACTGTTGACAATCCCTTCCTCACCTACAACTACAATATTGAGGATGGCGAGTACACCTTCCCCGCTGAGGGTGGTCTGATGGAGAAAGTGCTGTATGAGGACGAGGATGAGACCATCGTTACCCGCAGCATCGAGTTCTTCTCCTACATGCCCAGCGTTGACGAGGGTTGGACGCTCACCTGCAATGGTGACGACGTTCCCGAATGGTTGAGCATCGAGCTCACCGACGGTGAGGATGCAAACGGCGAGTTTGACAACTCGGTACTTGCCGAGGTTACCGCCGAGCCTCTTCCCGAGGGTGTTGCCTATCGTGAGGCTGTTGTTCGCTTCGGCTTCCCCGGTGCCTTCCTGGATTACACCTTCAAGCAGGGTACTCCCAGTGACTACAAGAAGGGTGACGTGAACGGTGACGGTGATGTCAACATTGGTGACATCAATGCCCTGATCTCTATCATCCTGGGTGGTGAGGACAACACCGAGGGTCGCTCGGACGTGAACGGTGACACGGATGTCAACATTGGTGACATCAACGCTGTTATCGCTATCATCCTGGGTGGTGGTGAGTAATCATCCCACAGATGATTTTAACTGAGACTATTACAGTTTCTTAACATATCATCTATTACCTCAAGAAACGGGACGCCTGCTAGAAGGCTTCCCGTTTCGCTTTTTTTAGTAGTTTATTGTGATATTCTCCATGATTGTTTTTTTATTTACATTTTTGTTGTAAATTTGCAGTATGGCGTTAATGCTAAAAGTATCAGTATTGTTAACCTAATTATTTGAATTATGAAAAAGATCTTTACATTTGTTTTCATGGCGTTGCTGGTGATGGCAGCCAACGCTCACCCCATGCCTGGTGTAGTGAACTGCAAGCAGGCGAAACAGTCGCTTGATTGTGTTCAAAAACCTCAAGCGCTGATGCAAGAAATGCATGCAACCTGCATTAACCCGACTGTTGTGGCCAAGGCTTCCAATATCAAAGATGGTTTCGTTGTTCCTCCTTATTGGCGGCGTCCTGCTGGTGTTTTCCCTGGAATTATGATAATGGAAAACGGTGTCTATGACGGTTCATATTACATGCCACTATATTTCGCAAAGCCTTATGTTGATTATGAGTTCACTGCTGTCGCTGATGGTGTCTCAAATCCTACTTTTCAATGGAACTATCAGAAGTATGTCCGCAACATCAATGAGGAATGGGAACATCCCACGCTGTTCTATGAAGGCAATCCCCTTGTCGTGAATTATTTTTTGGGTGAGGAGAATGAGGTGCCTGAATTGCTTTGCTATGATGAGAACAATAACCTTTTCACCTATCAGCCCGGAGGTTATGAGATGTCAGGTAGCTCTGAGTATCCTGTGGTAGGTAACTTCCATGTCAGTTATGTCGAGGTGACTCCTACTAATTATGATTTTTTTAAAGATGAAGATGTTTACCTGTTGCAGAACAGTAAGACGTTCTGCCCTGGTGGTCGCCAAGGCAATGTGCGCTACATGATGACCTATACCAAGGGTTGTGAGCCTTGTCCCGGCAACGAAGAAGGCTGGTGGTTTGGCAAGAATGCAGGCCGCACCAACGGCATTGCCCAGGCCTTTGAGAAACCCACATCTCCCTATCTGCTCAGGCAAGTGGTGCTTTATACAGCTCTGCTTGAGGTTATCGATAATGTGGAGATGACCTGCCATGTTTATAAGTTGCCCAATGGTATTCCCGCTTATGATCCTGAGAATCCTGTGGCTCTCAATGAGGAGGACTTCGGCGAGGAAATCGCTTTTGGCCGTGCCGAGCTCAATCCCGAGACCAATGATGCGACCAGTGGCTTGGTTATCTTCACCCTCTACAATGCTGAAGATGGTCTTGAGTATGAGGTCATGCCCACGATTGATGATGCCATCATCATCTGTATCGACGGTTACAATGACGAGGGAATGGAGAATCTGAAAGACTTCACAGCCCTAATTAGCTCAGATATCAAGTCTGATGAGGGCTATGGTGAACTGGCTTATATCAAGTACAATCTTCCCGATGAGGACGGCAACTTGTCAGGCGAGTATGCATGGACCGGTCTGAACAACTTCTTCTTAAGCGGCCAGATGATGACTGGTCTTACAATCTTTATTACTGCAGACAATCCCTTCCTCATTTACAAATACGGAGAATATGAGGATTGCGAGTTTACCTTCCCTCCTGAGGGTGGTTTCATGGAAAAGCCGATTCATACTCAAGTGTATGGTGACACTGTTGCCCGGGGTATCGATTTCCTCTCTTATGTTCCCAGTGTTGATGAGGGTTGGATTGTGACCTTGGCCGATGGTAACGACCTCCCAGATTGGTTGAGCATCGAGCTCACCGACGGTGAGAAAGATGGTGAGTTTGACTACACGGTAAATGCCGAGGTTTTTGCTGAGCCCTTGCCCGATGGCATCAACTATCGTGAGGCGGTTGTTCGCTTCGCTATCCCAGGCTCCTATCTTGACTTCAAGTTCAAGCAGAGAGGAGAAAGCCTTCCTCCATGTCTGCCTCCTGGCGAAGAGCCGAATATCAGCCATGTGAATCATCTGATCTACTTGATTCTCGAGAACATGTATGATGACTGTTATGACATCAATAAAGATGACGAACTGAACATCGGTGATATCAATGCTTTGATCAACATCATCCTTAAATTATAATGAATTGACAGGTGATGACTGTTTTGGGAAAAATCACCTGGGTTAAACGAGACGGGAAAGCCCGAAGGAAGGCTTCCCGTCTCGCTTTTTTGTTGTGTGAGGATTTTGTAGTATATTTGCACACATGAACAACAAGCAGGAGAATAAGGCGTTGAAGCAAGTGCGCATCACGGCCATGCGACAGACGGTGTATCCAGATCTCATGGCGAGCTATGAGAATCCCATTGAGCATGCTTGCGACATCACAGTGGGACAGACGTTTGTCTCGGTCGGCGGACAGCGCCCCGATGGCATGTGCCTTAGTGCATGGGAGTCGATGAGGCCCTTTGTCGAGGCATTGGCACGAGGCGAGGGCAATTTTTATGACGGCTGGATGCAGAATCCCCATTCAGCGATGATCTCGTGCAACGACGGCTTCCGTCCTGTGTCCTTCTATTTAGAAACCATCAATAACTGAATACTGATATGAAAATTAACTCTGCCGAATTCACCATCAGCAACAGCGACTACCGCAAGTGTCCCGACAGCAAATTACCCGAGTATGCATTCATCGGGCGCAGCAATGTGGGCAAATCGTCGCTCATCAACATGCTCACTGGGCGCAAAGCGTTGGCCAAGACCAGCGCCACACCAGGCAAGACGATGCTCATCAACCACTTCTTGATCAACGGTGAGTGGTATATCGTCGATTTGCCAGGATATGGTTATGCCAAGCGCAGCAAGGAATCTCGCGACCAGTTGTGGCGCATGATTCAGGGCTATGTGATGGGGCGTGAGCAGATGACCAACCTTTTCGTCCTTGTGGACAGCCGCATCAAACCTCAAAAGATTGATCTCGAGTTCATGGAGTGGCTCGGTGAGCATGGCGTGCCGTTCTCCATCGTGTTCACTAAGATGGACAAACTCGGCAAGGTGGCTGGCCCTGCCGCTGTCGAGGATTACAAAAAGGTGCTGCGCAAGACCTGGGAAGAACTGCCTCCCATCTTCATGACCTCGAGCGAGGATGCCCGTGGCCGCGACGAACTGTTGAACTATATCGATACTATCAACAAACAACTTAAACAACAATGAAAAAGACAACGATGACCATATTGGCGACAATGGTCGCCTTGATATCAGTGGCTCAAAGCCACATGGAGTTGAACTTGAGCGAAGGCTGGCAGTTTTCGCGAGACAAGGCCAACTGGCAAGAGGTGACCGTGCCTCACGATTGGGCCATTGGCGGTCCTTTTGACAAGAAATGGGATCTGCAGGTTGTTGCCATCAAGGAGAATGGCGAAGATGTCGCTACCGAGAAGTCGGGCCGTTCGGGTGCTCTGCCCTGGATCGGAAAGGGCTACTATAAGACCACGTTTACTGTCCCCCAAGGTTACAAACATGCCCAATTAGTCTTTGACGGTGCGATGGCCGACCCCTATGTCTATGTCAATGGCCAACTCGCTGGACATTGGGCCTACGGATACAATGCTTTCATCGTTGATGTGACTCCCTTCATGCACACCGATGGCTCAACTAATACGCTTGAAGTGCGCCTCGAGAACAAGGAGGAAAGCAACCGCTGGTATCCTGGAGGCGGTATCTACCGTCCTGTCAAGTTGGTGATGACGCGTGAAAAAGACGCCTCTCTTGATACTTGGGGCTTGTTTGTGCGCACCCTTGGTATCGATGGCGAGAAGGCGACGCTCCAAGTGGAACATCAGCTTGATGGCGCTACTATTCTTGACAATGACTTTGAACTGGAGATAACGCTTAGCGATGCTCGAGGAGAAAAGGTGGGCGGTGCTAAAACCTGCCCCGATGGCATGGGTCGTTTCGCCACATGCATGGAGGTGTATGTACCCTCGTTGTGGTCTCCCGAGAGTCCTTATCTCTATACTGTCACCGCAACATTGCGTCACAAGGGCATCGAGGTGGATTGCCAGAGTTCAAAGTTCGGCATCCGCACAGTCTCGTTCAGCAAGGAGGGCGGTTTCCAGCTCAACGGTGAGCGCCGCAGCATCAAGGGCGTGTGCCTGCACCATGACTTGGGCCCGTTGGGTGCTGCTGTCAATAAGACTGCGCTCATCCGCCAGATCGAGATGATGAAGGCCATGGGAGCCGATGCCATCCGCACCAGCCACAACATGCCCTCCACGATGCAGATGGAGGTGTGCGACAGTTTGGGCATGATGGTCATGGCCGAGAGCTTTGACGGTTGGAAAGAGCCCAAGGTGCGCAACGGCTATGGCAGCTATTGGGATGAGTGGTGGCAGCAAGACATCCGCAACCTTGTGCTCAATCACCGCAATCACCCCAGCATCATACTGTGGAGCGTGGGCAACGAGATTCCCGAGCAGTGGAAACCCGAGGGCGTGAAGCGCTACAAGGACCTGATTGCCTTGTGCCACCAGTATGACCCCAGCCGCATGGTGACCTGCGGTATGGACCAGGCCGATGGTGCCATCTGGTGCGGCTTTGCCCAGGTGGCTGACGTGCCCGGCTATAATTACCGCTTGCACAAGTATCAGGAGATGATCGAGCGCCTGCCCCAGGGCTTCATCCTGGGCAGCGAAACGGCCTCAACCGTGAGCACTCGCGGCCATTATTGTTTCCCCGACACCGTGGCCACCAACAAGGCTTGGCCCGATGGCCAATGCTCGGGCTACGACGTGGAGTATTGCTGGTGGAGCAACGTGCCCGATGATGACTGGAAGATGCAGGACGACTTTGATTGGACCGTGGGTGAGTTCGTTTGGACAGGCTATGATTATCTGGGTGAACCCACCCCCTATGACGAGTACTGGCCCTCGCGCAGCAGCTATTTCGGTATCTGCGACTTGGCCGGTCTGCCCAAGGACCGTTATTACTTGTACCGCAGTCACTGGAACAAGAATGAGCACACCATCCACCTGTTGCCCCACTGGACATGGCCCGACCGCAAGGGCAAGGTGACTCCCGTCTATTGCTATACCGACTATCCTAGCGCCGAACTCTTTGTCAATGGCAAGAGCCAGGGACGCATCACCAAAAATGATACTACTCGTTTGGATCGTTACCGCCTGCGCTGGCGCAACGTCATCTATCAGCCCGGTGAGTTAAAAGTGGTTGTCTATGATGAAAACGGCAACAAGGCGGGACAGCAGATTGTCCGCACTGCGGGCAAGCCTAAACGCTTGCTTCTTGAACCTGAGCGCAAGACCATCAAGGCCGACGGCAACGACCTCGCTTATATCACTGTGAGCCTCGTCGACAAGAACGGCACCTTGTGCCCCGATGCTGCCAACCGCTTGCAGTTTTGTGTCACAGGTGCAGGTTCTTATAAGGCCGCCTGCAATGGTGATGCCACGTCGCTGGAACCCTTTACCCAGCCGCAGATGAGTCTGTTCCACGGCCAGTTGGTGGTCGTTTGCCAAGCCGGAAAAATTCCTGGTGTGATGACCCTCAACGTCAAGGACCCCGCCACAGGCATGAAATCCACAGTCAACATCACCGTGAAATAATTGTTATGTGGAAGGCGGCATTGCCGCCTTTGTGTATCATGGTTGACGTTTATCTTTTCAATCCCGAGCACGACCTGGCGTTGGCGCATGGGGCACACAACTACACGGCCCCGCCATTTGCCCGCCAGTTCCGTCATGACCTGCGGTTACTGCCTGCCTGGCTAGCGCCTGAAGGGTCATATATCGCCATACCAGATGATTACTTGATTGAAGAGGATTACCGTTGGCTACTAAATCATCATCTCGATATAACGCCTGTCCATTTCAGCAAAATCGCTGAATTGGGCCCATGCCGCATTCATCCTTGGGGCTGGGATGCCGCATTGCGCTACCGTTTGCTGCAAGCGGGAGTCTCGCCCGAATGTCTTCCCACCGATGGGCAGTTGGACTGGATTCGTCGTTTGTCTCATCGTCGTACAAGCATAGCTGTGCATCAGGCTTTGGGCGAGGTTTTCTCGCCTTGTCCTGTGGAGCTGGAAAGCTACGATGATGTGATGGCGTTTGCTTTGTCTCATCCGGGTTGTTACCTCAAGATGCCGTGGTCGGGTAGCGGTAAGGGTATCTACCGCGTCATCGACCCATCGGGCGACAACCATGTGCTCCGTTGGATTGAAGGCGCGTTAAAGCGTCAGGGATCGCTCTTGTGCGAGATGGGGCTGGATAGGTTGCAGGACTTTGCCATCGAATGCATGTGCCGTGATGGACATGCGATGTTGATGGGCTATTCGGTGTTTGACAGCGACTTCCATAGCCAATTCGGGTCAGGTAGGGTGGCACCGATGGAGGAACTGCACCAATTCTTGTTAGAACGATATCCCGATTTAGACCTTGTAGTTGAAAAAGTGCTGTCAGCGTTGGATGCTATCATCGCCCCGCACTACAGCGGTCCCCTGGGTGTTGACATGATGTTTTATCGCGATGATAAGGGCCATCTAGCTTTGAATCCCTGCGTCGAAGTCAACTTGCGCATGACCATGGGCATGGTCACAGCTGCCATGGGCAGTCGTCATGGCCTGCGGGGCCGGTTCTCAATCGTTGCTGGAAAATCGGGCTATTCTTTTTCCCTCTCAATGTAGTAGGCGTAGTATTCGTCGAACGTGATGTCCTCGTTGTTAATGCGCTTAGCTGTCTCAATGCCCACATAGCGCAGATGCCACGGTTCGTAGGCAAAACCAAAGATTTGTGACTGTTTCTTGGGGTAGCGCAAGATGAAGCCATATTCGTGGCAATGTTCCCGCATCCACACGCCTTCCTCGGATTTATCAAAAGGCCATCTCATGGGATGTTCCCGAGATGTGATGTCAATGGCATAACCCGTCTGGTGTTCGCTGCTTCCTGCTCGGGCGGCATATCCCTTAGGATTGCGTTTGTAGGTCCCTTGTTGATCATGATAAGAGCGATAGGCCGAGTTGACCATCAGCTGAGCCTCGGTCTGTTCCTTGCAAGCCTTTTGCATCGCCATGAAGGCATCAACAACGACACTTTGAGCCTTTTGTTCCTCATAGCAGTAATTTCTGCTGAATGTCGCCAGATTGCCAGGCTGGTAGTTCTCGTCGAGGTAATGACGGCCATTGACCAAAACCAATTGGCCTTTAGTAGTGTCGCAGGGCACCGCGTTAGATTCACGGTCAAGGTCGCGCCCGATGTTGACCATAGCGACAATGATGTCAAGAGGAACCTTCGTCGTGTCCTTCTTGTGATAGGCAAGGTAGCGGTTGAAATTATTGGCGATGAAGTAGCGCTGGCTCAACAACGGGTAGGCTATTGTGTCGTGTTCGTTGTTTGCGATGAACTCGTGGGCTTGCCGCTCGGTTAATGCTGCAGTGATAGCGCGAGCCTGGTCAATCGGGTATCCCAGGCGATAGATTTTGCACTCGTCACTGTGGTAATAGATGATACCCTGGCAACTCTTGACCAGCACCAGCAGGACAAAAAGCGCAGCAACGGTTAGGGGCACCGTCATCCACAAATTATCGCGGTCGCCCAATAATCGGAAAAGGCGTTTGACTTTCTCCTTGACCATGATTTGGTTAGCGGTTGGCACGCTTGGCCATCTCGAACAGTTCCAGTGGCAGATGGCAGTAACCGTCAGGATTCTTGTCGAGGTAGTCCTGGTGGTAATCCTCGGCTTTGTAGAAATTCTTCAGTGGCAGCAACTCCACAGCCAGCCTGAGTTTAACCTTGGCCTGTACACGGTCATACACATTTTTTAGTGTCGGCACATCCTCTTCGTCGGTATAATAGATGCCCGTACGGTATTGCGTGCCCTTGTCGTGGCCTTGTTGGTTGACGCTTGTGGGGTCAATAGCCTTGAAGTACATCTCGGTCAGGAACTCCAACGAAATGACCTTGGGGTCATAGACGATGCGCACGGTCTCGGCAAAGCCCGTCTTGTCGGTACACACATCTTGATAGGTGGGGTTTTCGGTATGGCCGTTGGCATAACCCACCTCGGTTTCAACAACACCGTTCACCAGTTTGAAGTAATGCTCGGTTCCCCAGAAGCATCCTCCTGCAAAATAAATCTCTTTCATATTCCGTTGGTCATTATTTTTTACAAAGGTAGTGTTACTCCACGGCCTGTGCAAGCAATTTGCTTAAACTTTCTTGCTTAATTCAAGTCATAAATGTAATTCTGAGGGCTAAGCCCTCGAAATTAGGCGGAGCCTCGGAAATGCCCAAATAAATTTGGCATTTCGCTCGCCTTGCATTAATTTTGCATGACAAATGAAACGAGTGGTGATTATCGGTTCCGGTAATGTGGCGACCAGCCTGGCGCATGGTTTGTCCACACTGTGTGAGGTGGCACAGATTTACAGCCGCCACTTGGCTCATGCCCAAACGTTGGCCGATGCTGTCGGCTGCGCGTCAGCCACCGACGACCTGCATGGTCTCATTCAGGATGCCGATGTCTATGTCATCGCTGTGCGAGATGATGTGATTGCCGATGTGATCGCTGCTGTGCCCGATAACGGCGCCTTGTGGATTCACACCTCGGGCAGTAAACCGATAGATCTGTTCGCGGGACAGCGTTCCCGTTGTGGCGTGTTGTGGCCCATGCAGTCTTTCTCGCGTGACTTGGTTGTGCCCCTGAACGACGTACATTTCTTTGCCGAGGCCAACAATGCGGCAGCGCTCAATGATTTGCTGGCGTTCGGCAGTCTGCTTTCCTCTCATGTGATTGAAGCCGATAGCCAACAACGTCTCAAATTGCATGTGGCATCGGTTTTCTCGTGCAACTTCGCCAATCACATGTGGTCGCTTGCCGATGAGGTGCTTACTGCCGCCGGCTTGCCTTTTGACGCGATGAAGCCGCTCATCCGCACAACTGTGGAGAAGCTTGACCGACTCTCGCCTGCCGAATCCCAAACGGGGCCTGCCGTGCGACACGACACACAAGTCATCGAGAACCATCTGGCGCTGCTCGATGGTGACAAACGTGACATCTACCGCATGGTGACCGATTCCATCATTAACCGAAATCCCGAAAAAGAGAATGCTCAATAATCTTGAAAAATATGACGTGGTGCTGGGCAGTAATTCTCCCCGTCGCCGTGAACTGCTCAACGACATGGGAGTGAATTTCCGTGTCGAGACCATCAAGGGCATCGATGAAACCTATCCGGCCAGTTTACCTGTCGAGGAGATTCCTGTCTATCTCGCTCGTCTCAAGGCCGACAGTCATCCCTTGAAAGAGAATGAGTTGCTCATTACCGCCGACACCATCGTGGTTCTTGACGATGCAGTGCTTGGCAAGCCCGTTAGCGAGCAGGAGGCTCACCGCATGTTGCGAGCCTTATCGGGCCGTGCCCATCGCGTCATTAGCGGAGTGTGTGTGATGACCCAGGATCGCTGCGAATCATTTGCCGACACGAGCATTGTCCATTTTGCCCAACTCTCCGATGACGAGATTGATTATTACATCAAGCATTACCGTCCGTTGGACAAGGCGGGTGCCTATGGCATACAGGAATGGATCGGTAACATCGGCATTGCGGGCATCAATGGTGATTTTTATAATGTGATGGGTTTGCCCACGCGTAAACTATATCAAGTTCTGAAAACTTTTTAAATACAATATGGCAATGAAACACTGGATAAGACTGATAGTTGTTGCTGCAATGGCATTGGTGTCAAGCCGTGCTATGGCTACCAACGAGGTTCCTCGTGATACGGTCTACTTCTACGATTCATGGGAGCAGATGTTTGACATGTCTCCCGAGGCGATGATTATTGATCCTTATATTGATGCCTTGACTCCCTATCAGGTGGCTATAGAGACTCCTGATGAAACCCTGAATGATGCGATTTATGATACACACATTGCTGCCTCACTGGGCGATAGCGTCTTGCTTCTCAACAGCCGCTACTTGAAGCGCGAGTTCAAAGGGGATACCAAAAAACTGAAAGAGTTTATTCCTGTCTTTTTTAACGACAAGGTTGCTTTTCTTGCCTATGTGGGATATGGTGATAACGCCAGCTTGAAGAATATCCTTTTCGGTGATTGGGTTGATGTTGACTATGACGAGATCGTGGACTATTATTACATCGATTTCATTAATCGCAAAGTGATCAAGGTAACCCCCGAAGCACTCGTTGATTTGCTCGAGGACTACCATGACTTGCAGATGCGTTATGAGGGCATGAAAGACTACAGGAAGCGTTACATGATTCAAGAATACTTCTTCAAGTTTGTCGATCGTGCTTCACAGGACTTCATGCGTCCCTACATCCTTGACCTCGTGGGCTCATCCAGTACGATAGAATGAAACGTCTTCTCATCATCAGTGCTTTTGCTGTATTGCTGCTCACTGGCTGTTTTCGCCATGGCAACAGTGCGGTCGGTAATCTGGACTCTCAGGATTCGGTGATAACGGCGGCGAAGCTGTTGTCAATGAAGCGGACTGCGGGTTACACATTGGTGACGGTCGGTGACCCATGGAAGGGTGGGGTATTGCACCGTTATGTGCTGGTGCCTCGTGATTCGGTTTTGCCGCCCGATTTGCCTGATGGCACATTGGTGCGAACCCCCGTCAGTCGCGCGTTGGTATATTCATCGGTGCACACGAGTTTGCTTGACGAACTGGGAGCGATTGGTGCTGTGCGAGGAGTCGTTGATAGTCAGTATTTCATCGACTCAACGATAGTCAATGGGGTAGCCCATGGCACTATTGCCGACTGCGGCAACTCCATGAATCCCACGGTCGAGAAAGTGATTGACATGCAACCCGATGCCATCCTGCTGTCGCCCTATCAGGATGCCAGTTATGGGCAAATCGCCAAACTGGATATTCCCATTATCGAGTGTGCCGACTATCTGGAATATGACCCGTTGGGTCGTGCCGAATGGGTGAAATTTTATGGAGAGCTAGTGGGCAAGCGTGCCGAGGCTGACAGCCTCTATGATGCTGTCGTGAATGCCTATGAAGATATGAAACAGAAAACCGCTGGAGCCAGTACCCGTCCCACTGTTGTGACTGAAATGGTCATCAGTGGCGTTTGGAACGTGCCTGGCGGACAGAGCTATATGGCCCGCATTCTGCATGACGCAGGTGGCGACTATCTGTGGGCCGATGACAAGAATACGGGGTCGTTGGCTCTGGACTTCAATCAGGTGCTTGCCGTGGCACAGAGTGCCGACTACTGGTTCATCAAGTGGACCAACATCAACACACTCAAGGATTTGCAGGGTGCCTATGATTTGAATAAGGAAATGGCTGCTTTCAAGAATAAGCATGTCTATGTTTGTGATACCGACAAGACCCGCTTCTTTGACCGCATTCCGTTCCATCCCGAGGTGCTCCTGCGTGAGTTTGCCGCCATCATGCATCCCGAACTTTTCCCTGACCACCAAAACCAGATGTATCATCACATTGACTGACACCCCGATGACATATCGCCGATTTGCCGTGACAATTGCCACGTTGGCGCTGCTGCTTGTTCTCTTGGCGTTAGCGTGTCTCATGTTCGGCTCGGTGGATATCCCCGCGGGAAAGATCGTCGATATTCTTTCGGGAAAGGGAAGCGGCAATACGGCATGGGATATCATTATCCTGCAATCACGCGTCCCGATGATTGCGACTGCTGCGTTGGCAGGAGCGGCTCTTTCGATTTCTGGCTTGTTGCTGCAGACAACGTTTAACAACCCCTTGGCTGGGCCTTCGATATTGGGCGTCTCGTCAGGCGCTGGCTTGGGTGTAGCTATTGTCATTCTGGCGCTAGGCGGCTCACTTGGTGGGTTGTTGGGTGAGAATATGGGCAGTTACATGGCTATTCTTGTGGGTGCTTTGCTCGGTGCCGGCATGGTCCTGGTTGTGCTCATTGCCTTCTCGGCGATTGTGCGCAGCAATACCATGTTGCTCATCATCGGCATCTTGGTGAGTTACCTCACCTCCAGCGTTGTGCAGTTGCTCAACTCGGTGGCAAGCGAGGAGGGCGTTCACAACTATGTGGCTTGGGGCTTTGGCAATTTCTCGGGTGTGAGTGCTGCGCAGATGCCCGTCTATGCGGGAATTATTATTTTGGCACTCATTGGTTCGGCACTCATGGTCAAGCCCTTGAATGCTCTGTTGCTGGGAGCTCGCTATGCAAGCAATTTGGGTATAAACGTGTCAAGGACGCGCAACCTCTTGCTGATTATCACGGGTGTGCTCACTGCTGTGGTGACGGCCTTCTGCGGCCCCATCGGCTTCATTGGCCTTGTGGTACCGCACATCGCACGCATGTCGCTCGGTACCAGCAACCATGTCCGTTTGGTGCCAGCCACCATTCTTGCAGGTGCCGACATCGCTTTGCTGTGTGCTCTGGTGAGCGTGAACAATCCTCACGGAATCATTCCTATCAATGCCATCACACCTGTTATCGGTGTACCCATCATCCTGTATATTATCCTTAATAGACGTCGCATCCAATACTTCAACTGATGAAAGAGAATAATGCCATATTAACCACCCATGACCTTGCAGTGGGCTACCGCAACGGTAAACAACAAGTGACTTTGTTGAGCGGTCTTGATCTTGTCATGGAAAAAGGTAAGCTTGTAGCCTTGCTGGGACAAAACGGTGCCGGCAAGTCTACCTTATTGCGTGCGCTCACCTGTGATGAAAGGCCTTTGAACGGGACCATCGAGGTGAACGGCAAGGACTTGTTGACGATGAGTCAGAAAGATCGTTCGCGCCTCATTGGTCTTGTTTCGACCGAACGCATTCAGGCCGGGGCGCTCACCGTTAGAGAACTGGTGGGATTAGGACGACAGCCGCACACGGGCTTTTTAGGCCGTCTTGATGATGAGGATCGCGCCATCATCCAGCAAGCGATGATCGACTCGGGAATCATTAGCAAAGCCGATGAATATATGGCGTCGTTGAGCGATGGTGAGCGCCAAAAGGCGATGATTGCCCGTGCGCTGGCCCAACAGACGCCCATTATCATCCTGGATGAGCCCACGGCATTCCTTGATGTGGCCAGTCGCATCGAGACGATGCGCCTGCTGCAGACCCTCGCCCATGAGCGCAGTAAAGCAGTGCTTCTCTCTAGTCATGACATATCCCAATCACTCATGCTTGCCGACGAATTGTGGCTCATCACGACCGACCGCCAAGTTCTCACCGGCACCCCCTCAAAACTGGTAGCCGGAGGAGCGATGGATCGGCTTTTTGAGAACCGTTCTATCCACTTTAATGACAAAATCCTCGACTACTCTTTTTGATTAGTTTTTGCAAAATTTTCCCAAGTTAAAGTTGCATTTCACTCTTTGGGGCCCAATGGCCGCAAAGTGCTGTAAATAGTGGCCTTAGCGGTATTTTTGGCGTCTCGTGAAGGGCATTTTGTGGGTCAAATATTTGGCCAATTCAAATGATTATCATACCTTTGCACTGCAAACCAATTACTAACAACTTATGCTAAGACGATTTTTTTTAGCGCTTGCTGTTGTGATTGCTGTGTCTGCCGCGGGGCAGGATTACCAACTGCACGCCACCAAATATCACCCTGGACAGGGTGGTGCTGGTTGGGTAACAGCAAGTGGAGACCGAATCAATTATGATAAGTTGAAAAACTATCAGATTCGATGGGTCGCTCTCTCGCATGACATGTTTAACCAACATGGCTTCAAAATGGGCGACGTAATTATTGTGGAGAGTGAGTCAACACCCGCCATCAATGGCGAATGGGTGGTCAAGGACAAGATGTCCAAGAGGCTGCGCAAGCGCATTGACTTCCTTACTCCGAGAGGTGACAAATACAACTTCCGTAACGGTGCTGTAAAAATCCGTAAAAAGAAGTAGTCTTTACAGAAATCACTTGTAGATTTCAAACTGATATCGGGACGAGCTGAGGCATTTGGCTCGTCCCGATTTTTTCATACTGTAACCATGAACTAAAACGCGAATTTTGGTTTGCTGTTTTCAAATAAATGCTGTAACTTTGCAAGATTGTAAAAACAGCAAAAACCGATTTGGTCAATATGGATAATTCAGTTTTAGCGATAGTGGTCCCGTGCTATAATGAGCAGGAAGTGTTGCCGCAGACCAACAAACGACTGCGTGCGTTGCTCGACAGCATGATGCAGGACCGCCTGGTCGGCAGTGACAGTTACATCATGTATGTGAATGACGGTTCGCGTGATGACACATGGTCGATGATTGCCGGCTATAGTGAACAAGATACTCATGTGCGCGGCTTGAAGCTTGCTGGCAACGTGGGACACCAGAATGCTCTCATGGCTGGTCTTGAAACAGCCCGACAAGATGCTGATATCACCGTTTCGATTGACGCTGATCTGCAAGATGATATCAATGTCATCCCCGAGATGGTCAAGAAATTTGATGAGGGTAATGACATCGTTTATGGTGTGCGTCGCAAACGTGAAACCGACACGTTCTTCAAGCGCACGACAGCCCAGATGTTCTATAAGTTCATGACAAGCATGGGAGTGAAATCGGTCTATAATCACGCCGACTTCAGGCTGATGAGTCGCCGTGCTGTGGATGCATTGTGCCAGTATGAAGAGCGTAATCTGTTCCTGCGCGGGTTGGTACCCTTGATTGGCTATAAAACCGATTCGGTCTATTATGACCGCTCGGCCCGTGAAGCAGGAGAAAGCAAATATCCCTTGAGCAAGATGCTTTCCTTCGCTATAGATGGCATTACATCCTTCAGCGTCAAGCCATTGCGGTTGATTTTCTATTTGGGAGCCGTTTTTATGCTCATCAGTTTGGCGATTCTCATCTATGTGATTGTGGCTTTGTGTCAGGGCAGGGGAGTGCAAGGTTGGGCTTCACTGATGCTTTCTATTTGGTTCGTGGGTGGTTGTGTCCTCATCTGCTTGAGTGTGATAGCTGCCTACATCGGCCGCATCTTCACCGAGAGCAAACATCGTCCGCGCTATAACATTGAAAAATACGTTAAATAAGTCATCCGGGAGTCAACAGGACCGATGTCCATTATGGTGAACCGAGAGATGCTGGCATGATGGCAGGAAGCGAGAATCAGTCATTGAAAGAGAAAACTGCCCTGGGGTTGTTCTGGGGATTTCTCAACAGCGGTGGCACACAGTTGCTCAACCTGATCATCGGCATTTTTCTGGCCCGGTTACTCTCGCCCGGCGAGTATGGCATCGTGGGTATGCTGGCCATCTTCACGCTCATTGCCTGCAATCTGCAGGACAGCGGCTTTGGTGTCGCATTGATTAACATTAAGGACATCAAGCACAATGATTATAACTCAGTCTTCTGGTTCAATATCGGGTTGAGCATGCTGCTGTACGGGACGTTGTTCCTTGCGGCCCCCTTGATTGCCTCTTTCTACCGTCAGCCGTGTCTGACCGATTTGTCACGTTTTGTCTTTCTGGGCTTTATCTTTGCTGCCCTTGGCATTGTACCCAATGCGGTGCTGTCGCGAGCGTTGCGCATCAAGGAGAAGACGATCGTCTCGCTGGTGGCGCTGGCCGTGTCAGGAACAGTGGGCGTGGTGATGGCATGGCGGGGATACTCTTATTGGAGTCTGGCGGCGCAGCAGGTGTTATACAACCTGGTGACCTGTATCGGGCGATATGCCTGTGCCCGATGGGTACCGACGTTGCACGTCGACTTCACTCCCGTGAAACAGATGTTCTCGTTCAGTTACAAAGTGCTGATAACGACAATACTGACCACGGTCAACAACAATCTGCTGACGGTGATCTTTGGGCGCCTGTTCCCGTCCCAGGCAGTGGGCAATTATTATCAGGCCAACAAGTGGAACAACATGGCCAATCAACTGGTCGCCAATACAGTGGCACAAGTTGGCCAACCGGTGCTCACGCGCATCAGCGATGATCGCGAGCGTCAATGCCGGGTGTTTGGCAAGTTGCTGCGTTTCACGGCATTCTTGTCCTTCCCGGCCATGTTCGGCTTGGCCCTGGTGGCCCCTCAATTCATCTTGCTGGCCATCGGTGACCAATGGGTCGACAGCATCCCGTTGCTGCAGATCCTGTGCCTGAGTGGCGCCTTCATGCCGTTGTATACGATTTATCAGCATCTGTTCCTGAGTATGGGCAAGTCAGGCATCTTCATGTGGCTGAATCTGGGTCAGATAGCCATCATGCTCATTGCCGTGCTGGCTTGCCGTTCGTTAGGCATCACGGCGATGGTGATTGCCTTTGCCTGCATCGCTGTGCTGTGGTTGCTGGCTTGGCAGGCATTCACCTCCCGGATGATTGGTTACCGCTTCAGGGACATGTTGCGTGACTTGCAGCCCTTTGTGTGCATCGCTCTTGCTGTGATGGTTCTCACCGGACTGGTGACAATGAGCATCAGCAACAAGGTGATGCTGCTGGCCTCACGGGTCCTGTTGGCAGCGGCATTGTATGCCATGACGATGAAGCTGACCAGGGCCACCATCTTTAAGGAATGCATTGAATTTATCAGTACCCATCTCAAGAAATGAAGACTTTGGCACCGATATTATTGTTTGTCTATAACCGTTTGGGCCACACCCGGCGCTGTGTGGAGTCGTTGCTTGCCAATGAATGGGCACCCGAGAGTGACTTATACATCTATGCCGATGCTGCGCGCGACGAGTCGTCCATTGATGACGTGAGACAGGTGAGAGAATATATCCGCTCGGTCACGGGCTTCAACTCGGTCAATATCGTTGAACGTGACGAGAACTGGGGTCTTGCGCGCAATGTGATTGATGGAGTGACCCATGTCGTGAACAAGCATGGTCGCGTGATTGTTCTGGAGGATGATCTGGTACTGGCACCTCATTTCTTGCGTTTTATGAACGATGCCCTTGAAGTTTATCAGGATGAGCCGCGTGTGGGTCACATCCAGGCATGCGATTTCACTAAGGATCCAGCGTTGCCCGACACGTTTCTGATCAAGTTCACAGGCAGTTGGGGATGGGCGACATGGAAGCGAGCATGGCAATATTTTAATCCTGATGGCAAGGCATTGCTCAAGCAACTGCAAGAGCGACGGCTTGAACGACACTTTGACTTCAACGGCAAGTACCCCTTCACACGCATGTTGCGGCGGCAGATTGAGGGCAAGAACAACTCATGGGCCATCCGCTGGAATGCTTCGTTGTTCCTTGCCGACGTCTTGTCGCTTAATGTGGGCAAGTCGTTGGTGAGCAATGAGGGCTTTGACGGATCAGGAACCAATTGCGGCGGGGGCAATCTATATAGCAGTGACTTGTGGATGGAGCCGCTCCCGGTTCATCGCATTGAACCCATCGTCGAGAATGAGGATGCTCGAGCGGCATTTGAACGCTATTACGCTCGCACCAACTCCTTCTGGGCTAAGGCGATGCGTAGAATAAGAAGGACACTTAAAGGCGATTTTTCAAGATAAACAGTATCAAAAAACCAATAATAAGATGAAAGGAAAAATTTTAGTGACAGGAGGAACCGGATTTATCGGTTCTCACACGACAGTGGAACTGCAACAAGCAGGTTATGAGGTTGTCATCATCGACAACTTGAGCAACAGTAATATAGATGTGCTTGACGGCATCGAGAAGATCACCGGCGTGCGTCCTCATTTTGTCGAGGGTGACTGCACCGATTGTGCTGTGGTGCGCAGGCTGTTTGAGGATCATCCCAGCATCAACGGCATCATTAACTTTGCGGCCAGCAAGGCAGTGGGAGAGAGCATCGAGAAACCCATCATGTATTACCGCAATAACCTCAATATCCTGCTAAATCTGCTTGAGTTGATGCCCGAGTTTGGTGTGAAAGGCTTTGTCTTCTCCTCGTCTTGCACCGTCTATGGTGAGCCGGACAAGAATCCCATCACCGAGGACGCTCCCACCAAGAAGGCCACCTCGCCCTATGGCGCCACCAAGCAGATCTGTGAGGACATCATTGCCGATGTCATACGCAGCGGCAGCCCCATCAAGGCCATCTTGCTGCGCTACTTCAATCCGATTGGCGCCCATCCCAGTGCCGAGATCGGTGAGTTGCCCAACGGCGTGCCCCAGAACCTGGTGCCTTATCTGACACAGACGGCTATCGGTGTGCGCAAGGAACTGAGCATCTTTGGTGACGATTATCCCACGCGCGATGGCTCGTGCATCCGTGACTTTATCAATGTGGTGGATCTCGCCAAGGCCCATGTCAAGGCGCTTGAACGCATGCTTGAGGACAAGAGTGACGAGGCGTTGGAAATCTTCAACATCGGCACCGGCAATGGGGCTTCGGTCTTGGAGTTGTTGCATTCATTTGAACGTGCAACAGGCGTGAAAGTTCCTCACAAGATCGCACCTCGCCGCCCAGGTGACATTGTCCAGATTTGGGCCGATCCCAAGCGGGCCAATGAAGTGCTGGGCTGGCATGCCGAGATTTCCCTCGACGACACCATGCTCAGTGCATGGAACTGGCAGAAACGCCTGCGCGAGCGTGGCATCATGTGATCCAGTGTCAGCGGTTGTGGACAAAGCTTACTGTAATCCGGCCTGATGGGATATGGCGATGAAAGTACTGACGATCATTGTTTCCTATAATTTCATGCCCTGGATCGATCACTGTCTGGGCAGTTTGAAAAACAGTGCATACCCTACCGATGTCATTGTGATTGACAATGCCTCGAGTGACGCGACGGTAACCACCCTGGGCCAGCGCTACCCATGGGTTAAACTGGTTGCCAACGACTCCAATCTGGGTTTTGGAAGGGCCAACAATATAGGGATACAGTATGCCATCAAGCACCAGTATGATGCCGTTCTGCTCTTGAATCAGGACGCGTGGATTGAACCTGACACACTTGACAAACTGGTGAATGCGGCGCAACGACATCCTGATTATGGCATTGTGTCTCCATTGCATTTAACAGGTCAAGGGGATGGACTGGATAAAGGTTTTGCCCACTATACAGGGATAAAAGACCTCCACCTGTTGCCTGGGGATGAAATTGTCCAGGTCCCGTTTATCAATGCTGCCATCTGGTTCATCAGCTTGGAAGTGCTCAAGCGGGTGGGATTGTTTGATCCGGTTTTCTATCACTATGGCGAGGATATCGACCTCACCCATCGCATGTCCTGTTATCATTATAAGACCGGTTATGTGCCGTCGGCAATCGGCTTTCATGACCGTGATGACAGGCCTGTGGACAGACATCACTTTTTCAGGAGTGAGTACGTCTATCACCTGGCTGAGTACACCAACATCAATTACTCATTGGCCAAGGCTTTCTCGATGTCGATTCTGGCCGTGTTCAAGAAGGTCTTGACCTCATTGATGCACGGACGGGCCGATGATGCCAAAACCTATGCAGCCCAATCGTTCAGGTTATTGTGTCAGACCAGCGCTGTCTGTTCCTCGAGAAAGCGCTCCCGACAAGTGCGGCTAAGCAACTATTGAACTGCTCGTGCCTTAAAGTGAATCATGCCGTTTCAGGTCATTCAGTGACACGAAACGGCATGACTGCTGTTGACTCAAGCCCCACCAGAGGTGTGCTTACAACTCGATGGCATCATGCACCTTCTCGGGGAGGAGAGCCAGGTCAAGTACATCCTTGATGGTGTTGACGTAGTGGAACGTCAGCCCCTTGAGGTACATGTCGTTGATTTCCTCAATATCCTTGCGGTTGGCATTACACAGGATGATATCCTTGATGCCGGCGCGTTTGGCAGCGAGAATCTTTTCCTTGATGCCACCCACGGGCAGCACCTTGCCGCGCAGAGTGATTTCGCCGGTCATCGCCAGATGATCCTTCACCTTGCGTTGTGTGAATGACGATGCGAGAGAAGTTACCATGGTCACACCGGCCGACGGCCCGTCCTTGGGAATGGCACCTTCGGGCACATGGATGTGGACATTATATTTGTCAAACAGTTCAGGGTCAATGTTCAGCAGCGAGCAGTGTGAGCGCAGATATTGCAATGCGATTACTGCCGATTCCTTCATCACGTCTCCCAGGTTGCCGGTCAACGTCAGTTTCTCGCCTTTGCCGCGAGCCAATGACGACTCCACAAACAGGATTTCGCCACCCACGGCGGTCCACGCCAGACCGGTCACCACACCGGCAAACTCGTTGCCCTCATATTTGTCGCGGCTGTAATCCGGCGAGCCCAGATACTCTTTCAGATCAGCGGTTTTGATGCTGCTGGGGTAGGGATCACCGCTTGCCTTGCGGCGTGCAACGCGACGCAGCACCGTGGCGATTTTTTTCTCCAACTGGCGCACGCCCGACTCGCGGGTGTAGTCCTCGATGATCTGCATGATGACTTGCTTGCCGAACTTGATTTCATTCTTCTTGAAACCGTTATTCTCAAGTTCCTTGGGAATGAGATGACGCTTGGCGATTTCCAGTTTCTCTTCAGGAATGTAGCCGTTGATCTCAATGACCTCCATGCGGTCGAGCAACGGACGGCTCACGGTTGCCAAACTGTTGGCAGTGGCAATGAAAAGGATTTTGGACAAGTCATAGTCAACATCTAGGTAGTTGTCGTGGAAATGGCCGTTCTGTTCAGGGTCCAAAACCTCGAGCAGGGCAGATGAAGGATCTCCCTTGAAATCTTGACCCACCTTGTCAATCTCGTCAAGCACGATGACGGGGTTATTGCTGCCGCACTTTGCAAGGGCAGCAATGATGCGACCTGGCATGGCACCGATGTAGGTGCGTCGGTGGCCACGGATTTCGGCTTCGTCGTGCAGGCCGCCCAGTGAAATGCGGGCATACTCGCGGTGCAAAGCATCGGCAACCGATTTGCCCAACGATGTCTTGCCCACTCCAGGAGGTCCATAAAGGCACAAGATAGGGGCCTTGAGATCTCCACGCAGTTTCAGTACCGATAAGTGCTCCAGAATGCGGTCCTTTACCTTTTCCAAGCCATAGTGGTCGTTGTTGAGCTTCTCCTCGACTTTCTTGAGGTCAAAATTATCCTCGGTGCAATTGTCCCACGGCAGGTTAAGCATCGTGTCCAGATAAGAATACTGAACCGAGTAATCGGGGGTCTGTGGGTTGAGTCGTTCCAGCTTGCGCAACTCTTTTTCGAATTGCTTCTTGACATTTTCATTCCACTTCATTTGGTCACCGCGCTCTTGCAGTTCCTGGATGTCGTCAACATCAGTACCAAGTTCTTCTTGGATGTTGCGTATCTGTTGCTGCAAGAAGTGTTCTCGCTGCTGTTGTGAAAGGTCCTCGCGTGTGCGCGACTGGATGTTTGCCTTGATCTCAACCAATTGTTCCTCCTGCGAGAGCATGTTGTAGAGCAGATAGCCACGTTTCTTCACATCACGTTCGCTGAGCATCTTTTGCTTCTGCTCGGGTTCAAAGGCTATGTTCGTGGCCAGGAAACTCATCAGGTAGAACGGGTTGTCGATGTTCTTGATGGCAAAAGCCAGATCGCGACCATTGTTGCCCATGTTGCGCAGCATGCGCATCGTCACTTCGACGATGGACTGCAACAGTACCTCAAACTCTTTGTCACCGGTGAGCGGCAGCTTGTCCTCGACGAGGGTAACGTCGCCGTGCAGATAGGGTTGAGTCCTGGTGACACGTTCCAGGGAGCAGGCCGAGCGGCCTTGAAGTATGACGTTGGTTGAGCCGTCGGGCAATTCCAGCACTTTGATGACACTGGCTATCGTGCCGATGTGGTACAGGTCTTTCTCGGCAGGGTCGTCAATGCGGCTGTCAATCTGACAGAATACAGCGATGGGAGCATGCTGTTCGATGGCCTCCTTGATGAGCTGCATGGACTTCTCTCTTCCCACCGACACTGGCATCGTCATTGTGGGGAACAACACCATGTTGCGCAACGGCAGTATGGGAATGTCTTCGGCTCGGTTGTCTTGTATGTCAAGACGGTCGTTGACCTCATGTATCTCGGTAATGATTGGGACGACACGAGCGCCGCCATCGTTCAAGTCATTGTCTATATTATCAAAAAAATCAATCATTTTTTATTCGATTCTTCGTTTTGGCTTGCAAAGGTACTCTCTTTCCCGTAATTTTGCAACCATGATTTACAAAGTTTCACGCAAAAAGGCATCAGTCACAGCCACGGAATTTGTTAAAAGCTACCGTGACCCTGAGCGCATGGCGTCCATGTGTGGCGAGTGCCCGTCATTTGGTAAGTCGTGGGGATGCCCACCGCATGACTTTAATGTGGCATCAGTCACTGACGGTTATACAATGGTTGAACTCATTGCCACCATTATCGAGTTTGACGCGCAAGTGCGTGCATCTTGCCGTGCCCGTGCAAAGGCTCGCGAGGTGGCTGAACGTGCCATGAATGAGGTTTTGGGAACGCTATTGCCCGAGATGTATGAGATGGAACGCCAGGCGCCGGGCAGTCGTTGCTTCACGTTCCGTTGCAGGATGTGTCCCGAAGGTTGCACTCGGCCACTTGGGCAACCATGCCGTTTCCCAGAGCGGTTGCGTTACTCGCTCGAGGCGGTAGGCTTTGATGTGAGCGCAGCCGCGCAAGACATTCTCGGCATTTCTCTTGAATGGAGCAAGGATGGATCTTTGCCGCGTCGCATCACGCTGATCACGGCATTGATGATTCCTTAAGCATCATTTGTGGAACACAAAGAACACCGCCATCACCAAGCACACAAAGGCAGCCAAGTGATTCCAGCGCAAAGACTCGCCGTTGAAGAAGACAGTGACAAACACCGTGAATACGGTGAGTGAAACGACTTCCTGAATCACTTTGAGCTGCATGAGAGTATATGGGCCTCCATTCCCAGTGAACCCAATCCTGTTTGCAGGCACCTGGCAGGTGTATTCGGGCAGCGCCAGCATCCACGACAGCAGAATGATGACATATAAGGGTGTGTTGTCGGTGAAGACCTTGATTTGCTGCAGTTTCAGATGGCCATACCATGCAAAGGTCATGAAAATGTTTGAAACCACAAGCAGTCCAATCGTGTAAAGGTGTTGCATATATTATGAGTTATTCTGTTGCTGAAAATGATAGTTCGTTTTTGCGCGGCAAAAGTAGTCATTTTTTTCGGAAAAACTTATACTTTTGCAGTCCATTAATGCCTAACGATAATGAAGGAAGAAACGAAATCACTGCAAATGTTGTTACCGTCTAACGAGACTACAGTCAAACTTGACGGAAAATTCTGTGTCATGGACACACTGGATCTGTTTTTCGGGATGCCAGTGCAGGTCTTGGACCGTTTCCCCCTGCAGTTGTCGTCGAAATGCATGATCATCGTTCTCAAGGGCAAGGTGACGAGCAGGATGAATTTTCGTGAATGTGTGGTTGGAGATAGTACCTGTGCTGTTTTCGCCACAGGAACTATCGTTGAGCGCGTAGAGATGTCACCTGACGCTAAAGTCATCCACATCTCATATGCAACAGAGAACTCGTCTTCAGTCTCGGGTGTTTTTCCATTGCAGCCACGTCAGGTTGATTTGCTCAAAACCGCCTATGGCATGTTGCGCGACATCATGACCGACAGCGCTTTTGCCGCGGGGCGTGAGGATGATGCGGGCAAATGTGTTGAATTGATGGAAAGCATAGCCATCGGCAGTGATCGCTGTCGGGTGGTAACCGAAAAGACTTCACGTCAGGAGGAGATTGTGACTCGTTTCCTGCAGTGTGTAAAGGAGAATTATCGTGAGTATCGTGAGTTGAGTTTTTATGCCGAGCAGATGGGCCTCTCGCTCAAGTACATGTCACGAGTTGTGTTCCAACACACAGGCCGCCATCCCTCGCAATGGATCAAGGACCATGTCATCCTCGATGCCAAGGCGATGTTGCGCAGTGGAAATTACTCCGTTCAGCAGGTTGCCGATGCGTTACATTTCCCTAATCAGTCTTTCTTCGGCAAATATTTCAAGGAAGCGGTTGGTGTGTCTCCCAAGAAGTGGCGATGACGTGGGCTTCGGTCTACAGCACAAGCATGTTCAGTGTGCCCATGATGCTACCTAACAGTGCGCCTAACCAGACAATAGCACGCAATTCTTTTTTCATCACATCGAGGATGATGGCTTCGGCTTCGTCCATGTCCATGTCGTTGATGCGCTGCTCAATGATGGTGCTGATGTCGATATCTTGAAGGATGCGAGGCAGATGCTCGGTGATGATAACGCGATAAGCGTTCAAGATGCCGTTTTTCGCCTGTTTCACTTGTTCATCGTGGCCTGTCATGAGGCTCCTCATGGTCATTCCTGTCAATTTGGTTGACTCCTCGGCAACGAGATTTTCAACCATCTGTCGGGAGTTGTTGTGAAGGATTTCATTGATGTGCTTGGCAAGAATGCCCTCAACGAGTTGAGCGATGGGCTGAAGAAGCATGTCGGCGCCAAATCGGCCAGCCACGCTCTTGCGCGTTTTTTCCATCACGTGTTGTGTGGCCATGCGGGCAATGCTTTCGCCCAGTTTGCTGTCTTGCAGCTTGGCAGTGATCATTTTAACGATGCCGTCGGTCGCGTTCTCGCGCATGGCATCGATATCTTCCTGTGGCAAGTAGTGGCGGGCAAATTCCTCGATGGTCTCGTTGTTGGCGTTTTGTGTGGTGACGAATTCATCAATGGCATCACCGATTTTAGTGAGCATCTCATCACTCAACAAGCTCTTTTCCAGCACCTCGCGGTTCATAAGGTTTTCACTCACGGCCTTACCGATAGCGCTGGCGATGCGGCTTTTCTCCTTCGGGATGATGCCCGGAGTGAAGGGGATGTGAATGCCCATGAAGTATTTAGCCTGATGGGGCCTGAACAACATGCGGATGGCAATGTCATTGGTGATGTATCCGATAACAGCACCCACGACAGGAAAGGCGAGATATTTCAGCATAGAAATAGTATGTTTTGGATATACAAGACTGAGTTGCTTATCTCAAATCCACGACTTCGGTTCCTGCGGGCACTTGAGATTTGTCGAACGTGAAGGTGCTGGCGGGCAGCGCTTTGTGCTTGTAGTCGGTAATCTTGATGATGTACAGCGACTTGTCTTTCATCTCAAAACGGGCCGTCCTCAGCAGCGAAGTCTTTTCGTCAAAGTAAAGCCACAGTGTCTTGATATTGTCTTTCTTCTTTGGCGTCAGTTTGATGACATAGGTGTTCGCCGTCTTCGCCTTGGCTCGTTTCATGTTGAACGCAGTCTTGAAATGCTGCGCTGCAGCAAGCGGGTTGGTGAGTTGCAACTCTTCGGTGGTGGGTGCGGTGATATTCACCTCATTGGTCAACGGTGACCAGGACCATTGGGCACTGCCGTCATACCAACTCTTTGCCTCGGGAGAGATGATACGGAACTTTTTGCCTTGCATGGAAAGGGTACCGTTACTAGTGCCGTCGGGCGTTGTGATGCTGTATTTGGCCGTAATGCCACTACCGATGTTAGTGGCAGCAACGCACTTGTCGAGCATTGCTGATGGTGACTGTGCAAACAGGGCAAACGGCAAAAAGGCCGTGAGAATCGCTAAAAATATTTTTTTCATTGTCTGTTATTATTCTTTAATGTTTACTCAAACAACTATAGTAGCAAAAACAATGCCAACCGGCAAGGCTGGCACTTTTTATCAGGTTGGATGTCACGAGAACAACTGGTCAATGTCCATGGGACTGACAAGCACTTGACGTGGCTTGCTGCCCTGGGCGGGACCCACGATGCCCGCATGTTCCATCTGGTCCATCAGACGACCGGCGCGGTTGTAGCCGATTTCGTAGCGACGTTGCAGCGACGAGGTGCTCGCAGTATTACCCATGACAACGAAGCGCACAGCTTCTTCAAACAGCGGGTCGCGGTCCTTGACGTTGCCCACGTTGGCGTCGCTGCCGCCGCCTTCGTCCTTGCCGACGTACTCGGGCAGCAGGTAGGGTTCCTCGTGGTTGATGTCACGGTCATTGTCTTCCTGTTCCTTGATGAAATCGCAGATGCGTACAATGTCGGGAGTATCGACAAACGGGCACTGCAAGCGAGTGAGTTCGCCATCAATCTGGAACAGCATGTCACCACGGCCGATGAGTTGCTGAGCACCCCTGCGGTCGATGATGATTTGACTATCAATACCCTGAGCAACGGCAAAGGCGATGCGTCCAGGGAAATTACCCTTAATCAAGCCGGTGATGACCTTGGATGACGGGCGCTGCGTGGCGATGATCATGTGGATACCCACAGCGCGGGCCTTCTGGGCGATGCGCACCAGCGGAGTCTCGACCTCCTTGCCAGCGGTCATAATCATGTCACTGAACTCGTCGATGATGCCCACGATGTAGGGCATGTACTGGTATTTCTTCTCGCCATGCTCATCACGCACTTCACGCAGCTCACGGCGCCACAAGTCGTTGTAGTCGCTCACGTTGCGCACCCTCACTTCCTCGAACACACTATAGCGGTTCTCCATCTCCTGGACGAGGCTGTTGAGTGTCCTGATGACGCGGTCGGTGTCGGTGATGATGGCGTTTTCCTCTCCGGGAGCCTTGGCAAAATAATATTTCTCCAGGTCGGCATACACGCTGAACTCAACGCGTTTGGGATCCACCAAAACAAATTTCAGCTCTGAGGGGCCTTTCTTGTAAAGCAGTGAGGTGATGATGGCATTCAATCCCACCGATTTACCTTTACCTGTCGCACCGGCAACCAACAGGTGCGGCATCTTGGTCAGGTCGGCGATAAACACCTCGTTGCTCACGGTGCAGCCCAAGCACATGGGTAACTTGGCGCGGCTTTCTTTGAACGCCTTGGACCCCAGCACCTCGCGCATGGGAACTACTTGTGGATCACGGTTGGGAACCTCGATGCCGATTGTGCCCTTACCAGGCATGGGGGCAATGATGCGGATGCCCAATGCGGCCAAGCTCAAGGCGATGTCGTCTTCAAGGCCGCGGATTTTATTCACACGGACGCCGTCTTGCGGCACAATTTCAAACAGTGTCACTGTGGGGCCCACGTGAACCATGATTTCCTTGATTTCAATGCCATATTTGCTCAGGGTGTCACGGATGCGTTCCTTGTTCTCGTCCTGTTCCTGCTTGTCCACACTATTGGGATTCATACGGATATCCTGCAACAGGTCAAGGGTGGGGAAGCGGTAGTGGCGGAATTCTCCCGTCGGGTCATGAGGGTTGCTCACATCGCCACCGCTCACGATGGGCTTGAGGTGAGCAGTCTCGCCGTCGACTGCTGTGGGCTTCGCGCTTCTCACGCGCATCCTGCGTCTGTTAGTTGTTGCGGGTTCGGCTTCTGTCTCTTCTTTTGGGAAGAGCTCTTCATCAATTCGTTGCTCTCCACCCAGGAATGTGGACTGGCCAGGTTGGCTGACCACCATTTCGTCATCCCGCTTGTCACGCTTTTTCTGAACTTCTTGCCTGAAGCGGCGATACAAGGAAACAAACGTCTGATAAGTCAAGAATACCCATAACATGAGGATAAAAAGGTTGATGGCAATCATGCCATACATGCCGAACAGACCTAGCAGCCACTTGTTGGCATAGTAGCCGAAGTAGCCTCCTAGCGGGAAGAATGTGATGGGTTTCATGTAATAGGTGGCCGCTCCCACAACCATCGAGAACGTGAAAATGCTGAACAGGCAAACAAAGGTGTAGGAAAAGAAATGGAGTTTCTTGCCCTTGATGACCAAGCGCATGCCCAGTGTGAGGAACCACACGACAATGATGAATGCTGCGACACCCACACCACTTGAAATGAGGAAGTCGCTCAACGATGCGCCGGCGGCAGCACCTGCGTTGCGGATCTGGTCCGGAACACGGGCATTTTCAATCATCGAGTAATTGGCAATGCGATTCTGATCACTCATGCCTGCCGACATGAAGTAGGAGAGGAACGAAATCAGCAGGTAGATGCCCACTATCAGCATCACACAACCCGCAGCCAAACGGAACTGACCGTTCTGGAAAAAGGCTTTTGCCCTTTTCCACTTGGTGGTGTTTTCGTCATCAATGGCTCGTTCGACTTCGAGTCTTTTCTGGTAATCTTCAGACTGTTGTACGGCGCTGATATCAGGGTTGTAATATCCCTGATTGTTGTTCGTTGACTTATTTTTGTTTGCTTTATTCTTGCTCATTTTGCTATCGATTTATTTGGGGCGATAAAATTACAAAATAAAATTGATTTACAAACGCAAATTTCCGTATTTTTTGAAATTTTAGCACAAAAAAAATTTTTTAGCCTCATGGCGGGGCTGAACGGCGTGCCATTTGTTGTTGGATTCGACCCTTGAAAGGGTTATTTGCCCTTGTTTTTGCTTTCCAAGGCGAGTAACTGCGATTTGAGTTCAGTTCCTGGAGCATATCCGCCAAGCGAACCGTCGGCATTGATAACACGGTGGCAAGGAACCACGATGCTCACGGGGTTATTGTGATTGGCTTGAGCAACGGCACGATAGGCTTTTGGATTACCGACACGCCTGGCCAATTCAGTGTAGGAGATGGTCTCGCCGTAGGGGATGCGTTGCAGTTGTTCCCACACCTTGAGCTGGAAATCGGTGCCCGTCATGTGCAACGGCAAAGAGAATTCTTGCAGGTGACCTTCAAAATACTGCTCTAGTTGGCTGGCGCATTGATTGAGTAAAGGCGTTGTACCCATGACGGGCTGGAGTTTGATCTTCTTTGCGATTTTCTCAATTTCATTCTTTCCCCATCCCACGAGGGTGATACCTTGCTCATCGGCGGCAATGTGAAGTGTTCCCATGGGAGTCTCAACCACCGTGTGGCACAGTTTGCCATTGTTAACGGTTTTGATTCCTAATCCTTGCGCTTTGTCAAGCATGAGTCGGTAGGCCGAGGCATAATCGTTGGTGATTACCCCGTCAAGAATGGCATCCTTGATGGCATCTTTGATATAGCCGACGGGTTTTGAAGGTGGTAGACCGAAAATCTGCATGATGTCCTCGCCGTCGATGGGTGGCTGGAAGTTGCGCACGCGGTCTTTTTCCTCAATGTCAACCAGTTTTTGTTTCACCAGGTCAAAATTCTCACGGAATCGCTGTACCTTGTATTGGTTTTTGCTTGTGATGTCGGCTTTGCACAGGGTCATCAAGTCGTCGATGTCATCCCCTGCGTCAAAAAGCAACCGCCTTACAGCGCTGTCGGTCACTTCTTCCTCGACCAGTGCAATGGGGCGCATGTGCAACCCGACGAGTTTTTTCACATATTTCATGTGCTCATTGAGCGGCAATTTCATCTTGGCGAAAATCTTGGGTATCATCTTCTCACCGATGAAATTGTGGTTATGGAACGTCCAACCGATTTGCGGATCCCACCGCTTGGTGCGTGCCTTACCCACATCATGCAGCAGGGCAGACCATCGCAGCCACACGTCATTGCTGGCTGCAGCCACATTGTCAAGCACTTGCATGGTGTGCATGAAATTGTCTTTATGACCACGGCCGTTCACGGTTTCCACGCCCTTGAGGGCTGCGAGTTCGGGACACACGAGAGGTAGCAAACCACACTGGTCGAGCAAAATCCATCCGTGGGACGGCTTGTCGCTGCGCATGATTTTCATCAGTTCATCGGCGATGCGCTCGCGGGTGATGATTTTCAGGCGGTCGGCATTGCGCTTGATGGCGACAAATGTCTCGGGGAAAATGTGGAAATTCAATTGGGTGGCGAATCTCACAGCACGCATCATCCTCAACGGGTCATCGCTGAAGGTGATGTCGGGATCCAGTGGAGTGCGGATAATGCGTCGCTCCATGTCGCCGATGCCGTCAAACGGGTCGAGCAGTTCGCCATAGCGCTCCTTGTTCAGGCAGATGGCCATCGCATTGATGGTGAAATCGCGGCGCCGCTGGTCATCGTCAAGCGTCCCGTCTTCGACGATGGGGTTGCGGCTGTCACGACGATAGGATTCACGGCGGGCTCCCACGAACTCGAGTTCCCAATGCCGCGTCTTGACCTGAGCCGTGCCATAGGTGCGGAACACCGACAGGTGGTTGCGCTTGCCCAATCGGTGGGCAACAGCTTTGGCCACCTCGATGCCACTGCCAATGGTGACAAAGTCCATGTCGTTGCTGGGGCGTTGCAGGAAAATATCCCTGACATACCCACCAACGACATAGCACTCGCGATGCAGCTCGTCGGCTACTTCGCCCACCAGCTTCAGCACGGGCAATTTGATGTGCTCATCTATTTTCTGACGGTCAAAATCCATCGTTATTTCAATTCTTGGAGCGCAAAATTACTTCTTTTTTTGCGCATTTCTTGCCCAGTTCATAAAAAAACACTAATTTTGCATCGCAAAAAGGGTGAAAGATGCCCTTTGATACAGTCTGTCTTCAATTCTGTTTTCCTCAATCATCAATATTTTCATTGGATAATCTCGAGGCAAAGTTTAGACTTTGTGTGCGGAATGTATAGGAATATCATGACAGGATTGGGGCTTTATTAAGGAATTAAAATTGACTTCATATTTATTTAAAAGGAATGCGTGCGCGTGAGTTCACGCTATGTCGCGGATTGACAGAGTTGTACTGTGTAACCGCTTCATCCTATATTTTTACTGACTTTTATGTACAACATCGATCAACTGAATGAAATGAACGATGGACAGTTGCGTGAATTGGCAAAATCAATGGGCATCAAGCATGTTGATAGTGCCGAACACGTTGATCTTGTCTATCAAGTGCTGGACCATCAGGCAGAGACCGAGGCGGCCAATGCACCCGAACAGGGACGCAGACGTCGCGAACGCATCCGTCAACCGGCAGCCAAGGCTAACGGCAATGAGGTGACCAAAGATGATGCCGTGGCCACAAAGAAAAATGTAAAGAAAGAAGATAAAAAGATACAGATGACGCCACAGGAAGAAGTGGCTCCAGTTTTGCCGCTCGTGGCAGCCGAAACCGAGGCTCCCGTCGAAACACCCAAGCGTAAGCGTGGCCGCCCTTCGGCTGCCGAGAAAGCTGCCCGTGAAGCCGCTGAGCAACAAGCTCGACAGGATGCAGCAAATGATGCGACTGCACCCGTTGTGGAACAAGTCACCGAATCGGATGCTGAACCGGTGAAGGAACAAACTCAACGTCGTCGTGGCCGTAAACCAAAACAAGAGGTGAACGAACCCGTGCTTCCCTTTGAGAATTTAGATCAACAGCAGGACGAACAACCCCAGGATGTATCTTATGACGAACAGCCTGTGGAAGCGGCTGATGCCATCGATGCTCCCGCTGAGCCGATGAATCAAGCTCCTGCTCCTGAGCAGCGTGATCGCGAGGATGTCTCGCTTAATTCATTCTTTAATACAGGTGGTGGCTTTACCTTCAAGCCGCGCACTCAGCAGGAACGCGAGGAGGCACAACGACGTGCCGAGGAGGAGCGTCGCCGTCAGGCCGAGCAAGCTGCCGTGGCGCCGATTGTCATCCAGGAACCCAAGGTGGTCAAGGAGAGCAAGAACAAGAAACGCAAGATGAAGCAACAGCAGCAACAGCAGATTGCTGAGAGCAATCCTTATCTTGATCAGCCTTATAACTTTGACGGAATTCTTGAAGCACAGGGTGTGCTTGACATCGCTCCTGAAGGCTATGGTTTCTTGCGTTCCAGTGATTATAATTACTTGACGTCTCCCGATGACATCTATGTGCAGCAGTACCAAATCAAGGCCTATGGTCTCAAGACTGGTGACGTGATCGAGGGCACCATTCGTCCTCCCATGGAGGGAGAGAAGTATTTCCCCTTGAGTGAGATACGTCTGATTAACGGGCGAACTCCCACTTATGTTCGTGACCGTGTGCCTTTTGAGCATCTGGTGCCGTTGTTTCCTGAAGAGAAATTTAATTTGGTGAGCAAGACACATCCCACTGTTTCGCAGCGTGTTGTGGATATGTTCTCACCCATCGGCAAGGGGCAGCGTGGACTCATCGTCGCTCAGCCCAAGACCGGTAAGACCATGCTGCTGAAAGAGATTGCAAACGCCATCTCTGAGAACCACCCCGAGACCTACATGATTATCCTGCTCATCGACGAGCGCCCCGAGGAGGTAACCGACATGGCGCGCAGTGTCAATGCCGAGGTGATCGCTTCTACCTTTGATGAACCTGCCGACCGTCATGTCAAGATTGCCGACCTGGTGCTCAGCAAGGCGAAACGTCTGGTGGAATGTGGCCACGATGTGGTGATTCTGTTGGACTCAATCACCCGTCTGGCACGTGCCTATAATACCATTGCCCCTGCATCGGGCAAGATTCTTACTGGCGGTGTTGATGCTAACGCACTGCAACGACCCAAGCGCTTCTTTGGCGCTGCCCGTAATATCGAGGGCGGAGGCAGTCTCACCATCATCGCTACGGCATTGACCGAGACGGGTTCCAAGATGGACGAGGTCATCTTCGAGGAATTCAAGGGTACAGGTAACATGGAGTTGCAGCTCGATCGCAAACTCTCGAACAAGCGCATCTTCCCTGCTGTGGATGTGATGGCTTCAAGTACTCGTCGTGATGACTTGTTGTTGCCGCAAGATACATTGAACAAGATGTGGATTATTCGCCGTTTCTTGAGCGATCGCACTTCGGTCGAGGCAATGGAGTTTGTCAAGGATCGCATGGAACGCACCCGCGACAACGAGGAATTCCTGCTCACCATGCAGCAAGAATGATACATTTGAGGATACAGGCGAGCAATGGGACGCATACTGGGTATTGACTATGGACGCAAACGCACTGGCGTTGCTGTGACCGATCCCCTCAAAATTGTGGCAGGGAACCTGGCGACAGTCCCTACTCACACGCTCATGCAGTTCATCAAGGACTATATTGCGCGTGAGCAAGTGGAACGCATTGTCATCGGACAGCCCACTCAACTTAATGGCGAACCCAGCGAGAGCATGCGCTACATCACACCCTTCGTCAATCGTTTGCGCAAAGAACTGCCCGACATGCCTGTTGTGATGTATGACGAGCGCTTCACCAGCACCATTGCCCATCAGGCAATGATTGACGGGGGAATGAAAAAGAGTGACCGACGTGACAAGTCGCGTGTGGACTCCATTGCAGCCACCATTATCCTCAATGATTATTTACAAAGCATATTCAACCAATCAGACAATATCACAAAATGATTTTACCGATTTATATCTACGGTCATCCGGTTTTGCGTGCCGACAATGCCGTTGTCACGCCTGACTATCCTGGTTTGCATGAGCTCATCGAGAACATGAAGGAAACGATGTATAAGACTCAAGGTATAGGCATCGCTGCTCCTCAAGTGGGCGTGAACGCTCGCATTGTATATATTGATGTGGATGTTTTGGCTGAGGACTTCCCCGAGCTGAAAGGTGTCAATATGGTGTTGATTAATCCTGAGATCACGATTGATGAGACTGCCCCTGGAGTAACCCGCGAAGAGGGCTGTCTGAGTGTGCCCGGCATTCATGAGAACGTGCAACGCATCGAGAAGATTCATCTGCGTTGGCAGGATGAGCAGTTTGAGCAGCATGAACAGGATATAGAGGGATATTTGGCTCGAGTCGTGCAACATGAGTGTGACCATTTGGAGAAGACGCTCTTCATTGACCGCATTTCCCCCATTCGCAAACAGCTCATTCGCAGTAAATTGAATAATATGGTGAAGGGTAAAGTATCTTGTGACTACCGTTGCAAGTTTGCTCCAGCAAGGCGCAGGAAATAAAAAGTGGAAGATGTCTCACGACAGCCTCCACAAACCTTAAATCTAATACCATGAAAAACACACGTACAAATGTACTATACTTTTTTTGAATCTTACAAATATTTTAAGATATTTTTATATTTTTATATAAAAATTTAGAATCCTAAATGAGTGAAGCTAAGCGTTTCATAATCACCGATAACGATAGGTGTTTCATGAGGATGGCATGTGATCTTGCATGTGAAAACGTCCGACGTGGAGGTGGTCCATGTGGTGCCATAATTGTTAAGGATGGTGAAGTGATTGCTGCTGCCGGCAACACCGTGACGCTAGACAAAGACCCTACCGCTCATGCCGAGGTCAATGCAATTCGCAGGGCATGCAGTTCCTTGAATGACCATAAACTAGATGGTTGTGTGATTTATTGCAGTAGCGAACCATGCTCGATGTGCTTGAGTGCGATATACTGTGCAGGATTGAGTCGAATTTACTATAGTAACACTGCAGCTGTAATTCCTCAAAACGACTTTGACGATGAATTCATTTGCACTGAGATTCAAAAGCCTCAACTCGAGCGCAAGATTCCATATATCCACATCAAGGATGTCGCTGCACTTGACAAGACACTTTATTGACTTTTTCATTCGGTCACAGTAATCATATAAAAAAATATTTAATGAATCAACTGAATTATCAAGAAGAAGTATCTCGTTGTTTGCTGTGTAACAATGCCCCGTGTTCTCATGCCTGTGGCAAGGGTGATGTGGCACGCGCGCTGCGTGCTGTGCGTTTCGGAAACGAAGCCATAGCAGCCCGATGGATTGAAGGTTGTGACGAGAGCGACCTGGAGAAAGCAGAGCAGGCTTGCATCCACTATGATCGCCCCATCCGCATCCGTGAAATCATAAAGAGTTTGCCAAAGGCGGAATCTGCCACCGAACTGCCTGACCTGGCTATTGACTTTTGTGGTTTGCATTGCGAGAATCCTTTTTTCCTCGCTTCGTCATCGATATGCACAAACTATGAAATGGTGGCGCGTGCTTTTGATGCCGGTTGGGCGGGTGTCTATTACAAAACCATCTGTGTTGATGATATCAACGAGGTGTCACCACGCTTTGATGTCGTTCACCGCGAGGGATGCACGGGTGACTTCACTGCCTTGCGCAACATGGAGCAGTTGAGTGAAAACCCTGTCGACGTTGATCTTGATATTCTGCATCGTCTCAAGCAGAACTATCCATCCAAGATTGTTGTGGCCTCGATTATGGGTGCCACCGAGGAGCAGTGGATTGAGTTGGCCAAAAAGGTAGAAGCTGCCGGTGTGGATGCGATTGAATTGAATTTCTCATGCCCGCAGATGCGCATCGCTGGCATGGGCAGTGACGTGGGACAAGATCCCGAGTTGGTGACGTTCTACACGGCCTATGTCAAGCGTTCGGTTTCCATTCCCGTCATTCCCAAAATGACACCTAACATCACCATGATCAGTAATCCTGCGATGGGTGCTTTTTTTGCGGGTGCCGATGCCATCAGTGCCATCAACACCATCAAGAGTGTCACCATGGACGAGCGTGCCGAGGTGTCGGGCAAATGGACCGTCTCTGGCCTGTCGGGGCGTGCAGTCAAGCCCATTGCCCAACGTTTCATACTTGAAATGGCTCAGAATCCCGTAATGAAAAATTTGAAGATGAGCGGTATAGGTGGAATTGAAACCTGGCGAGACGCTTTGGAGTTCATTCAACTTGGCTGTTCAAACCTTCAGGTCTGCACTGCTGTCATGCAGTATGGATATCGCATTATTGATGACTTCAAGTTGGGCCTGCAACACTATATGGCAAGCCGTGGTATCAACAAGCTTGATGAACTTGTGAGTGAACAGCTGCCTAACTTTGTAAGGCCCAGCGACATGGACCGTGACTCTGTGGTTTATCCCATCTTTGACCGTGACAAGTGCATCGGTTGCGGCCGATGCCATATTTCCTGCATGGATGGCGGTCATCAGGCCATTACCTTCGGCGACGATCGCCAGCCGCATCTGGTGGGTACCAAGTGCGTGGGTTGCCACCTTTGCCGACTCGTGTGTCCGACAGGAGCCATTGGCGTTTCAAAACGTGTGAAAAAGAAAAGCAAATAATCAGAAAGATCGAATCTGCTTTTCTAAAATAAGGGCAATGAATAAGCGGCTGCCAGGGATTGTGCCTGGCAGCCGCTTATTCAAATTACTTTCTCTCTTGTGTTATTCTGTTATGGCAATCAGAACTTCATACCAAAGGCAATCTGGATATTGCCGTTCTTGCAATCGCCGTCACCCTCAAATACCTTGGTCAGACCTAAGGTGTAACGAGCCTGAACAAAGGCATTGTCGGTGAGGTTGTAGGTCCCACCCAGGCCCACACCAAAGTCAACGCTCTTGGTGCCGTCCTTGAGGTCGACAGCTTCTTTAACATCCTCGATGGAGTACTTGCTATAGACATTGAAACCTACTTGGGGACCGAGATCAATGCTGAATGCAGGACTAACATAGTACTTGAACATCACGGGAACATTGATGTAGTTGGTGTTGTAGGTGACAGTCTTGGACACGTCAAGGCCAAAAAGATTCAGATCTAAAACCTTGAATTTACCACCCTGAGAAGCGAATACAACCTCAGGAGCGATAGCAAAATGAGGATTGAACTTGTACTCCATCACCAAACCTGCCTGATAGCTCGGCTTCATGCCGTGTTCAACATCCGAACCCCAGAAATTGGTCATGTCAAAACCGACCTTACCACCAATTTGAAATTGAGCGCTTGCGCTCATGCACACGATTGCAGCAGCAATCAAAACAAAAAATTTCTTCATAAAACTCGTTTTAAAAAATTTTAAAATAATTTCTGAATGTTGTTTGCTTGTTATGAAAGCGTTCTTTTTGCAAAAAACGCTTCTTTGACGAAAATATTTCTCTAAGGTTTAATTAAAGTGCCCGAATAGCATATTTTTTTGGTGATTTAGGACACTTTTCTGTAAAAAAGGAACAATCAACGGGAGTATTGTTTGCAGTACTGCTGGATGCCGCAGTTCAGGCAGTCGGGGCGCAACGCCTTGCAAACATAGCGTCCATGCAGCAAAATCCAATGATGAGCCTTAAAGCGCAATTCAGTGGGTATGTGGCGGGTCAAATCACGCTCCACGTCATTAGGTGTTTTGCCTTGTGACAATCCCAACCGGTGGGAAACGCGATACACATGAGTGTCAACGGGAATTGTGGCTTGGCCAAAGGCGGCTCCCATCACGACGTTGGCAGTCTTGCGTCCCACACCAGGCAGCGAAGTCAGATCCTTCATGTTGTCGGGAACTTTTCCCTCAAACTCGTCAACGAGTTTTTGTGCCATCGCCTGCAGATGTGCTGCTTTGCTGTTGGGGTATGATACACTCTTGATATAGTTCAGGATGTCGTCAACACTGGCTTCAGCCATGGCTTGTGGTGTGGGGTAGGCTGCAAACAGCGCTGGTGTGACCATGTTCACGCGCTTGTCGGTGCATTGGGCACTCAACATTACAGCCACGAGCAACTCAAACGGGTCGCCGTGCTGTAATTCGGTCTCAGGATTGGGCTGTTCTTGTTGGAAATATTCCAGTATCCCTTGATATCTCTCCTTAATTGTCATTTTACTGGATTGTATGAAAAAGTGAGGAATCAGGATTATATGGTATTCCTAATTCCTCACTTCTGTTCCTGAATAATATTAATGTGCGCTCTTGAACTCGTCAAGGAAGCGAACGTCGTTCTCACTGAACATGCGCAGGTCTTTCACCATGTACTTCAGGTTGGTGATGCGTTCAACGCCAAGACCGAAGGCGTAGCCGCTGTACACCTTGCTGTCGATGCCACTGGCCTCAAGCACGGCGGGATCCACCATGCCGCAACCCAAGATCTCGACCCAGCCAGTGTGTTTGCAGAAACCGCAACCCTTGCCGCCGCACAGCATACAAGTCACGTCCATCTCGGCACTGGGCTCGGTGAACGGGAAATAGCTGGGACGCAGACGAATTTCGGTCTCGGTACCGAACAATTCCTGTGCGAAGTGCAGTAGCACTTGTTTCAGGTCGGCAAACGACACGTTCTTGTCGATGTAAAGACCCTCGATCTGGTGGAAGAAGCAGTGGGCGCGGGCTGTGATGGCCTCGTTGCGGTAAACGCGGCCCGGGCAGATGATGCGGATGGGCGGCTGCTGGCGTTCCATTGTGCGCACCTGCACCGAGCTGGTGTGGCTGCGCAGCACGATGTTGCGTGTCACATCCTGCTCGTTTTTCTCGATGAAGAAGGTATCCTGCATGTCGCGGGCGGGATGGTCGGCAGCGAAGTTCAGTGCGCTGAACACGTGCCAGTCATCCTCAACTTCTGGACCGTCGGCGATGGTGAAGCCCAAGCGAGAGAAGATGTCAATAATCTGCTTGCGCACTACCGAAATCGGATGACGGGTACCCAGTTCGGCAGGGAATGCGGGACGGGTGATGTCAATCTTGTTCTGCTCTTTGGCTTGTCGTTTGGTAGCCTCGCGCAAGGCATTGATTTTCTCAGTAGCAAGATTCTTTAGTTCATTGAGCTTCTGACCCAACTCACGTTTTTCCTCGGGAGCTACCTCGCGGAACTCGTTGAACAATGCTGTGATTTCACCTTTCTTGCTCAGGTATTTAATACGCAACGCCTCAAGTGCCTCTTCGTTCTCGGCCTTGAGCTCTGCAATCTGCGCTTTCAGCGCCTCTATTTTGTCTTTTAACATAGTCTTATTGCTTGTTTTAACATGCAAAGGTAGTAAATAGTTTTCAGTTAGCTGTTAATAGGGAATAGTTTTTTTCGGCAATGTTCATTGACAAGATTTTCGAAGTTTTCTTGCATACATCAAGAATTATGACGTATTTTGTGAACAGATTTTGCATATGTTGATTCAGATTTAATCGCACTACAGGCTAAATTGTTAAGAATCAATGATATGTGTTTCAGTTAGCCTTTTGTAATTACTATTAAATCCCATTAACTGGATAATTAACTTGTATATTTATCATGAAAAAGATTCAAATCCTTCTTCTAGGGCTGGTGCTTACTTTGCCCAGTAATGTGTTTGCCCAGAACTATTTGTATGGCGACGTGAACAGTGACGGCGAGGTAAACATTGCCGACGTCAATGCTGTTATTGGTGTTATCCTTGACAATCATCATTCTAACGGCATTGTGGGTAGCTGGATATCGGAGTATGCCATCAATGAGAATGGTGAGAGATTTGATATTCCAGCGGCTATTGAGGTTAGTTATGACTTTTATGAAGATCAAACAGGAAGATGGGGCTATCATCCTAGTGCCGATAGCATTATCATGGATTATGTCGGCTTGAGGTGGGAGCAGCAAGCCCGGCGTTTATATCTTTGGTACGATGACGGTGAACACGAAGAATTGTACTATGAGATTAATGATGAAGGCTATCTGCTGTTGTCGCTCAACGCACAATTGTCTCAATACACAGCCTACCGACCCATCATTAGAGTCAATGCCCACGGGTCAAAAGGGGAAGACAAGGATTCACGTGCAACGATTGTTCGCAAATCACGTGCAGTCAGTGGGGAACATCAAACGGTAGAATAGGACGCATTTATTGATAACTACATATCATAAACCCTGTACTTGTGCTGTCATGGTCAAGTACAGGGTTTATGATAATTCTTGCTCAGTGTTGCTGCCGAGCGTGTTTACGGCTCACGGCCCTCAACGATGGCCTCGGTGTCATGGGCAATCATGTATTCCTCGTCGGTGAGGACGACCACCACTTTGACCTTGCTGTCGGGCAGGCTGATTTCGCCTTCTTTGCCACGCCACAGTTGGTCATTGAGCTGCTCATCGATCTTGACGCCCAGGTAGGAGAGCTGGCGGCACACGCGCTTGCGGGTCTGGAACTGGTTTTCGCCGACACCACCTGTAAAGGCGATGATGTCCACGCCGTTCAGTTCGGCTGCATAAGCGCCGATGTACTTCAGGATGCGCAATTCGTACATGTCAAGTGCCAGTTGAGCACGCTTGTCATTTTTCTCCTCGGCTGCGTCAACCACGTCGCGCATGTCACTGCTCAGGCCGGTAATGCCCAGCACACCGCTCTTCTTGTTGATGATGTTGAGCATCTCGGCAGGCGTGAGGTTGTACTTCTCCATGAGGAATAGCAATGCACCCGGGTCGACGTCGCCCGAGCGGGTACCCATCATCAGACCCTCGGTGGGGGTGAGACCCATCGTGGTGTCGATGCTCTTGCCGTCCTTGATGGCGCTGATGCTGGCACCGTTGCCGATGTGACAGCAGATGATGCGCTTGCCCTCGGGGGTCGTGCCCAACATCTCACACACGCGCTGAGCGACGAAACGATGGCTCGTGCCATGGAAACCATAACGGCGCACATGGTCCTGGGTGTAATACTCCATGGGCAGCGGATACATGTAGGCCGCCTTGGGCATCGTCTGGTGGAATGCGGTGTCAAACACACCCACCTGGGGAACGCCGGGCAATACAGCCTCGATGGCCTCGATACCAGCCATGTTCACGGGATTGTGCAACGGAGCAATGCCGTAGCACTCGCGAATCATGTCCTTCACCTCGTCGGTGATGAGGACGCTGCGGCTAAACTTCTCACCGCCGTGCACTACACGGTGACCCACTGCATCGATTTCCTTCAGGTCCTTGATGCAACCATATTCGGGATGTACCAGTGCGTCGAGGATAGCCTTGATGGCACCCTTGTGGTCGGTAAGACCCAGGTCGATATTCTTCTTGCTGCCATCATCAAATTTCAGCTTGATGAAACCGTCGGGCAGACCGATTTTTTCCACACCACCCTCGGCGAGGGTCTTGTTCTCCTTGATCTCGATGAGTTTGTACTTGGCAGAGCTGCTGCCGCAATTGAGCACTAAAATGTTCATTTTTCTATTTTATATAAGTATGAGTTCTCTCTAATTTAAAAAATGCCTAAAGCCTAACACCTAAAGCCTTAACACCTAAAGCCTAACGCCTTTTCATCTGTTGATTGCCTGGTTGCAAGTCAGGATCACGGTGCGGTAGATGTCGTCCTCGTTGCAGCCGCGAGACAGGTCGTTGACGGGGGCGGCAAGACCTTGCAGGACGGGACCCACAGCCTTGGCACCGGCGATGCGTTGCACGAGTTTATAAGCGATGTTGCCTACACCCAGGTCGGGGAACACGAGCACGTTGGCATGACCTGCGATGTCGCTACCGGGAGCCTTGCTGGCGCCCACGCTGGGCACGATGGCTGCATCGGCCTGGAGCTCGCCGTCAATCTTCAAGTTGGGATTCATTTCCTTGGCCAGACGGGTTGCTTCAACCACTTTGTCCACGCGTTCATGCTTGGCGCTACCCTTGGTCGAGAAGCTCAACATGGCAATCTTGGGATCGTCAATCTCGGCAAGTGCACGTGCGGTGCGGTCGGCACTCACTGCAATCTGTGCCAGTTGCTGTGCATCGGGGTCGGGCACTACAGCACAGTCGGCAAACACCATCACACCGTTGTGGCCGTAAGGGGAACCCTCGGGCAGCAACATCAGGAATGCACCGCTCACAGTGCTGATGCCTGGAGCCGTCTTGAGCACCTGGAAAGCTGCACGCAGCACGTTACCTGTCGTGTTCATCGCTCCGGCAACCTGACCATCAGCGTCACCGGCCTTAATGAGCAAGCAACCCAGATAAAGCGGGTCGAGCACTTTCTTACGGGCGTCCTCGATGGTCACACCTTTTGCTTTGCGCAGTTCGTAAAACAGCTGTGCATATTTCTCGACAGCCTCGCCATCGTTAGGATTGATGACCGTGGCCTTGTCGATGTTGTTGAGCCCCAGTTCACTGGCTTTGGCCATGATTTCGGCTTTGTCACCGATGAACACAACATCAGCGATGCCGTCAGCGATGATGCGGTCGGCAGCGGTTAACGTGCGGGGTTCAGTACTCTCGGGAAGAACGATGCGCTGCCTCTTGGCAATCGCGTTGCTTTTGAGTTTCTCAAATAAAGGTTCCATGTTGTCGTTTTAACAGTTTTTTTAGGAAAACAGATGTTAATTTGATTCTCTGCCCCAAAGGTACTGCTTTTTTCAAATATATCATGCAACCATGGCAAAAAACATCGCACTCTAGCTGCTATATTATCTATAGTGGCTAGAGTGAAACGTGTGATGAGGATGCAACAGGCTTTTTCAGTCTTTTCTCCAGAATGAACTGGTAAAGATGACAAGGACGGTGAACAGTTCAAGACGTCCCACCATCATCTCGAAGGCAAGTATCCATTTGGCAGCAGGGTGGAGAATAACCCATGAGCTGTCAGGACCGGTTACACCATAGCCGATGCCCACATTGCTGATGGCCGACATCGAAGTGTACATTGCATCAAAGACGGGTATATCAAAGAATGTGAGATACAATGCCACAACCATGATGATGCCGATGTAGACAGCAAAGAAAGTGTTCACCTTGCTCACCACATGGTTGGGAACGGGCTTGCCGTCGATGTGGACTGCTCGCACCGAGTTGGTGTGCAGCACACGGTAGAACTCGTTGGCAGTGTTCTTCAGCAAGACGATGAGGCGGTCCATCTTGGCGCCACCTGAAGTAGATCCTGCCATTCCGCCGAAGAACATCATCACCATCAGTATGACAGTGACAAATTCACCGCTGTCCTCGTAGTCAAAGGTGGAGAAGCCGGTTGATGTGATTGCCGAAATAGTGTCAAACGAACCGTAGACAAAGCGATCGAAATTATTGTCAAGGAAGGCTTTGTAGGCCATATAGGCAACGATGATGACGGTCGTGATGAGTGCTGTCATGCAATACCACCGCAGGGTGTTGTTGTTGCGGATGCGCTTGAAATCGCCGCGGAAGGTGGCAGCAATGATCGAGAAACTGATACCACCAATGAACATGAAGATGATGACCACGATGAATACATAGCTTGACTGCCAATAATCAAGACCGATATTCTTGGTGGAGTACCCGCCTGTCGAAGTTGTGGTCATGGCGTGACAGATCGCATCAAACCAGTCCATGGGACCTGCTACCAATAACAATGTGAGCAGGAACGTGAGACCGATGTAGATGAGCCACAAGTCCTTGGCGGTCTGACTCACGCGTGGACGCAGCCTCTCATGGGTGATACCTGTCACTTCGGCATTGAACAGCGCGATGCCTCCTTTCTGGTTCAGCATGGGAATCACGGCGAGGGTAAACAGGATGATTCCCATTCCTCCAATCCACTGTGTCATGGCACGCCAGAAAAGCACGCCATGAGGTATCTCCTCCACATAGCGGATTACGCTTGACCCGGTTGTGGTGAACCCGGCCATCGTTTCAAAGAAGGCGTCTGTCACATTATTGAATGTGTCGCTGAACAAATAGGGCAACATGCCGAACAGTGAGAAGAACACCCAAATGATGGCTGTGAGCATCAACCCCTCGCGCTTGTGCATTGAATTGCTTTTGGGCCTGATGCCGAATGCCATCAGCGCTCCAGCTCCTGCTGTGATTGCTGTGCTGTAGATGAAGGCCCACAATGATGTGGATTCATTGTAGAGACAAGATATACCAAGCGGCAACAGCATGAATGCTGCCTCAATCAGCAGCAACCAGCCTTGCATTCTCAGCACTATGGCAAAATTGATATGTTGCTTTTCTCGCTTGTGCATCAGGAGAAGTATTTATCAAGTTTGTGAATCGCACCTTGCAGACAGAAGACCACTACGTGGTCACCCGCTTGGATGCGGGTGTTGCCGTTCACGAGTTGGCCTTCTCCGTCACGCACCAGGCCGGCAATCGTGAAGTCACGGCTCAGTTTCAAATCCTTGACATCAGATTTTGTGACTCGGTCGCCTTCTTGGACAATCACCTCGGCTACCTCGGCATCGGGTAATGCCAGACAACGGGCATTCTCCTCGTCGGCATCTATCATGATCTGATAGATGCGGCTTGAAGCTAACAGTTTCTTGTTGACGATGGTGCCGATGTTGAGGGCTTCGGCCTCGTTGATGAACTGGATATCCTCGACTTGAGCAATGGTTTTTGGTACACCGTTGGTTTTGGCAATCATACATGCCATCATGTTCACCGCACTGTTCTCGCCCAGGGCGATAAAGGCGTCATAGTAGCTCACGCTCTCTTCCTCGTTGAGTTCCGAGTCGCGGAAGTCACCTTGCACGAGCTTGCAGTTGGGGTAGCGTTGTGCCAGTTCCTCACATCGTGCCTCATTACTCTCGATGATTTTGATGTCAACCGATTTTCCTAGCCGCTTGATGATCTGTTCAGCAATATCGTTACCACCCACGATGAGCACATTGTCAACAGTATTCTGCACCTTACCGCAGGCCTCACGCACCTCGTCGATGTGGTCGCGTGTGGTGGCAATGTAAGCAATATCGTTCTCCAGCACACGGTCGTCGCCTCGTGGAATGATGATTTCGCGGTTGCGCTTGATGGCCGACACATGCAGGTATTCACTGATGCCCGACATTTCCTTGAGCATCTTGCCCACGATGCGAGCGTTTTTGCGGATTTTCACACCCACTACAATGAGCTCACCCTCAAAAAGTTCAAACCAGTTTCGCGCCCACGTTCTTTTCAGTGCGCTTGAAATCTCACGGGCAGCAAGCATCTCGGGATAGATGAGATTGTCGATGCCCATGGCGGAGAAATGAGAACGCCATTTTTCGCTGAAGAACTCGTCATTATCGATGCGCGCTACGGTACGTTTCGCTCCCAGACGTTTGGCCATTGAGCATGACAGGATGTTGCGAGCCTCGCTCTTGGTCACTGCGATGAACAGGTCACAAGCACCAGTCTTGATGGCATTCAAGTCACTGAACGAGATGGCGCTGCCCTGATGGGTGAGCAGGTTGTAGTTCTCCAACGGCTCAAGCTTCCTGTTCTCAGTGTCCATGACAATGATGTCTTGTTCCTCGTTGCTCAACATCTTGGCTAGATGTGTACCGACTTCGCCTGCACCGGCAATAACGATTCTCATAAGTATATCTACTTGATTGGTTGTTATTTCTTGTCTTCTAATAATTGCAGGATGGCCGTCTCGAGCGACTTGCTGTCCATGCCGCAACGTTCATACAGCTCGGCAACTGTGCCTTGATGAACAAACTCATCTTGCACACCCAGCATCTTCAGTCGTGTGGTGGCACCGTTGCGTGTCATCCATTCGGCTACGGCCGAGCCAAAGCCTCCCACCACAGTGCCGTCCTCGATGGTGATGATGCTGTGGTAACGGCTGGTCACTTCACGCAGGATGTCTTCATCAATAGGCTTGACAAAGATCATGTCATAGTGGCCCACCTTGATGCCGCGTTCAGCCAGGCGGTTCACGACCTCGATGACCTCGTTGCCGATGTGCCCGATGCTCAACACGGCCACACCCTCGCCATCACTCATCTTGCGGCCGTGGCCCACGGGAAGTGCCTGCATCTCGTTGTGCCAATCGGCGATGACACCTTTGCCACGTGGGTAGCGGATGGCAAACGGCCCCATGCCGTCCAACTGGGCAGTGTACATCAGGTTGCGCAAGTCGTGTTCGTTGAGTGGCGATGCCACTACCATGCCAGGGATGCAACGCAGATAGGCCAAGTCAAACAGGCCATGATGTGTCACGCCGTCCTCGCCGACGATGCCGCCGCGGTCGATGCAGAAGGTCACAGGCAGGCCCTGAATGGCGACATCATGGATGATGGAGTCATAGCCGCGCTGCAGGAACGTGCTGTAGATGGCGCAGTAGGGATGCATGCCGTCCTTGGCAAGACCTCCCGCAAAGGTCACTGCGTGGCCCTCGCTGATGCCCACGTCAAAAGCGCGGCGGGGCATGGCTTCAAGCATCAGCGACATGGAAGTGCCACTGGGCATGGCAGCAGTGATGCCCACGATTTTATCGTTCTTTTCGGCAAGTTCCACAAGGGTCTTGCCGAACACATCCTGATACTTAATGGGACCACCTTTGCCGCCCTTGGCGCGCTCGCCTGTTTCCTCATCAAACTTGCCAGGTGCATGCCAGGTCGCGGGGTCGGCCTCGGCAGCGGCAAAGCCCTTGCCCTTGACGGTGCGCACATGCACCAGTTTGGGACCTGTCATGTCTTTTATTTCTCGGAACACTTTGACCAGACGTTTCACGTCATGTCCGTCATACAGGCCGAAATAGCGGATGTTCAAGCCTTCAAAGATATTCTGTTGGCCCGAGAACAACGACTTCAAAGCATTGCTGAAACGCATGATCAGGCCTTTGCGGTTATCGTTGATGACATTGTGGCGGCGCAAGAACTGGTAGGTCTTATAGCGCAGCTTATTGTATCGGTGAGACGTGTGCAAGTCGCTCATGTAGGAACTCAAAGCACCCACATTAGCGTCGATTGCCATGTCATTGTCATTGAGGACGATAATCAGGTTGTTAGGGTTGGTCGTGGCATTGTTAATGCCCTCAAATGCCATGCCGCCACTGATGCTTGCATCGCCGATAATGGCAACCACCTTGCGGTCTTGATTGTCCTGGAGCTCGGCCGCTATGGCCATACCCAATGCTGCCGAGATGGAGTTGGATGCATGACCTGCCGTGAACGTGTCATATTCGCTCTCTTCGGGATTTGGAAACCCGCTCAGGCCGTCCAACTTGCGGTTATCGTCAAACTGGTCGCGTCGTCCGGTCAAGATTTTATGAGCGTAGGCTTGGTGGCCCACATCCCACACCAAACGGTCGTCGGGCGTGTTGAACACATAGTGTAGCGCCACGATAATCTCAACGGCTCCCATGCTGGATGCGAAGTGCCCCGGATTGCTTGACAGTTCATGTATCATATATTGCCGCAATTCATGGCACACCTGTGGTAATTGGTCAATGTCCAATTTCCTCAAGTCCGACGGATAGTCGATTTGTGCCAACAGCGGGCAATTTTCTTTTATATAGGGTTTTGTTGTCATGGTCAGTCTTTCTTTCTCACATACTTTTTGTAGAGTGGGACAAACACGATGATGCCCGACGCCACGATGGTGAAAAGTACCATGAAGTCGATTCTAGCAGCCCTTGTCAATAGCAGCCAGCATAATCCCAGCCACAAGAGCAGAATGCACACAAATCTGATAATATTGTTTGTTGTCATGACATCGTTTGCATTTGTCTAATCTGCAAAGATAGTGCAAGCCGAACACAAAACAAAATTTATTTTTGATTTGTTGAGGCGCAGCCTACCTTCGCCGCCAGGCAAAGATAATCATTATTTGTGAAACATCACTCTAGAATCTATTTTTTCCGTGATTTTAGACATTCTTGCAAATTGATATCATCAAAAACGGGACCCGCAGTGGAGTCCCGTTCTAGATGCATTTAAGATTGTTGGTTTGTTTACCACTGCTCAGTGAGCAGGAAGTTGATCAGGGCAGTCAAGTCGTCCATGTCAACCGTGGTGTCGGTCTCGTTGTTGCATGCAGCTGCATTTGCAGTGTTGATGGTATAGCTGTCATCCAACAGATAGTTGATCAACGCTGTCAGGTCATCCATGTCAACACCGCCAATACCGTTCACGTCACCGCGTTCAACGGTGGGTTGAGGATCGTCACCGGGAATCACATAGCCCTCATAGGGGAACACGTCAACGACCATCTCGTTGCTGCTTCCATTGAAATTCCAAGTCTCGCCATTGGGATACACGGTGAAAGCGCCGTACTCGAACCAGCCGTTATATACCTCGTTCCAGCCCCAGTTCATGTGGAACTTGCCGTCGGCATCAACACCGTCAAGCACCCATGCGTGACCGTCAATAAAATCAACATTGTGGTAGGGAATGGGATGTCCCTCCTCAAGTTCTTCATGAATAAGATTAATCCATTCCTCGTCAGTGAATCTGTTGCTGTTGTCGCAGTAATATGACGGCCAGATGCCAATGAGTTTCAATTCGCTGTTGTATCCCATCGTTTTGAAGGCATTACGCTGATCATATGAGTAGGAGCCACTGCCACTGGAACTGCCGTATCTTGTTTTGCAGGCTTGACCGCAATAGAGGCATAGTTCGGCAACTGCATCGGCTTGCTCATCGGTGAAAGTGCCAGTTGAATACGCGTTCTGTTCAGGGTAATAAATGGTATAGGTGTCTAGCATCTGGTCAAATTTAAACGTGGTTGCGGGCAAGGCTGGCATGGTGCCCACACTGCTGTTGTATATGTAGTACTGTTCGACCCCGCTGCACTCGTTGGGGTACTTCCAATAGTACATGATTTGAGCCATTGCGAGGGGACCACATCCCACCGATGCATGCTCGCCACTTACCATAGGAATCCTGCGGTTAAAGGGATTGCCTTGTCCCCAAGTGCTCTTCAAGATGGGTTCAACGACTGTTGAGCGTTTAGCAGTCTTGATGGGAATCACTTGACCTTTATAACTCTGCATTTCCTGAATCTGATTCTTATACAAGTTCAGATAGTCTTTCATGCTGCCGGGCAAGTTGTTCATGTCGATGTTACCCTTGTCGCCATAGGCAAGAACCTGCTTGGCGAGGTCGTAACCGGCAACGATGACCCAACCGCGACCACCAGTGATGTTGAACACATAGTAAGCATTGCCGCTCACCGATGATGCCTCGGCGTATGTGAGCTTGAAGTCTGCGGTGGCGGGAGCCATCATTTTGCCTTGTTGGGCATACTTCTGCTTGATGAATTTGTTGGCTGTTGCTTTTGCGGTGTTAGCGTCGACATTTGCCGCTTGGGCATTGAATGACACTACTGCCAATGCAGTCACGAGGCCACATTTCAAGAGTTGTTTCATCTTCATAACTAAAGTTTATTGAATAATAAGGTTAAAAAAAAGTGTTAATGATGCCGCAAAAATATACATAAAGACTCAATTATGAAAGAATTGCTTCAAGAATTAATCAATTTTTTTGAACAATTTACAAGCAAGGCGAGGATACGAAAAGTTCCTCGCCTTGGTTTGTTTGATCAGTTGACTTAATGGTGATTACCACTGTCCGCTGAGCAGGAAGTTAATCAGGGCGGTCAAATCGTCCATGTCTACAGTGGTGTCGGTCTCGTTGTTGCAGGCTGCTGCATTAGCTGTGTTGATAGTATTGGTATCGTCCAGCAGATAGTTGATCAGGGCAGTCAAGTCGTCCATGTCAACACCGCCAATACCATTCACATCGCCAGGCGTTACCTCAACTTCGACAGGAGCGTTGGGTGATACATAACCCTCATAGGGGTACAGGTCGATGACCATGCACAAGAAGCCATCATTAAGTTCGAGCTCTTGTCCAAGAATAACAGGGTTGAATGCGCCAAAAGCATAATAACCGTCAGCATATCCATAGAAACCCCAGTTGCAGTGATAAAGACCTTCGGCATCAACACCGTCAATGATATAGGCATGACCGTCAGAGCCACCCTCTGAAGAGTAGGGGATGGGGTGGCCGGCCTCGAGCTGTTCATTGATGAGTGCGATCCACTCCTCGTCGGTGTAATCCCAAGTATTCCAAGTCTCACGAGCGGGCCAATACTCAATGCAAACGAGTTTCATGTCTTCGGCATAACCCATCTTCAAGAAACCGTTCTTTTGCTTCAACACGTTAGAACCGCTACCTTGACTGCCACTGCTGAAGTTCACGTTGCAAGACTGAGAAGCGTAACGGCACAACTTGGCAACCTCATCTTTGTTCTCTTGCGTAACACCAGGAGCCCATGCCAAGCCACCGCTTTCAGTAAGTCTGGTGTATTCGTCAAGAATCAGGTCCCAGTTAAAAGTGGTTGCACCTAATGCGGGTACCTGAGAAAAAGTGTATTCATTCATATAAGCGGGAAGACCGTTGATGCTTTTGGGATACTCCCAGTAATTCAGAATCTGTGCCATGGCAAGGCCGGCGCAACCCACGGGGCATGCTGAGCCATATTGAGTCGGGCACTGGGCGCAGAACAGGTAATCTTGACCCCAGTTAGATTTAATCAGCGGTTCAACGACTTTACCATTCTTTGTGGCTTTCTTGGTAACAAACTCGCCCTTGTAGTTCTGCACTTTCTCAATCTGGGTTTTGAAACGGTCCAGTTGGCTCTTTGCAGATGCAGGCAGGTTGTTCATGTCAAGACTTCCGTTGTCGCTGTAGGCCAGTACCTGGTTAGCACGATCGTCACCAGCGATGATGACCCAACCGCCACCAGTGATGTTGAACACATAGTATGCATTGCCGCTCACGCTCGAAGCTTCGGTGTGTGTGAGTTTGATGTCGGCAGTGGCAGGTGTCATCATTTTGCCAGGGGTAGCAACAAATTTCTGTTTCAAGAAACTGTTGGCTGCTGCTTTTGCTGCGTTAGCATCAACGGGGCTTGCCATGGCATTTAATGACACAGCGGCAAATGCCGCCAAAAGGCTGCATTTCAAGAATTGTTTAATCATAATAAATCAATTTGGATGGTTAGTAAAAGATTAATCTGTTAATTTTCAACGCAAAAATATACATTATTTTTCTAGTAAGTATGATTTAGAACGTGAAAAAATGTGAATGCGATTATTTTGTGTGCTTTCATATAGAAAACAAGGCAGAGCACAAGTGCCCTGCCTCAGTAATTGTATGTTCAGGTACTTAATTCGTCCAGTTATTGGTGAGCAAGTAGTTGATCAATTCGGTCAAGTCGTCCATGTTGACACCATTGGCTTGATCACAATCGGCGTTAGCCTCATTGATGGTGTAGGTATTGTCCAACAGATAGTTGATCAGGGCCGTGAGGTCGTCCATGTTGACAGTTCCGTCGCCGTCAACATCTCCGCGGATAACGGTCACGGGAGGTGTCCATCCCTCGGGCGGCTGAATGCCGATGATCATCTGATGGCCTGAATTGAACTGGAGATAGTCACCGTCACGATGGTACATGTTCAATGCGGTGGACAGATACCAGCCGTCACAGGTGCCGTACCAACCATAGTTGAAGTGGAAATAGTTGTTGCTGTTGTAACCGTCACAGATGAAGGCGTGACCACCAGCACTGGGGTCGCTAGCTGAGTAAAGAATGGGGCGACCGGCATCAAGCTCTGTCTTAATCCTGGCTTCCCATTGCGATGATGAACCGCTTCTCTGCACTAGTTGTGCGGTGTTTCTGAAACCGAAATTAAGCATGGCATCCAACTGATCCCATGTGTAAGCGCCGCTGCCTTCGGGATCGTAGTCCATCTCTACTGCCTGTCCGCAATAGCGACCCAATTTGGCGACCTCTTGGGCTTGAGCGTCAGTATAAGTGTCCTGAACGAGCGTACTGGTGTTGTAATCCCAATGGCAATAGGATAACAGCATCTTGTTATAATCAAATGTGGTGGCGGGCAACGCATCTACAGTTAATGCATCATCATCCCACCACCCCCATCCGGTAGAATAACCAGCGATGGCGTTGCTTCCTTCGGGATATTTCCAGTAGTACATCACCTGGGCCATTGCTGTTGCAACGCAGCCTACAACGCAGTACTCGCCGTTTTTCATGGGGCACTGCCAGTCATAGGGTTCTTCTTGTCCCCATGTGGTCTGAATCAGTGGGTCAACCCCACGCGCGCCAGCTTGTTGTAATGCAGGCACAAGGTCATCTTCGGCATAGGTCAGCAAGAACTCCATCTCGTTCTTGTAACCGTTGAGCAAACCTTGCAAGCCATAGGGCAGTTTGTTGAAATCCAGATGTCCCTTGTCGCTGTATCCCAACACCTCGGGGGCACGATCTTCACCAGCAATGATGATGAAACCGCCACCCTGGACATTAAATGCATAGTAGTCGTTAGCGCCTTTGACGGCCTTAGATGACTCGGCATGTACGAGTTTCAGGTCGGACATTGTCGGCGTGTTGATTTGGCTGGTTGCACGTTGTTTGATGAATCTGTTGGCGGCATTGCGAGCCTGTGTGAGGCTGACGTTGCCTGCGCTGGCTTGGAGCGATACCATCGTGAGTGAGGCCAGCAGCAATGAACTCATTAATTTCTTGATGTTCATAAGGCGGATTAAAAGATTAATTGATGAATAGATAAGTATTTGTTAGTCATTAAAATATGTGGCTATTATTTCTGATAGTCAAAAACTGAGATTATTATTTGACGCCAAAAATAGTAATTATTTTTATAAGTACATTTTATTTTGAGCAGAAAAATTCACTTCGTAATAAAAAATCACGTCAAATGGCCAATCGTTTAAAATCGCTATTGAAATAAATAGCCATACCAAAAATTCATTGTATATTTGCGACTGTTTTATTTCAAAAAGGAGTGTTTTTATGAAAATCATGAGATTATTTTTAATGATGGCTTGCTGCTTGCCGTTATGTGTGTTGGCGGCCTGTCAACCTAAAAATCAAACCAGTATGAACGACAACAACAAGACATTGGTTGCCTACTTCAGTGCCACTGGCACCACGATGGAAGCAGCCACAAAGCTTGCCAAGGTGGCAAATGCAGACTTGCATGAAATCGTGCCTGAAACCCGTTACACACCTGCCGACTTGAACTGGCAGGACAAAACCAGCCGTAGCAGTGTCGAGATGGCCGACAAGAGCAGCCGTCCTGCCATTGCTAACAAAGTGGAGAACATTGAGCAGTATGATACTATCTTTGTGGGTTTCCCTATCTGGTGGTACATCGCACCGACCATTGTCAATACTTTCCTGGAGCAGTATGACTTGAACGGCAAGACTATTGTGCCGTTCTTCACTTCAGGTGGCAGTGAGGCTGGCGAGACATTGCAATATCTCAAGCCGTCAGCACCTGGTGCCAATTTCGTGGCTCCCAAGAACCTCACCCGCATGGACGAGGCTCAGATGAAGGCATGGTTGGAGAGATTGTGATTTTTAGAGATTGAATGAATGATTGCCACTGCGTGAGGACGCGGTGGCAATCGTTTTGTTATTATGTTGCAACTGATTGAAAAAGCCTTCAGCCGCGTTTTGAGGCAGAGAAAGAGTAGGGAAGGTCTTTCGCATTTCGACCTCGCTGATAATTAGGCTGGTCGCTCATGTAGAAACAGATGTCGCAACCCTGCATGAGCAGTTCGTGCTCCAGGTAGTTGCGGGTATAACGCTTGCCGTTCACGGTCATGGAATCGATATAACAACCGTTACCCTTGCGGGAAATGGTAACATGCTTGCCGTTTTCGAGTTTAAGTGTCACATGGTCAAAGTAAGGCGTCCCAATTACATACTGGTTGCTGCCAGGGCAGACGGGGTAAAACCCTAAAGCCGAGAACACGTACCAGGCTGACGTCTGACCGTTGTCCTCATCGCCGCAGTAACCGTCGGGAGTAGCGCTGTACAGGCGGTCCATCACTTGGTGCACCCAGTATTGCGCTTTCCACGGTTGACCGGCGTAGTCATACAGGTAAATCATATGCTGGATGGGCTGATTGCCGTGGGCATAGTTGCCCATGTTCATGATTTGCATCTCGCGAATCTCGTGGATGGTGAAGCCGTAGTAGCTGTCATCAAATACAGGTGGGAGAGCAAATACGGAGTCCAGCATCTGGCAGAAAGTCTCCTTGCCGCCCATCAGGTCAATCAGACCTTGCGGGTCATGGAACACGCTCCATGTGTAATGCCAACTGTTGCCCTCGGTGAAAGCGTCGCCCCACTTGAGCGGGCTGAAGGGAGTCTGGAATGACCCATCGGCCTTGCGGCCTCGCATCAGTTTGCTCTCTGGGTCAAACACGTTGCGGTAGTTCATTGCACGATCGCGATAGATGCTGATTTCACTTTCGGGTTTGCCCAAGGCTTTCCCTAGACGGTAAATGCACCAGTCGTCATAGGCATATTCCAGTGTTCTAGCCACGTTCTCGTTGATGCCCACGTCATAGGGGATGTATCCCAAACGGTTATAATGCTCAAATCCCAAGCGGCCTGTAGATTTCACACTGGGATGAACGGCATTTGCCCCGTGTGTCACAGCCTCCCACAACTTTTCAATGTCATAGCCGCGCAAACCTTTCAGGTAGGCATCGGCGACTACCGAGGCGCTGTTGTTCCCCACCATGCAGTCACGATGCCCTGGACTTGCCCATTCGGGCAGGAAACCGCTCTCGAGGTAGGAATTGACCAGCCCTTCTTGCATCGTGGCACCCATGCCGGGATGCATCAGGTCGATGAACGGGAATTGGCTTCGGAAAGTGTCCCAGAACCCTGTTCCAGTGAACAGGGTCCCCGGCTGTACCGTTCCGTTGAATGGGCTGTAATGCACAGTGTCGCCCTCAGCATTGATTTCATACAGGCGATGCGGGAAAAGCATCGTGCGGTACAGGCATGAGTAGAAAGTGCGCAGGTGATCGATGTCATCATCTTCAACTTGGATACGTCCCAACAGGCTGTTCCATTGTTCTCGAGCATTAGTTTTCATCGTCTCGAAACTGTCATTGCATATCCTGCGCAGGTTGAGCGTGGCTTGTTCGGTGCTGATGAATGATGAGGCGACGTGAGCCGTGACTCTCTCACCTCGGCGTGTGGAAAAGGTGATAATTGCGCCAGCATGGTTGCAGTTCACCTGGTTCTGTCCGCTGTGCAAAATGCTGTCCTCAACGGCATAATGGGCGGTAAAAGGCTTGTCAAACTCGATAACGAAGTAATTCTTGAAGCCTTCGGGCACGCCGCCGCTGTTGCGCGTTGAGTAGCCGATGACACGTCGCTGCTCGGGCTGAATAATGACTTCTGACCCTTTGTCAAATGCGTCTACCACGATGTTGGCTTGAGCGGTTTCGGGGAAGGTGAACCGCAAAGCCGCAGCCCAGGTGCAGGGGGCTATTTCGGCTGTCACGTCATAATCAGCAAGATAGACTTTATAATAATAAGGTGTGGCCGTTTCAGCTTTGTGCGAGAACCAGCTGGCACGCTCCGTTTCGTCGAAAACTGGCTTGCCTACGGTGGCCATCAGCGAAAACTGACCATAATCGTTGATCCAAGGGCTGGGTTGGTGCGTCTGCTTGAAGCCTCGTATTTTGTTGGCCGTGTAGGTGTATTGCCAACCATCTCCCATCTTGCCCGTCTGAGGTACCCAATAGTTCATGCCCCATGGCAGGGCGATGGCGGGATAGGTGTTGCCCGTCGATAAAGCGAAACTGGATTCGGTGCCCATCAACGTGTTGACCAGGTCCACGGGATCTTGTTTGGTGGAAGCAGCGCAAACACAGTGCCATCCGATGCATGCAGTCAGCAAAAGTAATATCCTTTTCATCTCTGATATCGTCAATTAGTTGTGAGACCGCAAATATAACACAAAAATCTCGCAAATGGTTGATTTGGTTCTAATGAATTTGGGAGACTAAAACACCGAGCTTAGAAATTGAAAAGGGACTTCATTGCAATGCATGCAAAAAGAGAACCCGTGAGAGTTCTCTTTCGCAAATTTGATATCTTGTTAATTGATTATTTGAACAGGAAGAGTTCGCCGATGGATTTCTTCTGGTTCACGCTGCGGATGGTGGTAGCGAACAGCTTGTCGACACTCAGTACACGCACCTTGGGGCACTTGTCGGTGTCAAACGGGATGCTGTCGCTGGTGACGAGTTCGTCAAGACCACTGTCCATCACGCGCTCACTCGCAGGGTCACTCATCACGGGATGAGAGATGTAGGCGCGCACGCTTCTAGCACCGTTCTCTTTCATCAGACTAGCTGCTTTGCAGATAGTGCCTGCCGTGTCTACCATATCGTCGATGAGGATGACATCCTTGTCCTTCACATCACCGATAATGGTCATGCTCTCTACCACATTGGCCTCTTGGCGGTGTTTGTGGCACAGTACAAGGGGCTTGTTGAAATATTTGGCATAGGAGTTGGCACGTTTTGCTCCGCCCACATCAGGCGATGCGACAACCATGTCCTTGAGATTCAACGACTCAATGTCGGGGACAAACATGGTCGAGGCATACAAGTGGTCGACTGGGACATCAAAGAAGCCTTGAATCTGGTCGGCATGCAGGTCCATCGTGATCAGACGGTCGATGCCGGCAGCAATGAGGACGTTGGCAACAAGCTTTGCAGCAATGGAAACGCGCGGCTTGTCCTTGCGGTCCTGACGGGCCCAACCGAAATAGGGGATTACTGCGATAACCGTCTGGGCTGACGCACGTTTGGCGGCATCAATCATTAATAACAACTCCATCAGGTTTTCACTGCTACTGAAAGTCGATTGCACCAGATACACCTCGGCACCGCGCACCGGCTCTTCGTAACTCACCTCAAACTCACCGTCAGCAAAACGTTGGATTTTGATTTTACCAAGATTCACACCCAGCGCTTCAGCAATTTTCAAGGCTACATAACGCGAGTTAGTGCCCGAGAATAATTTCATTTCAGCCATAATAAAGAGAATTTACTTTTGCAAAGGTAGCAATTTATCGTAGTTTTCAAATCATCTTTTCCTAATTATTTTCCGTTTTTTATATCTTTTTTTGATAGGGGAATGATTTTGACCGCAAAAGCTTTTTTTCTGCCCAGGTAGTGACGTCGGTATCACTTGCCCATGACACCGTTCCAGACGGCGTTGCGCAGGGTGCCGGCCTCGTCGTCGCAACGATATTCCCAGTACATCGCTCCACGCATACCTGTCTGTTTGATGAACTTACACTTCCAGGCAAGTGACTCGGCGTCCTCATAGGAGCAAACAAACTCGCCGTCTTTCACCAGATAAGGGGCCTTGGCAATGTCGTCCCACATGCGGATGACATCGTCACGCTTGACAAGGGCGCGGTAGGCAACGTCGCCAAATCCATTGATTGAACGGCCATAGAAGGGAACGCCAAGCACCAGCTTGTTAACTGGCATCCCGGCGTCGAGGTGCGCTTGCAGGGCTTCTTGTGCAGTTACTCGGCCTGACCTTTCGCTACGGTAAAGTGCTGCGTGATGATAGGGTGGGTTGCCCACGTCATACATCATAATGTTCACCAGGTCAACATAGGGCTCTATCGCCTTGAAATCAACAAATTGTGCATCGGCAACCGTCGCGCACGATAGCAGATATTCTTTGCCTAGCGTTTTGCGCAGCTGGCGCATCAGCAGCGTGAAGTTGTTGATGTCGTTGGGTGAAGATACTATGCCGGCTTCGCTGCAACTGGGATATTCCCAATCGATGTCGATGCCGTCAAGACCATATTCCTTGACGATGCGTTTGCAGTCCTTGGCGAACGATTTGCGACGCTTGTCGGTCGAGGCCATTTCACTGAACCCGCCCGCGGTCCATCCACCGATGCTCAGAATAACATAAACCTTGTTGTCCTTTTTTAGTTCAGCTAATTGCCTGAGACGTTCGGGGCGCTGAATGATAACTCCGTCAAAGGTGTCGTTCACCTTGCCGAATGCATAGTTGATATGGGTCAACACTGTGCAATTGGGAAGAGGCATATCCTCGTTCCAGCCAGTGACATAGGCTGCCACCACGGGGCTATCATCCTTGTGTTTCACAGCTTGCATGGTCAACAAAATCGCCATCATGCAAATTGTTAGCAATACTCGTTTCATTTGTAGTCTGTTTAACCAACTCCCCAAAGATACTACAATATTATCAATTTCAAATCTTTTCTGTCGCATTTTCAATGGAATGGATGCTTTTGTCAGGGGTGGAGGTTGACTTCGTGAAGCCCAGTTCCGCTTTAAGTATCAGGGTGGGATGGAACGTGCTGATGACAAATCGGTGATTTCTGTGTTATTTTTTTGCTTTTTTTAGTTGTTTTTGCTTGTGATTCAGGAAATTTATGTACCTTTGCAGCCGTGCTTTTTGGGAATGTGTCCGAAAAGCTGTTGTAATTAACTTATTATTAACTATTTAAATGAGCGAAGAATTAAAAAATTCTCCAATCGCCGATTTCGATTGGGATGCCTACGAAAAAGGCGAAACCAAAAGAGACAAATCTTTTGAAGAACTGGAAAAAACCTACGACAAGTCACTGAACGCATTTCAGGAGGACGAAGTAACCGAAGGTACTGTTATCTCGATTAACAAGCGCGAGGTAGTGGTTAACATCGGTGCAAAGTCGGACGGCATTATTCCTGTCAGCGAGTTCCGTTACAATCCCGACCTCAAGGTGGGCGACACTGTTGAAGTGTATGTCGAGAACCGTGAGGACAAGAAGGGTCAGCTCGTGCTTTCTCACCGCAAGGCACGTCAGGCCAAGAGCTGGGATCGTGTTAACGAAGCTAAAGATAACAATGAGATTATCAAGGGTTACATCAAGTGCCGCACCAAGGGTGGCATGATCGTCGATGTATTCGGCATCGAGGCCTTCCTGCCCGGTTCACAGATTGATGTTCGACCCATCCGCAACTACGATGATTATGTGGACAAGACCATGGAGTTCAAGATCGTGAAGATCAACCAGGACTTCCGCAACGTTGTTGTTTCGCACAAGGCTCTCATCGAGGCCGAGCTCGAGCAGCAGAAGAAGGAAATCATGTCCAAGCTCGAGAAGGGTCAGGTACTCGAGGGTACCGTGAAGAACATCACCAACTATGGTGTGTTCATCGACCTGGGTGGCGTGGACGGTCTGATTCACATCACCGACCTGTCATGGGGCCGTGTCAACAACCCCGCCGACATCGTGCAACCCGAGCAGAAGCTCAACGTTGTTATCCTCGACTTCAATGAGGAGAAGAACCGCATCGCTTTGGGTCTCAAGCAGCTCCAGCCGCATCCCTGGGATGCTCTGGATCCCGACCTCAAGGTGGGTGACCACATCAAGGGCAAGGTTGTCGTTATGTACGACTACGG